>Ga0302324_100021297_pt1 | contig 12640 bp, 10 predicted proteins | sample Palsa_T0_1_FD_201949 | JGI IMG/M metagenome (GOLD analysis project Ga0302324, IMG submission 201949) | Peat permafrost microbial communities from Stordalen Mire near Abisko, Sweden - Palsa_T0_1 | ecosystem: Environmental > Terrestrial > Soil > Palsa > Peat permafrost | place: Sweden: Abisko...
CTGGTCATCACCCGGCTCACCACCATGTTCGAAATTTTCGAGGACGAACAAGACGCCGTGAACAGCTTCTTCCCGGGCCGCGAAATCAAGACTTTCGATATTCTCTCTTTCGTGAAACAGATGAAGGAGCAATAGCAGTTGCTCGAGGCTGGGCGAATCGCGCCGGAATTCTCGCTGAAGGATCTGAGCGGAACTCGCCGCTCGTTGCGTGAGAACCTGAAACACGCTCCCGTTCTGGCTGTCTTCTTCAAGATCAGTTGCGAAACCTGCCAGTTGACGCTGCCCTTTCTCGATCGCCTGAGAAATCACGTACGCGTCGTCGGAATCTCGCAAGACGACGCTCCGTCCACCAAGGAATTTCTCGAGTATTTCAAGATCTCGTTCCCGGTCCTGATCGACCCCGCCTCCGATCGTTACGCGGTCAGCGATGCCTACCGCCTGACGAATGTTCCTTCGATGTTCCTCATCGAGAAGGACGGCAAAATCTCCTGGTCCCTGCACGGCTTCCATAAGGGCGATCTAGACACCCTGGCGGAGCGTCTCGGGGCGCCTCTCTTCAACCCGGGCGAAAAAGTTCCCCTGCTAAAGCCCGGTTGAGCATCGAAGAACTAGGCTCCCGGGCGGAGTCTTCTGTAAACTAAGGAAAGATGGCAAACCAATTCGGAGAGGCGTTCGACGCCGCGGCGGCAATCGCCAAGGGAATGACGACAACATTGAAGGAAATGATGTCGCCCACGGTGACGGAGAACTATCCGGATGAGCCGCCGAAGCTGGAGAAGCGCTATCGTGGCGTTCATGAGTTGCAGCGCGATGAGAACGGCATGGAAAAGTGCGTGGCCTGCTTTCTCTGCGCGGCCGCCTGCCCTGCTCATTGCATCTATATCGAGGCAGCCGAAAACACCGAGACCGCCCGCATCAGTGGCGGCGAGCGCTACGCCCGTGTCTACAACATCGATTACAACCGGTGCATTTTTTGCGGCTACTGCGTAGAGGCCTGCCCCACTGACGCCATCACGCACGGACACGGATTCGAAGTCGCCAGCTACAATACTTCGACACTGATCAAGCGCAAGGAAGACATGTTGGTACCGCTCCCGGCCGGTGGCATCAAACAACCCAATCTCCCGGCCGCTCAAAGCGCGGGACACTAGTGGGTTGGAACAGTTCTCACTACAGCTCCTTCCTGAAAACCAGATCTACAGCGTTAAGGAACTGAACTCCGCGGTTCGGGAAGCGCTTGAATCGGAATTTCGTGACATACGGGTAGTGGGAGAGATTTCAGGAACGCGCCTCGCCACCAGCGGCCACTGCTATTTCACATTGAAAGAGCAGGATTCAGTGGTGAAATGCGTATGCTACCGGTCCGATTACCGTTACCTGAAATTCAAGCCGCAAGATGGAATCGCCGTCACAGTAAGAGGGCAGCTAGGCGTCTTTGAAGCGCGCGGCGAGTACCAGATTCAAGTCGAATCGCTCGAACCGCAGGGCCACGGCGCGCTCCAACTGGCTTTCGAAGATTTGAAAAAGCGGCTCACCGCGGAAGGCCTCTTTGACAGTCTTCGGAAGCGTAAGTTGCCCGCGTTTCCGAGGCGCATCGGCATCGTGACTTCTCCTAAGGGAGCGGTGATTTCCGACATGCTACATGTCTTCGAGCGGCGCTTTCCAGGGCTGCACATCCGTCTGTTCCCTGCCCTCGTCCAAGGCGATGGCTCAATTGAGGATGTGTGCCGAGGCATCGAATACTTCAGCCGGTCGGAATGGGCGGAGGTGATCATCGTCGCACGCGGCGGCGGATCGCTTGAAGACCTTTGGACCTTCAACACGGAAGCCGTCGCGCGAGCAATTGTGGCGTCCACAATTCCCGTCATCTCTGCGGTGGGGCATGAAACCGACGTCACCATTGCCGATTTTGTAGCCGACGTGCGCGCGCCAACGCCCTCAGCCGCCGCAGAGATCCTTTCGCTCACCCACGCGAATCTCCTCGAACGCGTCAGCGGTTGGGAAAACCAATTGACCCGTGGTATGCGTTACCGCCTCGCCACCGCGGGACATGAATTACAGAAGCTAGGCGTGGAACGTGTCGCGAACACTTTGATCCGTGGCATCGGCCGGCACCTTCAACGGATCGACGATTACGATTACCGCCTGCGAGACAGCACTCGAACATTGATCGACCGGTTAACAGCCAGGCATCGCGGCCTCGAAGACCGTCTGCGCCGATGCGACCAGCGGTTACAACTCGAACGGGCTAAAGGACGCGTGGAAGCAGCTTGGGCGGTGATCGGCCGCGTAATCGAGACACGAATTGCCAAGGGCCGGCAGACGCTGGAAATATCAGTGGCCGCTCTATCGCAATTGAGTCCGGTCAAGTTATTGGAACGCGGCTACGCTGTGGTCTTTGATGCCAACGGACGATTACTCAAAGATGCAGCAGCAGTTTCCCCGGGTTCCGACATCCGCGTTCGACTTGCAGCCGGAAGCCTGAACGCCAAGGTAACGCGAAGTCAATCCCAACTCGAATAGGGTGTGCCTTCGAGGCTGGTTTTGTCTGATTCGCTCCGTACATCGAAAATGCCCGGCTCAGTTGGGCTGGTCGCCTGCGTAGCATCCTCCATGATCGTCCTCCATGACGAATTGCCTGTCATGGGATCGCGCGGAACCTCACGCAGGTATCCCTCTTGCACCAAGTCCTGCAACGTTTGCGGAGCCTTTTGCTTGTCGTAACTGTATTCATCGATCATCATGCGGATCGTGAATAGATTGTTCTTCAGAACGCTCTCTTTGGCCCGAATGAGTGACTTCTGATATTGCGGAATAGCCGTTGCGATCAGGATCACCACGATCGCCATCACGATCATCAGTTCGATCAGAGTGAAGCCGGAGCGCCGCCCTCTACCAATCCGCATAGGCGCTCCCATCCAGGGCTTTATCGCTGCTCTTGGTATAGACGGCAAAAACGTTCTGCCCGCCCCATCCGTTCGATTTCGGGTCATCTTGCATACTGCGTTTTCCCCAATCGGTGGATTTAGTCATCGGATCCATGGGGATGCGGCGCAGGAACTTAATCTTCGTATCGGCGTTCGCGCCTGACCCCTTCACGCCTTCCACCAGGATCTCCAACGATTCCGGATAGCACTGGTTGTCGGCCTTTTGAATACCTAGCTTGCCGCCGTCGCAAGCGTCTTTATATTTGTCGATAGCTGCGTCAATTTCACGAATAGCGTTGCGTAGCGCGCGCTCCTTCTCCCGGCGAACACGGCCGCGAGCCATTGGCACAGCCATCGTCGTCAGCAGCAGCATGATGGTGAACGCCACGATCAGTTCAATGAGCGTCAGACCCTTGCGATTCGACATCTACTTCACCGTTACAGTAAGCGACGGGGTGTTGGCAGGAATGGCCCGGCCGCCCGTCGCCTTAAGGTTTAGTTGTTGTAAGGCAACCGTCGTAGTGCCTTTTCCGACTGCCTGGAATACGATCGTGAACAGTCCTCCGGCTCCCGAGACCCCGGGCCCAGCAGGATCGCGCGCAATAGTCAGCGTCGCGTCCCCCGAATCGTTAAGGATATTCTTAGTCGGTGTAAGCGGCGGCCCGGTCTGTTGAATCAGATCGGCTGCGTTGACGCTATTGATGCGCAATATCTTTGGATCGAACTTCAATTGGGCCATCACCGACTTCAAATCCGTAACATTCCCAGCACGCAGCGTGACCGTTAATGCCGAACCAAGGTCGGCCGTAGCCTCGCCCGGAAGGAATGCGATCGACGCCGGTGGCCCGGGCGGCATCGCCGTTGGCGGTGGAACGGAAGGCATCGCAGGCGCCGTGGCCGGAGGAGCGCCGGCTCCAACTCCGCCTGTACTTGCAGCCGGAACGTCGCTCGACTTTACCTCGGCGGGCGACCGTGTCATGTGAACATATTGCTCGCTCCCGGTAGCCACGGAGCGCAAATTCGAAGCTGTGATCTCGGGGTACCGGACGATGTGAGGAATAACGACGATAACCAGATCGTCGCGTACCTTTTCCGTCTGAGTGCCCGTAAAAAGGCGGCCAAGCAAAGGAATCGACGAAAGCCCCGGCGTACCGTTCTTCGTGCTGGAATCCTGCTCCTGCATCAAGCCGCCGATCAGGTTGATCTCTCCATCCTGGGTGCGAATGTGCTGCTCGATTTTGCGTTGGCTGATCACGGGCTGAGAAATGCCGCCCACGTCGCGGTAACCGGTCACCTGCGAGATATCGATATCGATGTCGAGCGAAACCTGATTGGCGTCATGTACTTTCGGCGTCATATTCATGTTGACGCCGGTTTCAATGTAGGTGAACTGTGTCTGGACCAGAGGGCTGATGCCGACGCCGACGCTGCCTGTGCTCGACCCAAAGCTACCGGATGCGGTAGGAACCTTGTCGCCTATATGCAGGCTCACCTTCGCCTGATCGATACCGCGCAGCTGAGGAGTCTGCAAGACCCGTGTGCCGCTGTCGCTCATGGTCGCTTCGATGAGCGCGCCGGGAATTCCGGTGATTGAGAAATCGCCGGAGGAAATCTTGCCCACGTTGGACAGGGGAATGGCTGTTCCGGTCGCGCCAGTGGTAGCAGTCGTGCCGGTGGTAGTGCCCGTGGTTGTGCCGGTCGTCGTCGTTGTGGTCGTCCCCGTGGTTGCCGTCGTTGTAGCAGCCGTACCCAGGATGGACGCCCGCGTCGGATTGAAGTTAATCGCGGAGTTGATCCCGCCCGGCGCCAACTGCGTCGCCAGATTGCGCAGCACGTCGCTCGAAACTTCCATCACGACAACATCGACGATCACTTCATTGCGGGGCTTGTCCAAATCGTTGATAATCTTTTCCGCAAGCAGCATCTTGTCGGAGGAGCAGCGGACAATCAGTGCGCTCTGCGCGGTGTATTGATAAATCTTCTGGATGTCGGTGACGGTGCGCAGCGTGGTGAGCAATTCCTGCAGTTCCGTGGTCTGGACGACATTCTTCAGATAGAATACTTTGACCACGTCCTCCTCGAAGTCCCTGCGTTTCGTCGGATTGTCGATGGTGACGAAGATGGCATTCGCGGAAAGCGGCTTCCAATAAGACTTAGTGAGGAGAGAAATATAGTCCAGCGCCTGTTGTAACGTGGAACCGGTCAGATCGATCGACTGCGGCCGGGTCGCGTTCTGCTGCTCGTACTCCGGATCGAACAGGACATTGATTCCGGCGATCTTCCCGACCGTTTCAAACAGCACGCGCGGTTTCTGGGCATTCATCTTGAGGTCGATCGGCTTCGGATTGAGCGGCCGCAGATCCGGAACATCCTGAAGACTGTTGATGCGATCCATCTGCTCATGTTGAGCTACCTCAGCGGGCGTAAGCCCGGGGTCGGGCGCCGGCTGTTCGGGTTGCCCGTTCGCCTTACGTCTCTCGCGTTCAATCATCTCCTTGGTGCGGCGGATCTCCTGCTGCGCAAGCACGGAAGCGGGGTCGATCGCGTAGGCGCGCTGAAATTCGGTAAGCGCGTCGGACAAATGTCCGTCGGCCCGAATTTTCTGACCGTCCTTGACATGCTTCTCCGCCGCAAGGAAACGAACGCGCCTCGCATTCAGAAGATAAGCCGGATCCGTGGGATCTTCGGACAACGCCGATTCATAAATCTGAAGCGCCTTATCCAGTTCGCCTTTCGCCTCCGCCGCCTTGCCTTGAGCGAGCAGTTTATCGCCCTTGCGGGTGCGGGCCGATACCGGCATTTGAATACCTAGCAAGGCAACGATGAGCACAGCCGCACCTAACCGGTTCATTTTCGGCATCTTAGAAGAGTGGACCGGATAAACGGGCGATTGGCGCCGGCGCGCACTTCTGGATTATCATCTAACTGATTGACGTAGCGAATCTTCGCTGCGTGTATAACAAAAATCGAGACCTCTCCCTTGGCCGAAAAGTATCCTGAAATCAAAATTCTGAGCGAAAACCGCGCGGCCGGGCACAACTATTTCCTCCTGGAGAAATTCGAGGCAGGCCTGGTCCTGACGGGAACGGAAGTAAAGTCGATCAAGTCCGGTAAGATGCAGCTCAAAGAAAGCTACGCCACCGTCAACGAAGGCGAAGCCTGGCTGATGAACGCGCATATCAGCGAGTATTCCCATGGCAACCGGGAGAACCATCTGCCCATCCGCCCGCGCAAGCTCTTACTTCACCGGCGCGAGATCGATAAGCTGCTCGGCATCGTCCGCGAAAAGGGTTTGGCTCTCGTACCTACTAAGGTTTACTTGAAAAAAGGACGCGTAAAGTGCGAATTTGCGGTCGGGAGGGGTAAAAAACTCTACGACAAGCGCGAGACGGAACGCGCCAAAACCGCTGAAGATGAAGCTAGATCCGCCATTCGGGCCAGCAAGGCCCGCCAGTAAACGAACCAGATAAGTCAATGAAACCAAATGGATTGTCATGAAAATCGCGCTAGATAAAACACCAACGGATTCATTGAAAACAAGCGTCCTGATTCAATTGCAATTTGAAGGAGAAAGACATGCCTCAATTGCGCAGGACCTGATTGATTCGGGGGAAATAGCGGGGAAATCCCTTGAATTTACAATTCTGCACAAGGCCGAAGATTCTCCGGCACGGCGCGTCTTGATCGCGGGAGCCGGTAAACGCTCCGAATTCGATGGAGCGGCGCTGCGCAAGACGGTTGCCGCCGCCGTACGTTTCGTTAAGTCGAAATCGATCCGCGATGCCGCGCTCGCTCTCGATCGTAGCCTCGCATCTACGGCAAACGTCTCGGCGGCGGTCGAGGGCGCAATTCTCGGCAACTTTGAGCTGGACAGCCATAAGAGCGACAAAAGCGGATCGAAATCCCTGGATCGATTCACTGTGGCCGTCGACGTCGCCGGCGCGGAAGAAGCAGCCGAACAGGGCAGAATTCTCGCCGAAGCGCAAAACTTTGCCCGCATGCTCGGCAACGAACCGCCCAATATTCTCACGCCTAATGTGCTCGCCCAACATGCGCGCGAGGTGGGAGCGAAATTCGGCCTCGATTGCGAAATCTTGGATCGGGATCGGCTGATTCAGCTAGGGTTCGGAGCGCTACTGGGTGTGGCGATGGGAAGTGCCGAGCCGCCCGTCTTGATCGTCCTGCGCTACGCCCCGCCCTCACCTTCCGGGGAGATCAATCTCGGATTGATTGGCAAAGCCGTCACCTTCGACAGCGGCGGCATTTCAATTAAACCCGCCGAAGGCATGGAACAAATGAAGTACGACATGATGGGCGGAGCCACCGTCCTCGGCGCCATGCAGGCGATTGCCCAACTGAAACCGGCCATTGCCGTAACCGCCGTAATCGCCTCCGTTGAAAACATGCTCGGAGGGCGGGCGCAGCGTCCCAGCGATATCGTAAAGACCCTGTCCGGTAAGACCGTTGAGGTCCTCAACACCGACGCCGAAGGGCGCATGATCCTAGCCGATGCGCTCACATATGCGGGCCGCCTGGGCTGTACTCATCTGATAGATGCCGCGACACTTACCGGCGCCGTCGTGGTCGCCCTCGGACACACCTACACAGGCGTCTTCAGCAACGATGACAGCCTGCGCGAACGTTGGATGCAGGCGGCCGAAGCCGAAGGCGAGCGCATGTGGCACATGCCCATGCACGACGAATTTAAGGAACGCCTCAAGGGAAGCTTTGCCGACCTGCAGAACATCGGCGGACGCTACGGCGGAGCTTCCATCGCGGCGAATTTCCTCAAGGAATTTGTGAATCAAACACCCTGGGTGCATCTCGATATTGCCGGGACGGCCTGGCTGGAAGAAGCGAAACCTTGGATGGCCAAGGGACCGACCGGAACCCCCGTACGTAGCTTCGCAAGACTGGCCTTGGATTGGAAATGATGGACTGGATCAAACGCTTTTTGCCACATGTATCTAAGGTGTAGGTTAACTATTTTTGTTAACTGTGTTAGAACTCGTTAGACAAGTGGGGCCGATCGAAAGTGAACTGGACCGAAAATACGAACGTTCCATCGCCAGAGGATCTTAACCAGCTTCGTGACCGGATTGCAGTTTTGGAAGCGGAGAACCTCTCGCTCGCGCAAAGTCTGCGGAGTTCAGACGCGCGCTTCCACGACCTGGCGGATAACAGCCGCAACGTCGTTTCGATTGTCGATGCGAAGAATAGTACCCAACTCTACGTCAGCCCTGGCTACGAAATCCTTTGGGAAAAGTCCCGGGAAAGCATCTACGCGGAGCCTAAGTCCTGGCTTGATTCCGTGCACCCGGAGGATCTACCCCGCATCCTCAAGGCCCTCGAGAACCCCGCGGCATTCAACGAAGATTACAGGGTCATGCGGCGAAATGGCGAGAGCCGGTGGGTCCGGACACGTTACACGCCCATTCTCAATGAAGCCAGCGAAATAGTAAGACTCGTCGCCTTCACCGAAGACATCGGCGATTGGAAGCGCATGGAAACCCAACTGATCCAATCCCAAAAGATGGACGCCGTCGGAAGACTCGCCGGCGGTATCGCCCACGATTTCAATAACCTGTTAACCGTCATCAATGGATACTCAGCCATGTTGATGGAGCGGCTGGACCTGAGTGACGATGTGTTAACGGACCTGGCCAGTATCGCCCGCGCCGGGGAAAGAGCCGCGTCTCTCACTGCTCAACTTCTTGCTTTCAGCCGTAAAGCGATGGCCCAACCCAAGACCATTGAGTTGCGCGAGGCATTGTCAGGCGTCGAGCCGATGTTGAGGCGTCTGATTCGGGAGAATGTTGACCTGGTCACACTGGTTCATGCGGAAGACGTCAGCATCAAAGTCGATCCCACGCAATTCGAGCAGGTCATCATGAACCTGGTGATCAATGCCCGGGATGCCATTGAAGCCACGGGCACGATCACGATTGAAGCTGGACGGGTTGATTTCGATGCCGAAACCAGTCGTCTGCACGGTAACGTCGATCCCGGCCCTTATGCAATGCTGGCAGTCAGCGATACCGGCCGAGGCATGTCCGCCAAGGTGCAGGAGCGAATCTTCGAGCCGTTCTTCACAACCAAGGAACTAGGGCAAGGCACTGGCTTGGGCCTTGCGACCGTGTATGGCATCGTCAAGCAAAGCGGCGGGACGATCTGGGTCTATAGCGAAGAATCGGTCGGCACCACAATCCGTATCTACTTGCCGCTCGCCACGCCTTTGGTAGCACCCGAACGCGAACCGGAGGAAATGGTCCGGCACAAGCCGGCTACCATCCTTCTGGTGGAAGACGACCACGCTGTGCGCCGCATCGCGAGTGAAGTATTGCGCAAGCGCGGCTACCAGGTGATTCAAGCCGGCAACGGCGAGGAAGCATTGTCGATGGCCCGTTCTACTCCAGGTATCGATCTCCTCGTTACGGATGTCATCATGCCGAAGATGGGCGGCCGGGAACTTGCCAAGAAGCTGCTGCCGAGCCATCCGGACCTCAAGGTCTTATTTATTTCTGGTTATACCGAAAACGCGGCGATTCAGTTAGGCACATTGGTCGCGGGGTCCAACCATCTCGCGAAGCCTTTCTCGCCCGACACATTGGCTCGCAAGGTGAGCGCGATTCTCGCTCCCAAGACCATGACCGCGGGCGGCGAAAACAGCCGGACGTGATCTCTATTTGAGTTCAATCACCAGCGTCCGGGATGCCTTCGTGCCTAGATTGGTCAACACCGGCGCGTCTTCACCTCTGTTGTGCTGTTTGCCCGTTGCGCTTCGCTAACCGTTGATAGACAATGGCAGTGCCTTATATGCGACTGCGTGTTCTGGGGATCGTGCTGGCTGGAGGAAAAGGGACCCGCCTCTATCCATTGACCAAGGAGCGCGCCAAACCGGCCGTTCCCTTTGGCGGTAAATATCGAATCGTCGATTTCGTCCTGAGCAATTTTATTAATTCCGGAATCTATTCCGTTTACGTGCTGACGCAGTTCAGAAGCCAATCCCTACTGCAGCACTTGAATGAGGGATGGCAGTTCGGCGGAATGCTGAAGAACCAGTTCATCATTCCGGTGCCGGCCCAGATGCGTTCGGCGGGAGAAACCTGGTATCAGGGCACGGCTGACGCCATCTATCAGAACATTAACCTGATCGAACAGGCCGATCCTCATGTGGTCGCGATCTTCGGCGCCGACCATATATACCGAATGAATATTGCCGGAATGGTGGAGTTCCACGAACACCAAAATGCCACCGCTACCGTCGCCGCGATTCCAGTGGACCGCAAATTCTCCAGCGAATTCGGCGTCATCGAAACGCATCCGAATGGGAAGATCGCGGCATTTCACGAGAAGCGCGTCGATGCGCCGACTATCCCCGGCAACCCCGACCACGTTTATGCCTCGATGGGGAATTATGTCTTCTCGACCCGCACGTTGCTACGCGCCCTGCATGACGACGCCGCGAACCCCACCAGTTCGCATGATTTCGGACGCGACATTCTGCCGTTGCTGGTGCAGAATTCGGAAGTCTACGCCTACGATTTCGCCGAGAACAAGATTCCCGGCGAACCGGCAGAGAATTCGGCGTACTGGCGGGATGTAGGTACTATCGACGCCTATTATGAAGCGAACATGGATCTCCGCGCGGTCTCTCCCGCGTTGAATCTTTACAACCGCCAGTGGCCGCTGCGAACGTCGGGCTTTCCCGATCCACCGGCGAAGTTTGCCTTCGATACGGAGGGCCGGCGCGGAGTCGCTACGGACTCGATCGTTTCCGGTGGCTGCATTCTGAGTGGAGGTACCGTCAAGAACTCGGTCATCTCCCGAGGTGTTCGTGTACACACCGGCGCGATGGTCGAAGACTCGATCATTCTCGACAACTGCGACATCGGCCGTAGGGCTAAAATCCGGCGCGCCATTCTCGACAAGAATGTACGGATTCCGGAGGACGGAACCATCGGTTACGACCTCGAACAGGACCGCCGGCTGCATCACGTTACAGAATCGGGAATCGTGGTGGTGGAGGGCGTTCGTTCGCAGGTCGAAATCGGTGGCCTGATCGTTTGATCTTTATTGAATTGCGATGGTGATCTGCTCGGCGAATGCCTCGGCCGTCTCGACAGCTAGCCCGAAGTTTCCTGTACCCGAGAGTCCTGAAGGGATGGTCGCGTTGATCTGGTACAAGCCTGGGAATCCGGGAGCGAGACCCGCGTAAGATACGCTGGCAGTCAAATTTCCAACAATCACGAGGATGGTTTCATTGACCTTGCTGAGCGGACTGCTCTGGCCGGCGCTACCATCCGAAACCGCGGGCGTCACGGCGCCGAGACCGGTTAAGTAGAGCGTCACTGTCTCGCCTTTCTTTGCGGGACTCGCCGCGGTGACCAGAGATCCGTTCGAGTGCGTCACTACCCCGGCGCCTATTCCGCTCGAATTCTGACTGAAGAACCCCGGCGCGGTTAGCGCGAGCGGAACCGTTATGGGAGTGGAAGATTGTCCGTTGTTGGTCACGATAATTGTCGCGGTGCTTCCTGTCACCGAATACGGCACTAGAACATTCAGTTGCGTTGGCGACACAAGGTAGATTGGCGCGCTGATCGAATTGATGGTGACCAATACTCCGCCGAGCGCCGTGGGATAAGGCGGGCTTGCAACAGCTTGGGCCTGCGCCAGACCAGAGCCAAAGATCGTAATGAATTCTCCTGGAGCAATCGATCCTCCTGTTGGCGAGAAGCTGGCCCCGTTGAGAATCCCCTGCGGGTTGACATAGACGCCCGTACCCGAAAGCGCCACCGCTGCAATTCCGAAGTCGATGGAGTAACCCTCCGGATCGGCCGTGCTCGCCACATCGGCATCGACGAAGGATTGTCCATTCGGACCCAAACCCAGGAAATTCAGTGGACCGTCCAGGTAAGTCCCATTTGAAGTGAGAGAGACCGTATCGAACCCGCTGTAATCAAAAGCCACACCGTTAAGGGAGATTTGATGCTCCCTCTGGTAGGTTGCAACCGAAGTAAGCGACGGAACCACATTCGCCGAACCCACGTATCCGGCAGTCGTCGCGTTTCGCGCGTCATAACGCAGGCCACCGGTGTAGAAAAGACCCGTCCAATTCGCCAGCGCAGGCGTGCCTGCGTATTCTCTTACGCCGATCAGAAAATCGTGGGAACCGGCGATCAACGAGCCTCCCAGAATGATATTGCCGCTCGCGGAGATCATGATTTCCTTGTATCCGCTGAGGGGATTCCCAACGGTACCCAGATTCGCGATCCCTGTTCCGTCGCCGTTGAGAGCGTACGTCCCGCCCGTCAGGTTGAACGCGGCAACTGCGCCGGAATTGACGTTGAGGGCGTGGCCGGATCCGCTGATTGTCGAAAATAGTCCACCGGAAACCGGGCTGAGGTTAAAGAAGGCGCTCCGGACATAGGTGGCGACGCCCAATGGAAATTCCAGAGTGGAGGTGTAGTAGTTTCCGGTGAACAAGCTTTGGGCCTGCACTGCGGTGGCTGCGGGAATCGCGATAAAGAGGTCGAAGATATTGGCTCCGCTCTCGGTGCTCGATCCGACTATGGCCTCCGTTCCGACTCTGGCATTGATCGTCAGACTATTGGTTTGTGGATTTCCGATAGTCATGGTACCTGCGGGGCCAATACTGTAGACACCGGTGCCGGTGAGCGGAGTGGCGGCAAGGGTATTGGCGGTTTCCTGGG
>Ga0302324_100021298_pt1 | contig 12640 bp, 11 predicted proteins | sample Palsa_T0_1_FD_201949 | JGI IMG/M metagenome (GOLD analysis project Ga0302324, IMG submission 201949) | Peat permafrost microbial communities from Stordalen Mire near Abisko, Sweden - Palsa_T0_1 | ecosystem: Environmental > Terrestrial > Soil > Palsa > Peat permafrost | place: Sweden: Abisko...
AGCTGTAGGAAGTGGAAAATGTGCCGACGAGCCCCAAGTGGGTGGTCAACGATGAGATCGCCGAAAGCGCCGCCATCGGTTCCAGACGGCTCAGGAAGTGATAGGTGGAGTCCTGGGTGATGTACGCCGAATCCGCGATGAAGCCAAAGTCGAACTTAGCTGCCTCCGCGATTCTTGCGTACTCCGCATACGCCTGGATTCTGGTTGAGCCGCCCGGCGAAACCGTGGGGTCTCGCCAGTGGCCCCCGCCCCCTTGAAGCCCGATACCGAACCTCAGCTTTCCGTCGCGTGTCGAGCTCATGAGATGAGACCTCCTTAAGGTTAAAACTTAAAGCTCGCCCCGACCTGCCACATGCGCGGCGGGTTGTAGACGGTGGCAAGCACACCGGGCGGTGAGGGAACCGAAGGCAATCCACCGATGGCATAGGTACGATTGAGCAAATTGCGCACCGTCACGAAGGCGGACCAATGGCCGTCGGGCGTTAAATAGCGGGCGTCGAGATTCACGTAGGTTTGCGTCGGGATTTCAATCAAGTTTGCGATGTCGGTGTAGCCATGAGAGGTGTACTTCACTTCTCCGCGGAGCGCGGCGCTCCCGTAGCTGTTCAACGACTGGGTGTACTTCAAGGCAGCGTCCAAGTTCACTTTCGAGGTATACGGCAGCTGGTTGCCGTTATAGGTCACAGGTCCAGTCGCGGTATCGAAATTGAAGTTGATGAATTTCGCATTGAGCACCGTCGCGGCCAAGGAACCTTCAAGGCTCTCTAGGGGGCGGATTTTCGCCTCGAGCTCTCCGCCATAAGTCGTCGCCTTCTGCGCATTGATTGCGACGGATCCGTTGATCACCTGCCCTCCCACGACGACGTTCGATAAGAGGCTCTGGTAGTCTCTGAAATCGTTATAGAAGAGCGCGCCGTTCAATTGCAGACGATCCGCCCAGCCCGTGAATTTAAGACCGCTCTCATAGGTTGTGACCTTCTCAGGCTCGATCGGGATGGCGGCGATCGCAGCGCTCCCCGCCACGGGGTTATAGCCGCCGGACTTCTCCCCGCGCGTTACGCTCGCGTAGCCAAAGAGGTGCGGCGCCAGTTGCCCGTCGATGCCGATCTTGGGTGTCACCCCGGTCGTAGTGTCCGTCAGGCCCGTGAGGCTGTATTTGGGTGGGCCTTGAGTCCAATCCGCGTCGGAAAAATAGCCGGTATTGGCATAATCCTGGTGCTCGTTGTAGTAACGGATCCCGAGTGTGAGCCCCAGTGAATCGGTGAATGCGTAGTGACCCTGTGTGTAGACACCTTGGCTGTTGACTCTCGTCCAGCTGATGACACCCGCGTGAACGCCGTAGGTGACATTCGGGCGGTTCGAAGTGAAGTTCTCATGATAGTCGATCGCTCCGCTCGTAAATGTGAGAGGCCCATAGTCCCCCAAGAGCTGAATCTCTTCGGATAGCTGCTGCTGCTCGAGGTTTAACTGCCACTCGAAGGTATTCGTGGGCAATCCATCGAGCGACCACGGATCCGGTTGATCCTGAAAGCCCCGATAGCCGGTGATCGAACGGAGCTTCAGATGCTCATCAAAGGCATAGTCGAGCGATAAGGCCGTGAGATAGGCATCATCATGAATCTGAAGATTCAAGTTTTCATAGGTCGTGCGCGGATTCGGATTCGGCACGTTGAGCGGTGACTCGTAGGCGTTGTCCGAGCGGTCCCTAAGCAAATACAGGCTCAAGGTCGCCGAAAGTCCCCCCTCTATCCCGGGCGTTAAGTGGAATTTAACGCGTGCTTGATCGGTCTTCGTCGCATTGACCTCGCGATCGGTGTAGGCGTCGTAAGTAAAGCCGTGGTTTTCCACATGCGACACCGCTACCCCGGCGGCGAGCACACTCGGAATGAGGGGTCCCGAGACATAGGCACGAGCGTCGACCTGCCCGTAATCACCGCCCGATGCCTGAACATAGGCCTGAATCTCATCGCCGGGTGTCTTTGAAATAATCTTGATGCCACCCGCACTCGTATTTTGCCCATAGAGAGTTCCTTGAGGGCCGCGCAGGACCTCGATCTGCTCAATGTCGGGAAGCCCGAAGATGCCGCTGTTGATAATGCGTGCCTGGTAGACATCGTCTACATAAATGCCGACGGCGCCATCGTAGGTGGGTGATACCGTGCCAATGCCGCGAATGAAGAGATAAGAAAGACTCGGCGTCGAGGCGGCCGGCACCTGAAGGCTTGCGACCGCACTCGACAGATCGCTCAATTGGTTGTACTGCTGCTCATTCACCTGGGCACCACTGATGACCCCCACCGACACGGGCGTCGTCTCGAGCGAGGTCTCGCGACGCTCCGCAGTGACAATCACCTCAGGGATCGAATTCGATGCGTTGGTCGTATCCACTGGCGTCATATCGGTCGTGGCAGTCTCGTCAGCGAGCGCACCCGCGGATGAGAAGAGAGCCAACGAGCCTGAAACCAGCATCCCCCAAAACGATTCCCGCACCCTCGCCCTGCGGCCGAACTCACCGGCCACCCTCATACTCGAACCATCCATGCACTTCTCTCCCGATTAGTTGAATCCACGTCGGACGAACAGCCCTTGCGGGGTGTCCTTCATCGCCGTTCGATTCGTTCCGGGCGATCCGCGCTATCGATGGTGTATGAAACCGTGAAGGGATATCGCTTGAGAAATCACCATTCAGAATGAACATATGAGTAAAGTCGCTGATCAAATGACTCATACGCACATGAGCAATCGTTATGAGCGATCACCTGCCGATGCAGGACACTCAGAAGCGGCCGGGTGACCCTGGGACTGCTTGGAGTTTGAATGCTCAACGTCGTCGATCGATTGGAGGTCCACGTCCTCATCGACAACCTCACCGACAGTCATTCCTTGATCCCGGCGCACGCCGAGTCCGAGTTCTCGTATCTTCAGCGGCAGGGTCTTGAGGAGCTGGATGGGGATCGGCTCTGTTGCGCCTGTCACGGCTATGCGTGCCTTGTGACTGCCACATTGGGCGGCGCGCGGCATTCGATCCTCTTGGACGCAGGTCCCGAAGGCTATGCCTTCGATCGGAATGTGCACCGACTCGGTATCGACTTAGGCGTCGTCGAGGCGATCGTCCTATCGCACGGCCATTGGGATCACGCGGGCGGGATGCTCACGGCCTTGGATCTCATTCGACAGCGCGATCTGTGCCGTCGCGTTCCTTACTATGCACATCCGGGCATGTTCCGCTCCCGCGGCCGCCATACGGCAAACGGGCAGGTTTTGCGCTCCAAGGATGTCCCATCCACGCGCGAACTTGAATCACGCGGAGCCCTCGTCATCGGGACCGACCGTGCCCAGGCGTTGCTCGGCGGGGCGTTCTATTTAAGCGGCGAGATTCCGCGCATCACGTCTTTTGAGAGGGGCTTTCCGGGCCATGTACGGCGGACGCTCGATAACCGCGGATGGGAGAGCGATGAGCTTCTCCTCGATGAACGCTTCCTGGCGGCTCACGTCGCGGGCAAAGGTCTTGTGGTCTTGACCGCCTGCTCTCATGCCGGGGTGGTCAACGTACTCCGCCATGCGCGGGAGCAGTTCTCCGACGTCCCGCTCTATGCCGTATTGGGTGGTTTTCACTTGGCCGGAGCGAACGAGAAGATCATCCCGGAAACCACCGAGGCCCTAAGAGAATTCGAGCTCTCGGTCGTCGGCGCAGGTCATTGCACGGGGTGGCGCGCGATCAATCACCTCGAGAGGGCGTTGGGCGCCGCGGTGGACCCTTCCGCTGTAGGGAAACGATATGTTTTCGAATGAAGCGGCTCTCTCGAGAGGCTCCGTGGGATCTATATACCGGCTACGCATATCCAAATGTTCCTCCGGTAGTTCCGCCCTGAAGAGTGTCTCTCTAGCCTGCACGGCATGACTCATCGACCACTCGCCAGCTTATGACATTCGCATGACTCTCGAGCAATTGCGCTTTTTCGTGGTCGTTTATGAAAGCGGTCTCAACGTAACGGTAGCGGCCCGACGTCTTCAAATCTCGCAGCCAGGGGTCAGCCGTCAGTTGAAGGAGCTCGAGGAGGAGCTAGGCCTTCAGCTCTTCGAACGTCACGGCAGAGCACTCGTTCGCATAACCCCGGCCGGTGAGAAGATCATCGAGCGCGCCACGCGCATCTTGCGGGAGGTCAAGAACATTGCGCGGGCGGCGGCCGCTGTCCGCGATGGCTCTCAAGGGTCCCTATCGATCGGGACGACCCATACGCAGGCGCGATACGTCCTTCCCGAGGTCATACGTTCGTTTCGGTCGAGACACGCGAACGTGCGGCTGCATTTGCACCAAGGCACTTCCGAACAGATTGCGCAAATGGTTGAACGAGACCAAGTCGACTTCGCAATAGTCACAGGTTCGGACGATCTGTTCCCTCAGCTCATTCGACTTCCTATCTATCGCTGGCATCATGCCCTCATCGCGCCTCGCGGCCACCCCCTCGCCACGGCGGGCAAGCTGACACTTGAACACTTAGCGCGGCACGCTGTCGTTACCTACGCGTTCAGCTTATCCGGGAACGCCTCCCTTTATGCACTATTCGAGACCGCCGGTCTCTCCTTGAACGTCAGCCTCACCGCTCGAGATTCGGATGTACTCAAGACCTATGTACGCGCCGGTCTTGGCGTCGGAATTCTCGCGAGCATGGCGATCGACCCTACTGCCGACGCCGATCTCGTCGTCCTCGACGGGAAGCATTTATTCGACGGACACACCACGTGGCTCGGGTTTCGGCGCGGGTCCTTGCTGACCCACTATATGTACGAGTTTGTGGGGCTCTTGGCCCCGCAGTTCTCCCTCCGCCTCATCCAGCATTTGGAGGCCACCCAGACCCAAGAAGAGCTTGAGCATATCCTTCAGGGGATTCGTATTCCGCCGTACGAGGGTCGAGGTTCGACATCTGCAAAACCGAGACCGTCCTGATCATTGGCGACATTATCCCTAGCGACTGTCTTTGAGGGGACCCAACGCGCGGGGCCCATCCTAGAGGCACTCCCCCTACTGCCCCAATCCAATCGCGATCAGCGATAGATCTGTGTCTGAAGAAGTTAAAATCACGACGCGCTTGGTCGCGAGAGTATTGATCGTCAATCACTACCTGGTAGTCGGTCTACGATCGCTCCACAGAATCATCCGTTACGCAAACTGAGTCGCGCCGGCGATGGGGCCGTAGGGGCGACCAGATGCGCACATTCTCGTGAAGTCAATGCCGAAGGCACTCAGCCTCGCGGTCGCGCAGATCGTCGGGTACGTAGTAGACGCCTCAATGCGCCTTCGTTCAGCACCGGCTCGCCACTGAACTTCTCCGCGATCGCCTCCATAAACACGGTCGCTCGACGACCGTTCACGGCCACCTCGGTCGCTTGAAACGTCCATCTGTCGCCCGTCTGCGCTAGCGAATAGACGATGCAGTCGTGATGCATCAAGTCGGCGGGCGTATGCGGCATCGAATGTGTTTTCAAGTACTGCGGACTCGCGACGCACACCCGTTCGGCAGTGCCGATGCGCCTCGCCTTTAGCGCGCTGTCTTTCAAGAGACCGATGCGAATGGCCAGGTCGACGCCTTCTTCAATTAGATCGATGAAACGGTCGCCGATCTGCAAATCCAAGGCGATTCCCGGATAGCTGTCGAGGACTGACTTGATCCAAGGTAGAACGTGAGTTCGAGCGAGCGCGGTGGGGCAAGCCACTCGTAGCAGCCCGTGCGGCCTATCTTCACCACGGGCGTTGGACTCGGCTTCTTCAACAGCATCGAGCACGCGCCTCGCTTCCTCGTAATACCGTTGCCCCTCGGGGGTCAGAGTGAGTTTTCGCGTAGACCGATGGAGCAGTCGAGTCCCTAGATATTCCTCCAGTTTTGCAATCTGACGGCTCACGTTCGGTTGCCCGATTCGATACTCGCGGGCCACCGCGGAAAAACTCCCCGTCTCAACGGCGCGAGCGAAGGTGTGCATCGCCGGCGCGCTGAACTCGATGCGGCCGTTGCAGAGATTGGTCGCAACGTCACGGGCATTCAAGGCGACATCGCCAAGCTGGAAGACCTCGATCGTCTTTACGAAGCCGTCAAAGGCGCCCAGGGCCACCTCGATATTGTATTCGCCAATGCAGGCGTGGGTGAGGTCGTTCCTTTCGGTTCCGTTCCGCAAGAACATTTCGATCGAATCTTCAACGTCAACGTACGCGGCACCTTCTTCACCGTACAGAAGGCTTTGCCGCTGTTGAGTCAAGGTGCATCCATTATTCTGACCGGGTCTATTGCGACGGTGAAAGGCCTTCCAGGCTTTTCCGTTTACAGCGCGAGCAAAGCCGCAATCCGCTCCTTGGTCCGCACTTGGACGATGGAGCTCAAGGACCGCAAGATCCGCGCCAACATGATTAGTCCGGGCACCATCGACACGCCGATCCTTGCGGGATTGCCGAAGCAAGCAATCGACAACATCGTCGCGTCGGTGCCGATGGGTCGCATGGGGACATCTGATGAGATCGCCACGGCTGCGCTCTTTCCGGCCTCCGAGGATTCGAGTTTCGTGACCGGGATCGAGTTATTCGTGGATGGAGGCACTGCGCAGGTCTGAGCCAAGGCGCCGCGCCCCGCGGCAAGCTTGTCGATCGGGTGTGTCTCTATTCGACGGCCACTCGAGGCAATATCGCCGTCGCGATCAGTCTGGTTTGACGAAGCGGAGCTTCAATGCTCAGTCCGGTGTCTCCGTAACTCAACGTTCGTTATACGCAGTTTCGCGGCACCGCGGCACAATGACACACCCGATCTGCCCTGTAGACCGCGAGGCTACTTTTCGACTTTCGCCGATTCCCGGTTATGCTCAGGGCCTCTCGCAAACAAAATATCTGCAGGAAGCGTCCGTGTGGCATCACTGGTAAGAACATAGCAGGGAGAACTGCATGACCGACTTTATTCAGCAAATTATACCCCCCCACTTTTGGATATTTGTTGTGTTGGCAGGTTTAGTGCTACACGTTGTCGCGAATTACCTGCAACGGCTGTTGGACAAGAGCCTGAGTTCCGGTTCGGTGCTTTTGGGCGGAGTAAGACGAAGCCGAGAGACACGAGTGGCACGCGTGCAGCAGATATCGGATTGGATCGAGGGCAACGGTGACAGGGCTGCACTTGCATTAGTCGAAGCGAATTTTTTCTGTCTCCTAGGATTTCTATTGCTGCTAAACGCATTCGTTGGATTTGTCGCTGTTATCGTAACAAAACCATCAAGCCCATTCCTCCCTCCGATTCTGGAAGCACTAACCCTATCAATAATTTGCCTTCTCGGATTTCTTTGTATGACTACAGGCATCCGCATTCGCCAGGTATTACTGCAACATCCGAAGGGTCTAGCAGGACTTCACCGAGGTAACGCTCGCCGGCCGCACTTGTAATCAATAGAAGACTGCGTTTTCCTCGGAGAAGGCTCCACGGTGCCCTGACACACGTTTCACGGTTTAATCGGCCATGGCACCGGAGCACTTTCACGTCGTAAGTGCGTTTGCTCCTCTAACCGTCGGCCAGGCGGCGGCGCACTCGCGCGGCGGCCTGTCTGAGCAACTGGGACACCCGCGACTCGGTGACGCCGAAGAGCACAGCGATGTGCCGCAGCTCGAGGCTGTCGTTGAGTCGTAGCTTCAGCATTCTGCGCTCGCGCTCTGACAGCTCGGACACTGCCGCGAGCAGGCGCCGGCGGTTGCATCGTTCGAGCAACGAGTACAATGGGTCGGCCTGCGCGGCCGAATCCTGGCACGGCACCTCTTGGTGCTCCGCGGAATGCAGATCCACTGGCTTGTGCGCGTCCTGTTCTTGGACCAGGCGATGATATTGTGCCAGTGTCAGCCGCATCTCCGCGGCGATCTCCCGGCCGCTGGGCGCTTTGGCTAGCGCTTGCTCCAGCCGGCAGACGCATTGCCGGAGATGCCGAGCGCTGCGCCGCAGCCGGCGCGGAGCCGAATCCGTCTCACGCAGTCCGTCGATCATCGCGCCGCGAATCCGCAGCCGAGCGAAATGCCAGAATCGCTCGCGTGGGCCGTTGTAGCGCTGGGCAGCCTGAAGCAATCCCAGCAGTCCCAATTGCACCAGATCATCCTGATCGACCACGCCCGGCAGCTGGCGTTTCATACTATGAGCCATGCGTTTGACCAGCGGCGTGAACTCGCGGGCGCATTCTTCGGCATCGATTCCGCCAAGCGGCGGCTGAACTGTCGCTTCTCGACTCGCTTCCATATGCCCACACGCCGTGCCGCGCGCCGAAGCGCGAACATCACGTACCGTTCAAGGTGGAAGGGCAAGAGCCGGGCCCTGAAAGTGTTAGCCGCGCGGACTCGGCGGTGTCCGCGCTGATTTCGCGGGGGGCCCATGAACGATGTCAGGGTTCCAAAGGGCCGTGATCGAGTTTAGCGCGAGGCCCAACCACCAGCGTGACCGAGCTCACGAATCGACGAGCGGGGGCGCCTATGCAGCGGCTTTGCGCAGCAGGGCACGCATGATGTCCGCCAAGGTCGCCACGGCCGCGTCCGACGCCGCCGTCCACGGATGCCCGTAATTCAGCCGTATGAAATGATCGAACTCGCGGCGCTGAGAGAAGATCGGTCCGGGTGCAATGCTGATGCCGCGGGAAAGCGCGATTCGATAGAGGTCAACGGCGCTGAACGAGCCGGGTAGCTCGATCCAAAGAAAGTATCCACCCTCTGGGCGCACGACCCGGGATCCTGCGGGCAAGTGCCGATCCAGCGACTTCAGGGCGGCCGCTAGCCGGCTGGCCAAAACGCGCCGCAGGCACCGAAGATGTCGCTCGTAGGCACCCGTGCGCAGAAAGGCAGCGATCGCGTCTTGGGCTGAAATGTTGGTTTCCAGACTGCTAACGAGCTTGCGTCGCCGCACGGCCTGAGCGTAACGGCCCGCCGCAACCCAGCCCACGCGATAGCCCGGCGACAGACATTTGGAAAATGAGCCGCACTCGAGGACGATGCCGCGCCGATCAAACGCCTTGGTCAACTTCGGCGGCTTTGCGCCGTAGTAGAGCTCGGCATAGACGTTGTCCTCGATCAGCGGCACGTTGTGCGCCTCGAGCAATCGCACCAGCTTCCGCTTTGTCGCCGACGGCATGCACGTACCGAGGGGATTCTGGTATGTGGTCATGAACCAGCAGGCCCGGACCGGTGCGGTGGCGAGAGCCTGCGCCAGCGCTGTAAGATCGGCGCCGTCGCGCGAATGCATGGGTATCTCCAATGCGCGCAACCCCAACGTCTCGATGGCGTGCAGGCAGCCGTAGAACGTGGGCGCTTCGATCGCTACCGTATCACCGGGGCGAGTCACGACCTGCAGGCACAAATTCAGCCCCTCCAGCGCGCCCGACGTGACGATGATCTCATCGGGCGCGACGCTTGCCCCATGGCGGAGGTAGCGTTGCGCGATCCGCTGCCGCAGCTCCAAGCTGCCGTCCGCCAAGTACTCGACCGTTCGCCACGGGTCTATGCGCTGCGCGCCCAAGCCAAGGGTACGTCCGAGCCTTGCGAGCGGGAACAATTCTGGGCTGGCAAACGGCGAACCGAACTGCACCACCTTGTTGTCGCGAATCGAATCGAGCAATTGGAACACGATCTCGCTTACATCGAGCGGTGTGAGAGGATCGGCTGACGGCGCTGTCTGCGTAGCACCGGGCCGCGCACGCCATGAATCGGTGACGTAGTGACCCGAGCGCGGCACTGATTCAATGTAGCCCAGCTCTTCGAGTAATTCGTGTGCACGAATGACGGTCGCCGCACTGACCCCGCGCTCGCGGGAAAACTGCCGCACCGAAGGAATCCGATCGCCGTTTTCCCACGCGCCGCCGCGAATGGAGGCGGCAATTTCCTCGGCGAGCCGCGCGTAGAGCGCCGTGCGCGGCGTTGCTGCCGCGGCCAATTCACCGGCAGCGGTACAGAAGTGGTCAGTCGACTCCATAACAGATGCCTCGGAGTCCGATGGGGCTTCACCGCGCGCCCTTGATACTTCAATGCTGCTCCCAAAACTGGGTCCTGCACAAGCACAACTGGACGCACCAATGAAAACGCCGACACGGAAACGCCGAATCCTCGTGGTAGACGATGACATAGCCTATGCGCGATTGCTGGTCGAGCTGTTGTCCCGTGCAGGATACGACGTCTCGGCGACGCACACCGCCCAGGACGCTATCGGTGCCGTGGTGATTTCAGCCCCCGATCTAGCGCTCGTCGATGTTTGCCTGCCGGGTGATTCCGGTCTGATACTGGGCGCAGCCCTGCACTCGCAGTTCGACGTTGCCTTCGTCATTCTCTCCGGTCTCGATGACCTAGAGATCGCGCAGCAGGCGGCCCAGATCGGCGCCATCGCCTATTTGGTGAAGACTGGCAATTTACACAACTATCTGCCCGCGATTCATACAGCCCTGGCGCGCTCCGAGGAACTTCGCGAATTGCGGCGGCGCGAAGCACAGCTTTCTAACGCCCTGCAACAAACACGCGCCGTCAGCGTCGCCACGGGAGTGATGATGGAGCGCTCACGCCTGAACCGCGAACAGGCATTCGAGCGTCTGCGTGGCCTCGCGCGCACACAGCGACGCCGGCTGAGCGACGTCGCGGAGCAATTCCTTACCTCCGTGGAGTGTCTGAACGGCGGGGTCAGTGGCATGCCGCGGTCATCCGGCGGGGTAATTAAATCGTGACGCCCCTCACGTCAGTTGTGCGGCGGAGCGTTAGTATCTGCTCTGGTCTCATGAACCTCACCTTCGCTCATGGACCCGCCGCGCGTACGCTGCGGCACTCTACCGCCCCATCCACGCGGCAGACCAGTCTGGGGCCAGGCTCCCGCCCTCCAAGTTCGAACAACGCGTCGTTTGCGGAACGTTTTCGCGGCTGCGCGGATGGGCATATGGAAACCCAGCGGCTTCGCGCAATTCAGCATCCCAATCGTGCCACGATTCTATTGGAGTCGTGGGCCGCGAGCCAGGACATCATTCCGGTCAAGGCTCGGCGGATCCGCGCGGTGAGCGAACTCAGCGGTCCCCTGCGCTGCTTGGTGCGCCGCTGCAATAGTGATGAATCAGTCTGGTGCTCCTGGACCTACGGCCATCGCATCTGGTTCGTTGCCGCGACACCCTCTCTGGACCTGGCGCGCGAGCGAAAGAAGCCCGTGCTGCAGATCAAGATCTACAACGAGTGCGGCCAAATGACGACCGCCGCAGCCTATGTGCACACCCTGCATCACGGATGGCAGCACTGCGCATGATGAGTAAGAGTGGGCCGCTCGACGGCAAGACCGAGGCAATCGCGCTGCTGACATCGATGCAATCGAGCTTGAGCGAATGGCTTGTCATGCCTCCCACTCTCGAGCATTACCCCGTGCCGTGCCGGCTATGGCGCGAACAACTGCATGTTGTGGCCGGCCGCTCGAGATCGGCTGGTCTGCATGCCCATTCGTCATTGAGCCTGCGGATTGGGGAACAGCTGGAGCCGTTGTTCCGATCGAACGACCTGCCGCGATGGGCAGTCGAACTGTTGTTGCGTTGGTCTCAGGTTTCACTGCGCTACCTTCGACACACCGCCGATTTCAGGCACGCCGCCGAACTGGTGGGCCTCCTGAGCATGTCGCGCTCGCTGGATTACTATGGTGCCGAAGAGCGGGCTTGCCTCTTGCGCAATCTGATTGACGACCATCAGAGCGACGCTCAGCATTCCGCGCGACAAACGGCGGCGCCGGGCTCGCGCTGCGCCGGGACGCCTTGATGGTACGCAACCTAGCCGCCAATCAGCTCGACGCGCCGGATACTTTTGCACGGAATGTTCTCCAAAGCGCATTCGATTTCGCCTCGGTCGGCCTCGCTGTTTGTGGGCGTGATGGGCGCCTGCTGTTTGTGAACGATTGTCTGTGCGGCATACTGGGCTACGAGCGCGGCGAACTGACAGACCAGCCTTGGACCAACTACATCTACATAGCGGCCGGCGACTCCGTGGCGGACGTCATTCCGGAGAGACGGGTATGTGCCTTCGGACCGCAGGAAACCGGCTTGCAAGGGCGCGATGGAAGGCAAATTCGAGCGGACGTGACCATGCACCCGGTTCTCGATGCGCATGGCGCCATCGACCACCTGATCGTGACGGTCTCGAGGATCGGCAGCGGCGAAGAATGCGGGGAGATTCCGTGTCGGGACCCGAGGCATGATGACACATTGACCGGATTGCCCAATCGCTCTCTGCTGGAATATCGATTGCAACGAATCCTCTTGGCCGCTGCGGATCGTTCCCAAACGGTGGGCATCTTGTCACTTGGACTAGACCATTTCGACAATGTCAACGATTCGATGGGGCGGCGCGTCGGCGACAGCGTGCTGCGATATGTCGCAAAGTTACTGAAGCAGACGGTGGGTGGTTGCGGCAGCGTTGCCCGCAGCGGGGGCGATCAATTCATCGTGATTCTACCTGGGCAAGATGCCGCGAATGTCGCCGCGCAAGCCTCGGCCATCGACGTCTGCCTGTCTCGAAGCTACGAGATCGACGGTCATCTAGTACGTGCATCGGCCCGGATAGGCGTCGCGATGTTTCCGGAAAACGGCGATAACGCAGGCGATCTGCTTGCCAGCGCGGACGCCGCGTTACATG
>Ga0302324_100021304_pt1 | contig 12638 bp, 11 predicted proteins | sample Palsa_T0_1_FD_201949 | JGI IMG/M metagenome (GOLD analysis project Ga0302324, IMG submission 201949) | Peat permafrost microbial communities from Stordalen Mire near Abisko, Sweden - Palsa_T0_1 | ecosystem: Environmental > Terrestrial > Soil > Palsa > Peat permafrost | place: Sweden: Abisko...
GCGCCCAGCACCGTGTTGTACATCACGCGCTCCATGCTGTCGCCGTATTGCGAGTCGCGGGTTACGCGCAGCAGGTAGCGCGTCAACTTGAAGTGCGCGTAGGAGCCGCAAGGCGTTTCAAAGCTGCTGTGGCTTTCGGTGAGGCTGGCCGCGACGTCTGGACTGTCGGGAGCGCGAAGCAGCTCATCCGGACCCCAGCCTCCGGTAACAAAGCTTTGTTTCGAGAGCATTGCAAAAGCGTTTTGGGCTGCGTGGAGGTGTTTCTCACTGCCTAAAGTCAGATACGCCTGCATGGCCGAGCTCAGCGAATTCACATGGCTGTAAGCATGTCTGCCGGCGAGCACGTTGTGGCCCTCGGCCAGCGGATCATAATACTCATCGTAGAGATACTGCCGCGCCAGTTCGCGGTACCGCTCTCCGGCGCCGCGCTGATAGGCCAGAAACAGATTCTCTGAAATTGTGTAGGATTCATCCCACGTCCAGGTTTCATCCTTATTCGGACGCCAATCTTTTCCATGCTCCACGGCATGCTTTGGAAAGTGGGGCAAGGCCGCGTTGGTGGTGCGGTCGAGAATCGAAAAAGCATCGGGATCGCCAACGTACCGGTGCGAATCGATCAGCCCACAGACAATTTTGTCGTAGCAGTACGTAGGGAACCGGTTCTTATCGTAATAATCGCCGGAAATTGTCTGCGCATACAACCGATTCAAGCGCAACACTTTTTCACGCGTTGCCGGATCCCGCCGGATGGCATACATGCGCGCCAGCGCCGAGACCCATTGTCCAAAGGTGCAGGTGGGAGCAAAACCGACGGAGTCTACACCCCACTTGAAATCGGGATTGTAGTTGTACCAGCCGCCTAGATCCTCGCCGGGCGCCGGCTGACCGCTCATCTGACGCAGCGGTTTCAGCAGGCTGTCGTCGTTCAACCCCATGAGCACCGCATGAGTCTCATCCAGTTGCTTTTCATGAAGGTCACTCGTCAGCGCCACATCGCCATAATCAAACTGCTCCAGCGGTGGCAGTGCCGGTGCCGCGCCCCACGCACGTGGCGCCCAGCGGCCTCCGATCGCGGTGCCTGCCGCCAGCAGTGACGCCGATTCCATGAATCTTCTGCGCGAAATTCGAGGGGGAAAGAACACGGAGCTTATATCACCACTTTAGCAAGTGAATTTGCAAACCCAATATTTTCCGCTTGGACACACCGCATATGCCAGAGCCTCAATCTTTTTCAGATTCGCGCGCCGGATTTCATAGATGTCTTCGTCGAGTGATAATGCATAACGCCAATCCTTCATTTTTCGTCGTCGGCTGCTTCGCTTGCCGATTCCTCATCTCCTAGGCCTCCATGATTGGAATTGCGCCAACCTAATAGGAAGTTGATGACAATGAGTGCTGCCAAACCAAAGAAGAGTAAGCGCTGCCAGAGGGTTTCGTCGATAAGCCCGAACGCATGCAGGGGCAATGCCACCAGTGCCATGATAAGGAAAGCAATTCCCCATCCCTGGTGCAGGCGATTCGAGCTTTTTGTGATTGCCGCCTCGCGTTCTTCGGCCGACATATTGGGCTTTAGTGTCATCTTGTCACGAATCCCAAGTATCAGCGCGGCCAGCCCGAAAACCACTACCAAGCAGATGACAATTGCGATTATGTCGTACTTAGAAATCTGGACTCCGTATGCAAACCTCCCGCCTGCAAATAGTGCACATCCGATTAAAACGGCAATCATGATCCGCTGCCAACTGACGTCTCGCTTCATGCCAGCATTATGCGCCCAAGGGCTCACTCTTGTAAGCAGTGTCCTTGCCCAGCGAAAAGCTAATAACTGAGAGCGAGTGGTTATAAAGAACCCGTGAACCAGGTAGCGGCCGGCAAACAGTGGAACCTTCGCGTCGCTCAGGATAACAAGTTTGGGATTAGGCTCCATCGCCGGGTGGGAGCTGCATTTAGCATAGGAATGTGCGGACACATAAGAGAATTGGCTTGGCGCGAGCGCTTTCTAAAATGGGCTATTGCTCGCGGTCGCAAGCCTCTGCCCTGATTCGCGCTGGACGTGTCACGCGGAATGGGCGCACAGTTCGGGATCCGGAAAGCCCGGTGCGACTGCCTCAGGACCGGATTGCGGTGGACGGCTCGCCGCTAAACCAGGCGCCCGCGATCTACCTCGTTATGAATAAACCGCGTGGCGTGGTCACCACGGCTTCCGACGAAAAAGGGCGCGAGACGGTTTACGATCTGCTGGAGCCGCAGTTGCCATGGGCTGGTCCGGTGGGGCGGCTGGACAAGGCGAGCGAAGGCCTGTTGCTGTTGACGAATGACTCCGAGTGGTCGGCCAAGATCACGGAGCCCGCCAGTCATCTGGATAAGAAATATCATGTCCAGGTGAATCGCGTTGCGGACGCCGATCTGCTGGCGCGAATCGTGCAGAGTGGCTCAGCTGAGGGCGAACCAATTGACGACAACCCAACTGAGGACAGACCAGGCGAGGATTTGCGTGCCAGGCATGCGCGCATTTTGCGGCACGGCGATAAGAATAGCTGGCTCGAAATTACGCTGGACGAAGGCAAGAACCGGCAGATTCGGCGTCTGCTGGAAACTCTGGACGTTCAAGTCTTGCGTCTGGTGCGGGTGTCGATCGGACCGCTCGAATTGGGCGATCTGAAGAAGGGCGCAGCGCGGCGGTTGACGGCAGAGGAAAAGAAGGCTATCGATCAGGCGCTGCGTCCACAACAGCCGGTGTAAACGACGTCTCTACAGTGGATGTGTTTCCACGTAGTCCTGCGCCTGTCGAAGAACCTTGCGCTCGTTGCTGTATGCCAGTTGGCGCGCCGCATCCGCGAGCGGCACCCAGAGAGCTTGCTTGACTTCGATTCTCATATCGGAAGTGAGGTTGTCGATTTCTCCTGAGACATAGCGCATCAGGTAGAAAGTGACGATTTTGAAAACCCGTTCGCCATCGCCCCAGCTGCGGACGTAAACATACTTGTTATCGGAGAGCTTGGCAATCAGTTCCGCTGCGATCCCGGTTTCTTCCAGCACTTCCCGCAGCGCGGCGGCCTGCGGCTTTTCGCCCGCATCGACCAGGCCTTTCGGCAGGGCGAGCACGGCTGCGCTTTTGCGCGGCGTCTTTGCCTTTGCCGGTGCCGATGCCGCTTTGGGGGTTTCGTTCGGCAGCTCATTTTTCTGCGGTTCGATCAATGCGACGTGCCAGACTCCAGAAATCTCCCGCAGCACGACACCGCCGGCTGAAAATTCCCGCGCCATAGCGGACACGGTATCAGGAATTCCCGAGCTTTCCAGTCTCTTGCTGGATTCGCTGCCACGCGCGCTCCACATGGCGCGCCTGGGTGTGAGTTTGGCCGACGCAGAATCGAAGCGTGAGCTTTCCATCGAGCCTGGTGTGCGTAAGGTAGAGGTCGCCGCTGGCATTCAGCCGGTCCATCAGAAGCTGGGTAGGTTGATCTTGGTTGGCCTGATCTCCCGAGCGCAGCCGGAAGCAGATCAGATTGAGTTGTGCGGGCGCCGCAAGTTCGAAGCGCGAATCGCCGCCCACCCAGCCGGCGAATTGCTGGGCCAGTCGCACGTGTTCGCGAATGTGGTGCTGCAGTCCTTCGATCCCGTAATGTCGGATTACGAACCAGAGTTTCAGCGAGCGAAAACGCCGCCCCAGTGGAATTTGCCAGTCGCGATAATCAATCACGGCGCCGGACTCCGTCGCCTGGTTGCGCAGATACTCCGGCAGGACCGAGAGCGTCTGGATCAGGTGCTTGCGGTCGGCAACATAGAAGCAATCGCAATCGAAGCTGGTGAACATCCATTTGTGCGGATTGAAACAGTAGCTGTCGGCAAATTCCACGCCCTCGTGGATGTAGCGGAACTCCGGGCAGAGCGCGGCCGTGCCGCTCATCGCCGAGTCAACATGCAGCCAGAGATTATGACTACGGCACACTCCGGCAATTTCGCGGACGGGATCGATGGCGTTGGAAGATGTAGTCCCCACGGTTGCGCAGACGAAGCAGGGAATCAGTCCGGCCTTGACGTCAGCCTCGACCTGGCGCGCCAACGCATCCGGACGCATGGCGAAGTTCTTATCCACTTCGATCTGGCGCAGGTTGTCCGATCCCATGCCGGCGATCTTCATTGCCTTTTCAATCGAGGAGTGCGTCTGCGTGGAGCAATAGGCGATCAGGCGTCCATCGCAGCCTTTGCGGTTGCTGACGAATTGGGTTGCACGCTCGCGGGCCGCCAGCAGAGCGCAGAGCGAAGCGCTCGATGCCGTGTCCTGAATCACGCCGCCTCCGCTGCTGCTGGAAAGAAATTTTTCCGGCAGGCCAAGCATGGGCACGAGCCAGTCGAGCATGTGGGTTTCCAGTTCGGTGCACGCCGGACTGGTGGACCAGAGCATACCTTGGACGCCCAGTCCCGAGGAAAGCAGATCGCCGAGAATCCCCGGCCCCGAGCCGTTGGACGGAAAGTATGCGTAGAAATTCGGCGACTGCCAGTGCGTGATGCCGGGAAGGATCACGCGCTCTATGTCGCCAAGAATCTGGTCGAAGGCCTCGCCCTGCTCTGGCGCGCTTGGCGGCAACTTCGAGCGGATTTCTCCCGGCTGCACCCGCGACATGACTGGAAAACTTTCGATGCGGGAATGATAGTCGGCGATCCAGTCCACGAGGGCGTGCCCCTGGCGCCGGAATTCCTCGGGAGACATGTGGAAAGACTTTGCTTCAGCCATGGCAATCGAAAATTAGTTACTAAGAACTGAGAACTGACCACCGACCGCTGAAGTCTCACTCGTCCAGCCGTCCATAGTACACACGGGTGTCGTATTCGAATACGACATGGTTATCGCTGGCATAGGCGCGAAATATCCGCTGCAGTTCCTGCATCATCGGTGCGTGGCTGGGATGGCCCTCGAGCGGTGCGTACGAAGAAGACAGCAGGCGTCCAGCCGTTCCCTCATAGTCAAACCGCTGCCGCAGGCTGAAAACGCGGTCGTGGCACGGCGCCGGAGCGAAAAATTCGTGGATCATCGCGGTGGTTCGCTCGTGACGCACGTCGTCATAGTCGGTGCCGTAGGTCAGTAGAAGCTGCTCGTAGTCACGCAGAAAAGGCGTGCTTCCAGTGCGGCGCTCATTCCATATCAATACGCACCATCCCCGGGGGCGCAGAATGCGAGAGAATTCCGCGCGGGCCCGAGGCAGGTCGAACCAGTGTGCTGCCTGCGCCGCAGTGACGAAGTCGACAGAAGCCGAGCGCAGCGTCGTCTCCTCGGCCGTTCCGGCAACCGATACCAGGCGGTTGTAAGCGTCCAGCTGGCTCATGCCCATTTCACGCATTTCTAGGTTGGGCTCGACGGCAAAGACGGAATTCCCGTTCTCCAAAAGAAGGCGCGTGAACACGCCCGTGCCGGATGCGACGTCGGCGACGATGTGACTCGGCTGCAGTCCGCATTCTGCGCTCAGAAGTGCGAGAACTTCAGGCGGATATCCCGGGCGATAGCGAACGTAATTTTCCACCCGATCGGAAAAACGAGTTGTCGATGCTCGATTCATCACCAATCAGTGTAACGCGTTCAAACGCCGTCTCCCTGCGCACGGTACAATCTTCAGTTCACCATTGCGGTTCCAGAAGGAGTTTCATGAAACTTTTCCCCGGGGCAGTTCTGTTCCTGGCGCTGATGTTCCTGGCGCTGGTCGGCTCGAACCTGCGGGCGGTTGATCAACCCAGCAAAGATCAACCCTCCAAAGGTCAGCCCGATAAAGATCAGTCCGACAACTGGTTCATCAGCGGCTTTCGCGATGTTGCCGCTGAGCGCGACGTCGAAAAAAAGTTTATGGCCGTGCCCGACCCGAAGCTGGCCGAGGAACATCTTCGCATCCTGACGCAGGCACCGCACATCGCCGGCTCTCCCGAGGACAAAGCGACCGCCGAATACGTGGCCAAGAAGTTTCGTGAAGCCGGCCTCGACACCGAAATTGTCGAATATAAAGTGTGGCTCAACTATCCCGCGGAGATCAGCGTGGACATGACCGCGCCCCCCGGCGTGGAAATGCACGGGCCCCGGCGTGAGCACGTCGACGGCGACCCGCTTGCCGATGACCCGCGCGTCGTGACCCCTTACAACGGAATGTCCCCCTCCGGCGACGCCGAGGCCGAAGTGGTCTATGCCAACTACGGCTCGCCCGCTGACTTTGACAAGCTCAAGGAAATGAACGTCGATGTGCGCGGCAAGATCGTCATCGTCCGCTACGGTGAAAACTTCCGCGGCGTCAAGGAATTCGTGGCGCAAGAACGAGGCGCAGCCGCGGTCATCATTTATTCCGACCCGAAAGACGATGGCTACTACCGCGGTGACGCCTATCCCAAAGGCCCGTGGCGTCCCGCGAGCGGGGTGCAGCGCGGTTCGGTCGGCTACATGTTTCAGTTTCCCGGAGATCCGACCACACCCGGCATCGCGTCCACTCCGAATCTCCCGGATTCCAAGCGTATTTCTCCGGCTGACTCCGAACAGATGCCAAAGATTCCCGTCACTCCGCTTTCTTACGCGGATGCTGCGCCCATCCTCGAGCACCTCGGCGGGCCGCCCTCGCCGCGCGACTGGCAGGGAGCGTTGCCCTTCACTTACCACGTCGGTCCAGGCCCCTCAAAGGTGAAGATGCACCTTAAGCAGGATTACCAGTTCCGCACCATTTGGGATGTAATCGGCAAAATCCGCGGATCGTCTTCGCCCGACGAGTGGGTGGTGGCGGGCAATCATCGCGATGCCTGGGTGTATGGGGCGGTGGATCCGAACAGCGGCACGGCAGCGATGCTGGAGTCGGTGCACGGTTTCGGCGAACTGCTCAAGTCGGGTTGGAAACCAAAGCGCACAATTGTGATCGGAAGTTGGGACGCCGAAGAAGAAGGCCTGATTGGTTCCACGGAGTGGGGCGAAGATCATGCCCAGGACCTCGGCAACGCGGCCGCCTATTTCAACGTGGACGTGGCGGTGTCGGGCAAAAAATTCTCAGCTTCAGGGACGCCCACCTTAAAAGAGTTTCTCCGCGAGATTGCCAAGGCCGTGCCTTCGCCGCAAGGCGGAAGCGTGTACGACGGGTGGAAAAAATCGAGCGAGCCGGCTGCGGAGAACAGCCACTCCCAGGAAACCAGCACCTATCGCGCGCCGCCGGCAGCGATGCAGGCCGATGTGCCAGTCGGCGATCTCGGCAGCGGTTCCGACTACACCGTGTTCCTCCAGCATCTCGGTGTGCCCTCCACCGATATCGGTTCCAGCGGCGATTATGGTGTCTATCATTCCGTGTTCGACAATTTCACATGGTTCAAGAAGTTCGGCGATCCCGACTTCCTCTACGAGCAGCAGATGGCCCGCATTTTCGGTTTGGAGATGATCCGCATGGCCAGCGCCGATGTGCTGCCCTACGATTACGAGAACTACGGAAAGGAAATTCTGGTCTACCTCGACGCTGCCAAGAACAAAAGCAAAGAGCGCTTCGGAGCCAGGGCCCCGGACTTCTCGGCAGCCTTGGAAGGCGCGCGTCACTTGCAGGAAGCGGGCGCGAAAATGTTGCAAAAACAGCGGAAAATTTCTGGAGCGCCGGACCATATTAATGTTAAACTTCAGCAAGCAGAACGGGCGCTGTTGATTCCAGAGGGTTTACCGAACCGCCCGTGGTTTCGTCATTCGATTTACGCTCCCGGGCAATACACCGGATATGCGGCAGTTGTGATTCCTGGAGTGAACGAGGCCATCGATCGGGCGGATCTTCGCCGGACCGAACAACAAATCGCAGTGCTTGCGGCTGCCTTGAATCGAGCCGTTCTCGTTCTAGAGCAGAACCGCTAATCGCGGCCACAGGTTTCGACCTCAACCGCGCGGCATCGTAACCCGAAGGCGACCGAGTTATGGCACTGGCAAGAATCATTACGCGCTCACAGGCGTGCTCGCGGGAACTGGCGATGGATCTGCTTGCCCGCGGCTATGCCGTCGAAGTCGTTTCTCCCGACCAAATCCCCGACAACTTTGCCGATCTCGAATTGCGCGTCGATGCCGGTCCCGACAATCAATTGATCGCCAGCGTCGCAACCCACGATGGCGATCGTTCCGCTGCGCTCGACTTTGTGCACCACCTGAAAGCGCCCATGGGCGACTTCATTCGCCGGCCGCCGCAGCCGCGCGAAGCGCTTCAAATTTGGGAAGAGCCTGTGAGCTTCAACGCGGAGCCGGGCATCGGAGATGTGGAACCGCCCGCGGAAATTTCGCAACTGGCGCCCAAAACTGTTTCTCCCGAAGCCGAAACTGTGCGCGAAACCTTTCACCGCAGAGACGCAGAGGACGCGGAGAAAAACTTAATCCATCCGGAACGAGACGCGCGTGTGGTCTCGCCGCCCGATCCATCTCCCTCGCTACCACTCGCGCCGGTGGAATCGCCTGCCAGTTTCGTCTCAGCGCCACCAGCGGCCGTCCTGCCAGCCATTGCCGGATCAACCATTGCCGGATCAATGATTGCCGGATCAAAGACTGCCGAGCCCGCGACTGCCGAGCCCATGCACGTCGAGCCAACAGTCGCGCCAACCTCGCGCCCGCAATGGCGCGATGGCTCCATCGGACGATTCTGGCGCGCCGCTCTGACCTTCGCCGCCATAATGGCGCTCGCCCTGGTTCTCGGGTATGGTATGCGCCGTCCCGCGAAGTCTGCCGCCGAGGTTTCCGCATTAATTCCAGCGCCCACGGTCGCGGCTGCGTCAACTGATCTGCATCCGTTAGGCACGGTCGCTCCGGAAAAAGGCGCCGCAAAAGATCCGGCAACAATTCCTCCACAAGTCTCCGCTTTGGCGTCGCCGCCTCCCGCCACACCATCGGAATCGAATGCTGCCCCAGCGCTGAAACCAATTCCGACCGTCGCAGCGATAGCAACCGCAGCGACAACCGCCCGAGCCGCAACCACCACCCCTCACCCGCCGACCTCGCGCTCGCACCGCGATGACTTGATCGCGCGTGACACCGTTACTTATCTGGACAAGCGCTTCCAGCCCGCTCCCAAAACCAGCGCCGCGAAACGCGTTGCTCCACGCAAACCGGCTTCGCGCAAAAATGGCAGCGGCGTGATCGCAGCCAACACCGTCACCTATCTCAACGGCAAGCCCACCCCAAAATCGTCAAGGTCGCATCCCGTCTCGCAGTAACCGCGACTGAGTCGAGCCGCTGTCTTCGCCGCGATTGGTATACTCGAACTTCGCATACTCGAACTTCCCGACCCGCCCACAGACGATGAACGCGAACCTGTCCATTCAGCATCTGTTACACGACCTGCCCTCCGCGGCAACCGAAACATTCCTGGCCCTTTTTCCAATCGTCAACCCGCTCGGCGGCATTCCATTGTTCTTCAGTCTGACCGGCGACTACACGCCAGAAGAGCGTCGCCACGCCGCCTTGAAAACCTCTCTCTATGTAATCGCAATTCTCATCATCTTCATGCTCTTCGGCCGATTCGTCCTGAACTTTTTCGGAATCTCGCTGCCCGTTTTGAAAATCGCCGGCGGCTTGATCGTGGCGAATACCGCGTGGGGCATGGTCACCGGCTCGCATCGCGTAACCAAAGAAGAGACCAGCGAGGCACTGACCAAAGAAGATATTTCGCTAACCCCCATGGCCATGCCGATGCTCTCCGGCCCCGGCTCGATCGGCGTTGTCATGGGACTAGCCGCCGACGCCGACAACCTTCTCTCCTACCTCGGCATGGTGATCGGAATCGTCGGTCTCGGCCTCACTGTTTATCTTTGCCTGTCCCTGGGAGGTCCATTCGTCAAACGACTCGGCCCCGGCACCGTCGGCGCCATTAACCGCATCTTCGGATTCCTCATTCTCGCGATCGCTGTGCAATTGGTGTGGAACGGCGCGGCGGACTTCAGCCGGTGACTTCACCACGTGACCTCAGCAGCTAACTTCGGCAAGTAAGGAAAATGTGAGCCCGAGCATTCCCCCAAACGCTTCCACCAAAACCGTCGGCCCTGCGCAACCTTCGACGCAACCCGCCGCGCAATCCCCGCTTCCCGATTCCAGCAAGAGCCTGCTCCCGTGGCTGATCGCGGTCGCCTTTTTTATGGAGTCGCTCGACACCACGATTCTCAACACCGGCGTGCCCACCATCGCCGCCGCGCTTCACGTGGCTCCACTCAGCATGAAGTCGGTGCTCGCCAGCTACACGTTGAGCCTCGCGGTGTTCATCCCCATCAGCGGTTGGATGGCCGACCGCTTCGGAACCCGCCGCGTCTTCGCCTCCGCTATCGGCATCTTCACCCTGGGCTCGTTTCTCTGCGGCCTCACCAGCAACATTCATCTCCTGGTGGCATGCCGCATTCTTCAGGGCTGCGGCGGAGCCATGATGGTTCCCGTCGGCCGCCTCACCCTGGTGCGTACCTTCGCCAAATCCGAACTGGTTCGCGCCATGAGCTTCGTCGCCATCCCCAGCTTGATCGGCCCCATGCTCGGACCCATCACCGGCGGCCTCATCGTCGCCTATCTCCACTGGAGGCTGATTTTCTTTGTAAATATTCCGATTGGCCTCGTCGGGTTATACCTCGTCTACCGCCATCTCCCCGACTACCGCGAGCACACCGATCCGCTGGATGTGGCCGGGCTGCTTCTCTTCGGCTCCGGCGTTGCCCTGCTTTCCTACGTGCTGGAAGTGTTCGGCGAACATACGCTGAGCACCCGGGAAATTCTGGGGGCTCTCGCCGTTTCCATCCTCCTCCTGGCAGGCTACGGATTTCACGCCACCAGGACCGCGCATCCCATGCTGCGGCTGGTCTTATTTCGGCTTCGAACCTTTCGCGCGGCGGTCGGCGGCAGCTTTCTCACGCGCCTCGGCATTGGCGGTATCCCATTTCTGTTTCCGCTTTTGTATCAGGTGGGCCTCGGATTCACGCCCGTCCAATCCGGCCTTCTCATGATGCCCCAGGCCATCGCCGCCATGAGCCTCAAGCTGGCGATGCCGCGCATTCTTGCAACCTTCGGATACCGTCCCGTGCTCATCTCGAACACCCTGATCATCGGCCTGCTGATCCTGCTCTTCGCAACCATCGGCCAAGGCACGCCGGTGTGGCTGATCGTGGCGGAAGTGTTCGCCTACGGATTCTTCACTTCGCTGCAATACACCAGCATGAACACTCTGGTCTACGCCGAAATCACCGAGCAACAGGCGAGCAGCGCCAGTTCCATCGCCAGCACCATGCAGCAGATGGCGATCAGTTTCGGCGTGGCAACGGCGTCGCTCGTAACCGCCTTCTTTCTGCCCGATCGCTTTCGTTCCAATCCCCAGCAATTCATTCACGGCATCCACCACGCCTTTTTTGTTCTGGGCGGCATGACCATCCTGTCCACCATCGTTTTCAGCGAATTGAAAAAAGGAGACGGTGACGCTGTGAGCCAGGGAAAAGAACTCCACGCCGGTTAAGGCCACGGACGCGACTGAAACTCGATCGATCAGGTAATTAAATGGAATAAGTAAATGGAGCGCCGGGCGCGCCCGGCCACGTTCAAGACGATTATTCCGTCCGTTTCTTCACTCGATGGCCTCCAGGTTCTGAGAACTTTTTACCAGATGTGAAGCGCGCTTGGAACGCTTGGAACAGGTAAACGATCCAGTGCACACGACCAGGTCGCACCATCGTCGTGCGACACATAGAGGCATCCCGCTCGGTCGATCAGAGCGATCATCGAACCTCGAGTCGCGATGCAGTTGGTATCGGCGCTGCCTTTGATCCACTGCGGCAAGCCTCCGCCCAAAGGCTGTAGCGGTCCGTTGCTGTCGATCGGGCCTCGATAAACTGCGCCTTGCCTCGTAAAAGGGTCGGTGGCTGCAGACACGAAAATGTCGTTTCTCCCAAAAGCAACCGATGAGCAGTGAAGGGCGTGAAGTCCTCGCTGTTCGATTGTCCATGTGGCTCCGGCATCGCGGCTGATGCAAAGACCGACCGCCGCGGCCGCTATCACCATGTCGGGACGGGTTGGATGTGCACACACCTGATGAACATCAGTTTCGATATCGATCGTGGGCTGCCAGGTTAAGCCGGCGTCGGTGGATCGCGGAATTCCGCCAACGTGGACGTTCGCCAGAAGCACGGCGTCATCGCATGTCGCCGCCATGGAACGAATTCCAAGCGGCGGTCCCATTCGCTTGCCGTCGACGATCGCCGATCCTGCGTACCACCGGTCGCGTCCCGCTACCGCGTCAAAACCCGTCAAGCGTTGCAGCGCGCCGTCGGGATCACCGTCAGGATTAACCCGCAGGACATCTGCGTCGTCAGTTCCAACAAAGACAATGTCTCCAATTGGCACGCAGCAGGCAAGGTCGAGTTCGCTTTTTGCTAGCGCAGTCCATTCGCCGTCGGGGGATCGTCGACAGAGCGAATGCCCGCCAACAATGGCGAGCACTCTCCCACGTCCATCGGCCACCAGGCTGCGAACCGATTGATTGGCGAGTTCCTGATGGACCGTTTTCCCCGTGACGCGGAATAGCCCGTTGTCCCAGGTTGCGACCAGAATAGAAGGGGTTGGCATCCAGGCAGATCCTATTGGCATAAAGCCATGTTAGCTCGCCGTGTCCGCGTCTTCCGCCGCCGAACGCGTCTCTTTT
>Ga0302324_100021305_pt1 | contig 12637 bp, 12 predicted proteins | sample Palsa_T0_1_FD_201949 | JGI IMG/M metagenome (GOLD analysis project Ga0302324, IMG submission 201949) | Peat permafrost microbial communities from Stordalen Mire near Abisko, Sweden - Palsa_T0_1 | ecosystem: Environmental > Terrestrial > Soil > Palsa > Peat permafrost | place: Sweden: Abisko...
ATCGCCCAACCCGAACCAGCCCCAGCCTCAACCCCCCCAGCGTAAACGCCTGGTCTTCAAAATCCGGCCCCCCTTCCCGCGCGGAAAGGGGTTACGGGTTAGTTTCTTCGCATCACCAACCTGCCCGAATCACACCGTCAACCCCAGAAACGCAAATCCCTCCCGCAAGCGCGCATACGCATCGCGCTCAACGATCTCCCCATGCGCCAGGATCACGCGCTCAAACGGCCATCGAAGGACCTTGTCTATCGAATCGCGAGCCGCATCCGCATCGCTGATCGCCGCCCTCACTCTGCCATGAACTCCGAACCCCGCGAGGCCGCCGGGATCCGACGCCGCCATCTCGCGCGTGTAATTGAAGACAAGATCGCTGACGATCAACGTCCTGCTCGCCCGATGAAAGAAAACCATCTCGCCGTACATCGGAATGCCTTCGATCAGGATTTGCTCGACTTCCCCCCGCCACTCGGGAGCGCCCGCATTATCGAGCACCCGATCAAACTTGATGTCACTCCTGATAGTCTCCAGGCCCGGAACGCAAACCGCCTTCGCCTCGGGGAACGCCGACTTCCATTCCGATATAAACAGGTGATGGAAGAGATTGGACGCGATCAACGCCGCCGGCTGCCCCAGCTCTTCGACCGCCGCACGCAGCTCCGGCCCAATCGGCACCGGCGAATGAATCAGAACGCGCCCGTCCTTCAGCCGAATCACCGTCATCCGCACGGGAACAGTGACATTCCACTCCGCGCTGAAAAACCCCGTGCTCGCTATCCAAAGGTCCGGAGCCAGGTTCTCAAGCGCGCCGCTCACCGTCATTTACCCAACACCGCCGCCGATTCAGGGTTTCGACTGCATATCCGGCTTGCCGCTCGCGAGGTCCACCGGAATCGAAAGATGCTGCTCGATAATCTTCCAGCCGTCTTTCTCTTTGCGCCAGACGTCGGTGACGCGAAGGGTCATGTCGCCCGGCTTGCCGCTCTTTGTGTCGGTCCACGTTACATGTTGCACGCTGTTCGCGATTCCCAACTTCCCGTCGGTCACCACGTGGAAGGTGACGAACTCGACTTTGATGTCCTTGCTCGTGTCGAAAAACTTTTTAAAGTCGGCGCGCACTGCCTTGGTCCCGTCGAATTCTCGCGGAGTGCCGACGTCGTACACAACCAGCTCGTCGCTGTTGTCGTAACAGGCCATACCCGCATCGAGGGTCGGGGCGCTGGCGCACTTTTGGTCAAGCTCGGTGATCTGCGCCTTCGCGTCCGCGGCAAATGCCGGCCCGGCGAAACTCAAAGCCACGAATGCTGCCGCGACCAGTCCAACGATCCCGATGGTTCTGTGCATCGCGAAACTGCTCTTCATCGTAGTTCTCCCCCCGCCGATCTGCGGTCGCGAGAAGCTAGCATTTAGTCAAAGCGTTTTCATCTTTGCCGACATCTCTTCGATCCGCCGCCGCAGAAATCTCCGCTCCGGCGCACTGCCCACCCGCGCCACCGCCGCGCGATACGACTCTGCCGCCGCGGCCCATCGCCCCAGCCGCCGCTGCAAATCCGCGCGCGCCGACCACATCAGGTAGTAGTCGCGCAGGTCGCCATTGCCCGCGATCGCATCGATCAACTCAAGTCCCGCAGCGGGACCTTCCGCCATCGCGACAGCGACCGCGCGATTGAGCTCAATCACCGGCGACGGACGGATCGCAATCAACCGTCCATAGAGCTCCGCAATCGCGCGCCAGTCGGTCGCCTCCGCCCGTTCGGCCCGCGAATGCACCGCCGCAATCGCCGACTGAATCGCATACGGCCCATGCCCGTCATCGCGAATCGCCGCCGCCGAATGCGCCAGCCCCTCCGCGATCTGCTCGCGATGCCATCGTGTCCGATCCTGCTCTTCCAGCAGCACCAGTTCGCCGCGCTCGTCGATTCGCGCGTCGCGCCGCGCATCATGCAGCAGCATCATCGCCAGCAATCCGCGCGGCTCGGCCTCGGCCGGCATCAGCGCGACCAGCATCCGCGCCAGCCGAATCGCCTCCGCGCAAAGATCGGTGCGCAACAACCGCTCGCCCGAGCTCGCCGCATATCCTTCGTTGAAGACCAGGTAGATGACTGCCATCACGGCGTCGAGCCGCTCGGCCATCAGCTCCGGTGACGGCACCGCGTACGGAATCCGCGCCGCGCGAATCTTGCGCTTGGCCCGAACCAGCCGCTGCGCCATCGTCGCCGGCGCCGTCAGAAACGCACGCGCAATCTCTTCGGTCGTCAGCCCGCACAGCGTGCGCAGCGACAGCGCGACCCGGGCATCGTCCGCCAGCGCCGGATGGCAACACGTGAAGATCAGCCGCAGCCGCTCGTCATCGTGGGGCGGGGCGCCGTGCCCGCCATCATCGCTGCCGCCGTGCCCGCCATCATGGCCATCGCTCTCCGCCATTCGGATCAGCTCTTCGCGCCGCTCATTGAAACGGCCCCGCCGGCGCAGCCGGTCTATCGCCTTGTGGCGCGCGACGCCGATGATCCACGCGCGCGGATTATCTGGCAGCCCTTCCCGAGGCCACTGCTCTATCGCACTCGCAAACGCGTCCTGCGCCGCGTCCTCGGCCAGGTCGAAATCGCCCAGCACGCGAATCAGCGTGGCGAGTATTCGCCCGAACTCCTCGCGATAGAAATTCTCGATCCCGGCGGCGGTGGCCGTCTTATCCATCGGCAAATCCGTCCGATGGCAGGCTAGCCGCCTGCCGCCCATACCGCCAGTCGCAAGATCTTGCGGCGCGCCGGGACTCACCTACATGTTCATCTTTCTGATCGGCCGCACTTCGATCGAACCGAACTTCGCCGAAGGAATTCGCGCCGCAATCGAAATAGCGTCGTCGAGATCCTTCGCCTCGACCATGTAGTATCCGGCGAGCTGCTCCTTCGTCTCGGCGAACGGCCCGTCCGTCATCACCGTCTTGCCGTTGCGCACGCGCACCGTCGTGGCCGTCGAAGTTCGCTCCAGCGGGTTGCCGCCCTTGTTCTTGCCGCTCTTCGTAAGGTCCTCGGTGAAACTCACGTACTCCTGGAAAATCTGGTGAAATTCCGCCTCGGAACGATTCTTCGCCTCCGCTTCGCTATCGTAAATCAAAAGCAGGTATTCCATGCCGTTTCTCCTTTGCTATCTGGGTTTTCACCTACTAGTCGAACGACGATCGGCCAGATCGACATATGTTTACAACTCCCATGAAAAAAGCCACGATCCCTCTATCCAGCGTGCTAGCGCGCGCGATTCAAGAATTCCGCCTCCGCCTCCAGCCACCATGATCCAAACCAAAGTAACCGTCGTCGGCGCCGGCCTTGCCGGCAGCGAAGCCGCCTACCAAATCGCCCGCCGAGGCATCCCCGTGCGCCTCATCGAGATGCGCCCGGTCAAAATGACCGAAGCTCATCAGACCGCCGACTTCGCCGAGCTGGTATGCTCGAACTCGCTCCGCAACGACTCGATGGATACCGCGGTCGGCGTCCTCAAACAGGAAATGCGCCGCCTCGGCTCTCTTGTGATCGAAGCGGCGGATCGCGCGCGCGTGCCCGCCGGCTCAGCGCTGGCCGTCGATCGCAATGATTTCTCCGGTGCCGTCACCAGGGCCCTCGAGCATCACCCGATGGTCGAGATAGCGCGCGCCGAGGCCGCCGGGATTCCGTCCGGCCTCACGATTCTCGCCACCGGCCCCCTGACCAGCCCGGCCCTTGGCGATTCCCTCAACAACCTGATCGGCCCGCGCAATTTATATTTTTACGACGCGATAGCGCCAATCGTCGCCGCCGATTCCATCGACCTGAACCTCGCCTTCAAGGCGTCGCGCTACGGCAAGGGCGGCGACGACTACATCAACTGCCCGATGACCGGGGCGCAGTACGAAGCCTTCGTCGCCGCCGTCGTCGCAGCGGAAAAAATCGATCTCCATCCCTTCGAGAAGCCGGTCTATTTCGAAGGATGCATGCCGATCGAAGAAATGGCGCGCCGCGGCCCGATGACGCTCGCCTTCGGCCCGATGCGCCCGGTCGGCCTCTCCGATCCGCGCACCGGACACCGGCCGTTCGCGGTCGTGCAGCTCCGGCAGGACGATGCCGAAGGCCGCATGTACAACATGGTCGGCTTCCAGACCAAGATGACCTACCCCGAGCAGCGCCGCGTGCTTCGAATGATCCCCGCAATGGAACAGGCGGAGTTCGTCCGCCTCGGCTCGATCCATCGCAACACTTTCATCGACTCGCCGCGCCTGCTGCGACCCACACTCCAGCTCAAAACGCGCGACGATTTGTTCCTCGCCGGCCAGATGGTCGGGGTCGAAGGCTATGTCGAGTCCGCCGCCGCCGGCCTGCTCGCAGGAATCAACGCCGCTAATCTCGTCTTGAATCGAGAACTGGTAGTGCCGCCGCCCGAGACCGCCATCGGATCGCTGGTGGCTTACATCACCGACGCGGCGCGCCGCGACTTTCAACCGATGAACGCGAACTACGGCCTGATGCCCGAACTGAAAATCCGCGCCCGCGGCCGCGAGAAAAAACTTCAGATGGGAACGCGAGCGCTCACCTCCATCGAAGGATGGATCGAACGCAATCAGATCGAACCTGCCGCAGCTATGGCTCCGCGCGCGCTTGGGCTATAGAAACTCGCTGGAGGTCCACTCGATGACCAAAGCGGAATTGATTGATACGATCGCACGGTCCACCAATCAGCCAAAAAAGCTGGTCGCCACCACCTTCGACCTCGCCTTCGAACAAATCGCGCGCTCGATTCGCAAGGACAAGCGCTTCTGGGTGCCCGGCTTCGGCACCTTCTCCGTGCGCCGGCGCAAGGCACGCGCCGGCTTCAACCCCCGCACCAACGCGCCGATGACTATCCCTGCCGCTCGCACCGTGGGCTTTCGTCCCGCTCCGCAGTTAAGGAAGGGTCTCTGACCACAGCCGCTTCCAGAGCCAACGAGCGCGACCAACTAACCTCGCGCTCGGTGGTCCCTGCCCGCTCATTGAGTCTCATCCTGCTGGTCGTCGCGGTCGTCGCAGGCAGCGCGCTGCGCTTCGACAATCTCAGCGCGCTTGAGTTGTCGGCCGACGAGAGCGCCTCATGGGCGGCCGCCTCCGCGCCGACCGTGGCTGAAGTCATCGCGCGCCAGCCGTCGCTCAATCCCGGCGAGCTGCCGGTGCATGACCTGATATTGCACGGATGGATGGCGCTGTTCGGCTCGAGCCTGCCTGCGATGCGATCCTTGTCCGCGGTCTTCGGCGTCGTTTCGATTGTGCTGCTGTATCTCGTGGTGTGCGAATTGTTCGCATCGGCCGGCGATGACGCCCTGGTCGTTGCGGGTCTCGCCGCGCTGGTCTTCGCCGTGAACCTGGTGACGGTCAAGTATTCGCGCGAGGCGCGGATGTATCCGCTGATGCTCGCGGCGATTCTCGCTCAAGTCACAATGTTCCTGCGGACCCTGCGCGTCGGCGGCGTCGCGAGCTACGCGGCGCTCGTCGTGCTCACGGCAATCGCGATCGCGTCGAACTTTGCCGCCGTGCTGATTCCCGCCACCGAAGGCCTGTGGCTTTTGTATGTCATCGCGCGCGCGCGTCGGCGCCCCGACGATGCAACCGCGCGCCGCGCGTGGACGATGGCGATTGCGCTGGCGGCAGCAGGTTTGATCCTGGTGCCGAAACTTTTTACCTCCCTGCACGCGGCCTCTGCCGGCCACCTCGGCGGATGGCGCAAGCTGCCCGACCTGTTTGCGCCGTTCGCGCTGTTCAACAAGGCGACCGGCAGCTTCGCGTTCCCGGTGCTTGCCCTGCTCGCGACTTGGGGCGTCGTGCGGGAATGGCGCCGCGGTCCGCGCGATGCGGTTGCCTTCGCGCTGCTCTGGATGTGGGCGCCGCCGCTCATGATGGTCGCCGCGTCGTACTCGATTGCGCCGGTGTTCGTCGAGCGTTACGCGCTGTCGAGCTTCGTTCCGTTCTTCATCCTCGTCGCACTGGGTATCTTCGAGTTGCCAGGCTACCTCGTCCGCGGCGGGGCGCTCGCGCTCGCGGTCGCGTTCTCGATTGGCCATATCGTTTCGTACGATCGAAAGCCGCATGACGCGCAGTATCGCGAAGCGATCGCCGCCGCCGATTCCGCGCTCGAGCCGGGCGAGGTCATGACCGTGGTTCCCGCGTATGCGATCGAAGTGCTGCGATACTATTTGCCGGCCGATCGCCAGGATCGCGCCATTCGTTATGAGCCGCCGGCGTCATCGGCGGCCGTGTTGATTCTCGGCGATCAGAACCCCGCGCCGGGCGCCGGCGATTCATATAGAACTGAGTATCCGAAGGTAGTTGCGCAACTGCGCGGCGTGACCGTGAGGCGAAGGTGAACCGGCGATGAGCGATGAATTCCCGCGGGGAAGTGCGGAGGTGATGGAAGCGAAGGAGGAGGTCCGGAGCCGCGTTTTCACCGGCGTCTTCAGAGAAGCCCGCTGGATCAACTCCGATCGCGTGCGCGTCTACCCAAAGTTGCTGTTCGCGTCCTACCTCGTGGTCTTCGTCGGCTGGCTGGTGCTGAGACCGGGCGGGGTTCATGCGACCTTGCATCCGGTCGGCGGCGACTTTCCAAAGTGCTGGGCGGCGTCCGCCATGGCGCGCGCTGGACATCCGGCGTCGGTTTACGATCGCGATACGCTGACCGCAGCCGAGAAGGCGGCGGTCGGCGACAAGGATCCGGGCTACGAGATGTTCGACTATCCGCCGATGTTCCTGGCGCTAGTGCTGCCGCTCTCGCTCCTTCCGTATAAGAGCGCGCTGCTGGTATGGACGCTGGCAGGGCTGGCGGCGTACCTGTTCGTGTTGTGGCGGATAGCGCCGCGACCCGAGACGATCTGGCTCGCGCTCGCATTTCCGGCCGCGCTGCTGACGGCACTCGACGGTCAGAACGGGTTCATAACGCTCGCGCTGTTCGGCGGCGGTTTGCTTCTGCTGGAACATCGCCGCCCCTGGATCGCGGGCGCGCTGTTCGGACTCCTCTGTTACAAGCCGCAATTCGGGGTTCTGCTGCCCCTGGCTTTTATCGTGGGGCGCCAGTGGCGCGCGGCGGCAGGCGCAGCAATCGTGGTCGTGGCGTTCGCGGGACTCTCGGTTGCTTTGTTTGGAGTAGAGACCTGGCGCGCCTTTCTCGCGAGCGTTCCGGTGGCAACTCACAACGTGCTCGAGCAGGGTGACGTCGGCTTCGGCAAGATACAAAGTATCTTCGGCGCGGCGCGCTTGTGGGGCGCGTCGGTGGCGGCGGCTTACGCGATGCAGGCGGCGACCGCGCTGATCGCCGCGGGGTTGGTTACCTGGATTTGGCTGAAGCCGGGAGGGTTTCCGACCAAGGCGGCAGCGCTGGTGACCGGAACCATGCTGGTGGTGCCGTACTTCGCCGACTACGACCTGGTGTTGATTGCGATCCCGATCGCGTTGCTCTCGTGGGAGGCGATGCATTCGGGCTTTTTGCCATGGGAAAAATCGATCCTTGCCGGCGTGTGGCTGTTTCCGTTGTTCGCACGAATGCTGAGTCTGAACGCGTCGCTGCCGCTGACGCCGCTGGTGCTCGCACTGCTGATGATCGCAGTTGTTCGGCGTAAGGTTGTTACGGGGGTGAAATCAGGATGGCCGATCAAAGTCCCGACGATCTGAAAACGAAGAGTTTGCAGAAGGCGGCCTGGGACGACAGCGCCGATGGGTGGCGGCGGTGGTGGCCCGCGTTCGAGCGGGCTGCGCAAGTCGTCAACGAACGGCTGGTCACGCTGGCGAGAGTGCGCGCGGGAGATCGCGTGATCGATATCGCGACCGGCAGTGGCGAGCCCGCTCTGACCGCGGCGCGCGTGGCCGGGTCGTCGGGACGAGTCGTGGCCGTCGACCTATCACCCGGGATGCTCGCGATCGCGCGCGAGCGCGTTGACGCGGCGGGCCTGCGCAATGTGGAACTGATCGAGTCCGACGCCGAGTCGCTCAGCCTCGAGGCGCATTCGTTTGACGCCGCGCTTTGCCGATGGGGCCTGATGTTCATGCCCGACGTGGACGGCGCGGTGCGCGCAATGCATCGCGCGCTCAAGCCGGGGGGACGCTTCGCGACGGCGGTGTGGGCGACGGCGGACAAGGCTCCATTGTGCGGTCTGGCGCGCGATGCGATACGCCGAATTACCGGAATCACGCCGCCGCCGAATGCGCCCGACCCGACCAATCTCGCCGACACGTCGATCCTCGAGCACGCGATGGCCGCGGCCCGCTTTCACGACGTGACGATCGAGCGGCTGACCGTCACCTTCGAATTTCCATCGCCGGAGGGATTTGCAGATTTCCGCAGCCAGGTCGGAGGCACGCGCGCGATGCTCGCGAGAATGCCGGCCGAGGTCGCGCGCCAGGTGCGCGACGCGGTCGAAACGTCGGCGCGGGAATACCTCGGAGCCGGCGGCGTGGTGAGACTCAGCAACGAGACCATCTGCTTCAGCGCGCGCGCCTAGCGGGATTCAAACGTGCCGGCAGGTAGCGCCCGCGTCTCGCTGTTGCGGTACTCGCCGGCGCTGGTGCTGTTCGCAATCGTAATCGCGGATGCCCGGCAGCATACCGATCCCGACCTGTGGGGACACGTGCTGTGGGGCCGCGAGCTGCTCGCCAACGGTTCGCTGCCACGAGGCAATGTCGATTCATACTCGGCGCCGGGTTACCTGTGGCTGCATCATGAATGGTTGAGCGAGGTCGTGATGGCCTCGATGTTCGATCGGTTCGGCGCGTTGGGGCTGAAGATCGTCAAGTTCGCGTGCACAGCAGCCACCATCTGTTTCGTCGCGGATGCGGAATCGGAAACCGATGCGTCGCCGGCCTTGCAGGCCGCGATCCTGCTGATGCTGGCGCTGATCATGGCGCCGGTGATTCAGTTCCGTCCGCAGCTGTTCGATTTCGTCGCGCTGTCGGCGATCATCGCGCTGCTGGCGCGTCACAACCGGCGAGGAGCGGCACCGCTCTGGCTTGCGATTCCGATTGTCGCCGTGTGGAGCAATTTTCACGGCGGATTTTTCGTGGGCATCGTTGCTATTGGCGTGTATGGGGCAGCGAGCGTCGTGGCCGACATCTTAGCCGGCCGGGGTGCGCGCCGCGGTCTTGGGATTATTGTGATTGCCGCCGCGGCAACCGTATCGACCTTGTGCACTTTTCTGATCCCGCCTGCGCGCGACACCTGGTACACGCTGATCCACGCGGTCCTGAACCCGATGACGCATTATGCGATGGCGGATTGGTTGCCGCTGATCAAGGCGCTGACGATGGCGCCGGGCGGAAGCGTCGAACAGAAATATTTCGTCGTGACGATACTGTTTTTCGCCGCCGCATTCGTATGCGTGATTGTCACGCCCCGCGGTGCGGACGCGCCGATGGCCGCAGTCGCGGCCGCGATGCTCGTTACGGCATTCAGTGCGGTCCGCAACGTTCCGTTTGCGGTGATTGCGGTCGCGCCGGTATTTGCGAATCACGCAGGATTGCTGACGCGCCGGCGCGAGGCCGCATCCGCGTCCGATCCGAACGCGAGGGAAGCGCCGCGCGGGGGCAGACTGGTAATGGAAGTTCTCATCGCGGTCATAGCGATTGTGTTCGCGCGGTTCAGCGGAATCCTCAAGAGCGGGATAGATGCATCGGGCAATCCCGCAGCGGCAGTCAGCTTCCTGAACTCTCACGGGTTCAAGGGCAACGTGCTCGCCGACTACGCGTGGGGCGAGTACGTTATCTGGCATGGCGCGCCGGGCATCAAAGTTTTTATCGACAGCCGCTACGACCTGGCGTATCCGCCGGCGGTGGTGTGGGATTGGCTGGCCTTCGCCAACAACCTGGCCGGCGGGGCGCATACGCTGGGGGAGTATCCCCATGATTTCGTGCTGATCGAGAAAGATTCCGCCGCCGCAAAATTGATGGACGCTCAGACTGGTTGGCATCTCATCTACGGCGACGACACGGCGCGCCTGTACGCGCGCGCGAATTCACCGGCCGCTGGTCTCGGCAGCCTGGTATTCAAGGGCAACTCGGGGCCGCTGTTCTTCCCGTAGTGCGCGAGTTCCGCGCCGCGATTCCGCGCACTGGAAATGCGCTGTCAGTGTGGTAGTAAAGGGGGGTTGCCGGGGTGCGTGCGGGGCGAGTGATTTTGCTTGCGCGCGCGGCCGGGATTATCGCCACAACTCAAGGAGCATCGAGAATGAAAGCCGCTGTTTTCCACGGGCCCAACCTGCCGCTCAGTATCGAGGACGTCGAACTCGACAAGCCACAGGACCGCGAAGTCCTGATCAAAACGGTCGCGAGCGGCGTATGCCACAGCGACCTGCATTTCGTTGACGGTTTATATCCGTATCCAGCGCCTGCGGTGCTCGGCCATGAAGCCGCCGGCATCATCGAGGAAGTCGGCAAGCAGGTGACGTACGTGAAGCCGGGCGATCACGTTATCTGCTGCCTGTCGGTGTTCTGCGGCAACTGCGAGCAGTGCATGTCGGGGCATCCGAATCGATGCTCGAACAAGGCCGCGACGCAGCGCAACCCGGCGGACAAGCCGCGCATCTCGCAGAAGGGCAAGCCTATCAACCAGTTCCTCGACATCTCGTCTTACTGCGAGAAGATGCTGCTGCACGAGAACGCGGTGGTGAAGATTCGCGAGGACCTGCCGCTCGATCGCGCCGCACTTATCGGATGCGGCGTCACCACCGGCGTCGGCGCGGTGCTCAACACGGCGAAGATCGAACCGGGATCGACGGTCGCGGTGTTCGGCGCGGGCGGCGTCGGACTCGCCGCAATCCAGGGTGCGCGGATCGCGGGCGCACGCAAAATAATCGCGGTCGACAAGTTCGAAGGCAAGCTCGCGATGGCGAAGCGGCTGGGCGCGACCGACACGGTCGACGCGTCGAGCAGCGATGCGGTCGAAGAAATCAGAAAGCTGACCGGCGGCGCCGGGGTCGATTACTCGTTCGAAGCGATCGGGCTCAAGAGTGTGGCCGAGCAGGCTTTCGTCGCGCTCAAGCCGGGCGGCACCGCGACCGTGATCGGCATGATCCCGGTCGGGCAGAAGGTCGAAATCGACGGCTACATGTTTCTCACCGAGCGCAAACTGCAAGGATCCAACATGGGATCGAACCGTTTCCGCATCGACATGCCGAGGTACATCGACTTCTACCTGCAGGGGCGGCTGAACCTCGACGATATGATCAGCCGGCGCGGCAAACTCGAGGACGTCAACGACGCGTTCCGTGCGATGAAGGCGGGCGAGGTCGCGCGCACGGTCCTGATGTTCAACTGACGCGCGGGCGCAAAACGAAAAACGAAATCAAGGAGCAATCCAGATGAAAGCTGCTGTCTTCCACGGTCCCGGTCAGCCACTGACCATCGAGCAGGTCGATATCGACGAACCCAAAGAGCGCGAAGTCGTCGTGCGCACGGTCGCCAGCGGCGTGTGTCACAGCGATCTTCATTTCGTGGACGGACTCTACATGTGGCCGACGCCCGCGGTGCTCGGACACGAGGCGGCCGGCATCGTCGAGAAAGTCGGCGCGCAGGTTTCGTACCTCAAGCCGGGCGATCACGTCATCGCGTGCCTCTCGGTCTTCTGCGGCTACTGCGAAGATTGCATGTCGGGGCATCCGAACCTGTGCTCGAACAAGGCCGCAACGCAACGTACGGCGACCGACAAGCCGCGGCTGTCGCAAAACGGCAAGATGGTCAATCAGTTCGCGGACCTGTCGGGCTACGCCGAGAAAATGCTGCTGCATGAAAATGCGCTGGTGAAAATTGAAGAGGACGTGCCGCTCGATCGCGCGGCGCTCATCGGATGCGGCGTGATGACGGGCGTCGGCGCGGCACTCAACACCGCTAAGGTGGCACCCGGATCGACGGTGGCGGTGTTCGGCGCGGGCGGCGTCGGTCTCGCGATCATCCAGGGCGCGCGGATCGCGGGCGCGCGGATGATCATCGCGGTCGACAAGTTCCCGGCCAAGCTCGAGCTCGCGAAGAAGCTCGGCGCGACTCACGCCGTCGATGCGTCGAAGGGCAATGCGGTCGACGAGATTCGCGCGCTCACCGGAGGCGGCGTCGAGTATTCGTTCGAAGCGATCGGGCTCAAGGTCGCGGCCGAGCAGGCTTATGAATCGCTCGCGGCCGGCGGTATCGCCACGATTGTCGGGATGGTTCCTATCGGCCAGAAGGTCGATGTGGACGGCTTCTCGCTGCTGTACGAGAAGCGCATCCAGGGATGCTTCATGGGGTCGAACCGTTTCCGCATCGACATGCCGCGTATCATCGAGCTGTATCAGCAGGGGCGGCTCGATCTCGACGACATGATCACGCGGCGCGGTAAACTCGAAGACGTCAACGAGGCGTTCCGCGCGATGAAGGCCGGTGAAGTCGCGCGCACGGTGCTGATGTTCGACTAGCAGCGCGCGCAATACGATCGCATCATGCACAAAGGGCCGGTCGGATTTCCGATCGGCCCTCTGCTTTTCTTACGAACGATTTATCAATCGGAAATGTCGTCGGGCACTCAGGCCCGGACAGAACTCATTTCAACAAATCCGCGATGCCTTCCTCGATCGACACGCGCGGCACCCAAGCCAGGACGCGTTCGGCCTGCGTGCGATCTGCGAGCGTGTCGC
>Ga0302324_100021308_pt1 | contig 12637 bp, 9 predicted proteins | sample Palsa_T0_1_FD_201949 | JGI IMG/M metagenome (GOLD analysis project Ga0302324, IMG submission 201949) | Peat permafrost microbial communities from Stordalen Mire near Abisko, Sweden - Palsa_T0_1 | ecosystem: Environmental > Terrestrial > Soil > Palsa > Peat permafrost | place: Sweden: Abisko...
CGAGTAAAGATGCCGGAAATGTAGTGAAGACAAAATCGACAAACGGGCCTTGTCGCTATCGAGAACCCTGTTTCATCTCGCCAAATGACGAAGTTGGGCTAACACGGCTCGCATCACCGCTACGCGAGTTCACCGCCACCCACAGCCGCAAACCGCGCTATTCAGCAGGGGCAGCGCCTAGCTTCCGGTAGATACGTGTGCGGTTGACACCGAGCTTGCGCGCCGCCTCGGCGATGTTGCCGCCGGTTTGCGCCAAGGCGCGCTTGATGAGGATCGCCTCGGCCTCCTCGAGGTTCAGTGGAAGATCTCCGGCGGTCTCGTCGGCGTCGGTCCCCGCGGCAGAAGGCGCCCGTCGCGCGGACGCCGCAGTCGAGCCGGTGGCGCGCGGCGGACCGAGGTAGAGGTGTTGCGCCCGCAGTTCTTTTCCTTCGCTTTCAATCAGGGCACGCTCGATCACGTTCTTGAGCTCGCGGACGTTTCCCGGAAAGCGATGGGCCGCCAGAAGCGACAGCGCGTCGGCGGCGATCGCCGGCGGCGTCATCCCCATCTCCAGGGCGAAGAGTTCCACGAAGTGCGCCGCCAGCAGCGGAATGTCCTCACGCCGCTGGCGAAGCGGCGCCACGTCGACAGTGAACTGCGCCAGGCGGAAGTAGAGATCCTCCCTGAATGTTCCGTCGGCGAGGCGCGCCTGCAAATCGGCGTTGGTCGCCGCCACGACGCGGACGTTCACCGCCTTGGATTTGCTTGATCCCAGCGGCGTGACCCATCCGTCTTCCAGCACGCGCAACAGCTTGGCCTGCAGCGAAAGTGGCATGTCGCCGATTTCGTCGAGAAACAGCGTGCCGCCGTGCGCCATCTCGAAATAGCCGCGGCGATCCATCGTCGCGCCCGTGAACGCGCCGCGGACGTGACCGAAGAGCATTGATTCGGCCAGGTCGTGTGGAATGGCCACGCAGTTCACCGGCACGAAGGGCCCCTTGGCACGCGCTCCGCAGAAATGAATCGCCCGCGCCACCAGTTCCTTGCCGGTGCCGCTTTCTCCGGTGATCAGCACATTCACCGAAGCAAAGTTGCGCAGCCGTTTGATGTCGTCGAGGGTTCGCGCCAAAGTTCGGCTGCGCCCGACGAACCCGGCGATGCCCCACTGCCGCGCCTCGCGATCCGAAACATCCGAAAGCTGCTTGTCCACTGCGTCGAGCGCTACTTCCGCGCGTTCGCGGCGATCGATCTCCTCCTGCAGACGCTGGTTCGTCGCAGACAATTCCTGATTCTTCGCCTGCAACTGGCGCGTGAGCTGGCTGACGCGCAGCAGCGTTTCCACGCGCACCAGCACTTCCTCGGCCCGGAAGGGCTTGGTGATATAGTCGGCGCCCCCGGCGCGGAAGCCGTGCACCAGATCGTTCACTTGCTCCAGCGCGCTGATGAAGACCACGGGAATGTCGCGCGTCTCCGGCGCCGCCTTGAGTCGGCGGCACGTTTCGTAGCCGTCGATGCCCGGCATGAGCACGTCGAGCAGGATCAGGTCCGGCTGCGCCCGGGCCGCGATTCGCACCGCCACCTCGCCGTTGGGCGCGGCCAGCACACGATATCCCTGCGGCTCCAACAGCGATGTCAATACATCCAGGTTCGCCGGCGTGTCATCCACCAGCAGCACCTGCAACTCGTTCGCAGCGACATTCGGAGCCGACATCTCAGACATCGTATACCATTGAAGCGTTCCTCATGCCGGGGTGGAAGCGGTTTTTTGCAATTCCCCTTCGTGCTGCTGGGCCGTCGGGCCGCGCGACGCAGATGTCAGCAGGCGGATGAATCGCTGCATGTCGTAATCGTACAGCGAGCGGCGCAGCTGATCGCACAACCCGCGGGTCTGGGGCGAAATCTGCTGGGCGTGATCGAGACACTCCTTAAGCGTGGTGATTCCATGCACCTCTGCGGCCGCCAACATTCGCCCGCGCAATTCCTCGGGAAGGCCGATCTCTTCGCAGCACCCTGGCGGCTCCATCGCGACCGCTTGCGACGCCGCGACGGGCTGATCCGGATCGCGCAGGAATTCCACGTTCGGCAACGTGCTGAGACTCAGGCATAGCCGCCGGGCCAGCACGGGCTTGACGATCACGTCGTCGAAGCCGGCTGCGCGCCAGCGCTTCTGCTCGTGGACGAAGGCCGAGGCCGTGACCGCGATCAGTTTCATTTTTGTGCCGCGCAGCCGCATTGCGGTCTCGATGCCATCCACTCCGGGCATGAGAATGTCAATCAGGGCGACGTCAAAGGATTGACCCGCGGCCATTCGGAGGGCCTCCTGGCCGCTGGGGGCGGTCGCCACCTTACAGCCGATCCCGCGCAGCAACTCGGCGAGCACGGTTCGGTTTTCCTCCAGGTCGTCCACCACCAACGCCCTGACGCAACTGCGGGGCGCCAGCCGCAGCAGTTCGTGATTCCATGCCGAGCCTGATTCCGCGGCTGCCGCCGGGCGTTCTGACGCCGGGAGCCGGATCGCAAAATAGAATCGTGAGCCCTCGCCGGGCGTGGAGGCGACCGAGAGCTGGCCGCCCATTACCTCAACTTGCTGCCGGGCGATGGGAAGTCCAAGGCCGGTGCCGCCGCGAGTGCGCCCCGCGGACGTCTGGCGAAACGGCTCGAAGACCAGCGGCATCTGTTCGGGGGGAATGCCCGCGCCGGTGTCGATGACCTCGAACCGATACAGGTCATTGTCCTCGCGCCAAGCGCGCAGGGTGACCGATCCTTCATCGGTGAATTTCACCGCATTTCCCACCAGATTGACCAGCACCTGCCGAAGCTTCCGCTCGTCGCCGCGAACCTGCACCCGTGCGGTGTCCGCAACGTCGGAGCGAAGCTGAATCCGCCGCTGCGAGCAGCGGGCGCGAAACAGGTCCATCACCTCCTGGATGAGCAGGCCCAGATCGAAATTTGCCGGCTCGATTTCGACATGCCCGGCTTCGATCTTCGAAAGGTCCAGCACATCGTCGATCAGCTCCAGCAGATGCTGCCCGCTGGTCATGACCGTGTTGATGCAGTCGCGATGCTTTTTCCCGAGGGTCGCATCGCGCTGCAGGATCTGCGCGTAGCCGAGAATCGCGTTCATCGGCGTGCGGATCTCGTGGCTCATCCGGGTCAGAAAATCACTCTTGGCGGAATTGGCCGCAGCGGCCTCCTCCTGCGCCCGCTGCCGCACGGCGATCTCCTGCTGCAGCTTCTGATTCGACAGAGCCAATTCCGCCGTGCGCTCCCGAACGCGCGTCTCCAACTCCGCGCGGGCGCGGCGCAGAGACTCCTCGGCCACTTTGCGGGCCGTGATGTCGATCACGGTCCCTTCGTAGTACAGCACTTCGGAAGTCGGCCCGCGCACCGCACGGGCGTTTTCTGAAATCCAGATCACCGTCCCGTCTTGGCGCCGCACCTGCGATTCGAATCCCGAAACCACGCCGTCGCGCTGCACCATGCGGATGAAGTCATTGCGCCGCCCCGGCTGAACGTACAACTGGTCGGCGATGTTCGGCAGACAGGCAATCAGCTTTTCCGGCGAGTCATAGCCGTAAATGCGCGCCAAAGCCGCGTTGGCGCTGAGATACCGCCCGCCGAGGCTGGTCTGGAAGATTCCCTCCACGGTATTCTCGACGATGCTGCGGAACTTGGCCTCGGCGATGCGCGCGGCCTCCTCGGCACGCTTGCGCTCGGAGATCTCCCGCGACAACTCGGCCGTGCGATCCAGCACCCGCCGCTCGACACGCGCCGTCTGCATGAGTCCACCGACCACGCAAACGCACAGCAGAACCGTCACCAGCAGCGAGGTGGCGAAAATCAGCTCCGCATGAAGCGTGCTGTGGGCGGCGACGAATTTCTCGGTCGGGCAAATCTGCACCGTCCAGTTCTGCCCGGCCACATCAAGCGACGCCGATGCAGCCAGGTCGCGCGCCATCGCTGACGAGCCGCTGGAGGGGAACTGATAGATGCTCGAATGCGGCGCGGCGCTGTCGGTGATCGTCACCGCAAGACCCTGTTGCGGCAGATCGGCCACGCAGGGTAGGAGCAGATCGTCCACAGTAAAGACGGCCGACGCGAAACCGCTCAGTTGCCGCCGGCGATCGGCCTCGGTCGTCAGGGGACCCGGCGCGAACAGCGGCAGCCAGACCACGAAGCCCGGGTCGTGATCGTTTCCCTGAATCAGCCGAAGCGGCGGAGTCGCCGCAGCCTCGCCGGTGAGACACGCTCGTTCAAGAGTCTGGCGGCGAATGTCGCTGGAACCCAGGTCAAAGCCCAAGGCCACGCGGTTCCACGGGGTCGGCTCCAGGTAGAAAATCGGGAAATACTCCGCCCTTGGCCGGGCGGGAATCACATGCCCGTGGGCATCCCGCTCCACAAATTGAAAGTCCGGCAGCCCATCACGTCGTGCCGCCGCCTCATATTCCCCGCGCTGCGCGGCAGGCACGCGAGGCGACCAACCAACCCCCCTGAGTTCCGGCTGACGCGCGATGGCTCCGGCAACAAATTGCGCAAATTCCTTTCGCGAAACCGTTCCTCGCGTGGCGAACAGCGAATCGATGCTGTGCAGAACGCCCATCGACGCGGTGATTTTATTTCGAAGCACCTCGACGCGCTCGGCGGCACGGGCGTTCATCTCATCCTGCAGCCCGCGCCGTTCCCATGCACGAACGTATATAAACAGAAGCGAGGAGAGGAAAACACCCGAGGTCAATAACGCGATCGTGCAGCCCCATAGTAAACGCCATCGCGGTTTCGTCAGGCGAGAGTGTCTTGCCCAAAAGAGCGGCATGGGTCGACAGTTTCCCCGCCCCGTGGACCAGTTGCCCAACAAGCGGGCGTTCTTCGTCGCAAATTGTTCCTTACATGCAACTAAGAGCAAAGCGCGGACCGTCGGGGATTACTTATTCTCCGGCCAGAAATGCCCGCCAGCCTCCGAAATTGGAAATGTTGCGCGCGCCGCGAATTGCGACGTCTTCGCAGAGAAATCCTTTGACCTGCTGCCCGTCTTCCAAGGCGATCGTGCCGATTCCCAACGGCGGAGGAATCGCGGCGACGAAGCTCCCGAAGGCGTCGACAGACATCTCCCACACTTCCAATTCGATGGCCGAGCCCCCTTCGCCGCTCTGCACCAGGCCAGGCTTGGGCGGCGTCGTTCCCGGCAGCGCATACAACTGATAGAGCGGCGCGGTCCGCGTCGCGCTGACCAGCCGGGCGTGACGATCCGTCAGTTGCCAGTTCAACGGCTGCCCGCTCAGATGCGCCCCCACCACCGCCACGCGAACGCCGGACTCCACAGGAGGCAGCAATGCACCATCGTCCGGGGAGTGCAGCCCAGTGGCACCCAGGGGCAGCTTCTGATCGCCGTGAAAACGGTGCCCGATTTCCAGCAGCGTCTGTTCCTGCCCGGCGGGCGCGATCAACGTCACGCCGACCGGTAGCCCGTCGGCGCCAAATCCGGCCGGAACCGCCAGCGCACACAAATCAAGGAGATTAACGAAATTGGTGTAGTACCCCAGATTGATGTTGGTCTGAATCGGATTTTCTTCAACCTCGGCGATGGTGTAAATGGTGCCGGCTGTCGGCGTGAGCAGCAAATCGATCCGCCCCCACACCGCGGCAGTCTCCTGTTTGAGCCGCTGCAACACGTGCATTCCTTCGAACAGATTGACCGCCGACCATTTGCGCGCTCCGTCCAAAATGGAGCGCGTCACCGGCAGCAGCGCTGTCGGCGCATCATTTAGAAGTTGCTGCGTAACGTTCAGCCGCTCCGCGACCCAAGGGCCCTCGTATAACAGTCTTGCCGTCCGCAAGAATGGATCGAAATCGATCTCCACAATCGTCGCCCCGAGCGATTTCATCCGCTCGATCGCCAGCCGATATTGTTTCTCCACCGATTGGTTGCCGAAAAACTGCAACTGCGCGTCTGCCGGAACGCCAACCCGCGCCCGCGAAACGGGCACATAGCGCGCCGGCGGAATCTCGCCATCGCGCCGGGAATAGGGATCGGCAGCATCGGGTCCCGCGACCAGCCGGGCGACCTCGGCCGCGTCGCGGCACGTCAGCGCCATAATGGAAACGCAATCGAGCGACTGGCACGCCGGCGTCACCCCCGTCGCGCTGATCCGGCCGCGCGTGGGCTTGAGGCCGACGATATTGTTGAACCCCGCCGGCACGCGCCCCGACCCGGCCGTGTCCGTTGCCAGCGCAAAGCTCACCAGTCCCCCCGCCACCGCAACGGCCGACCCTGAGCTCGATCCACCGGAAATGTAGCGAGGATCAAATGCGTTCTCGCATGCCCCGAACGGCGAGCGCGTGCCCACGAGTCCCATCGCAAATTGATCCAGATTGGTCTTTCCGACTGCGATCGCGCCGGCCAATATCAACCGCTCGACAGCCGAAGAAGATTTTGCAGGCGTGTGTGCGAACTGCGGGCACCCCGCGGACGTTGGATGGCCCGCCAGATCAATATTGTCCTTGATCACAAACGGGATCCCCAGCAGGGGAAGCTGGGCGCCTGCGCGCTGGCGCTGCTCCGCGTCATCGAGTTGACCGAGCACCTCGGCCAGCGAGAGGCGATGGATCCACACACCCTTGCCTCGGTACGCATCGATGCGCCGCATCACCTCGCGCAACATTGCGGCCGGGGACTCTCCCTGCGCATGACGATCGCGAAGCGATGCAATGTCCAGTGGTTGCCGCTCTGGATTCAACTTGAACATTATGAGTGGCGACACGACAGCCGGCGGTTTGGTCGGCGAATCATACAGACGATCCGCTAACTGACAACCACCTCCGCAAATCGCGGCGGCGGCTTGAAAACGCCGAACGATTCCTCAATCAATTGCGCGAAGCGGATCGGTGTGCGGTCTTCAAGGAACGGGCCGATCGCTTGCGCGCCCAGCGGGAGTCCGCTGCGATTGAGCCCAATTGGAAACGCGGTCGCCCCGTGCCCGGCGAGCGACGCGAGGCCGGGGTAGAACGTCACGTAATCAAATCCGACGCTCTGCCCGGCGATCTCAAACTGGCGTTCGCAAACCGGAATCGTCGGATGGGGGAACGCGGGAACCAGTGACATCGGAGTGAGGAGAATGTCAAAGTCGCGGCAGAATTCGCGGTAGCCTTGGCGATAGCGCTCGCGCTGACCGTGCCACTGTAGAAAGTCTGCGGCGGTGGCGCGAAAGCCCAACACGTCGGCGGCGTGAGAGAATTCGCCGCGCGATTGGCGGTCCCTCACCACCCGCTCGCGCTGCTCGGCGGGCCAATGTGCCGAGACCAGTGCGGACATCATCGAACGACTGAGGCGATACAACTCACGCAGATCGCCGAGGCCCGCGGGGGACTGCTCGACCACCGTGGCGCCCGCGGCGCGCAAATTCGCGGCCAGCGATTCGATTGCGGACATGGTCTCGTCGTCAACCGGTAGCCACTGGAGCCACGGCAGCACGGCAATCCGAAAGTCGGCCAGGCGATCATGCCGGGCAGGCGGTAACTGCAATCGCCAGGCGACATCCATGCCCACATCCGGGCCGGCCAACACGTCGAGGGCCAGCTCGAGATCGAGCGCCGACCGGGCCATCGGCCCCTGCGCGGCCATGAGCCAGCCGGCGTTGGGCAATGAGGAGCCGGGGAAATGGCCGCTGTTGGGCACGGCTCCTTCGCTGGGCTTGTGCCCCCATAGCCCGCAAAACGCAGCGGGGATGCGAATCGATCCACCGAGGTCGCTGCCCAGGTCCAGCGGTGTAAATCCGGCCGCCAGTGACGCCGAACCGCCGGAGCTGCCGCCGGGCGTGCGCGTCAGATCCCACGGATTATTGGTGCGGCCGTAAACGGGGTTGTCGGCGATGAGATCGGCGAGAAAGGGGCAGACATTGGTTTTGCCGATGACCACCGCCCCGGCCGCCCGCAATCGCGCGACCGTCAGGGCATCGCGATCCGCCCGGTGGGTGGCGCGGGCGACAACCCCGGCAGTGGAGGCGGTGCCCACCACATCGATGGATTCCTTGATCGTGACCGGTAGACCCAGCAGCGGCTTCCGCTCGCCGCGCGCCCGGGCGGCATCGGCTGAGGCGGCGTCTTGGCGCGCAGTCTCGTCAAGACGCACGATCACCGAGTTCAGCGGACCGTCGAGCCGATCAATCCGCTTCAGATGTTCATCCAGCAACTCCACCGCGGAGACGCGCCCGCCTCGCAGCGCATCCACCATTTCAACTGCGGTGGAAAAGAGGCTCAGATCGGCTCTGCCCATAACGGCGTCGTCGATTGCGGCAGAACGAGCGGATCATCACGTCGCGGGAACCAACTCACCCTCGCCGGCAGCTTCGCCTTCCTCTTCCGCGGCCGCGGCCGCGGGAACATTCCCGAAGACATGGCAGCCCAGAAGTACGCAGCTGACCATGAAGTATGCCAGCACGACCGTTGGTGATTGTCCGAAGCCGACCGCTTCGCCGTGCATCAGCCCAAAGAAGCTGAGCACACCCCCCGCGGCGGCAAATCCGGCCGCTTTGAGGAATTCCCGCTCGATGATATAGGTGACGGTCGCGCCGAGCACCACGCCGGCCAGGATTGACCCGCCGCCGAGAACGCTGAGTCCCTTGTAGAGCACACCGGTTTGAGCCATCGCTGCGATCATGTCCGGCGTGACAACGTGGATACCCGAAACGGCACTCAGCGAGTTGTCAATCTGCAGCTTCGCCCACGCGGCAATCGAGGGGACCAATGCCGCCACCACTGCCGGGGCGTGACGCCGCGGGCTCTCCTGAAACGCCTGCGAGCCAATGAGCATGCCGATGTAGAGAAGAATCGGCGAGATCGCCACGACCGGAATGAGCGAGGTCATCAGCGAAATGATGCCCAGCCAGGAGAGAAGAATGACCATGATTCCGGTGGCCGCGGAGTAACCGATGCGCCCGCCCATGGCTTTCCAGCCGGGGTGACCGATGTAAACGGCGTTGATATACGGGTTGCCCATCAGGCAGCCGATCAGACTCACCACGCCGTCGGCGGTCAGCACGCGGGTGGTCGGATAGTTATCGCCGGCAGCGCCGGCGCTGACGACGTTGTCCATCGCTTCAACCAGGTCATAGATGCCGAACGGGATCGCGGTGACGAGAATCGTTTTGAGGAAGCTCCAATGCAGTCCGCCCAGCACCAGCGCGACGGCGGGGAGGGGAACGGAAAATCCGAAGGTCTTAAATGACTCGTGCAATCCCGAGAGACTCAAGCCGCCGATGTGATAAGCCTCGGGAAGGAGCGTCGAGCCCCAGGCGATGAGCATGCCGCCGGCAATGGCGACCAGCCCGGCGGGAATTCCGCCAAATTTCACACCGCCAAACCAGGCCACGAGAATGATCGAGAAGCAGACCACGCCGATGACGGGCGTCATAAACATCTCGAGTGCCGGCTTCATGGAAATGAAGGTGATGGAAACACCCGCCAGCGCGCCCAGGAGGGCAGCTTTGGGGGTGATCTTGCGGACGATCGGCGCGATGTAACCGCCGACCATCAAGACAAAGCTTTGAATGAACACCCAGGTGAGCCCCGCCTGCCAGCCCTTGATCGGATCGCCGGTGGCAAGCTTCACCGGCAGCATGATGACCAGCGTCACAATGAACATGTGCGGCACGCTGATGCCCGACGGAAGCGCGCAGACGTCGTCGCGCCCTTCCCGCTTCGCCAGGCGATACGCCAGCCAGGCGTAGTACATCGTGCTCATGCACATCATCATCCCGGCGGCCGGAAGGATGCGCTTGAAGACCAGTTCCGGCGGCATCTGCAGCACGAACAGCAGCAGGCCGCTGAGCGTGAGGAGATTCACCAGGATGTTGGTGCCGAATCCGAAGAAGGCATTCCAATCCCCCGGCACCCACAACTTGGGCTTAAACGTGGATGGAATCGGCGATGTGCCTGCGAGCGTGCTCATGAGGAATCCCTTTCAAAACAAAAGTAGGGTTCATTGTTTCAATTCATCAGCTGTTGATCGCATCCAGAATCTGCGCTGAGTTGGTCACCCATCCGAAAATCCCGCCCTGCGCCTTGATCATCTTCAACCCCATCTCCTGAAATTGCGGGAAGTACGAGCCGACGCAGTCCTCGGGGATCAGGCATTCGTACCCCCGGTCGTTGGCTTCCCGCACGGTCGTGTTGACGCAAACCTCGGTGGTGACACCCGTCACCACCAGGTGCGTAATGCCCCGGTTGTTGAGAATGGCCTGCAAATCCGTGGCGAAAAACGCTCCCTTGCCCGGCTTGTCGATCACCGGCTCGCTGGGAAGCGGATAAAGCTCGGGGATGATGTCGTGCCCCGCTTCGCCACGAACCAGAATTCGCCCCATCGGCCCCGGGTCGCCAATACATGACGCGCTGCGCCCCCGCACCTTCTTGGCCGGGGGAAGGTCCGTCAGATCGGGCCGATGCCCTTCGCGGGTGTGCATCACCTGCAAACCCGCCTTGCGCCATGCCGCCAGCAATTTCTTGTTCGGCTCAATGGTTCGGCGCAGCTGCGAGACATCATTGCCCAGCATCTCGCCAAATCCCCCCGGCTCCAGAAAGTCCCGCTGCATATCAATGATCAGCAACGCGCATTTGGCCGGCACGAACTCATATTCATACGGCTCGGCCCGCACGGTTACGGAGGCGTTCTTGTCCATGATGCTCCTCTGTTGGCCCAAGACCCGCCCCCCCCCATAGCGCAATCCGTGCCAAAGCACCAGATTCGCGCTAATCCCGCCGCCCATTTAGTTTGCGCTCATAACGCTCATCTGGGTCTTCGTTCCGGCAGATGCGTCAAGAGACTCAAATGAATCATTTGCAACACCACTGCGACTTTTTTCATCAAACCTTCATTGCGGGTCTTCCAGAGCGCGTCTCGCGTGATCGGCGTGACCGCGGCTGTGCAATTGCAATGGCAGGATTTGCGGAAATGACGCCGGTTCGATCTGATGCGCCCATGATTCGTGCAATCCCCTTTCGATTCCTTGCGGCAATCACGCTGGGCGCTGCGGCCGTCTCCTGCGCCCACCCGGATTACGAGATGCGCGTCGTCAACATCGGGGAGGGCGGCTCGGGATATTCAATCGAGCGCGTTCCGATCAACAGGCCGGCCCCGCCGCCGGTCACGCCCCTTCCACCCGGCAACGCAACGGTGCACGAGACCGGAGTCCGCAAGGCGGAATCCGACTGGATGGCAGCGCTCACCGGCGCTTCCGCCTCCGCCCTGGGCGATCTCATGGAAGACCGCTGCGTCATCGTCGGGCCCGACGGCGGCACGATGGCCAAGGATTACTTCGTCGCTCTGGTCGCCAACGGCCAGCTCGTCGTCAAATCCGCAGCGATCAGCGACGACGCCGTCGTCGAATACGGGAACGCCGCCTTCATGACCGGAGTCGTCACCGTCAAAGCCCAGCGCGACGGCTCTGATATCAGCGGCTCCTACCGCTTCGCCGACACCTGGATCTGGAAATCCGGAACATGGAAAAAAGCCGCCAGCGTCTTTCTGCAGATCAAGGAATGAGCCGGGAGCAGGCCGGGCTGACGAAAAGGAGCAGGAGAAGAATACATCGCAGTGGAGTCAAACGCCGTCTGGCGTTCATCTTTTGGGGTGGCCGCTACTTCCCGCGGTGCCATCAACCGCCAGGTCACCGCACCGCACCCGACACCGGCACCACCCTCTTCATCGACGGCGGCATGACCCTCGACCCCGGCTTCGACACCGGCGGGTGATGGCGCATTCGAATTATTTATGGACTCCCGAGGCATCGACCCCCTATATTTGTCAGATGAACAGGGAATTCGGCGAACCGCGCGCTTCATGTTGTGACGGAAGCAAATGCTACCAAGTTGCCGTCGTCCTCGCGGCGACAAAACGTCAAGGAGATTTCCGATGCTTACGCAACGCATGTTTTTCCGCGCGGCTGCGGCTTTGATGCTGGTTGTTGCCGTTGGCTGCCAAAATAGTTCCGCTCCGGCCCCACAGGCGGCCTCGCCTCAGCATGCAATTGTTGTCACCTATCCGAACGGCGGCGGCACCACTGTCTTCCTGCCGCCCCCGGCGGGTAGCACCGAGCCGGTCGTATTGTGCAGTGCGGGCATGAAAGTGTGCCCGATGTGCGAGGCGGCGGCGGCCAAATATTTTGCGACAGGCGTGCTGGACCCCAAGTGCTCGATCACCGGGGGTTCCCGCACGGTTATCGATTACACTCCGCCCGGTGGAGCCACCAATTAATCGCGCGTCTGCTCTGACGTGACGGGTGAGCGGCCCCGTATCGGGCCAAAGCGCCTCACGCTGCCGTGGCAGAGGCGACCGCCAAGATCGTCAAAGATATCCACTATTCCAACTTCAAGAATTCCGTCTCCGAGACGCAAGCAGAGGCCCGCTCCGATCTATACCACGGGGTCTGGTGGACGCTCCGCAAACTTAAAGAAGAGCCGACGAAACCCTCACCCCCAGGTTCGGGTGGCGTTAGCCCAACTTCGTCATTTGGCGAGATGAAACAGGGTTCTCGATAGCGACAAGGCCCGTTTGTCGATTTTGTCTTCACTACATTTCCGGCATCTTTACTCGATCCGGCAATTTCAGTTTCAGCCGGTCCAGTAGAATGGTTTGGTGGGCGTCGGGCCGCATCACGCAGCGGTGGCG
>Ga0302324_100021310_pt1 | contig 12636 bp, 10 predicted proteins | sample Palsa_T0_1_FD_201949 | JGI IMG/M metagenome (GOLD analysis project Ga0302324, IMG submission 201949) | Peat permafrost microbial communities from Stordalen Mire near Abisko, Sweden - Palsa_T0_1 | ecosystem: Environmental > Terrestrial > Soil > Palsa > Peat permafrost | place: Sweden: Abisko...
AAGCGTCCTGAGGGCCTTTGAGTCGAAGTACAGTCCGGTAAAACTCAATCCGCCACGCAGGCAAATACACCGCCTGCTCGCGTACGAGCGTTTGTTTCCCACATCGTACTTGCCTCTGTCTGCGAGATATCGAAGACCGCGCCCCATCCGCGCTTGACAAGCCCTCGCGCACAACCTCGCACGCATATCGCGATCGACGCTCCTGCGCAGCGCGTGATAGACATCGCATTTCCACGAATATCCACTTCCGCTGCGTTCGCTACCGTACCGTCCGGTCGCTGGTAAACGAGCTTGATGCAGGAGCGAAGGCTTTGATGTGCAGCACGCTCTATGCCCGAGAAACTCATACTTCTGATCCAGGACGATCCCACCAATGGCAACGCGTTTCGAAGCGCGCTGAACGGGTCCTTCCAACTCGAGTGGCTCAGAAGCTGCTCAGCGGGTCTGGAGCGATTAGGCTATGAGAGAAAGCAAGGAACGAGGGCCATACAAGCGGTGGTGGTTGATCTCTTCCTGCCCGATTGTCGCGGAATCAAAACCTTCGAACAGCTCTATCATGCTGCACCGGAGATTCCCATTCTGGTCCTCGCTGCTTCGCAAGATGAGGGCATCGCCAAGGTGGCGGTGCAGCGTGGAGCGCAGGATTATCTCCTGAAGAACCACCTCGACGTGTACCTGTTGTCGAAAGCCCTGAGCAGCATGATCGACCGCGCAGCGATCGCTGAGATGTTGTTCAACGACAGAGAACTGGCGCAGGTCACGCTCAACTCCATCGGCGATGCCGTCTTAAGCACTGACGTCTGGGCACGGGTGACCTATCTCAACACCAGCGCTGAGAGCCTGACGGGCTGGTCGCGGAAGGAAGCGGCCGGTCATCCGGTCGCGGAAGTGTTGCGGATTCTCGATGCCGGCACTCGCGAAGATGCGCAGAATCCCATGGCGTTGGCGATCAAGGAAAACAGGACCGTAGCCCTCTCCCCGAACTCCGTCCTGGTTCGGCGCGACGGTGTTGAAGCCGCTATCGAAGACTCCACCGCTCCTATCCACGACCGTAGCGGACAGGTGACCGGCGCGGTCATGGTGTTCCATGACGTGAGCGCAACTCGTGCGCAGTCGAGCAAAATGCTACATCTTGCCCAACACGACACCCTCACCGATTTACCCAACCGAGCGTTGTTTAGCCACAGGCTAAGCGAGGCAATTGTGGCGGCTCACCGTTACCGGCGAAAGCTCGCGGTGCTATTCCTGGACCTGGATCGCTTCAAGCACATCAACGATTCCCTGGGGCATGTAACCGCCGACCGCGTGCTGCAATCCGTCGCCAGCCGCCTGCACGATTGTGTGCGCGCCTCGGACACCGTCAGCCGGCAGGGAGGCGATGAATTCGTGATCCTTCTCTCGGAGGTGGCGCGCGCGCAGGATGCAGCCGTCAGTGCAGAAAAGATACTTCTGGCGGTGCGCACGCTGCACCGCATCGATGAGCATGATCTGCATCTCACCGCAAGCATGGGCATCGTCACGTATCCCGACGACGGCACGGAGGCGGAGACCTTACTGAAGAACGCGGATTTCGCCATGTATCACGCCAAGGACAGTGGGCGAAACAACTACCAGTTCTTCAAGCCGGACATGAACCTGATCGCTCTCGAGCGGCAGTCCCTCGAAGTGGATCTGCGCGTGGCCTTAGAGAACCGGGAATTTGAACTGCATTACCAGCCGAAGGTGAGTCTGGAAACGGGCGCGATCACCGCCGTGGAAGCGCTTATACGCTGGCACCATCCCCAGCGCGGGCTCGTGCCGCCCGCGCAATTTATACCGATCGCGGAAGCCTGTGGCGTCATTGTACCGATCGGGCGATGGATCCTGCGCGAAGCGTGCCGTCAAACTCGGGCCTGGAGAGACATAGGTCTGCCGCCGATACGAATCGCGATCAACATCTCGGCCCGAGAGTTGCGAGAGAGCGATTTCGTCGCAACTGTGCGCGCGATCCTGGCAGAGGCGGCCCTTGAACCCTCCAATCTGGAGCTCGAACTGACAGAAACCTTCCTGCTGCAAGACGCGACAGGCACCACGGCAGTGCTTAAGGCTCTCAAAGAACTCGGTGTGATGCTCGCGCTCGATGATTTCGGTACCGGGTATTCAAGCTTAAGCCATTTGCAGCGCTTTCCGATCGATACTCTGAAGATCGATCAGTCGTTCGTGCGCGATATCGCCACGGATGCTAACGATGCCAATATCGTCAGCGCGGTGATTAGCATGGGGACGAGTCTGCATATGAAGGTTGTGGCGGAAGGCGTGGAAACACCAGACCAGGTCGTTTTTCTGCAGGAGCACGGCTGCCCGGAAGCGCAAGGCTACTACTTCAGTCGTCCGGTGGTTGCCAGCCAGCTCACGCGATTGCTGGGGGACACACCCGCAAGGCCCGGCGTCGCCGTGAATTGACTGCGCGAGAGTTTCTGACCGCGCAGGAGCTTTTACCTCAAGCACGTCTCAGTCCGCGCAGGCGCCTGCGTTCCTGACATGGAGTCATTTGCACATGAGATCTGGAGAACTGCGCACGCACCCAAATAAAGGCCCGCGGGATTCTGGAATCCGGTCCGTATGCCACGGTCCTCGCGGACGGGCAAGGACATACGCTCAGGCGAACGCGAAAACAGAGCGCCGCCGCTCTGGGCTAGCGTTGGACGCAGTCGTACACCGTGGTACCGTCGTCCCGCCCGGCCTCGGCGTACTTGCCGTGACTCGCGCAGTTAGTTTCCGCCTGTTCGAGCGCACGAGCCTCGCGCCTTTCGTCCACGGCGGGCTGACCCGCACCCAGAGCCGAACGATTGTCCGTGGCCGGAGAATTCGCGCATCCGGCGACAAGTGTCGCGCAACCTAAGACTAGCCATTTCATGTTCGGGCCTCTCGCAGACGATGAAGCTGCGTGCGCCGGTAACGTAGTGAGCCGCGGAAACGCGGAACGTAGGGACGGCCGCAATTCAGAGAGCAAGTTGCGTAATAGTCCCCCCGTCCACATCGAACGTCTGTACGCTGGCACACTCAGTCCAGTCGAGACTCTAAGTGCAACATTCGAGGGAAGCATGACGAACTTAACGAAGACAGATAAGCTGTCGTCCCCCCGAGCATCCGACGATGGCAAGCTTTCCTGAGACTTTAAATCAGCACGTGAGAAGCCAGAATGCTTGAAACAATTGCAGTCATCCTGATCGTCCTGTGGCTACTGGGCCTGGTTACCTCGTACACTATGGGCGGTCTGATTCACATCCTCCTCGTCATCGCTATCGTGGTGATCGTGGTTCGTCTCATCCAACGCCGCAGTCTTTTAACTTAGGAGCCAAGATGAACGCAGTTAAGGTAGCAGCCCTGGTGCTGATCGTGGGTGGCGTCCTGGGCCTCTTATATGGCAGTTTCAGTTACACCAAGGAGACTCACCAAGCCAATCTGGGACCGATCGAGCTGTCGGTAAAGGACAAGCAAACGGTCAACATTCCCGTATGGGCTGGGGTTGGAGCAATTGTAATTGGCGGCGCGCTTCTGTTACTCGGAGGCAAGAGGAGCTAGCTCGTTACCCGCTGTCCTATGAAGTCGACGGACACGCCGTGTGCGAAGGACGTGAGATCGCCGACGACCCTGGCCACACACGCCGTAGAAGTGGTTGACGAGGTTGGACTCAGCCGCGCGAACAAAGCTACCTGCGAACCGTCCTGAGCAAGGTAGCAGCGGCTTATTTCTCCTGCTGGAATAGCGACGCTGCGTAACTCAATACCGGCTGCATATCGGCTGGAAGTACGTCTGCTACGTAGATCTCCAGGTAATCAACGTGCCGGCCGGTACTGTTCGGCGCCATCCCCTTATCGATTGATCTTCTCAAAGCCAGAGCAGGGTCGCCCTCAGCCCCCATAACCTTGCTGGCGATTTCTCCTTGCGAGCCGCTGCGCATCTCAAAGCCGGTGATAATCCGTCCACTGTACCCAATAATAAAATCCGTGTTTTCAGGCGCTTCAACCTGAGCATGCCCAGCGTGAAGATCACTCGACTGAATCGCAAGCCGGTTTCCCAGAACCTGCATCGCTCTCTCGACTATCTCCAGCTTGGCGCGCAAATGTGCCGGCCGCCCCTTTGGCCCTGGTCCAAGAATCGGCAAACCCGGGGCTGCCAGGGAAATGCACTGATTGGGGAACGCTCCGGCATAGAGGTGAAAAGTGTCTTCCCACGCGCTCAGGTATTTGGCAGGCGTATAAGAATCCTTGAGCCACTGTTGATGAGCCGTCGGGGAATTCGGCAAGGTCATCTCCACGGAGACTGATGTCGGTCCGGCGGCCGCGATCATTCTAAATGCGGGCGAACGGCCGTATCGCGCGCTCAATAGCTTCATGAAGGTAAACCAACGGTCGAGATACACACGATCCCACGGCATCGGGAGCTTCGCGTCCGTGCCCTTGCCAGGTCCATACTGAATCTTGAAAAGATCCGTCTGCGCCCCTTCGAGCGCCCACGTCGGAGAAAAGAAACCCGGGAACATAATGAGATGCACCCATTTTTTCGCCGCTTCTGCGGCGGCGAACAGCGCATCCAGCTGCGTCCAGTCCGGTTTTCCTTGGTCCGGCTCGATGTCGCGCCAATTGATCTGCACTGCGACGCCGCTCATAAAGGGGTTATTCAAGACCTGCAGGTTCATGGTTTGATAATTTCTCTCTCCAGACGGCAGAAGGACCACGAGTCCGCTCGGTTTCGCTTTTGCCGTCGACGTGCATTGGAGCCTCGCGCTGCGTTCGAGCGTCTCACTGGACTGGCACTGAGCCGGCCAGGCGAGCCATAGCCCGGCTGCCAGAACGGGGCAAATCCGAAGTACTAACAGGTGGTGTATCGACCTCACCGCAAAACTCCTTTTCAGGAGCGCCGCCACTCGCGCTGATGATTGTTTCTTCTATTTCTCGACCGCGGGCTCACGCAGTGTTCCGCCGCCCGCGGCGCACATTGGACACGGCTCGCGGCGCCATCCAACGTTTAAGGCGCATGCGCCGCAACCCTTGAAGCTCTTTGAACGATGCGCCACCAGAGCATACGCCCCTGCGCCAACCAGCCCAAGAATAGGATTCCGCTTCCGGGTGGCGCGGCAAAGACGCTCCGTGAGCATACCTCCCCATGCCGCGTCGAGCTATTACCGCTCCAATGCTGACGAGTTCGATGCTGCTGGCCGTCGCGGGCCGCGCACATGTCAGGTCCGTCAGGATTCGTCGGAACCGGTGATGGCGACAAAGCGCGGGGAACCGTCACGCACAATCCGCAGGAGTAACGGCATCTGGGAGCTCGGCTTACTCACCGTTGCGAGATCCCCTACGTCGGTCAATCGCTTCGTCCCGGCATGCGTGATCAGATCACCGACCTTGAGTCCCGCCAGTGCTCCTGGCCCCGCCCGTCGTAGCTGGGTCACGATCAGCCCACCGGCCTCGCCGTCCGCCTTAATCGCCTTGCGGATCTCGGTGGTTGTATTAGCCAACCCGAGCGCGAGATTGGGCACCCAAGTGTCCTGGCCCCCGCTCAGCGCTGGATCGGGAGGTGGATCGGGAAGAGCACCGACCGTCAACGATGTGGATTGCTGCGCCCCGCCTCGTATGATGATCGCCTCCACCCTGCTGCCCGGCGTGAGCCGCGCGGCGATCTTGGGGAGGGCGGTGAAGGTCACATGGGTGGAACCGAGACTGAGCAAGACATCGCCAACCCAAAGGATCCCATCCGCGGGACCGTGTGGCTCGAGTGCCGTGATCAACGCACCGTCGGTGGTCTTGAGACCCAGCGCCGTCGCGATCGCCGGCGTCAACGCCTGGGCGGAGGCGCCAAGATAGCCCCGAGCCACCCGGCCATGGGTCTCGAGTTCGCGGATGACAGTCGCGACGGTTTCCGCGGGGATCGCGAAGCCGAGCCCGACAGAGCCACCGTTTGGTGAGAAAATAATTGTAGTGACCCCAACCACGGTCCCGTCCACGGAGAGCAGCGGGCCGCCGGAGTTACCCCGATTAATCGCAGCATCCGTTTGCAAGAAATCGATGTACGGATCCTCTTCCAGAGTACGGCCTCGCGCGGAGACGATGCCGGAAGTGACCGTTTGGCCAAGTCCGAACGGATTGCCGATTGCTAAGACGGCATCACCCACGGAGGTCCTCTCAGAGGAACCCAGGCGAAGCGCGGGCAGGTGACCTGCTTTAACTCTGAGCAGCGCAATGTCGGTCGCAGCATCAGCGCCAATGACTTGCGCAGGGACTTCCCGCGAGTCCGACAGCCGTACTCGTATCGTGCGGGCGCCCAGAATAACGTGACGGTTGGTGACAATGAGCCCGTCTGCTGTGACGACAAATCCGGAGCCAAGCGCTGAGCTGGCTTCGCCAGGCTCTGGATTGCTGCCGGGCCCCGAGAGAAGGCGGCGCAAAATCTCGCGCATCGCTCCACTAGCATCGTAATCAGCATTGGCGACCGCTCGATCCGCGGCACGTTGGCCCGCGCCTTGCCCCTGTGCTTCCACCAGAACAGTCACAACGCTCGGCGCGACCCGTCGGACGAGCTCCGCGTAGCCAGACTGTGCAGTGCTCTTTGTCGAGTGAAACAAGAGAGCTACGAGTGAGCCGATGACTACTGCAGCGAGTAGCCCGCGCATCATCCAGTTCCGAAAACGTCTCAGTTGTTCTCCTCGCCGATGCTTGAGCTATGGCTCGAGAGAGCCATGCATCTTCACAAATGTTCACAAAATTCTGGGGAAAGCTCCGGACATGATGCACCCAGCGTTTCCCCTATGCGAATCCGCCCGCAATTCACCAAGCTTGCGTTGGCGCTTACCCGCCGTGGTGGTCCGGACGGTCCATGGAAAGAGAAATTGGCCCCGCTCTCCCCTTCTCCGGAGCGCAGCACATCCACTTAGTGCTGGCCACCTCAGTCCCCCTCTCTTGCCCCCACGGTGACCCCTTCGGCGCACAACGCGGAGCCCGCCCGCCTGCCGCTGGGTCAGGGGCGGAGAGCGCAACCTTTCCTGGTCTCAGGTCCGCCAGGTCCAGGTGCGTGATCGTGGTCCGACAGGAGGATCTCGCACGCAGGTGCAGGTTGCACCCAGACTTAGGGCGCTACGACCCCCAGCCCCAGGTTTTAGGAATGAGGCACGAATCCCTCAAACGCTTCATGTGTCTGATTGGGCCATCGGCATTCATGCATGCACGACGCGGCGTTGCCGCACGGACGTGTGGTGCGGCACTCATGCTGTGTGCACGACGACCGCCGCACTGATCCGCGGCGAAGGTGGTGCCGTTGATGACCCGGCTTATCCTTACTCTGGCTGTTATCGCGATGATGCCGACGAGTTGGATGCTGTGGCCGTCGAGGCCCGCGTCATGCCGCAGGCTGCAGCCGCACCAGTCTGCGCTGCCTTGTCACAGGCGCAGTGACTTGTGGTCTGTCGCTCTGGTGCCCTTCAGAATGCCCTAAAGCGTCAAGATAGGTTGACGCCGCTGCGAGCCACAAAAGCGTCCCGCCCCGGCAGGAGCCTGTCAAACTCCTGCTTGACTACTGCGTAGCACTCGCAAACCCGCGCTTCCAATTGCGGCCGATCGACCACGGTGATGACCCCGCGGCTGTAGCGGATGATGCCGCTGCTTTGCAACTTGCCAGCCGCTTCGGTGACGCCCTCGCGCCGCACGCCGAGCATATTGGCAATGAGCTCTTGAGTCATGGTGAGTTCATTCGAACTCAGCCGGTCGAGGCTGAGCAGCAGCCAGCGGCATAACTGCTGGTCAACTGTATGGTGTCGGTTGCAAACCGCTGTTTGCGCCATTTGCGTGAGGAGCGCCTGGGTATAACGCAACAGCAGATTGTGCAATCCGCCAATCCGACCGAATTCCGCCTGCAGAACTTCAGACGGGAGTCTGTAGGCAGACCCAGCGCTCTGCGCGAGTGCCCGGCTTGGCGTTGTCTCGCCACCCAGGAAAAGAGCGACCCCGACTATACCTTCGTTGCCAACCACTGCGATTTCGGCAGAGGCACCGTCCGCCATGACGCGCAGAAGAGAAACGATGGAGTTAACGGGGAAATAGACATGCGTCAACGGAGCCCCGGCCTCATAAATGACCTCACCGAGGGGTAACGGAACCGCCTCGAGGGAAGGCAAGAGCCGCTCGAGTACATCTGGTGCCAGCGCTGCGAGCAGTTGATTCCGTAGCGGCTGCTGCAGCGGCGTACGTATCGGATCAGCTACGACTGAGTGCATCCTTGGTACCTGATCTTAGGTCATTGGCGATCCTCGGTGATACTGCTGCGGCAGTGCAGCAGCTCCGAGCGGCCTGCGCCGGTCCGTTCTCGCGTAGTCTTTCATTTAAGTCATCGCCATTCACTCCACGCGTGATAGCGCGGATGTTAGAGACAAGGGTCGCCACACCCGCGGTACAATCCCCCCATTTAGACCCACTCTAGCGTGACATAATAACGTATTCCCTCCAGAAACTCCGTACGGTACCGCACACACTAGGTGCGTGACACGGCTACCTATACCTGTCGTGAACTCGCAGGTGATCTCACCCACGACGCAGCGAGATTATGCGGCCTGCGATTGACTTGGAGCCGCCCGCTAGCGGCTTGGTTCCGGTGCGCGTCTCCGCGCGAAATGCTGGCGGCAGGATGCCTGCGCTGTCTACATCAAGCAGCGATCCCCGGTATGCCAGTCACCGAGCGGGCAGCGAGCCGAGGAATGCCAGTCGCCGCGAGAGCGGCAAACTGATCGGCAACGAGCGGCGGACTGAATAGATAGCCTTGCCCCTGGTCGCAATGCAACGCCTTAAGGAAAGCCAGCTGCGCTCGGTTCTCCACGCCCTCCGCGACCACGAGGTGCTTGAGGCTCGCGCCCATGGCAATTATTGCGCCGACGACCACGCCATTACCCTTGGCGGTGGTCACTTTCTGAATGAGCGACTGATCGATTTTGAGGGCATCAATCGGAAATTCCGTCAGATAGCTCAAACTTGAATAGCCGGCGCCGAAATCATCGACCGCAAGCTGCACCCCGATATCCTTGAGTTCCATGAGAACAGCGGCGCTCGCATTAACGTCGCGCATCAGCGAGCTCTCGGCAATCTCCAGCTGCAGACGCCGAGGATCGAGCCTCGTCTCACTCAAGATATGGCGCACGCCACTGACAAAGCTCTTGTGAGCGAACTCCCGTGCTGAGATGTTGACGGCCACAGGAACCAAGCTCACGCCCGCGTCTTCCCAACGCTTGGCCTGCATGCAAGCCTCCTGCAGTACCCAGCGTCCGATCTGCACGATCAGTCCGCAGTCTTCGGTGATCCCAAGGAAACGCGTGGGCGGTGTCAGGCCCCACTGAGGGTGCGCCCAGCGCACCAACGCCTCGGCTCCGGCAATCGTCCCGGTATTCAGATCGACCTTGGGTTGGTAGTGTAAGACAAACTGTCGCTGCGCCAGGGCATGACGCAAGCTGGCCTGCACGAGTTGCCGCTCGCCGGCGCGCGTATTCATGTCGTTTCGGAAGAACTGGTAGTTGTTGCGTCCCTTTTCCTTCGCCTGGTACATGGCGGTATCGGCATGTTCGATCAGCGTGGCTGCATCCGAGGCGTCATCTGGGTAGGTGCTGATGCCGATGCTGGCAGTTACATTCAGCTCCAGCCCCTCGATCGAATGGGGCGCTGCCAATGCCGCGACGACTCTCTCTGCGGTCAAGGCTGCGTGTTCCGCGCCCTTGGCTTCTGAGACCAGAAGCGCGAATTCATCTCCCCCCTGTCGGCTGACCGTGTCCGAACGTCGCACACAAGCAGACAGGCGCCGCGCAACCGATTGCAATAGCTTGTCCCCGATTGAGTGTCCGAGCGAATCATTGATTTGCTTGAAATCGTCGAGATCTACGAACAGAACGGCGAGGTGCGTACCAAGCCGTTCCGCCAAAGCGATGCCCTGCGCGATCCGGTCGTTCAGCAGGACACGGTTTGGCAAATTGGTGAGGAAGTCGTGCTGCGCCAGATGGGCCATCTTGGCGGTCATCTCACGCGAAGCCATGACATCGTGAAATACGATTACAGCACCGCGGATGCGCCCGTTTGCGTCGTAAATCGGCGCAGCAGAATCTTCGACCGGTATTTCGCTGTTATCGCGTCGGATCAGGACCGTTTCGCTGGCCATCGCCATCGGCTTGCCAACCTGAAGTACCCATTCGACCGGATGACGGACCGGCAAGCCCCGGTCGGCGCTCTTTAGCGGCATGACCTCCGTGATCGCATGCCCGCGGGCCTCATCTCGCGCCCATCCCGTCAGGTTTTCCGCTGCAAGATTAAGATAGTCGATGTTGGCCGAAAGATCGGTGCCAATGACCGCATCACTGATCGAATTGAGCGTGATTTCGGCACGCGCCCTTTCGATGAAAATGGCGTCCTCGATCGCCCTGCGCTGGATGATATTGCGCAGCGATTGCGGCAGAAGAGAGCTTCCAAAGTGGCGCTTCGACAAACAACCGTGCGCACCGCGCCGTAGTACTCCCCCGATGGGTGCCTCGCCATCCCGAGCGCACAGCACCAGGATCGGCGTGTGCGGCGCCGCGGTTAGCAGTAGGTCGAGTGTTTCGAGGCCCTCGCAGTCGGGCAGCGACAAATCAGCCATGATCGCGTCGATGCCGCCGGCGCGCAGACGCCCGATGCCGTCGGACAGCTGCGACGCCCATTCCACGACGAACGCCCCATCCTTTGCGTCTTCAAGCGTATTGCCAAGCGCCGCAGCATCAGCTGCGTCGGACGTGACGATAAGAACTCGGTGCGTCGCCAAGCAATTAATCATATGAGCAGACGAGTCGCGGAGATCCTGTTGCGCAGCTCTTCCTCGAACAGTGCGGCCGTTTTCCGACGGAGGGCAGCGCGACGCGGGCTGCTGCTTCATTGATCAAAAGGAATTCGACCTTCCCCGGCTCCGGACTCGTCTCCGGGCCCCGGGCACTGGTGGTGCGGCCCTGCCGTTCACTGCCACCAACTGTTCGGTCAGGGCCTCAAGCGCTGCGCACACGGAAGCATCGGTATTTCTTGCACCTGCGTTCGCGGCGCAAATCGCCGCCTGCTCGAGCGCGTCGGCGACAATTCCGATGTCCGGCGCTCCGAACAGCGCCGCGGCTCCGCGTATGCGGTGAGCGAATACGCGTATATCCTCGAAAATAGGCCCCGGGTTCGCGTCCGCGCACGCGAGCGCCGCTGTGAGAACCATCAAGCAGATCAGGTCGCTTCGCAGTCGGGCGTAAAATGTACCCTGAAGCTCGTCGAACGGATCGTCCGGTGCGATCTCTCTGCGTGACGCACGAGGCTGATATTCAGTTGATTTCATTGCTAACTCCTGCCGGCGCCGTGGACATCGCCGCGTTTATGCTACTCGCCGACGCGCCAGTCGCTCGGTCTCTGCCGAGGCTCTTGCTTACATAGAGGAAGTGGTGCGCGGCGCGCAGTAGTTCGAGCGCCGACATGCTTGCGAGCTCCTCCGGCGTTTCCACAGTGGTCACGCCGATGCTCACTGTCACGGTAAGAGGGCCCGCGCGCGTGGGAATCGGTTGGGATGAGAACAGGTGGCACAGCTTCTTTGCGACGCAGTTTGCACTGTGCAAAGGTGTTTCAGGCAGCACGAGCACAAATTCCCCGCTGCCAGAGCGGGCGATCCAGTCGGTCGCCTCCCGAATGCAACCGGCTGCACGGGTGAAGAACGCCTGCAATATCTTCTCCCCCGCCTCGCGGCCAAATGCGTCATTGACCTGTTTGAACTGGTCGATGTCGCAGCTCAAAACGGCGAGCGGGCGGCAATAGCGCCGCGAACGCTCGAGCTCGCGGGGCAGATATTTCATGAGATAGCGGCGGTTGTACGCGCCCGTCAGAGAATCCGTCACCGACAAGCGGCGATTCTCGCGGTTTCTCCTGCGCAGGGAGTGCTCGAGGCGAGTGATGCGCTGAGCAACCTTGACGCGTGCGAGAATCTCTGGTGCGGCGGCCCCTTTGACGAGATAGTCATCGGCTCCAGCGGCGAAACCCATCAGAGTGTCACGCTTGGTGTTGCGTACGGTCAGCATTAAAACGTAGACGTAAGCCTTACTGTCTCTTAACCTCAGAGCGCGGCAAAGCGCGAGCCCATCCATGTGCGGCATCTGCCAGTCGGTCAACACGATCTGGCAGTCGGTAGTACTCACGGTGCGCAGGGCTTCCTCGCCCGAGCCTGCAATCAGAACGTCATAGCCTCCGAGACTGAGCAGGGCAGCGAGTCGTGCACGTACCAGCTCATCGTCATCGACCACCAGAACGCGACAGCGCCACGGTTGCAGCATCTGGCACGAGATCGCGTTATCGTCGGCATTACTCATCCGATGTACCGCTTTTCAGTGAGGAATTCAGGGCGCACGTAGGCTCGCAGCGGCGGCGTGAGCGGCTCGCGAGCGGCTCACACGGCGGGCACCCCATCTTCGGCCGAGAAGCGCCCGAGCCTCCGCTGCCGGCGCCGGTACAGCCAGCAGGTACCCTTGCATCTGCTGGCACCCGAGGTCCTTCAGCATCGCGAGCTGTTGCTCGGTCTCGACCCCTTCGGCAAGAACCGTGATTCCCAGTTCATCCCCGAGTGAGACTACTGTCC
>Ga0302324_100021311_pt1 | contig 12636 bp, 14 predicted proteins | sample Palsa_T0_1_FD_201949 | JGI IMG/M metagenome (GOLD analysis project Ga0302324, IMG submission 201949) | Peat permafrost microbial communities from Stordalen Mire near Abisko, Sweden - Palsa_T0_1 | ecosystem: Environmental > Terrestrial > Soil > Palsa > Peat permafrost | place: Sweden: Abisko...
CTGTTCGGTGCTTCGGGAGCGACTGGCTTGAATCTCTATAGCCTTCTGGTCGCGGTGGTTGGCGCGGTACTCGTTCTGGTTGCGTATCATGCAATAAGACGACGGAATCTTTCCTGGTATCGCAAATAAGACGATTTCCGGCACTTGACCGGCATCGTTAGCAGTAGCCAACGGTGTGCCTTGATCTGGGTCTGGACCTTACGTATATCTATGTAAGCACGACATCTGCTTGCAGATACACCCCATACTTGATCGACATAGTAGATTTTTCTTGACTCCGTCCCTTCCTTGCCTTATTCTGTGACCACGAGCATCAGAATGAGCGACAAAATGCTAGTTCGTTTTTCCCTCCGGCAATCCCTGGGCTCACAGCCGCTGACGTTGTACGGCTGTTGACCTAAATACAAAAAGAGCGTCCGGGTATTCGCGCGAGCACTGCGCCAACGCTCGAAGTGTATTTAGTCACAGGAGGAAGATTTTGTTATTAAAAGACGAACCAAATCCCAAGCGTGATCCGCTCCCTCAGAGCGTGACCTCCCTCGCGCGCTTGGCCATGTACGCATCCGGGGCGGACGGGTACGCCCTGTTCGAGGTCGACAACGCAAGCGGTGCATGGTCGATCCGTGATTCCAACGGTCTGGAGTTGCCGCATTGGTTGGATCCGGCGAACCAGACCGGCATTAGGAGCTTGGATGGCCTCACAGTGGTCGTGTTTCCGATGTATGTGGACGCGGCCTTGGCCGGCAGTCTGGCGTTCGTCTTTCGCGGCGATGAGATTCCCAAAGAGAAGCAATCGATTCTGAGCCGGTTGGCCCCGCTCATTGAAGCGGTCCACGCACTTCCTCACACCACCGCTGGTCTCGCCGCGAGAATCGGCACGCTGGATGCCGAACTTGCAGGTATTAAAATAGCCGAGCGTGTGCGCGGCGTGCTTGCCGGCGGAGTGCCTGAGCAGGAAACCATTGAAACGCTGGCAAGTCACGTAACCAGGGTATTGGAAGGGCGCCAGTTCGGATCAGTCCTTGAACAACTGCTTCCCGATCTGGAGGAGCAGCTTGCGTCCCGGCGGGTTTTATTGCGAGCGAAATCAGTGCTTGAAGCGCGCCACGGCATGTCTGAAGAGCAGGCCTACATTCACTTGCGCGTGAAGAGCCGAACGAGTCGACGAAGACTTAGCGAGGTAGCTCAAGAGCTTTTGGCCATCGAAACAAGTGCGCGGCAGGAGGAGCGAAGATGACAACGATTCCAAGTAAGCTTGCACCCGTAGCAGCTCTAGCGCTGTTGTCCGGTGGGTTTGCCGCTGCCGGCGACAACGATGCCGCATTACTCGAGAAAGCCAAGCAGATTCATAGCCGCATCGTGGCCTTCGACAGTCACGTGGACATTCCTCTGAATTACGGCGCGCCTGGCGTCGACTCGCAAATAGATCTGGCGAAAGCCGAGCATGGCCTGCTGAAGGGCGCGTCCCTCGCAGTGTTCGTCCCGCAGGGTCTTCGCAACGAGCAGGGCTACGCTCAGGCTCGCTCAGACGCCGAAAAGAAATACCAGCTCATCCGAGGCATTGCAGAAAAGAATCCCAAGCAAGCGGCGTTGGCCTATTCGCCCGCCGACGTGCGGCGTATCGCGTCCGAAGGAAAGTTCGCCATCGTATTGAGTTTGCTGAACGCGTACCCATTGGTTCGCCCGCGCGGAGCCAACGCTCCGCGAAACGAATTGGGGGAACGCGACCTGCCGAGTTTCCAGTCCGATCTCGATCAAATTGACGAGTGGTACAAGCGAGGCGTCCGGATTCTGGGATTTGTGCATGCCGGGCACAACGATTGGGCGGATTCGTCGCGTCCCAATGCGCGGCTTGGCGGTGCAGCCGAAGAGCACTGTGGTCTCTCGGACCTCGGTAAGAGCGCTGTGCGCCGTCTGAATGAGCTGGGCGTGCTGATCGATGTTTCGCAGCTCTCGACGCATGCATTGGAGCAAGTAATCAGTCTCAGCAGCGCCCCGGTGGCCGCAACGCACTCGGCTGTAAAAGGACTGGTGGACACGCCACGCAATTTGAGCGACGAAGAGCTGCAGCTTGTGAAAAAGAACGGCGGCGTGGTCCAGATCGTAGCGTTCAGCAATTATTTACGCCCTCTTCCAAAGCAATACGGCGACCAGATCGCCGCGTTGCAGGCCGAGTTTGGGTTCGCCGGTGGCAAGCCCGGACTCGCCCTTTCCCAAGCGAAGCAAAACGAATACTCGGAACGTTATCACAAGATTGTTTCCGCCGCGCCGCAGGCGACACTCGCGCAATTCGTGGACGCTATCGATTACGCGGTGAAGAAGATCGGAGTGGAGCACGCCGGTATTTCGTCCGACTTCAATCACGGCGGCGGTGTCGTCGGATGGCAGAACGAGGGCGAGAGCGTGAACGTCACCGCCGAACTGCTGCGGCGCGGTTACGGCGAATCGGACATCGCACAACTGTGGGGCGGAAATTTTCTGCGCGTTTGGCAGGCCGCGCAGGATGCCGCAACGCACCTCGAGAGCCGGCGTTAAAGACCGTGGTGAGAATAATCTCCACCATTTCGCTGCTCTGCCTGATTTTGCCGGCGCATGCCCAGATTGCCGTGCGCAAGCAGGGCTACGTGCCCTTCAGCGACGCGCCCATTCACTATCTTTCGGACACTCTGACCGATCCAGTGGCGAAACTTCAGCAGCGCATCGGCCGGGGTGAAGCGCGCCTGGGATACGAATCCGTGCACGGTTACCTGAAGTCGGTCCTGGATGCGCTGGACATCCCGGCCAGCTCCCAGACACTGGTTTTTTCAAAGACCAGCTTTCAGTTTCGAAAAATCTCGCCCGAAACGCCGCGCGCGCTTTATTTCAATGACGACGTGTATGTCGGCCAGGTGCACGACGGAAAGGCGCTGGAAATTGTGTCGTTCGACCCGATGCAAGGAGCGATTTTCTATCTTCTGGACGAACGGAAATCCGAGCAGCCGGTTTTCCAGCGGGCAGAGCTGGATTGCACGCAGTGCCATGTTGCGGCTTCCACGCGAAACGTGCCTGGCGTCCTGCTTCGATCCATTTACCCGAATCCAACAGGGACCCAAGCTACCCACTCGACGTCGTTCATCACCGGCCAAGACAGCCCGCTCCAGAAGCGTTGGGGCGGATGGTACGTAACTGGTGTGGTGGGCCGGCAAACCCACATGGGGAACGCTGTCGTTTCAGACCAAGAGCATCCCGAAAAACTGGATCGCTTGGCTGGCTTGAACTTCGACACCTCGGAGTATCTAACCCCGCACAGCGACGTAGTCGCTCATCTGGTACTCGCTCACCAGACCCAGATGCACAACCTGATCACGCTCACGAATTACCAAACCAGATTGGCGCTGCACGCCGGCCCGCTGACCGACGAATCGCGCAAGCAGTACGAAGCTCCCGCGGAAGAGCTGCTGCGCTATTTGCTTTTTGCGAACGAGGCGCCGCTGAGTGATCGAGTCAAAGGCGACTCGGGATTCACCAAAGAGTTTCGATCCCGCGGTCCGCGCGACGCTCGCGGACGATCATTGCGCGATTTTGATTTGCGGAAACGGATTTTCAAGTATCCGTGCAGCTATTTGATCTACTCCGCGGCGTTCGACACTTTGCCGCCGCCGGCCAAAGAATATGTTTACCACCGGCTGTTGGAGATTTTGACCGGCCGCGACCAGTCACACGAGTTCGCGAAACTCACCGGGAAAGATCGCCGGGCCATCCTCGAAATCCTGCTGGCCACGAAGCCAGGCCTGCCCGAGGAGTGGAGGAATTACAAATCAGCAGGTCACTCACGGGAGCCATCTGGGAGCCGCAATCGGCCCGGACAATCCAGTCAACGAACAACCAATCAGAAAGGAACGTATGAGAATTTCTAGAACTTTGCTCGGCGTTGCGGCCTTAGTCGCTGGCCTGGCCGCATCTGTGAAAGCTGACTCCCCAGCCGGCCGCTGGGACGCCAACATCACTCTCAACGGCGTGGCCATTCCCTTCCGGCTCGACATTTCCGGCGATGGCGCGAATCTGAAGGGCACGCTCTTCAACGGCGATCAACTGCAAACCACAACCGGCGCCAAGCTCGAAAACGGCAAGATCGAGCTCGATTTCGACCATTACCTTACGAAGATCACTGCGACTCTGAAGGCGGGGCAGCTTGACGGCCAGGTGGAAGGCCGCTTCGAGCGTGAAAAATATATCAGCAGTGTTCCATTCCAGGCCAAGCGTTACTCGCCTAGCGCGCTATCGTCGGCGAACGTGCCTTCCATCGACGGCGTCTGGGAGATCCCCTACGAAAGCCCCAAAGGCGAGAAAGCCTGGCGCTTCATCGTGCATCAGTCGGGACCGGAGGTTTCAGCATCCATTCTGCGCGTCGACGGCGATACAGGCGCGCTCACAGGAACATTCCAGAAAGGCAAATTCGTGTTGAGCCACTTCGATGGATCGCGGCCGCTGCTGCTGGAAGTGACACCGGCTTCCGACGGCACGCTTGAGATCCAGGCTAACGGCGCCTACACTCAAACGAAAAAGCTGGTCGCCTATCGTCCGGAAGCAGCTCGCGCCAAGGGCCTGCCCGAGCCAGCCAATTACGCGACGCACACGACAGTCCGAGATCCCAACGAAACATTCGCGTTTCGTTTTCCCGATGTGAACGGGAAGATAGTGTCCAACGAGGATCCGAAATTCAAGGGCAAGGTGGTGCTGGCGATCGTCACCGGAACGTGGTGCCCCAACTGCCACGATGAGGCGCAGTACCTGGTGCAGCTTTACAAGAAATATCGCGACCAGGGATTGGAAATTGTCGCGCTTGATTTCGAAGAACCGGAACAGCAGGACACCTTCAGCCGCGAGCGTGCCTTCGTAAAGAAGTACGGGGTTGAGTACACCTATTTGATCGCCGGCGCCCCGGCGGAGATGTGGGAGAAGGTTCCTCAGGCAGTGAATCTGAACACTTGGCCGGCCACGATCTTTATCGGCCGCGACGGCCACGTGAAGAGCATTCACGCCGGTTTTGCCTCGCCTGCTAGTGGCGAATTCAATCGCCAGCTGAAGGAAGAGTTCACGTCAAACATCGAACGTCTGCTCGCGGATGTTGGGACTTCCGCCGCCGTAGTTCGCAAGTGACGTGTCTTGGGGATCCGCTTCCTGCCCCCGGCGGATCCCCATGTTACAGATTTCTGGACAAGCATGGAAACGGCTACATTTTTGATTATTCCTGGCTGGAACGGCTCAGGCCCTGGCCATTGGCAAACGATTTGGGAGCATCGGCACGATAATTTCCGGCGAGTCGAACAAGACGATTGGAATCGGCCCTCGCGGAAGCATTGGGTGGAAGCGATCCACAGAGCCGTTCAAGAAACTCCGGGACCGGCGTTTCTGGTTGCTCACAGTTTGGGTTGTCTGGCAGTGGCTCACTGGGCAGAGCGCGGGGATATTCAGGGTGTTGGCGGAGCGCTTTTGGTGGCGCCTCCCTGGTTGACGGTGTCGGATAGCTGCCCAACGGAGCTTGCGGAGTTTCTGCCGATGCCCACCAGGAGACTGCCGTTCCAGTCGATCCTGGCCGTGAGTGAAGACGATCCTTATCTTCCGATCGAAATTGCGCACCGGCTCGCGAGAGCGTGGGGATCGGAATTCGTAGATTTGGGGCGGCAGGGACACATAAACATCGCTTCTGGTCATGGAGATTGGCCCGAGGGTGAGCGACTGCTGAAGCACTTGACGCAGCGGACGCTGGAGACAACAGATTGTGGCGCAGTGGCGAAGTGGTAACGCGGCGGTCTGCAAAACCGCCATGCGCAGGTTCGAATCCTGCCTGCGCCTCCACAGTTTTTAGGAGGAAGGAGAGGAATACACCATGTCAGATGCATTGAAAGAGGTTCTCGCGGCTAACGGGAAATATGCAGCGGAGTTTGGGGATAAGTCAAAGCTGGCAATGCCGCCGGCTCGCCGTATCGCAATCCTGACTTGTATGGATGCGCGCCTGGATCCTGCGAAATTTGCGGGACTCGCGGAAGGAGATGCTCACGTCATCCGCAACGCCGGCGGACGAGCCAGCGACGATATGTGTACGACGTGAAAAGCGGCCGCTTGATTGAAGTGAAACAGGCTAGCGCTGCTGGGGCCCACGGGAGATAATCATGCCGCTACGCATCAACGATGAAGCACCAAACTTCACCGCCCAGACCACCCAAGGCGCCATCAATTTTCACCAATGGATCGGCGACGGCTGGGCGATTTTGTTTTCACATCCCAAGGACTTCACGCCCGTGTGTACCACCGAGCTCGGCTACCTGGCCGGTCTGGAACCTGAGTTCGCGAAACGGAACACCAAGATCATCGGGCTCAGCGTAGATCCGGTGACGAGTCACGGCAAGTGGGCAAGCGATATCGAGGAGACCCAGGGTCACCGCGTGAATTACCCATTGATCGGCGACCCGGAGCTGGAGATTGCCAAGCTCTACGATATGCTACCGGCCGATGCCGGATACACTTCCGAAGGCCGTACCGCGGCAAATAACGCTACGGTTCGCACGGTATTCCTGGTTGGCCCCGACAAGAAGATCAAGTTGACGCTCAGCTACCCCATGAGCACAGGGCGGAATTTCGACGAGGTGCTGAGGGTTCTGGATTCGATCCAACTGACGGCCAAGCACAAAGTGGCCACGCCCGTAAACTGGAACCAGGGCGACGACGTCATCATCCTGCCTTCCGTAGCGGACGAGGAAGCCAAGCGGAAATATCCGGATGGATGGCGTTCTCCTAAGCCCTATCTTCGAATCGTCCCGCAGCCGAAATAATGTCCGCTCTCGAAATCTGTCAATGGATTCGCGCCACCAGCTTTGCAACTTCGATTCGTGAGTCGGACTGGGTCTATCCAATTATCGAGACCGTTCACGTCCTGGGGATCGCGCTTCTGGTTGGGACTGTGGCGATTGTCGACTTACGGCTGCTCGGGATCGTACTCAAGCGGGAGCGGGTCTCCCGAATCGCCGGCCAGGTGCTGCCGCTCACCTGGGCCGGATTCGTGGCGATGTTCGCCACTGGCGCGCTTCTCTTCGTGGCGCAAGCGTCGAAATCGTATGTGAATCCCGCCTTTCGAATTAAAATGCTTCTTCTGCTTCTGGTTGGACTGAATCCGCTCATTTTTCATTCCACTATTTACCGGAGCGTGGGGACCTGGGATGATGCAACCGCTGCTCCGCGGCGCGCTCGTTTGGCTGCGGTTTTGTCGCTCTGTTTGTGGAGCGGAATCATCATCGCCGGACGGGCGATTGCCTATTACTAGGCCCGGAATGTCGCTTCTACCTTTATTCCAGTGGGTCGCGCGGGCCCCGATCTTCGCGGTGATGCGTGACTCGAGGTGGGCATTCGCGGTGGTCGAGATGGTGCATCTTCTGGCGCTGACATCTTTCGGAGGGACGCTTCTGGTGATCGACCTGGGAGTCTTAGGAATTGGTCTCCGGCTCCAACCGGCTTCAAATGTCGCTCGCGACCTGTCGCGCTTGCTCCTTGGCAGTCTCGTTGTGGCCGTGGTGTCCGGAGCGGTTCTGGTGTCGGCGGAAGCTATGAAGTGTTATTACCACCCGGCGTTCCGGGTGAAAATGCTGTTGTTCTTTTTGGCGGTGACATTCAATTTCACGCTGCATCGCAAGCTGGTTGAGAGTGCCACAGGCGCGCCATCTACGCGCTGGTCGAAGTTAACTGCGGTGACGTCACTCCTACTCTGGCTTTCCGTCGGAGTGGCGGGAAGATCCATCGGATTTTTTTGAGGTGATGAAAAGCTTGATCACATTGCTGCTCCTTGCGGCCGTCTGCTTCGCGTTGGCCGATGACACGAAGCAACACAAGGAATGGATGGCCCACGCGCTAGGAGTGTTTTCCAAACTCGAGGCCACCTGCCGGGCGTGTCAAGATCTTCATCCGGAAAAACGCGCGACTTCACGCCAATAAACCTACTGCTTGGGCGCGGGCGCCGTATCGCCGGGTCCGCCATCTCCCGCAGTCCCGCCGTAGATGGCGCGGCCGTCGGGCAGCGTGACCCGCCGGGCGTCCATCAGGTGCGAGCCATCTTTGGCGCGATAGCCGTCCACCACCAGCGTGTCGCCGATTTTGATGTCGCCTTTCTTGAATCCCCTCCGCGAAAATGCGCCCGGAGGAGCACCTTCGCAGGCCCAGTTTACAACCACGCCTTTTTCGTCCTTCACGTCCAGATAAAAGTAGGAGTGGGGGTTGGTCCACTCGATCTTAGTAAGCGTGCCGGTGAGCCGGATCGCTTTGCCGGCATCGAATTCGGAAGCAAACGAGTGATGTGCAGTCAATGGCGCTGTGGCCACCAATGCGAATACCGTCGCTGCGAAACATGCTGAACGCGTCATTTGCCGGCCTCGTTTCTTCATACTCTACTATTCCTATAGACAATACTATATTACGCGTGTAAAATCAAGAGGAGGCTTGAGTTCGCTAGACCGCGCTATGAAAAACGAAAGACTTCTTGCCACTATTTTCCCAGTGTTGGCCGCAGTCTCCCTGCTGCCTGCCGTGTTCGCTCAAACCACGCCGTCCAAACCTCCGGCCGAGAATCCTTATGGCGATTTGATCGGCTCTGAACCATCCGGCCCGGTGAAGCCGGCTCCGCGTACGGCTGACGGACACCCGGATTTTAATGGCTTCTGGAAAGGCACTCGCAACACGAAACCGGTCGGCAATATTGGCAAGGATCTTCCCGGATTCAAGCTGCCATTCACGCCGGAAGGCGAGGCCGCGTGGAAGCACAACGTCACCGCAACTTACGATCCTGAGGCGGTCTGCATCATCGGAGGGATTCCCCGGCACAACGCCAGCGGATTGCCGTTCATGGTGATGCAAACGCCGAAGCTTGTCTCGTTTCTGTATTTCTACACCTATTACCGCCTGATTCCCGTGGACGGCCGAAAGCACTCCGACGACCCCGACCCAACTTTCTTTGGTGAGGAGATCGGGAATTGGGAAGGCGATACGCTGGTGATCGATTCCATAGGCTTTAAGGACGCGCAAGTATGGGCTGACGAGAACGGCAGCCCGCACAGCGACGCGCTGCATGTCGTAGAACGCTGGACCAGGCCGGATGCGGACCACCTGCACGTCGAGACGTTGATCGAGGATCCGAAGTTTTATACCAAGCCGTTTACGTATTCTCGAACCTGGGTGGCTGGAGCGCCCGGCCAGCTGCTGTCGGAGTACGCGTGCAGCGAGAACAACGTGGATCTGAAGCATTTGGGATTTGGCCCGGGCCCGATTCGCCCAGATGGGACCCGCGGATACCTGAACCCCGCGCCTCTTCCGCCGCCAGTGAAGCCAGCCGGAAAGCCCTAACCGCCGGGCGACGTTGGGTCAGCATCGTGTTACTGTCGATGCAGAAATAGATTTGTCGCGGAGCTTCCGCAATAGGAGAGAAGAATGGCGAACGAACCGGAACGGCAAACAGCGCTGGGCGATGTAGCGGCAAGACAACTTGCGAATGCCACCAAGACCACGCCGCAGATGCAGCGCATCACGCCGCGCTGGCTGACTCATTTGCTGCAGTGGGTGCCTGTCGAGGCCGGGATTTACCGGCTAAATCGCGTCAAAGACGAATCGAAGGTTACCGTGGATTGTTCCGAGCGCGATGAGCGCGTGCTGCCACAGACCTTTGTCGATTATGAAGAGAAGCCGCGCGAGTACATGCTAAGCGCGGTGAATACTGTTGTTGACATACACACCCGCGTTTCGGATCTGTACAGCTCGCCCTACAGCCAAATCGGCGAGCAACTGCGGCTAACCATCGAGATCGTCAAGGAACGCCAGGAGAGCGAACTCATCAACAGCAAAGAATACGGCATGCTGGCGAGCGTCCGGCCGGAGCAACGGATCAAGACGCGAGCGGGAGCGCCCACGCCGGATGATCTGGACGAACTTCTCACCAAGGTGTGGAAAGAGCCTGGTTTCTTTCTCGCGCACCCGGCGGCCATCGCTGCATTCGGGCGGGAGTGTACGTTCCGTGGCGTACCTCCTCCAACCACTTCGCTGTTCGGATCGCAGTTCATCACCTGGCGAGGCGTCCCGCTCATCCCGTCTGACAAAATCGGTAATGAAAACGGCAAAACCAGCATTCTGCTGATCCGCACCGGTGAACGGCGTCAGGGCGTGGTGGGTCTCTATCAGCCAAACCTGCCGGGACAGCAAAGTATGGGCCTTTCGGTCCGTTTCATGGGGATCAACCACAAGGCCATCGGGTCTTATCTGGTGTCGTTGTATTGCTCGCTGGCCGTTCTTACCGACGACGCGCTGGCTGTGCTGGATGACGTGGATACGGGAACGTACCATGAGTACAAATGAACCCGAGCTGGTAAGCCTGCCCCAAGGATGGCCGGACGTCGGAACAATCGAGCGCCTGGCGAATCAGTTTTTTCAGGCTCCTCCAGGTGCGCCTCCGTCGATTCCTTCCACGGACTCGCTCGATCCACTGACGCCGCTGGGAGGAACAACGGCTCCGGTGGTGGCCTTCCCCGGCGAAGGGGAACTGCGCGAACTGCTGGCGCAATTTGTCCCCGGTGAGGGAGCGGTGCCCCAACGAGCTGCACCTCCATACTATTTTCTCGAGTACGCTACTCCTGAATTTCCGTCCGCCGCCACAGTCGTCCCATCGACAACAGGCCGAGAGCCGCTAGACGTCCTCCAGATTCGCCGGGACTTCCCGATTCTCCAGGAGCGCGTAAATGGCCGTCCTTTGATTTGGCTGGATAACGCCGCCACTACGCAAAAGCCGCAATCGGTAATCGACCGTTTGAAATACTTCTACGAGCACGAGAACTCCAATATTCACCGCGCCGCCCATGAGCTTGCCGCGCGCGCCACGGATGCCTATGAACAAGCGCGAGAAAAGGTGCGTGGGTTCCTGAACGCCTCCTCCGCCAAGGAGATCGTCTTTGTGCGTGGCGCCACCGAGGCTATCAATCTGGTCGCGCAAAGTTGGGGCCGGCAGCACATCGGTGAGGGTGATGAAATCCTGATCACCTGGCTGGAGCACCACGCCAATATCGTTCCTTGGCAACAACTCGCCACCGAGAAGGGCGCGCGGTTAAAGGTTGTCCCGGTCGACGATAGCGGCCAAGTGCTGATGGACGCGTATGGAAAATTGCTTGGCCCCAGGACCAAGCTGGTCTCGTTCACACAGGTATCGAACGCGCTCGGCGTAGTCACTCCCGCGAAACAGATCATCGAAGGCGCGCGCAGCTTCGGAGCGAAAGTTCTGCTGGATGGCGCGCAGGCCGTCTCGCACATGCGCATCGACGTGCAGGATCTCAATCCGGATTGGTACGTCTTTTCGGGACACAAAGTATTCGCGCCCACCGGAATCGGCGTGCTATACGGCAAGGAAGAACTGTTGAACCAGATGCAGCCCTGGCAGGGCGGCGGCAACATGATCAAGGACGTGACCTTTGAACGCACCACGTATCAGCCCGCGCCTTTGCGCTTCGAAGCGGGCACGGGCAACATCGGCGACGCGGTGGGCCTGGGAGCCGCAATCGATTACATCAGCAGGATCGGGATGGAGCGCATCGCGGAGCACGAGCATCAGTTGATCCTTTATGCAACGCGGCTGCTGAATGAGATCCCCGGCCTGCGGCTCATTGGCACGGCGCCGGATAAAGCCGGAGTCTTGTCTTTTGTAATGGACGGCCACCGGACTGAGGATATCGGCTCGGCGCTAAACCAGGAAGGTATCGCGGTGCGCGCGGGACACCATTGTGCGCAGCCGATTCTACGCCGGTTCGGCGTGGAGAGCACGGTGCGGCCTTCTCTCGCGCTCTATAATACCTGCGCCGACATTGACGCACTTGTGGCAGCCTTGGCGCGGCTCGCAGGTGGACGAAATCCGGGTTTAACCGGTGACTGGCGTTCAGCAACGTGATTCTTTCTTGCCGGCGCCGCGGCCCGGTGTACCGAACGCGTTGAATTGCGTGCTATTAATGGGTCTATGGTACGCCTGGACTCAATACTCAATTCCTGGAAGACAGTTCGTGAAGACACAGCCCAAGCAGTGGAGGATTTCGCTTCCCACCAGCTGGACTACAAGCCTTGTGATGGCATGATGAACTTCGGCGAAACGGCGAGGCATATTCTGGAGGCCGGCCATGGCTTAACCGGCCTGATGCTCGACGGAGAAGAAGATCTTTCAACGCCACAATTTCGTGAAAGCATCGGAAAGCTGGTTGCGAAGCTTCCGAAAACGGCGGACGCCGGCGCCTTGGCCGCAGAGCTGCGCCGGGACATCCAACTTCGTTCGGCCGAGCTGGCTGCTAAGCCCGCCGAATTCTTCGCCGGCGAAATCACCCGCATGGACGGGCAGCGAGTGACGCGTCTGGAGATGCTCCAGACGGTCAAAGAACACGAGCTCACGCATCGCCAGCAGCTTTTCATGTATCTTCGATTGAATGGCGTCGTGCCGCCCACCACCCGCCGGAGGCAGGCTAAAGCGAAAGCATAGCCACCCTGCGCAGTTTTCTTGTATAAGAGAATTGTGCTTTGGAGGAATCTAAATGGTCAACTGTCCAAACTGCGATGCCGTGATCGAACTTGACGAAGAAGAGCTGGATGAAGGAG
>Ga0302324_100021313_pt1 | contig 12635 bp, 11 predicted proteins | sample Palsa_T0_1_FD_201949 | JGI IMG/M metagenome (GOLD analysis project Ga0302324, IMG submission 201949) | Peat permafrost microbial communities from Stordalen Mire near Abisko, Sweden - Palsa_T0_1 | ecosystem: Environmental > Terrestrial > Soil > Palsa > Peat permafrost | place: Sweden: Abisko...
ACCGGAGGAACGAAATCCAGAAACCAACCGACCAGGCGAATACGGCGCGCTCACGGGCACCAAATCTTATCAAACAACAGTTTTTGTTCCGCAATTTTCGCGACCTTCGCCGAAGTCCCCCGCTGGTTACTTTTTAATGTTTTCGGAGTGACGAAAATCCATCGAGAAGTCGTCCCTGGCGGTCGATCGGAATATCTTTTCCTTGACATTCAATATTTTGATGTGATAAACCCGCGTGTCATATTACAACTGGTCCGCTTTGCAGACCGGAAACGCAATCCGTCGGCAACCTGTAGGGCTTTCGTTCGCAGCCCGAACACAGAGGCAAGCGTACTCGTACGTGTGCGCCTGCCTTCAGCAAAGGCCCCGTTTCGCAAATCTTCCCGGGAGAGAAACACATGCGCTCGCTAACAACGTTTTTCGTGCTTCTGGTCTCCACCTCGGTTTCGCTGGTCCACGCTCAAAGCACGCCAACTCCGAGCCAGGGCAACGGATCGAATGGGGCAAGCGCCACCAAGGAAGAGGTCGATGAGCTGCGGGGCGAGGTCGCGGCGCAGCGCAAGACCATTGAGGAACTGAAGGCGCTGGTCGAGAAACTGGTTGATGCGAAGTCCGGTGCCGCTGGAGATACTCGGACCGCCACTCGAGCGGCCGAGTCGAGCTCCAAGTCCAATTCAATTGTGTTGCCGGTGGCCGCCGCTGCGACGCCAAACCCGCCGCAACCGGTCGCTGATCCCGGCGACAGCGGTGTTCACTTGAGGAACGCAGTTCTTCTCCAGCCCGACCCCGCCGCTATGGCGGCAATGGTCGATCAGGCTGCCCCTGCGGCTCCACCGAAGAGAGATGTGCCGCTGAATGCCGGATGGAATGGCGAACACTTCTTCATCCGGAGCTCAGACGGCCAGTTCAGCATCAGCCCTTACGGTTACGTCGATACCGATTACCGCGCTTATCAAGGCGACGGAGCGCCCTCCGACACATTCCTTTTGCGCCGGGCACGCTTCGGTTTTCAAGGCAATTACGGTTCACACTTCGATTTTGCGATTCTGACTGACGCCGCGTCGACCACGGGCTCGGTCGTGCGCGACGCGTACGTCAATGTCAGGTTTCGACCGGAAATCCAATTCCAGGCCGGCCAGTTCAAGGTGCCTTTCGGCCAGGAGGCGGGAACCGGCGCGACCAACCTCGATTTCATCGAACGCGGGTTCCAGTCGATGTTGTATCCCTCGGCCGCCACGGCATACCGCAGCCCGGGCGCCATGCTCCACGGAGATATCGACGGCGGCGTGGTGCAATACTATCTGGGCGCGTTTAACGGTCGAGGATATTCAACTGCCAGCGTAGTCAACGAATCGGAGATTATCGGAAGGTTGCGCTTCTACCCATTCCGCAAATCCGAGAACAGCTGGTTCAGGGAATTCGCCTTCGGCGGATCGGTTGACCATGCAGATTCGCGCGGCCTTTCCGGGGATCAAAGCTTCGCCGCAGCGCTGCCTGACGCCGCTTATAGTTTCTTCCCGCAATTTCCGATTAACGGACCGATCTGGCGCTACAACGGAGAATTCACTTACATCCGGAACGCATTCGCTCTGCGTGGCGAATACGACCAGGTTCGCCTCGCCCGCAACGGCATCGGATCGCTGCAGGAGGGGAACCTTGGATTTATGAGTCTTCCCGGGATCACAGGTAAGGCATACGACGTCAGCGCCTCTTACATACTGACCCATGAAAAGCAGCCGGAAAACGGAACTCCGCGAGTCCGGCGCCCAACCTTCGGCCCAGACACTCCAGGCGGCAAGGGACGAGGATTGGGAGCGTGGGAAGTCGCTGCTCGAATCACCGGCCTCCACGCGAATGAACCCGGCACGAACCTGCTCAACCTTTACACTCCCGGTTATGTCGCCACATTTGATTACCACACGACGGAGTACACGATTGGGCTTAGCTATTACCCGAATTATTGGGTGAAGTACATGGTCAACCTGGCCATTGACCAGTTGAAGGATCCGAGCACGATTGGATCGTTGCCACAGAACTACTACGTCGTGATGCAGCGGTTGCAGTTCAGATTCTGAAGTCAGGTTCTGAGGTCGAGTGCGGGTCAACCCGAGTTCGATTGCCCGTAGAAGATTGGTTCAGCCAGTTAAAGACGGAATGACGCGGCCACAAGCCACGACTTTCTCGGTAGCCATGGGAGGAATTCGATGAAGTCCAGGACTCTGTTTTGTTTTCTTGTTGCGGCGTTGTGCATGTTCTGGGGCGGCTGTGGCAGTGCACCCAACTGTCCGACGTGCGGCACCACCACGAACGGCCAGTATGCCGTCATTGACGTGATCCCCGTGCCGGAGCACAACAATACCGGTGAGCCGGGCGGCCCGTTCAACTCCTTCGACATCAGCTGGATCGCAACACCGCCCGGCGGCAACGGCGACAACCTGGACTACGTCTCCGACCGCATCGGTCTCGCCGTGCAGGTCATCGACACCGCGCAAAACGTTGCCGTCAATTCCATTGAGGGCCAGAACGGTGTGTCCGAAGGCGGCAACCTCGCCAGTCCGTGTGTGCCCAACACCATTCCCCCCATCGTCACTGTATTGGGCAACTGGACAAGGTTCGGCTGCAGAACTCTGAACTATCACATTCCAGGCTTCGGCGCGAACAATAACTTCGGTGGATTTGTGGGAGGACAGTGCTGCGCGGCCCGTGCCAATCAGGTGAACCCTCTATCTGGCCCCAACGGGAATGTTGTAACCCCCGACGGCAACACGCTTTTCACCGGCAACGGCAGCAGTTCGGTTGTAGTCTTCGACTTGGCCTCGATGAACGTGACCACCAACCCGCCCACTCCGCCGAACGTCATTGCGGTGATCCCCACCGGATTGTCGCCGGACTACGATGGAGAGGCTGGTAATGCCAATCCGTTCCCCCCTTTGTACCCTGCTGGCAACACCACTGGTATCACCGGCTGCCTGGCGTCCGCGAATGGTCGTGCTTTCTCCGATCCGAGTTGCGGTGATCTACGCGGCGACGAAATCGCCTACGACCCCACGGATCAGATCCTGGGTGTGATCGATGGCGATCCCGGCCTTCCCTTCATCACCTTCATCGATGTTTCGGGGCTGGTGACCCGACCGGTCAGCGCAGGAACACGTGGTTCGCAATTAAATTGCCTGCCGGTTGTTCCGACATCACCTTTTGGCCCTCCCCTGGGCAATCCTCTCGGTCCGATCAATCCGTCGACCTGTATCCTCGGCCAGATCTATTACGACGGTGCCCCGCAAAACAACATCGGAGTCCCGGTTGATGACCTGAGTTCGAGTCTGAATGGGATGCAGGGTTTTGTTTGTCCTGATCCGTCAAATCCTCAAGTAAACTCCGGCGTCTCCGGAACGCCCCCCTATATCACTGGCACCGCGTCGATCCCGTGCCATCATGGTCCGATCGTAAATCCGGACGGATCGTTCTGCAGCGCACAAGACGGCTCCATCTCGACCTGTACTGGCGTCATCTCGCCGGCAGGCCTGGGTGCCCCTGCATACAATCCCAACACCGGCCATTTTCTACTCCCGAACTCGAATGCCACGGGCAACCTCACGATCGGTACGATCGATGAAATTGATCCCAGGCCAGGCAATCCGAACGGGCCCGTGGTCATTAACACTTTCCCAACGCCAAACTGCATGCCTACCAGCGTCGTTCCGGGTCCAGGAGAGAATTTCCTGGTAGGCTGCGCAGATCATGACGGTGAGGCCTTCCCGGCCAATGAGTACATCATCAACGGAACAACAGGGGCGATCGTCGCCAATATCACTAACGTCGGCGGCGTGGATGAAGTCTGGTACAACCCTGGCGACAACAAGTACTACCTCGCCGCGCGTGACATGCTCCCCGGTCCGGTCATGGGCGTCATCGATGCCGCAACGAACCTTTGGCTGTACAACCTTCCGGTCAATACCAATGCGCATAGCATTGCGGTCGATCCCAAGACGAACCATGTCTTTATGCCCCAGCAGGCCGGGGCCATCTGCGGAACCCAGGCCGGCGCCGGATGCATTGACGTTATCGCGGAGCAATAAGGCCAGTTGGCAGCCGATTCGACTGCGGATTAGGTTTGGTGACTGGTGGCAACGACGGGTGGCAACGACTGGTGGTAAACGATAACGACTGGTTGGGATGATATAGTTCGTCGCAGGCGCGGATCCGAACGCGCGTCCCGCCCTGCGAAGAACTTTCTTGAGGAGGTCTATGACTGTCTGCAAAAAATCCATCGCCTGGGGATATACCTTGGCTTTCTCGCTCCTCCTCGCATTGGTCGCCGTTGCAATCGCGGGCGAGCAGCCCGCGTCGAAATCTACCGACCTCCCAGCCACCGTAATCGGCCACCTGGGGTTGCCGCAGGCAACCGGAAGTCAGATGTTACTTCAGAAAGAAAACGGGAAGCAGTATCTGTACGTTCAACAGGCAGGGAAGCAAGGCTTCATGATCGTGGATGTGACCGCACCCGAGAGACCCAACCTCCTGAAGCGAACTGCCGAATCGAATCAGTCAACCGCCGGTAATCTCCAGATCGTCAGTCCCGAGGTGGCCATTGCGGAAGCTCCAGAAAAAACGTCATCAACCCTGACCAGCAACAACCATCCCACAGAAACGGTTCGCGTCCTCGATTTGAGCGATCCGCGCAATCCGAAGACGCTCGAGACCTTCAACAAAGTCACCAGCGTATTGGCAGACGGCGGCCATGGCCTGATCTTTGTCACCAACAATGACGGCTTATGGATTCTGCGTTACACGCGCCCGGCGCTGCTTGAGCCGGCGAAGAAAAAACCGCCGTGCGATTCCGAATCCGAGATCCAGGCCATGCCTCCGGACTGCCAATAGGCTTCAGGCTGATGGGCCATCTCGAGGACGAAAGCCAGAGTGTGTCGCGCTCGACGACTCAACCAGACTACTAGTTAACCGGGCGGTCTGAGCAATCCTTGGAAAGAGTTTTTATCGACGTGATCGTCAAAGTCACAGGGGCCGCATTCGTTCGCGTGGCATCGGAGCTCGTGCTCAGAGACGGAGACCTCGTCCCGGTTACTTCCACTCGCTGCCCGAGATAATTCTTGAGCCTGATTTTGTGGGTAGATTGAAGCTCGAGAGTTTCGGCCGGCTCCTGTTTCATCAGCACATAATCGCCACTGCTTCGACTGACGCAACCGCGCACGGTAACCGGGCCGTTGTCCTGTGCTATGAGAAAGCTGCTCGAAAGCACCAAGGCGAAAAACAATCGCTTGAAACTTGCCATAAAAATGCCTCCTCTTTGTCACACTCCGACAGCAATGAGATGGTAATGCTATTCGCGTGGTTGCAAGGAATGTGAAGACACGCTATTTCACGTGGGTTTCCTGATAGTGCACTTCCTTCCATTGGCCGTCGCGTTTCATCCACAGTTCACTGATGTACACCCGCGAATACCGTATTTGCGCCTTCGGTGGAAACTGCATCGTGCTTTCGTAGATGACCAGAGCTGCGTTCGGATTCAGTGGAATCACCTTGAATCCCCACAGCGTGTAATTATAAACATTCTCAGCTGCCAGTTCATTCACCGATTGCATCTTGGTCCGCTCGCCTTTGCCATCAACTTCGACGCCCTCATAATCGTCGGCCAGCAATTGGGCGTAAGCTTTCTTGTCCTTGTTCTTCAGTGCCTCCCATTCGGCTTTGATGTTTGCTTCGAACATATCCTTAAGCGCCGAGTCGCCGGCAACTCTACCCTGCTGCCCGCTGGCATCAGGCTTAGGCCTCGTCGGTTGTTGGGCAAGGCAGGGAAAAACCAGACACGCTGTACAGACGAAGACATACCAAAGCTGCATAGTTTCTCCAGAGGGAAATGCAGCGAAGATTTTATCAGCTGCACATCACGATCTGCCGCATCACCGAACCATTTTGCGATTCTTTGATTGCGGCTCTTTTATTGCAGATCCTTTATTGCAGATCCTTGACCTTGTCTTTCAACGCAGCCAGCAATTGCGGCGGAAGTTCGGCGTAGCCTTCCTGACTGACATATTGTTGGCCATTCGTGTATATCCAATCGAGCAGATCGCGGAGTGCGGCAGATCGAAGTGAATCGGCCGTCTTCGTCCTTACATAGATCCACGAAAAACTCGTAATTGGAAAAGAATCAGCTCCAGAAGTATCAATCAATGAGGCGGAGAAACGTTTCCAGTTCGGCGCCTCCGCCGCACGGCACGCCGCTATCACCCCATCGGTCGAAGCCTTCACAAACTTGCCAGCGGAGTTCTGCACCGCTGCATGCGTAATCCTTGCCTTCTCCGCATATTGATACTCAACGTAACCAATGGCGCCAGGAGTGTTCCTCACCTTGTCAGCCATGTCGGAGCTGCGCTCTGCCGGAACTCCCACCGGCCACTTCGGCGAGGGCGTGACTCCAATCTGCCCACGGAACCTGGAGCTCGCGCGGGAGAGAAAATCAGTGAAGACGTAGTTCGATCCCTTTCCCGCCGGGCGATTGACCACCTGGATAGGGAGGTTTGGAAGACTGATATCGGGATTGAGCTTCGCGATTTGTGACGCGTTCCACATCTTCAAATCGCCGAGGAAAATTTCGGCCAGCACTGCGCCCGACAGTCGGAGATCCGGAACCACGTCGGGAAGGTTATAAACGGGAACGATCGCAATGAGCATAACGGGCATCTCGATCAAACTGCCCACTCTTCGCTCCTGTTCTGTAAGCTGAGCCTCGCCGGCCGCAAAATCGCCCGCACCGTGAGAGATTTGTTTGATCCCCTCGCTCGTACCGAGTGTGAGATACCGCATCTGAATGTTGGGCTTGCGCTTGCCGTACTCCTGTGTCCACCGACTGAAAAGCGGAGCAGGGACGCTCGATCCGGATCCCACCAGAACCAGCGTGCTTTGGGCGTTCGGGAGACCACCCAGCCCTGAAGCCACAAGTGCGACGAGACAGATACAAAGCCCAAGCCCGTTGCCGATTCGCGTCATGGCACTCTCGCAAGGCCTTTCACGTGCCTTCATCGCGGTCTCCCCTGTCAAGGTCGCACCACAAAGTAAACCCGCTCCGGGCTGCAAATTCACGCCGACGCTGTAAAGTACCATTGCTTTGACGGAAACCGGGGGTGGCATTCACGACCGCCTGTTGTCAGAGTGGGATCGTCCGATGCTTTGAGAAAAACCATTCCGAGCCCTGGGAGCGGCCTCGGAGAGAAATCGGGGGTGCAGAATGCAGAATGCAGAATGCTAAGATGCAAAACGAATAAGCACACATGTTCGACAGCGCCATGTCGCAGGGTGAGGTTGAATCTTTAGCGCGTGAATTGTTGTCTGCCTACGAGACCGGGAAGATGGTCGCGGTTCCTCCTTCGGCGCGCCCGGGTTTTGACCTCAATACGGCGTTTTCCGTTGAAACCACCCTCCAAGAGCTGCGTGAAGCGAGCGGACACAAAGCAGTCGGCCGCAAGGTCGGTTACGCGAACCGGGCCGTGTGGCGTCTGCTCAAACTTGAAACCCTCGTTTGGGCCCACATGTACGAGGATACCGTTCATTACGCTGACGGCAAATCCGCCACACTGACGCTCGCTCACCCCCGTTCACTAAAGATCGAGCCCGAAATCGTTTTCGGCCTGAAGCAATCGATCCCGACCGGGGGACCCGAGACGCTCGACGCGAGCGCAGCCCTTCGATGCGCGGACTGGCTGGCAATTGGCTTCGAGATCATTGACTGTCCCTTCCCGGATTGGAAGTTTCAGCCCAGCGACTTCGTCGCCTCGTTTGGGCTCCATGCTGCCCTCGTTATCGGAGACAGGATGCCGGTAGGATCCGACGACATCCTCACCCTGGTAGAAGAACTGTCCAGATTCAAGGTCCGCATCTCAAAAAACGGTGAATTTGTGGAAGAAGGATCCGGCAGGAACGCATTGAAAAGTCCGGCCTTGTGTCTGGCCGAATTAAGCTCGGCAATCGCCCGCCGGTTTCCCGATGGGCCCTTAGTGGCGGCGGAAATCGTCAGCTCAGGAACACTCACCGCCGGACATCCGACCGAGAGGGGCGACCTCTGGACCGTTGAAGTGGAGGGATTGTCGTTAAGGCAGCCGTCGCTGACGCTGCGCCTGACCTAAATCAGTCGAAAGCGACAATCAACTTTTGGTGAGAGTGCCCCTGGGGGCCAGCTATTTCTCCGAAGTGCACCGATCGTCGAACTTGAACGCAAGTAAAAAGGACACCGCTGGGTGCAGTGTCCCTTACCTACCAGCAACTTGACTTACTTATTCTCGGCGCCGAACTCTTTGCGCTGTATCACCGGACGGACCGCTTTCGCCGATGCCACGGCGGGCAGGGCTGCCGCCGCTCCATAACGCTCGAGCAGCACTGGCACCATCGCACCCTCCGCTTCTTTGACAAAGGTGAGTTTGCTTTCGCCGAGCAGATCGACCCGGACGAAATCACCGATCTTCACCTGTCCAGTCGCAACCAGGTTCGCCAGCGGAAACACAAGATGACGTTCAATCGCCCGCTTCAAATGCCGCGCCCCGTATTTCGGATCGGTCCCCTCGGCGAGGAGGAAGCTCTTGACCTGCGGCGTGCAGTTGAACACAAACTGGTGCGCTCCGGCTGCCATCAGCACCCGTTGCTGTACCATCCCCAGTTCAATTTCCAGGATCTGCTCGAGATGCTCTGACCGCAGGGTCTTGAATACGACAATTTTGTCGATCCGGTTCATGAACTCGGGCGCAAACTTGCGCCGCGCCGCATCCACCGCCGATCGATTAATCTTTTCGTCGAGCGAGTTATCAACTTGCACCGGTCGAGGGGCGAAACCGAGGCCGCCATCCACCAACCCGTTCATCTCGGCTGCGCCAAGGTTCGAGGTCATAATAATGATGCAGTTCGAAAGATCCACACGCCGGTTGTCCCCGAGCGTGAGCGTAGCCTTGTCAAGAATCCCCAGGAGCAACTGCCAGAGCGAGTCGGAAGCCTTTTCGATTTCATCAAATAGCAGGATCGACAGCTTCAATTTTTCGGTGTGCCATTGGTTCAGCGCTTCCTGCGTCAGCAAGGGATGCGTCTCGCGGTGTCCGAGATATCCCGGAGGCGAACCAATCAGCTTGGCAATCTCGTGCGAGTGTTGAAACTCGGCGCAATCGATCTTGATGCAGGCCCGCGCGTCCCCGAACAATGACTCGGCTACCGCTTCGACCACCCGGGTCTTGCCGGAACCGGTCGGCCCCAGAAACAGCAGGTTGCCGACGGGGCGGCCCGGAGCATTCAACCCGGCCAGAAACATCTGATAGATCTCCGCGACCTTTTCAATCGCCTGATCCTGTCCCACAATCTTGCGGCGCAATGCGCCCTCAAAGTCGCGGGCGTCATTGCTGCGTCGGCTGGGGTCGAGTACGGTTGCAAGGTTCGTTCTCATTGGTTCGGGCCCTTGTTTCCTTTCCGGGAACTGCAAGTTTTCTGCAAAGATGCTCATTTTCGTTACTTGCCTCTTACTTGGGGGAAAGGTCCGTTTGCCTGACACACTCCATCCTTGTGCAAGCGGCTAGCCATCCTTCGAATGAGGCGTTGTACTCGGCTTCTCATCGTTTTAGATGCACCTAGCGACATTCTCTGGACGCGGTAACGTTACTCGCGGTTTCCTCTACAGCAATAGTTTGCAGACTCCGGGGCCTTCCTTTTCCCGCCTGTAGGCCCATGTCCCCAAAGGCACTAACCCATACGGACCGACGTAACTGGCAGGCTCGGTTCGACCCACGCACAATGGAAACACCTTTCCCCCCTGGAGAAAATCCTTGTCCCAATCCCCAGCCGTCAGAATCCTAACAGCCAAAGTATCTGTCACGAGCCTTGCTGCCTTCCTGATCCGCGTCTTTGTAAGCAGCTTCGGCCTTTTGTCGCCGCCTGCAGCCGCGGTCCAGAACCCGTCTGCACCCCAGCTGGTCGAGGTGAAGGCGAATGCCACCAGGAAGCCCGAACCCGCGGCGGAGCTCCCCATCGTCCCGCCGGGCTGTGACCTTTACCGGGCACAACGCGGAGACAGTATCCCCTCCGTCGCCCGCAAATACCTGAAGCGGACCAAATACCTCACTTCATTGGAACTCGGCGAGGCAATCCGCGAAGCTAACCACAACCGTCAGGGGACGTCTCTCAAAGCCGGAGAACCGATCATTATCCCTGGAATGCTCGAAGCCGCCATTGTAGAGAAAGCAGTGCCAGTTGCAAGGGATTTCGAGGTCCGCGCCATCTACCTCACCGGGGTCATGGCGGGCAGCGATCATGGCGAGCGCATCATCCGCCACTGGCGCGAGGTTGGTGGCAATGCCGTGGTATTCGATATCAAGGATAGTGACGGAATCGTCAATATCGCTTTCGATCACCCTCTGGCAACCGGACAGCGTCACTACATTTCCGATCTCCCCAAGCTCATCCACTTCCTGCATTCCGAAAACATGCACGCCATAGCCCGCATCGCGATGTTCCGCGACCAGCACCTCGTGACCACCCATCCGGAACTGGCCGTAAAGTCGCTTCGCACCGGCCAGCCGTGGCGCGAAAACGGGAAACTGGTGTGGACCGACCCGTCAAACCTCAAGGTTCAGGACTACGACATAGCCTTGGCCAAGTTCGTAGCCCAGGCCGGAGTTGATGAAATCCAGTTCGACTACGTCCGCTTCCCCGCCGAAGGCGATCAGAAAGATGCCGCCTTCAGCTTCCAGACCGATCATCCCAAATGGCAGCGTTCGGAAGTGATCGCCAATTTCCTGGATCGCGCCTATGCGCAGATCCACCCCACCGGCGTCCTTCTCTCCCTGGATGTCTTCGGAGTCATGGCCTGGCAGCGCCCCGTCGATCTGTCGCACACCGGCCAGGACATCGTGGCCATGGCTAAACACTGCGACGTGCTCTCGCCCATGATCTATCCCTCTCATTTCTTCGGCATGGATGGCATAGCCCACCCGGGCGACGCGCCCGAGCATTTCATCGGCGAATCCATGGACCGCTTCAGGCTGATTACCAAGGACAGCGGAGTAGTCATTCGTCCGTGGCTGCAAGCCTTCGCCTGGCGCACAAAAACCTATTCGCCCCAATATGTTGAGGTTCAGATCGAAGTCGCAAAACAAAAAGGCGGCGTAGGATTTCTTTTCTGGAACGCCAATAACGACTACTCCAAGCCCTACACAGCGATGCCCGAAATGCACGCAGCCAAAAATAAAGACCGCTACTTCCGCGGAGACGAAGTGGGAGGAAAGCCAGGACCCGCCGCAAGTCCAATCGCAGCCGTCACGCCCTGAGGCTGAAGCGCGATTTTTCGGCAAGGATATTTCGGTTCTGTGCGGACGAGTCAACGAACCGGTCCGGGGAACAGACAGCCGAGCTATCTGTGGTTCGTAACCCCGTGGTTTTTAACCCTGTGGTCCGTAATTACGACAGTCGGGTCCATCCGTTCTCCCAAGATTTGTTTTGCGTAGCACTCGGTGTGAACGGCTTTGCCGTTTTCGTCGACCGAACTGTCCTCTCGCAATATCACTTTTTTCTGGCAGAGTGGGCAGAGAATTTCCGCCTGGGGGTATTCCATAAAAGCTCCCACGTATTGAGGAAATGATAATGCGGGAGAACTTTTGCACTCAAGTAATTTTTTGTATTTTCGGCAGCGCCGGCTCGGAAGTCACATTGGCTGGCGGAAGCACGTCGCGGTTGCACCTTGGACAAAACGGCAACGCAACGGTCCAGACTTCCCGTTCATGCGGCTCGGCTGAAGTAAATGTGGCGTCATAATGCATCAGCTTGAACCCGCATTTCCGACACTCGATTTGGGGTGGCAGGGCAGACAATTTATCGAACAAATCTCTCACCTTGAAATGCCCGTCCGTCGATGATTGCGCCATTGGCGAAATCCTATCCCACGATTCCAACGCGAGATAGTCCCGATCGTTCACGCCAGCGTGCGCTACCGTACAGTGAGGAGTAGGGAAGAAAGAATCAGGAGCGAGTGCCGGAAGCAGCCGCCGAGGCATTCGGTACATCCGGCGCCACCACGGCGTGGCCGTTCGTTGGTTGCGCAGGCTGCGTCACGGCGGGCTTTGCCTGGTTCAGATTCAGGCCTTCGATCACCCGATGACTCAGGCAGTACAGCGCAAGTTCGAGCCGGTCAGCCACTCCCAGTTTGTCGTAGACCTTGCGCAGATAGTTCTTGACCACCTGCTCGGTGGTTCCGACCCGGAGCGCAATCTCTTTATTTTTCATGCCCTGCGTAACGCAGGAGACTATGAGTGACTCTTTCGGCGTCAGCGAAACCTTGGGACGCGACCCTGTCGGCCGCACACCCAGGGTGCGATAGGCTCGCATCACCCATCCAATTGCGCGGCTGTCGAGCCATGGTTCACCCTGCACCACTTTGCGCAGGCATTCCACCAGCATTTCCGGCTCGACTTCGCGCCAGACAATTCCATGCGCGCCGCGCCGGAACAGTTCAAGCGTCATTTCCTCATCGGGGTCTTTCAGCACAACCACCAAACGGCAAGTCGCGCTCTGGCGGAGAAGTTCGGAAACGGCTTCCGCTGGACTCGCCGCCAGCGCCGCCTCGAAGATCAAAATGTCAGCGGAAAATCTTTGAATGG
>Ga0302324_100021315_pt1 | contig 12635 bp, 10 predicted proteins | sample Palsa_T0_1_FD_201949 | JGI IMG/M metagenome (GOLD analysis project Ga0302324, IMG submission 201949) | Peat permafrost microbial communities from Stordalen Mire near Abisko, Sweden - Palsa_T0_1 | ecosystem: Environmental > Terrestrial > Soil > Palsa > Peat permafrost | place: Sweden: Abisko...
CCTGAAAGGCGGCTTAGCGCGAGCTTCGCTCGCGGTGAGCCGCCTGAAAGGCGGACGTGGCGCACGCACTCATGCGTGCCGCGGCGGAACCGGATCTGTCCGGTAGATCACATGCCAGGGTCAAAACGTGTCCCGCCGTTAGCCTTGCCGTGTTATCCTACCGCAATAATCCGTATGCGCCCGATCAGCGCAGCCGCGGATCCATTTCAGGGAGCGCTACGAGCGATTGGCTTCCCCACAGCGACTGTATAAATCCGACTTGCCGAACCTGGACCTGCTGCGCGCGTTTGCGGTGACATTTGTCTTCGTCTGCCATGTGGCTGCCTTCCTCAAGAGGAGCGGCGACTGGGCGCACTCTCTGGGGCATCTCGGCGTGGTGTTCTTCTTTGTCCACACGTGTCTTGTCCTTCTGATGTCTCTCGAAAGGATGGACCTGGATGAGCCCGGAGTTGCGGCGGCACAATTCTACGTACGCCGCTTCTTCCGTATTTACCCGCTGTATGCCCTCTGCATAATTGCGGTAATCGCTTTCCGTGTACCCGAGAGTCCGTTGACTGTCTATTCCCCGCCCCGATTGGCCGATACGGTACTGAACTTCGCGCTGCTGCAGAACATGTTTGGTAAGGGCTCCGTGCTTTCTCCGCTCTGGAGCCTCCCGTATGAGATGCAGATGTATGTGGTGCTTCCTCCTATATTCTTTATGCTGCGGCGCGCATCCTGGCGCTGGCCGATGGCGCTGAGTCTGTATGTCGGCGCTCTGGGAACGGGGTACCTGCTCTCGGGACGCCTTCTGTGGGCCTGGTATTATGTTCCCTGCTTTCTCTGCGGAACTATTGCGTTTTGTCTGATACGCAGGTATCGGGCATGGCTTCCGGCGTGGCTATGGCCGGTGATGGTGACCGCAATGGCCGTGGCGTACTGTCTCTTGCGCAGCCCCGGTTTCCACAACGAGGCGCTGCGCGCCGACGCGCTCGCCGCCCTGGGAATCGGCTTGGGAATCCCCCTGTTCCGCCAGATCGAGAACCGGCCGGTGATCCGTATCTCGCATGCCGTCGCCAAGTACTCATACGGGATTTATCTGGGCCATCTGATCGCGCTGTGGCTGGCGTTCGTGGTGCTCCCGCTGCCTGCCTGGCCGCTGCTCAAGATCCTGGCGGGAATCCTGATTACCGCCGCGTTGTCAGTCATCTGTTACCACGCCGTGGAGGACCCGTTGATCCGCATTGGCAAACGGGCGTCCGGCAAGATCGGCGCCGCCGCCCGCGGCGAGGCGGTGCAGGCAGCGACCGCCGTCTAAGCCAACCACCAGCCACTCATCACCAGCCACCGGTGTGATACAACTGAGTCAGCCTTTCGCGTTCCGCCATGGGATTGAAAACGCTGATCGTAGACGACGAGCCGGTCGCGCGCCGGGTGCTGCGCGAAGAATTGGAGTCAATCGGCGGCGTTGAGGTGGTAGGCGAAGCCGACAACGGCGTGTCGGCGTTGGACCAGATTGCCGCGCAACATCCCGACCTGGTGCTGCTGGATCTCCAGATGCCCGAGATGGGCGGCTTCGAAGTCATCGGCAAGATCCGCCGCGGGACGCACATGCCCGTAATCGTCATCGTCACAGCCTACGACAGCTACGCGCTGGAGGCCTTCGACGCAGGCGCGATCGACTATTTGTTGAAGCCCGTCGGCCAGGAGCGGCTGGCCGAAGCCGTGGGACGGGCGAGACGCATCAGCGGCCGGGAAGCGGTGGAACGCCTGGCGCGTCTCCAGGAAATTGCGGATCCCCCGCTCTCCGGAGCGCGCCCCAAGAGAATCGTGGGCAAAGCCGGCGCCGAATATTTCCTGCTTAGCGCGGACGAGATCTATGCTTTTCAGGCGGAGGGCGATATCGTCTGGATCACCACGGCGCGCAAGAAATACATGGCGACGCAGACGCTCAGGGTGCTGGAGGACCGCCTGCGAAGCACGAGTTTCCGGCGCATCCACAGGAATGCTCTGGTGAACGTGGATCATGTACGCAAGATGAGCGCGCTCAGCAGCCAGCGCTGGCTGATCACTCTGGGCAACGCCCAGGAGTTCATTGCCAGCAAGCGGCAGGCCGGCGGCATCCGCCAGCTTTTGAACTGGTAAACCGCTCCAAAATCTGGGTAGGGAGGGCGGCCAATCTTGGCCGCAGCCGCCTTTTAGGCGGCCAGAGCCGGCTGAAAGCCGTCCCCAGAGGGGACCCCAGGGCAGAATTGCCCGCCCTCCAAACCCAAACTGACTCACCACCAAAATCTGAGCGCCGGTCCGCTTACCGCCAAAAGCAGTTCGCCCACCGTCACCACTCGTCCTGTGGCCGGATAATCCTAGGAAATTAGCTCCACGGCCCCGCACAATCGGAGCAGGACTATGAAGAGGCTCGCGCTGAGTGCCGTCTTACTGCTAGGTGCATCGTCCGCTTTCGCTCAATCGAGCAGCGGCAGTTCCGGAACCATTCGCGGTTCGGTTATGGATCCTTCCGGAGCGGTAATCGCGGGCGCGGCCGTCACGATCCAAAATCCCATCTCGCATTACACGCGCAGCACCGTGACCGATAGCCAGGGGCGATTTGAGTTCGACAATATTCCTCACAACAACTACCACGCCAGCGTCACGGCGTCCGGTTTCGCGGCGGCTACCCAGGACGTGGACGTGCGATCGTCAGTGCCCCAGGAGTTGAAGATCACGCTGGCCATCGGCCAGGAAACCCAATCGGTGACCGTGGAGGCCGCGGCGGATCTGCTCGAAAACGATTCCACCGCGCACACCGACATCGATCGCGGACTGTTCGACAAACTGCCGCTGGAGAGCCAATCGTCCTCGCTCAGTTCCCTGGTTACACTGGCTTCTCCCGGCATCTCCGCGGATTCCAATGGACTCTTTCATGGGTTCGGCGATCACGCGTCGAACTCTTTCAACGTGGATGGCCAGCCTATTAGCGACCAGCAAAGCAAAGTGTTCTCCAATCAGCTTCCGGTCGACGCAGTGCAGTCTATGGAAGTGATCGCGGGGGCGCCTCCCGCGGAATACGGCGACAAAACCAGCGTAGTCGTGGTAGTGACTACCCGCTCCGGCCTGGGTGAGACACTGCCGCATGGCGACGTAACGGCTTCTTACGGCAGTTTTGGAACAGCAAGTACGGAGTTCAACCTGGCTTACGGCGGCAAGAACTGGGGCAATTTCATTTCCGCCAATGGCATGGACACCAGCCGCTTCCTGGACGGTCCGGAGTTCGCCACTATGCACGATCGCGGGAACGAAGCGAACCTATTCGACCGGGTGGACTTCAAGCCTTCCCAGGCGGACACGGTGAATGTCAATCTGGGCTACACGCGCTCCTGGTTCCAGACTCCTAATTCGTATGACGGCCAGGACGCTACCGCATGGAACGGGCTGATCGTCGACAATGGCGGCGTGGGTCCCAATGGCCTGGCGGTAGGCTCCACGGATCAACGCTCGCAGATCCGGACGTTCAACATCGCACCCAACTGGACTCGTTCGGCCAGCGCGGACACGGTCTTTACGTTCGGCGGCTTTGTGCGGCAGGATCAATACAATTACTACCCGAGCGATAACCCGTTCGCCGATTTCACGCCGGATCTGCAGTCTGAGTCTGTGGGGCAGAGCCGCACGCTGACCAATGCCGGGCTCCGCACCACGCTTTCGTACGCGAAGGGCGTCCACAACATCAAGGCGGGCATCACGTTCGAGGACACTATCCTGACGGAGAAGGACCGCTTCGGAATTGTGAATCCGGCGTTCAACGCCGTGTGTCTGAATGCCGACGGCAGCCCCGACACCAACCCGGAACTGACCGATCCGGCATTGTGCGGCGGATCGCTTTCGCCCAATCCGAAATTCAACGCGCTGCTGGGTTGTTACGACCTGACCCGCACCGGAACGCTCCCGGGGTCCGATGGCTGCCCGAATTCGACCAGCGGTTTTTACCATTACTATGGCCACGCGAATATCCGCGAGCTGGCTCTTTTTCTGCAGGATACCATCACCAAGAAAAACTGGACTTTCAATCTCGGGCTGCGATTCGACTATTACGATGGCATTGTGACTGCCAACCAGGCGGAGCCTCGCTTGGGGGTGGCCTACAACGTCAAGCCCACTCACAGTGTGCTGCGGGTTTCTTACGCCCGCACGTTGGAAACTCCGTTCAACGAGAACCTGGTACTGGCCAGCGAAGGTTGCAACGACGCCGCAATCAACGCCCTGATGTCCACCGTGCAGGGCTATCCTTGCCTGACCGCGCCGCTGCGCCCGGGTACCCGCAATGAGTTCCATGCAGGCCTGCAGCAGGCTTTTGGCAGGTTTTTGGTCATCGATGGCGAGTACATCTGGAAGTACACCAACAGGGCCTACGACTTCAGCGTGCTGGGCAACACGCCCATCACATTTCCCATCGAGTGGGACCGCTCGAAAATCCCCGGATTCGCCATCCGCGCCAGCATGCCGGAGTTCCACGGCTTTTCGGCATTCGTGGTGATGTCCAGCGTGGCGGCGCGCTTCTTCACGCCGCAGGTAAGCGGAATCGGCGCCACGCCGGAGGGCAGCACGGTGTTCCGCATCGACCACGACGAGCTCTTCAACCAGACCACTCACGTGCAATACCAGCCTTGGAAAAAGGGACCGTGGTTTGGCTTTAACTGGCGCTACGACAGCGGCCAGGTGGCCGGTCCGGTGCCATGCGCCGGAGGCAATTGCGCCAACGGGCCCAATGGCACCGATTCGACCGTAGATGTTTCCGGACTGTCGCCGGATCAGCAGTTCGAGGCAGGCCTGTATTGCGGGAGCGTGCATGCCACTCCCACCACTCCGATCAGCCCCAACGGACTCTGCCCGGCATCCCTGTACGGGTCGAAACTGGTGAAGATACCGGCCGCCGGCACGGAGAACGACGACCACAATCCGCCGCGCATCCAACCCCGCAACCTCTTCGACGTGGCCGTGGGCGAAGACAATCTGTTTCACGGCGACCGCTACAAGTGGAGCCTGCGCTTCGCGGTGGTGAACCTGACGAATGAATACGCGCTGTACAATTTCCTGTCGACTTTCAGCGGGACGCACTACGTGACGCCGCGCGCCATGACGGCCACCATCGGTTTCCACTTTTAGCGATGAGAGAGGAGGGCGGCCTAAGAGGCCGCCGCAGGCTGGGAGCGTGCCCCACTTAGCTCGCAGGCTTGGCGGTTGTCCGCGTGTGCAACACCGGAAGGCTGGGGTCCGCACGCAGCTTGAAGCGGTTGCCCAGCACGATCAGGCGCGTCCGCACATCGTGGAACTCGGAGGTATCCACCACGTACTGGGGCTCGGCTTTCAAATCCCGCTGGATGGTTTTTTGCGCGTTGCGGATGCGGTCGCTGGTCATCGGGTGCGTGGAAAAAAGCTTGGAAACCGCGCCCGGCCGCTTCTTCTCCAGGGTCTCGATTCTTTCGAAGAAATTGACGAACTCGGTGGGATCGTAGCCCGACTTGTACATGTATTGCAGGCCCAGCAGATCGGCTTCGGTTTCCATGTTACGGGAGAATTTCAGGAATCCCATCGGCACGGCCAGTGTGACGGCCTGGCGGATCGCGTATCCGGCCCATCCGCCCGCGAAGATCAGCGGAATCGTACCGTAGTTGATGAGCTGGCCGCGGGTGGCCTGACGGGTGCCATGGCGCGCGGCCACGTGCGCGATCTCGTGGGCCAGCACGCCGGCCAGCTCGGCTTCGTTGTCGGCATGCAGAATCAGCCCTGTGTTGACGAACATGAAACCGCCGGGCAAGGCGAAGGCGTTGACCTCGTCGGAATCCACGACTTTGATGGTGAACGGGATCTTCGAGTCGGAGTTGCGCGCCACGTTCTGCACCAGCCGGTTGACGTACTCCGTGACGGCGGAATCGTCCACCAGCTTGGCCTGGCGTTCCACCTCCTCAGCCATTTGCTTGCCGAGGCCCATCTCTCTTTCGACGGAATAGAAATTGACGCCCTTGCCCACGTCGCGATTCCCGATCTGATCGGGATCGTGTTCCGGGTCTTTGTCCTTGGCGATCGAACAGGGCGCCGCCAGCAGTAACGACAGCAGACAAATACCAGCCCTGCGGTAGATGCGTTCCATTTCCCCCTCCGGAGAACACGGATAGGGAGATTATACTGCATCGGGCGCGGGAGCGCTATTTACCGATATTCCGAACCTATTCCGATGTTATTGACGTGTGACTGGACGAACGCTCAGTGCCTGCAGGGCAGTTGCCACTGGAAGGCACAAACGGCGCGTCTCACCGGGCAATAGCGAGAATCCAAAGCGTTCGTAAAACCGTTGGGCGGCTTCGTCCTTGGCATCGACCACCATGGCGAATACACCCAGTTCGGCGCGCGCTGTGCGCATCAGCGCATCGCCCAACAGCACGCCCCCGAGACCTATGCGTTGGCAACTGCGGTCCACGGCAAGCCGCCCCAACAGTGCGGCTGGAACCACCGGATAGCGAGGCAGTTTCTTTGTTATTGCTGGAGGCAGATCGGTCAGGGAAACGCCGCATGCCGAAAGGGTGTAGTAGCCGGCGACACTGCCGGTTTCAAGACCGACTGCTACGAAACAGGTTGCAATGCGGCGCTTTGTATCCTGTGAAGCCTGCTCCCGGAAATACCGGTCGAGCGCGGTAGAGCCGCTGAGGAAATGCGAACGGGCGTGAACGCCGGATAATGGCTCAATACGATACGATGCGGCCGTCTTCACCTCGCGATCAGCTCGCGGTGGCGCTTGAGAGCCTTCACCAGAGCCGGGGTTGGACGAGGAGGATTCAGCAGCAGCGCTGCGAATTTTTCCTGCGCCTGACGCGAAAGCTGGATGACCTCCACGCCGGCGATCGTCTTCTGCGCAGCCTCTCGGGCGGCGCTGACGACGAAATCGCTAACCGATCGTCCCTGGATCTCGGCGGCCCGCCGAACCATAGCGAGAGCATCGGACGTGATGCGCGCCTCCAGCCGGGCGGTTCGGTTTTGCTCAGTTTGCATCGATCATCCCCCAAACAACAATGTACGTCACTTTGACGTACATGTCAAGACAGGCGAAACCGCAGCGAAACCGCCTGTCTCACCACATTATTTGCCGATATTGCGGACCTCTACCAAGGCATTTTCGCGCGCGGCATCGGACGGATTGGCCACCACCATCTCGCCCGCCGAAAGGCCGGCGACGACTTCGAGTTCGGAGCCCAGATCCTGGCCGATGCGGATCTGGCGCAAGTGCACGCGATGGTCCGGCGCGACCACGGCCACCCGCGGACCCTGGCGGCCGAGGATCAGCACGTCGCCCGGCACGATTACCGCAGCCTCCGCGCGGCCAGTCGAAAAGCGCACCTGCGCGTACATGCCGGGCATCAGTACGCCGCTGGGATTGGGCACTTCCAGCACGGTCAGCATGGCGCGCGAGGTGGCGTCCAGCGCGTTGGCAATGCGCGTCACCTTGGCGGAAAACACGCGGCCGGGCAGCTCCTGCACGCGCAACTCGGCGGTCTGGCCCGGATGCATGGACGCGACGTCGGTCTGCGGCACGTTCACGAAGATGCGCATCACCTGAATCTGGGCGATGTGGAACAGCTCGCGGGCGGTCCCGCCATTGCCGGAATTAATCAGCGTGCCGATATCCACGTTGCGCGCGGTGATCACGCCATCGAACGGCGCGGTGATGCGGGCGAACACCTTCATCTCTTCCAGGCGCTTCAGGTTGGCCTCGTTGGCGTGCGCCGTTTCCTGGACGGTGCCGATACTGGCCTGAGCCTTGGCCACCTGCGCCTCGCTGACCGCGAAGTCGGCCTCTTTCTGGTCGGCCTCCTGACGGGCCACCACGCCGCGATCGGCCAGCCGGCGCCAGCGGTCAACCGTGAGGCGCGTGAGGTTCAGGTTGGCCTTGGCAAGGTCCAGGTCGGCCTTCACTTCATTGACCGCCGACTGCGATTGGGAAAGGGTGGCGCGCGCCTGGCGGATCTGCTGGTCGAGCTCAGGCGTATCGATCTCCGCCAGGAGCTGGCCGGTTTTGACGCGGTCGCCATAATCCACGAGGCGCGAGCGCAGGTAGCCATCCACGCGGGCGAAGACCGGCGCATCTACCAAGGCTTGCATGTCGCCCGGCAGATCGAGCGTGCCGCGCATGGCGGCCGCCCGCGCGATGGCTACTTCCACCACGGGCCGCTGCACCGCCTGGAGATCGGAAGCCGCCAACAGAGCTTTCTGGCGAGTGAGGCGGGGCAACAGTCCGCCCACTACCGCGGCGGCCACGAGCACGCCGAGCAGCGCGAAGAACGCCAACAGGCCCCGGCGGCCGGTGCGCGGGCGTGGGCGCTCAGCGATCATACATCTCCACTTCGGCTTCGTGTTCCAGATAGGTGGGCGGATTGCGGCGCAACACACTGTAAACCACCGGCACGAAGAACAGCGTGGCCACAGTGGCCAGCAGCAGGCCGCCGATCACGGCGCGGCCCAGCGGCGCGTTCTGCTCGCCGCCTTCGCCGATGCCCAACGCCATGGGCAGCATGCCGACGATCATGGCCAGCGCGGTCATGATCACGGGGCGCAGGCGGGTGTAGCCGGCTTCCAGCGCGGCGGTAATCGAATCGGCGCCGGTCGAGCGCACATCGTTGGCGAAATTCACCAGCAGAATACTGTTCGCGGTAGCCACTCCGATGCTCATGATAGCGCCCATCAGCGAGGGAACATTAATGGTGGTCTGGGTGACGAACAACATCAGCAGGATTCCCGAAAGCGCGCCGGGCAGCGCCATCAGAATGATAAACGGATCGAGCCACGACTGGAAATTCACCACCATCACGAAGTACACCAGCAGCACCGCGAAGATCATGCCGAACCCCAAGCCGATGAACGATGTGCGCATGGTCTCCACCTGCCCGCGGGTTTCGAAGAAGCTGCCCTTGGGCAGCTTCGGCGTGAAATCGACCATCGCCTTGCGCACATCGGCGGCTATGCTGCCCAGATCGCGGTCCTGGACATTGGCGTAGATATCGTAGAGCGGCTGCACATTGTAATGGTTGACCACGGAAGCCGTGGAGCCGCGCTCCAGGCGCGCCACATTGGTGAGCAGTTGGGTAACGGCGCGTCCGCCGCCCGCGTGCACCGGCGTGGCGAGCAGTTCATCGGTGGACGCCATGTGATACTCGGGCGTTTGAATGGCGATCGGATAATCCACCATGTTCTGCGGGTTGATCCAATAGTTGGGCGCAAGCTGCATATTGGAGCTGAGCGAGATGAGCAGGCTGTTGGCCACGTCCTGCTGCGTCAGGCCAAGCTCGCGGGCGCGGGTGCGATCCACGTTGAAGCGCAGCTCCGGAGCATCGACGACCTGGTGCAGGTGCACATCCACCGCGCCCGGAATGCGCGCGAGGCGCGCGGTGATCTGGCGGGCAAGCGCGTAGTTGGCCGCGGCATTGGTCAGCGGCCCGATCACCTGCACGTCGATGGGCGCGGGCAATCCGAAGTTCAGGATCTGGCCCACGATGTCGGCGGGCTGGAAAAAGAAAGTCAACTCCGGAAATTGCCGGTTCAAGCGCTGGCGCATTAGACGGATGTAGTGCCATGTGGAGGCGTGCTCGGGTTTCAGCGAGATGAGCACTTCGCCATCGAACGAGCCGATGGTGGCGGTGTCGCTGAGCGCGATATTGTAGCCGCTATAGGGCAGCCCGATGTTATCGAGCACATCCGAAATCTCGGCAGGCGGAATGATCTGGCGGATGGCGTCCTCCACTTGCCGGAAATAGGCCTCGGTCTCTTCCACGCGAGTGCCTGCGGGAGCGCGCACGTGCAGGCGGATCTGGCCGGCGTCCACCTGCGGAAAGAAGTCCTCGCCGATGAAGGGAATCAGCGCGGCGCACGCGGCTACGATCAATCCGAAGCATACGGCCACCAGCTTGCGATGCGCCAGCGCCGAACCCAACAGCCGCCGGTAGGCATTGCGCATGCGCTCAAACTGGGTCTGAAAGCCATGGTGAACTTGGGCGAACAGGCCGTGGCCGGCCTCTTGCATCTCGCCCGACTCGTCGCGATAGCGGTCGGCTTCGCCGCGCAGCAGATACTTGACCATGGTGGGAACCAGCGTGCGCGACAGAATGTAGGACGCCATGATGGCCAGCACCACCGCCAGCGCCAGCGGGGTGAAGAGGTAGCGCGCGGCGCCGGTGAGGAAGATCACCGGCACGAACACGATGCAGATACACAATGTGGAGACGAATGCCGGAATAGCGATCTGCGACGCGCCATCCAGGATGGCTTTGATGATGGGCTTGCGCTGGCCCAGGTTGCGATGGATGTTCTCGATCTCGACCGTGGCGTCGTCCACCAGGATGCCCACGGCCAATGCCAGGCCGCCCAGCGTCATCACGTTGATGGTCTCGCCCAGCAGATTGAGCACGGCGAGCGAGGTGAGGATGGAGAGCGGGATGGAGATACAAACAATGATGGTGCTGCGCCAGCTTCCCAGAAAGAGCAGGATCATGAGGCCGGTGAGGAAAGCGGCGATGACGGCTTCTTTCAGCACGCCGTTGATGGCCGCGCGCACGAAGATGGATTGATCGAACAGCAGCTTGAGATTCAGCGCGGCCGGCAGCGTGGAGCGGATGCGCGGCAGGATCTCCTTAATTTTGGCGACGATGTCGAGCGTGGAGGAGCCGCCGTTTTTCAAAACCGTGAGCAGCGCGGCGCGGGCGCCGTTGTGCCGCACGATGTTCGATTGGATGGCGTAGCCGTCGCGCACGTGGCCCACATCGCGGATGTAGACGGCGCCCCCGTTGGTCTGCTTGATCGGAATACTGTTGAACGCGTCGGCCGATGGCGGCAGGCTGTTCAAGCGGACCACAAACTCGTTGGGGCCGATCTTGGCGATGCCGGAGGGAATAATGAGGCTTTGCGAGTTGATGGCGTCCACTACGTCGTTGGCCGAGAGACCCTGCGCATAGAGCGCCTTCAGGTCGATATCCACCATGATCTGGCGCGGCCGGCCGCCGTAGGGCAGCGGGAAACTGGCGCCTTGTACGGTCGCCATCTGGGTGCGGATGAAGTTGTAACCGTAATCGTAGAGCGATTGCTCGCTCATGGTGTCGCTGGAGATGCTCAGTTGCAGGATGGGCACGCTGGACGCGTTATAGCGCAGGATGGAGGGCGGCGTGATGCCGGTGGGCAGCGAATGCAGCACCGCTTGGGAAGCGGCGGCCAATTGCGCCACGGCGGCTTCCACTTTGGCGTTGGGATGGAAGAAAACCTTGATGATGGACAAGCCGGGCAGCGACTGGGATTCCATGTGCTCGATGTCGTTGACCGAAGTGGTGAAGGAGCGCTCGCAGCGGATGGTGACCACTTCGGCCATTTCTTCGGGCGAGATGCCGGCGTAGGACCAGATGACGCTGACCACGGGGATATTGATTTCGGGGAAGATGTCGGTGGGCATGCGGACGGTCGCCAGCACGCCCAGGATGACGATCACCATGGACATGACGACGAAGGTATAGGGGCGGCGGAGGGCGAGACGGACTATCCACATTGATTAGTTGCCAGAGGGTCTTTTTGATATTCTAATCCGATTTGAAAGGGCTGGGCGGGCTTCGCTCGGCGGGCTCCGTCGGACTGGACAAACAAACCCCAACACGTTGATAATAAAGGTGTGCCCGGTTCTGACTGTCCATTCAGGTGATTTCTGCCGATCAAAGCCAATTTCCCGCCCGACCTGACCCGAACTTTAGCCGGCTTGACAAGACCAGCCCGTCTGCTATGCTACCGGCAGGGGTCTGGATTTCCCGGATCTCCGTTGAATTCTAGAACCGTATGAGCACCCTTGTTAAGGTCCAACCCAAAGGTCAAATGACCATACCCAGCAGAGTTCGCTCTGCCGTGGGCTTGATTGACGGCGACATGGTAGAAATCCGGGCCGTTGGCAAGAAAATCGTCATCACCCCCCAACTGGCGATTGACCGCTCCAAATTGCCCGTCGCGGATGACGAGTACACTCCCGAGCAGCGCCGCAGCCTTAGTGCCCGCCTGGATAAAGCCGAGAAGGGACCTTTTTACGGCCCCTTCAAGAACGGCGCTGAGGTTGCGGCTTTCCTCAAGGGGAAAGTCCGGAGCACCGCCAAGCCCGCCAAATCAAGAAAGTTGAGATGAACGTCCACCTCTCGCAGACAGCCGTCGAGGGGCTGTTCGACGCGCCTCTGCCTGTCCAAAAAGCCTTCATCAAGCAAATCAATTTTCTGGTCCGCAACCTTCACCACCCCTCGCTTCGCGCCAAGAAATTTGACGAAGCTCAAGGCCGATGGCAAGCGCGCGTCAATGACGACTGGCGCTTTTACTTTACCATCGACCGCGATACCTACCGCATTAGTGAGATTATCCCCCATCCCAAATGACCTTCGGAGCTGCAAGTTGATTGCCGGACGGCGAAAAGGCCGTCGTCTTCGCCCCGCAAGACCACCCTACCACGATCATCCGGCAGTCTCGTCGGATGAGTTCGCGGTTTAGGCGTGTTTTCAAGGGAATCGGGGCGAGCGCCGGCTTGTGATCGATAAGGTTTCTTCAGCTTGCGGCCTGCGGGGTTGCGTCGGCGAGCTTCTGTTCACTGCCCATGTCCTTCG
>Ga0302324_100021316_pt1 | contig 12635 bp, 17 predicted proteins | sample Palsa_T0_1_FD_201949 | JGI IMG/M metagenome (GOLD analysis project Ga0302324, IMG submission 201949) | Peat permafrost microbial communities from Stordalen Mire near Abisko, Sweden - Palsa_T0_1 | ecosystem: Environmental > Terrestrial > Soil > Palsa > Peat permafrost | place: Sweden: Abisko...
GCCTTTCCCACTCTATAATGAAGCAGATGGGAACGGACTATCGCAAGATCATCATGATCGAGGCTGATAAGATGGGCGGTAAGCCGTGTGTCCGGGGACTTCGGATTACAGTCTCTGATGTCCTGGATTATCTTGCCTCCGGCATGACAGAAGCCGAGATCCTGGCCGATTTTCCGGACCTAATGTCCGAGGACATCCGCGCCTGCCTGGCGTTTGCCGCTGATCGCGAGCGGCGGCTCACTTCCATCCCAGTGTAAAGCTCCTCTTTGACGAGAACCTTTCACCGGCCCTTCTGGACCTACTGGCTTATGTCTATCCAAGATCCTCCCACGTGCGGGACGTTGGACTGAAATCATCGGCGGACCGGAAGGTTTGGGATTATGCCGCAGAGAAGGGCTACACCATTGTGACGAAGGATGCCGACTTCCGCCGCCAGCGCAGTTTTCTCCTTGGACCACCGCCAAAGATAATTTGGATTGGGCTCGGAAACTGCTCGACCCAGGAAATCGCGGAACTGCTCCGCGGAGCGAGCCGCGAAATCGAAGCATTCGCGCTTGCCGAAGAGCCGGCTTTCCTTGTCCTTCGATAGCGCGGGCGCGGGGTGGTGAGGGCGACCGCACTGGTATACTAACGCTCGCGTGTTTATCGTTCACGATCTCGGGGTCGCCGTCCTGTTTTGCATCGTTACGATGCTGGGTTGGGGTTCGTGGGCCAACACCCAAAAATTGGCGGGCAAAGACAAGTGGCCATTTGAGCTTTTCTACTGGGATTATGCGATTGGCGTCTTCGCGTTCTCCGTGCTGTTCGCTTTCACGCTGGGCAGCGCAGGCTCGTCTGGGATGCCGTTTCTGGATAACCTGCGCGGTGGGTCGAGCAGCGCGATATGGACCGCAGTCTCGAGCGGCGTCCTCTTCAACATCTCGAACATCCTGCTGGTGGTGGGTATCGACGCAGCAGGCATGGCGGTAGCATTTCCCGTGGGCGTCGGCCTCGCCCTGGTCATCGGAACGGTGAAAAGCTACGTGCTCGCGCCGCAGGGTAACGCTGGGCTGCTGACCAGCGGGGTGGTGCTGATCGTTTTTGCCATGGTGATGTCCGCCTTGGCGCATCGCCGGCTCGGAAAGGCCGCGAAGACCAAGCCAATCAAGGGGCTCGTTTTCTCAGCAGTGGCCGGATGCCTGATGGGTTTCTTCTACCCACAACTGCTGGCTGCCGTGTCGCCGGATTTCAACACGCGCGCAATTCAGCCGGGCCTGCTCACGCCGTATACCGCGATGGTTCTGTTTGCGGTGGGCCTGCTTGCGAGCAACGTCGTGGTGAACACGATTTTCATGCGGGCGGGCAAGTTCACGTACGCCGACTATTTTCGCGGAAGCCCGCGGCTGCATTCGCTGGGATTTCTGGGCGGCTGTATCTGGATGCTGGCGCTGGGGATGAACGTCATCGCTTCGGGAGTGGCGGGTCCGGCGATTTCCTACGCTCTGGGCCAGGGCGCCACGCTGGTTGCGGCCATCTGGGGCGCGTTCATCTGGCGCGAATTCACGGGAGCGGCGAAGAGCACGTGGACGTTCGTTACATTGATGTTCGCGGGTTACGTGATTGGCCTGATCTTGATCGGGATGGCGAGTCTCTAGCGTCCCATGCCCAATTCACCTGCGACAAACTCTTCAATCGTGGTTATCGGCAGCTTGAACATGGACTTCGTCCTGACGGTGGAACATCTGCCGCTGCCGGGAGAGACCATTCTCGCGTCCGGCTTTCGCACCGTTCCGGGAGGCAAGGGCGCGAACCAGGCACACGCGGCGGCGAAACTTGCGCTCGACGGAACGGCTGTACGGATGGTTGGACTGGTTGGCATGGACTCGTTCGGGAATGCGCTCAAGGCGAGTCTCACGGACGTGGGCGTTGATGTTGGTGCAGTGGCTGATACGGTAGCGGAAGCGACTGGTGTCGCCTTTATTCATGTCGACGATGCCGGACAAAACTCGATCACCGTGGCACCAGGGGCGAATGGCGTTCTGTCCGCGCGCGACATCGATTCCCAACGCTGGGCGCTGGATGGAGCGCGCTGTGTGCTTTTGCAACTGGAAGTTCCGATCGAGACCGTGGTGGAGGGTCTGCGGGAAGCGCGGAGAATTGGCGCCACCAGCATCCTGGACCCTGCGCCAGCGCGCGCCCTGCCGAAGGAGATCCTCCAACTGGTCGACATCGCGACGCCGAACGAGACAGAGGCCTGTGTGCTGGCGGGCCTGCAGCCCAAGCGAGTAAGCCCTAGCGACGCTGTCGCTCTGGGAAATAAAATCAGGGAGCTCGGCGTACGATCCGTAGTAGTGAAATTGGGTGACCAGGGTTGCGTTTATTGCGGCACCGACGGAACACTTGTTACGCCAGCATTTCCAGTGAGAGCGGTCGATTCGACGGCAGCGGGCGATACGTTCAATGCCGCCCTCGCGGTGGCGCTGGCGGAAGGTGCGGCAATGGTGGATGCGCTGCGATTCGCAAGCGCGGCGGCGGCGATTTCGGTGACTCGCGCGGGCGCGCAGACGTCGGCGCCGTCCCGGGCGGACGTCGAGTCTCTTCTCGCGCGCAGATGACACTTGTCACATCCGGAAGCTGACGAACTTCACTAGCGCGCCAGGGCTTCCACGCCCAAGATAGAACCATGGAAAACACAATTGCTATCCCCAACGTCTCTAGTGGCGCAGCCCCACTCCAAGGCCGGGCGATCGGCGCTCTGATTTGCGGCGTATTCGGCGCCATATGGATGTTCGAAGCCGTCTATTTTGGCGCGATGGCGACGCCCCTCTGGCTCACCGTGGTGGCGCTCCTTTCCGTCACCTTCATCGCTTGGCCGGCGGCCAAGCTTTATTCGTATAGCCGCCGGGGCTATTCGCCGAAAGCCGAGAATTGGGCGTCCGTGTCCAAGGCATATTGGATTATCGTGACCATCGAATGGGTGACATGTATCGTCGGCGTAAACGTACTGAACAACATCGGTTACGGCGGCCTGGTACCTCAGTTTGTCGGGCTGGTTGTAGGAATACACTTCCTGCCTCTCGCAAGAATCTTCAAGGCTCCGATTTACAACTGGACCGGAGCGGTGATGTCCATAGGCGTGCTGGCTTCGTTAGTCATCCCGGCGGGGAACGTTCGCAATCTTGCCGCGTACGGAATCTGCGGTTACTCGCTGTGGGCCACCGCGATCGTCATTCTGTGCAAGGATAAGTTTTCGTCGACCAAGTAAGGCCAATCATGCGCCTGCTACCCCAAGACAAAGAGCTCGGTTGGACGCCCTATGTGTGGCTCGTCTACCTGGGGTTCTTTTTCATCCAGCCGAGCGCGGATTGGAGCAATTGGAAGGAGTGGCTGGCCACTGTGCTGGGCTCCATCGCTTTCCTGGTCCTCTATTTCACGGCGTACTGGTTGCCGGGGCGCCGGCGGTTATGGGCCATCGCGGCGATAACTCTCCTGGGCATAGGCTTCGCGCCCTTCAATGCCGGCGCGGCGGTGTTCTTTATCTATGCAGCCGCGTCCGTCGCCTTCATCGGCGACACCTGGTTTGCATTTAAGGCCATCGCTGCGCTGGTGGCTATCGTCGTTCTAGAAACTCTGCTGTTCCATCTCGGCCCCAATTTCTGGCTCTTCGGCACTGTTCTTCCCGTTGCAATCGGGTCCGTCAACATTCACTTCGCGCAACGCGACCAGGCCAACCACCGGTTGAGGATGGCACGGGACGAGATTGCGCACCTGGCCACAGTGGCGGAACGGGAGCGGATTGCACGGGATTTGCATGACGTGCTGGGACACACGCTGTCGGTTGTGATTTTGAAGTCGGAACTGGCAGGGAAGCTGATCGGGCTGGATCCTAAGCGGGCGGAGAATGAAATCCGCGATGTGGAGAAGATCTCGCGCGAGGCGCTGGCGGAGGTGCGCAATGCCATTGGTGGTTATCGCGCCGGAGGGTTGGAGGAAGAATTCGTTCGGGCGGTTTCTACACTGAAGACAGCGGGCGTGGCCGCCGAATGCCAGACCGGGCCAGTGCCACTTTCGCCGGCCCAGGAAACGGTGCTGGCGCTGGCGGTGCGGGAGTCAGTAACCAATGTAGTGCGGCATGCTCACGCCGGGCGATGTCACCTGAGGTTGGAACAAGTGGACGGCCACTGCAAACTCGAGATCCAGGATGACGGACGCGGAGGTAAACAGACTGAGGGCAACGGCGTGCGCGGGATGCGCGAGCGTGTGGAAGCGTTAGGCGGAACTCTTGAGCGCGAAACGAGCGCCGGAACGCGATTGACCATCCTGCTGCCGCTCGAAGCCGCGAATCGGAGCGGACTCGCGTGAATCCGATCCGGGTAGTATTGGCGGAAGATCAAGGAATGGTGCTGGGAGCGCTGGCCGCGCTGCTTGGTATCGAAGACGATATCGTGGTCGTTGGCCAGGCGCACAATGGCCAGCAAGCCCTGGATGCGGTGGCGAGCGAAAAGCCGGACGTTCTGATTACCGACATAGAAATGCCGGAAATCAGCGGACTGGACGTAGCGGCGGAATTGAAGCGCCAGCGCTCCACCACGCGGACCATCATCCTTACCACGTTTGCGCGTGCCGGCTATCTGCGACGCGCCTTGGATGCGGGAGCGTCGGGATATTTGTTGAAGGACAAGCCAGCTAAGGAGCTGGCGGACGCGGTAAGGCGCGTCCATCAGGGCCTGCGCGTCATCGATCCAGAGTTGGTGGCGGAGGCTTGGGGCGAAGCCGATCCCCTTACCGATCGGGAACGGCAAGTGGTTCGCCTGGCGGGTGAGGGCGTGGCTGGTGTCGATATCGCGGAGAAGCTGGGGCTGTCGGAGGGAACGGTGCGGAATTACTTATCGGAGGCCATGAGCAAGCTGGGCGCTAACAATCGCGTGGAGGCGGCGCGAATCGCGCGGGCCAAAGGTTGGTTGTAAGGGATGTTTGGTTGTGATCAGCGCGTTATTTCCAAGCGGGCCGTTCCGCCGTTTGGATCGGTGAACTCATAGACCTCAGGCAGCGTGGAGACTTGCTTCACTGGCACTTGCTTCCACATGGGCTTCGATTCGGTGCCTTCCTGGGTCCAGCCGCTCAGAACATATTGCGCGGGAGCGCTCGATCCCCACTCATCGCAGGAACCCAACGGCACTAAGGCCTGGCTAGACGGCGTGCTATTGGTGACAGACCAAGCGTCGCGGTATCCAGCTCTGGGCTTGTGCCAGCACTGAAACATGGTCTCCACGGAACATTTGTCGGTCTCAAAACGGTTCAGGATAAACTCGCGCACCGCTCCGCCGGGCGAGAATGACGCCTTCACACGCAGCAAATCCTCCGGCGCTCCATTGCCGTCGCAAGGAAGGCGGCTGGTGAGTTTGACGGCTTTGGATGCGTCCACCGGATCGCGCGCGTGATGGCCCAGGCCGAAGATCAGAAGGAAGGCGAGAGAAAAGCTGCTCACGATTCTATTAACGCACGTTTTAGAACCACTGGGCGATCAGGCGATAGGCCACCCACCAGCTCAGGATGCCGATGGGAATGGTGGCGCCCAGGGCCCACCAGAGCGGAAGAAAGTAGTCAGCCACCAAGCCCAGGATGGCGAAGACAAGCCAGAAGATCTTTCGCTCCACGTGCCTAGGGTAACAGGCGGAAGCCCGGGATTAGGGGTTAGGGATGGGGGACTGGGATTGGGGATTAGGGATTGGCGTCCAGGCACGCTGTGCGCAGGTAGAATTGTTTTACGATGCCTGTGACGTTTGACGCGATTCGTAAGATGGCGCTCGCACTCGACAACGTCGAGGAAGCCAAGTCGTATGGCACGCCGGCGTTCAAGGTTGGCGGCGTGTTGATCGCGCGGTTGCGAGACGATATCGGCGCACTGGTGGTGCGGATGAGCATCGAGGACCGGGCGGAGTTGATCGCGGCCGATCCCCAGACATATTTCATCACCGATCACTATCTTGAGTACCCATACATCCTGGTAAACCTGGCGCGGGCGAATCCGGATGCGATGCGGGATTTGCTGGGAGGGGCGTGGAAGGGCGCGCTGGCCGGGGCTAAGCCTCGTGGTACTCGCCGAAAACCGCGCGTAAGCGGTCGGAAATCTCGCCGACCGTAGCGTAGGCCTCGGCGCAAGCCAGGATGTGCGGCATCAGATTGTCACTGGAACGAGCGGCGCTTTGGAGCGCGCTCAGGTTGGTGTCCACAGCGCGAGCGTTGCGGGAAGCACGTAGATCGCGAAGCCGCGCGATCTGCTGTTTTTCGAGCTCGGGATCGAGACGGAAGGTGGCAGGCGGGTCGCTCGCGTCCTGCTGGAATTTATTCACGCCGACGACGATGGCCTGGCCACGCTCCACGGTCTGCTGATACGCATAGGCAGCGTTCTGAATTTCAGTCTGGACGAAACCCTTTTCGATGGCGGCCAGCGTGCCGCCCATGGCATCGATACGCTGGATGTATTCTTCGGCGCCGCGCTCGATTTCATCCGTGAGGCGTTCGATGTAATAACTGCCGCCAAATGGATCGGCCGTGCTGGTGACGCCGGTTTCGTGCGCGATGATTTGCTGGGTGCGCAGAGCCAGACGGGCGGCTTCCTCGGTGGGAAGGCCGAGTGCTTCGTCCTTGGCGTTGGTGTGCAGGGATTGCGCGCCGCCGAGAACCGCAGCCAAGGCTTGCATAGACACGCGTACAACGTTGACGTCGGGCTGCTGGGCGGTGAGCGAAGAGCCGGCGGTCTGAACGTGAAATCGCAGCATCAGGGAGCGGGGGTTGCGGGCGCCGAATCGGTCGCGCATGATTTTGGCATAAAGACGGCGCGCGGCCCGGAACTTGGCGATCTCTTCCAGGAAATTACTATGCGAGTTGAAGAAAAACGAAAGACGCGGAGCGAATGAATCCACATCCAAGCCGGCTTCGATGGCCGCGCTGACGTAGGCAATCGCATCGGCGAGAGTAAAGGCCACTTCTTGAATGGCTGTCGATCCCGCTTCCCGAATGTGATAACCACTGATGGAGATGGTGTTCCATTCGGGCAATTCGCGGGCTGCCCAGGCGAACAGATCCGTGATGATCCGCATAGCGGGGCGGGGCGGATAGATGTAGGTGCCGCGCGCGATGTATTCCTTCAAGATGTCGTTCTGGATGGTACCGGAGATTTTGGCGAGATCGGCGCCCTGGCTGCGCGCCACCAGGACGTAGAAGCACAGCAGAATCGCCGCCGTGGAATTGATGGTCATCGACGTGGTGATGCGGGCGAGCTCGATCCCTTCAAAGAGCCGTTGCATGTCGGCCAGCGAGCAGATGGCAACACCCACGCGTCCCACCTCCCCGGCCGCGAGAGGATGATCGGAATCCATGCCCATCTGCGTCGGCAAATCGAACGCGACGGAAAGCCCGGTGATGCCTTGCGACAGCAGATAACGATAGCGGCGGTTGCTCTCTTCGGCAGTTCCGAAGCCCGCGTATTGGCGCATGGTCCACAGGCGGCTGCGGTACATATCCGGATAGATCCCCCGCGTGAAGGGGTACTGGCCGGGTAGCTCAGCGGGGGTGGTCATGACTTAGAGATCTTGCGGGCTTTCCAAAAGGACGAAATCCCGAACCATGCTATTAAGAGGACAAAAAGGGTGCCGACAATCTGCAAAGAGAGGGGCTCTTTGCCACGAACAATCCGAAATCCGAACACGACCGCCAACACGATGAAAACGAAGCCGATCACTTGATTCCAGAGAATATGGATCGGGCGGATCACTTCTGGGATCACATGGCCGAGAAACTTCTTTGCTATTGAAAACATAGGCTAGCAGGTCGCTGAAAAAGCCCTTTTCCCGTTCGCGAACAGCAGCCGTGGCCGCCTACCCTACACGGGCGATCAACAACATAGGTGTACCACGTAGGGCGGGCCTCGGTCTGCTAGGCTCTTTCAGCAACCTTCCAGTACCAGTGTAGCGAAGTGGCTGAGAGACAAGCTTGCTACTGAGATGACCGGATCGGGCCGATATATGAATAGGAGAGCGAAACCGGGACGCAGCCGCACTTACCTTTTGTTTGAAACTGTCCTTGCCTCGGCAACATCAAGAAGGTAGAGTGTTATTCTAAGAAGGAGCCCGCTGCAAAGAAAGGGGCAATGCGTGGAAGAAAAACTCAAAGAGTTGATGCAAGAGCTGGGCAACGCGATCAATGAATCGCTTTCCGACTCCGATCGCATTGCTGCCGCCATCGGGGAGATCAAGCGAGCTGGATACGATGTTTTCCTGGTTCTCGAGGCAACTATCGGATTCAATAAACGCGAGGAAAACGGCGAGTACGAGTCTGAGTCGGCGGAAGGTGAAGCAGTAGAATCCGAAGCCGCTCCGCCCAGGCGCAAGTTTGAATCCACCGGCAAGATCAAGCTGACATCGCAGGACCAAAAATTCCTGAAAGCTTTGAAGATTGCGATTGACGAAGAGAAAAGCTAGTCTTTAGCTGTTTGCCATTAGCTCCTGGTAGACCCGCCAGGTAGATTCCACTGATTTCTCCCAGGTAAATTCCTTTGAACGCGCGAGGCCCCGTCGTATCAGTGTGTCTCGCAGCGCCGAGTCTGACGACAGCCGCCGGAGCCCATCCGCGATCGCGTTCATATCCGTTGGGTCAACCAGGAGGGCAGCATCGCCCGCCACTTCAGGCATCGCGGAGATATTGGAAGTGAGCACCGGCACACCGCGCGCCATGGCATCCAGTATCGGCATCCCGAAGCCTTCGTCGAGTGAGGGGAAGGCCAGTAGGGAAGCGCGCTGGTAAAGATCTTCGAGCTCGGAATCGGAGACGTAACCGAGCACTTGGATATCCCGCTTCCGCGAACTGCGTTGGATGCGCTGGAGCGCTTCTTCGGAATCGAATCCAAAGGATCCGGCGAGCACCAACTTCCACCCGGGCGCCGCTTGCTCGAAGGCTTCCATTTGCTCGAAGGCCTCCATTTGCTCGAAGGCCTCGATTTGCTCGAAGGCCTCGATTTGCTCGAAGGCCTCGATGAGACGCACGATGTTCTTGCGGCGCTGGATAGCACCCACGCTCAAGATGATCCTCTCCCGCGGGATGCTTCCGCTCCGAGGTGGCGCGGGACGAGCGCCGTGCGGGATCACGCGGATTTTGGATGGTTCCACGCGCAGCAGTTCTTCCACCTGGCGCGCGGTGAATGCCGAAACGGCGATGATCAGATCGGACCGCTCGGCCGCGGCGCGGGCCTGCGCAGTGAAGCGCGCCCGGAATTCGGGAGTGGAGTAGTCGCCGGAGATGACGAAGAGATCATGAAAGGTGGAGACGGTGCGGCGGTGACGAGCGCCGCCGAGGCGCTGGTTCAATCCATGAAACAGATCTGCGGACGGTGTGCCATCTTCCCTCAGCAAACGGCGGGCAGCGTTGCCGGGAAGATGATCGGAGAATGAGCGCAGGAAGCGATGCGGGCGATAACAGAACAGGTAGCGAGCTTCCCGATGGGCGCGCGCCAGGCCGAATAAGATCTCGCGCGAGTACACTCCGACGCCCGAGAGATTTCGTCCCAGGCTGTAGGTGGCGTCGAGAGCGATTTTCAATCAGCCAGCATAGCGGTTTTCGAGCGAAGGGGGAACTGGCCTGACAGCACTTGATCACCCAACGTCGCCTCTTCACCTGGGAGCACCTCTTCGATACTGGTGATCGAAAATTGCCGGACCCGGGTTGAGAGCTGGGGCGCGGCGCGGCGCAATGCGGACTCCCCTGCGAGCACGCAGAATCGGCAGGAATCCCAACGTCCGACGATGGCTGTTTTTTTGAAGACGTTGCGCAGCTCGTCGGCCATCTCGATGAGAATCGGGTCGAGGGTCTCCCCGTCGGCCGCCACTTCCACCAGCGCAAGCGATTCGAGCGGGCCATAGCAGGCTGCCACCTTGAGGAAGGCCGCGCGCGTGAGAACGCCAGTGAGTGGATCGACGATCGCGGACGCTTGGGCGGCGCTCGCCCTGCGCTGCCGCTCGATGGCGAAACGGATGGCGCGCGCAAACGGGGCGCATTCCAACTCGGACTTCACCACAACATCCTGAGCGCCCTCGCGTAGCAATCGATTCGCGAGGGTCTCATCCGGCTCGTCGGCCAGAATGAGGATGGGGGTAGCTCCGGCGCAAGCGTTGACCTGGAAGAACGAATTGAGCAGGGTGGGACTATCCGGCAGGCTCAGATTGAGGAGAACAGCGTCGAATGAGTCGCTCCGCAGGCACTCCAGCGCTTCAGCCAGCCGATCCACCGGTACGATGCTGGAAGTGCGCCAGTTGCACCATTGGCGATTCTCTTCGATCTCAAGCAGGGCTTCGCACAGAAGCTGCTCGTCTTCGACCGAGTCCTCCACCACCAAGAGCCTGAGCGTCTTTGAGTCCGGCACTCTAAGTAGTGACCTGAGGACCAGTTTCGTATCACTCGGCTTAGACCGCGAGTTGGTACTCCTTGAGTTTGCGGTAGAGGGTGGTGCGTCCAATGCCCAGCAGATTGGCGGCTATGGCGCGATCGCCTTTGGTATACGCCAGTGCCTCTATGATGGCCTGCTTTTCCATCTGCATGAGAGGAATGATGGGCCGATAAGCCCCTTCCGGTGCGCCGCGGTGCTCGTGAGAAGGGGCTTCGCCGGGCGGCTTGGGCAGGGGCTGAAATCCAACGGCCACCGAGAGGGACTGAGCCTTCTTGGCGAGCAGGTGATTCTGCAGCATGGAGGGCAGCTCAGCGGCATGCAGCAGCGGACCGGTGTTGATGGCGACCATGTGCTGAATGCAATTTTCGAGCTCGCGAACGTTACCGGGCCAATCGTACGACAGCATCGCTTCCAGCGTTTCCTGCGTCAGCGTGTGGCCTCTGGCGTGGCGCGTCAGGAAGTGCGCAATCAGGGAGGGGATATCTTCCTTGCGGTCACGTAGTGGGGCCAGCCTGAGGTTCACGACGTTCAGCCGGTAGAACAGATCGCGGCGGAACGCACCTTTTTCCACTTCCTTGGCCAAGTCACGGTTAGTAGCGGCGATGACGCGGAAGTCCGAGCGGCGATGGGTGAGCGAACCCACCGGGCGGAACTCCTTTTCCTGCAGGACGCGCAGGAGCTTGGCTTGCAAGTCGAGAGGCAGCTCGCCGATCTCGTCGAAAAAGGCCGTGCCGCCATTGGCCACTTCGATCAGGCCAGTCTTGGGAGTTACGGCGCCCGTGAACGCGCCTTTCACGTGGCCGAACAGCTCGCTCTCCATGAGCGGGCCGACCAGGGAGGAACAATCGATGGTGACGAACGGCCCAACGGGCTGAACCTTATGTATAGAGCGCGCGACTACTTCCTTGCCAGTACCAGTTTCGCCCAGCAGCAGGACGGGCCAACGGCAGTGTCCCAGCTTGTCCACCATCCGTAAGACATTTCGGATGCGCGGCGACTGGCCGACCAGTAAGGGAGCGGATTCTTCAGCTTGCGCTAGCATTCATGGGTCCCGGGTCTGAGTTGTTAGAGAAGATAGTGTCTGAGTCCTTCATAAACTCTAAGGGGACTTTAGGATTTCGACAACACCCCACGGTATTCATTCGGGAGATCATTTGAGGTGAGGGCGTCACCTCATTTGGGGGGACCGTCTTAGTACTTACCCTTAAGGTGCATCACGGGTTGCCTCGGCGGGGCGCGCGGCGGGATCGAGCCGGGTGTCGAGACGTACCACAAAGGCAGTGCCGGTTTGGCCGCGGACCTGTTGCGCCAGCGCGGTGGCCGCTTCTTCGGACGGAACGCGTCCTACCAGAACCCGCCAGAGCGGCGGACTGCCGGCGCGCTGAACCAGATGCGCGGGACCGAAGTCGCGCTCGAGCGATGCGCGCAGGCGTTCGGCACGATCGGGATCGAGGAACGCGCCGGCTTGCACGGCGTACCAGTTTTCGCCGGAGGCGGGGGTGGGAATGGAAAGGATATCCAGGCGGACGCGCGCCACGCCGGGTCCGATGAGGGCGATGGCAGCGGCTGCGGCATGCGAGAGATCGATGATGCGGTTTTCGACGAAGGGTCCGCGGTCTGTGATGCGGACGTCCACGGTTTTGTCGTTGGTCAGATTGACGACGCGCACCCAGGTTCCGAAAGGCAGGGTGCGATGCGCGGCGGTGAGCTTCTCCATATCGTAGATTTCGCCGTCAGCCGCGGGGCGGCCGTGATAAGGATGCCCGTACCAGCTTGCGAGCCCGGTTTCGCCCGAGCGAATTTGCGGTGCGGCAGGTACGGCAGCCACGGCATGATGCTTCTTGGAACAAGCGCTCAGCGCGGCGCAACCGGCGAGCGCCACACCTGCCAGCATCAGAGCGGCGCAGGTCCCGAGTGATCGGCTTGAGGCCACTTGGTCCGATCGTAGCGCGCTCCGCGCGGCGCGGGCAAGAACAAAATGGCACGTTTGTGGCGTGGCCGGATGGAGAACGGTGAAGAACAATTCATGGAGGAAATGGTTTTGCGCTGGAGAGAGGGCGTGGAGGTCCGGCGCGCGAGGCCCGATCTGCATTTTTTTCTTGACTTTCGCCTCAAAGAACCTTATATATGAATCACACTGCGATCTAAGATCGCAAATCTGATGTTAGGGAGAATCAATCGATGAAGAACGCAACTAAGAAGGCTGCGAAGAAGG
>Ga0302324_100021317_pt1 | contig 12635 bp, 6 predicted proteins | sample Palsa_T0_1_FD_201949 | JGI IMG/M metagenome (GOLD analysis project Ga0302324, IMG submission 201949) | Peat permafrost microbial communities from Stordalen Mire near Abisko, Sweden - Palsa_T0_1 | ecosystem: Environmental > Terrestrial > Soil > Palsa > Peat permafrost | place: Sweden: Abisko...
ACCTGCGGCATTGTCTCCTGGCCTGGAACAGGAGCCAGGGCTTGCGCAGCTCCATCGGCATCTCCCGCATCCAGCAGCACGGCGGCCCAATCATAGCGCAGATCTGAGTTGTCCGGCTCCAGCGCGACTGCTTTGCCAAACGCCTTCGCAGCCTCTACAGGCCGCCCGCTCGACGTAAGCGCGTGGCCCAGGTTCGATTGGGTTTCCCGGTTAGTTGGATTCAGCTTTGCCGCAATCTCGAGCTCGCGAACAGCATCTGCATTCTCGCCCAGCTTAAGGTAGTCCGCGCCCAGATTGGCGTGAGCGACATCCGACGATGGATTTTCCTTCGCCGCAGCTTTCAGAACCGGCAACGCCGGGGCAAATTGCTCCCGTGCAACGTGCAGCAATCCCAGCGACTCATCCACGGCAAAGACGCCTGGATGCTTTTGCCTCAGCGCAAGCAACATCGACTCGGCCTTGTCCAGCTCTCCGCGATCCTGCGCCGCCATCGCCGCTTGAAATTCGCGCTCCATCGCGGCATCCGCCGTGCTTGACGGGGATTGAGCCTGCAACGCGCCTACCACCACGCAAAGAGAACCCAAAGCTGCCCATGGACTAAGCCGTCGCACACCTCGGTCTGTCACCTCAAAACTCCATGCAGCTCGTGTAAGGGCCAACCGAATCCGTAGCACACAACAGTCTAGCTCAGGTAAGTGTCACCGGCGAGTCGCGCTCGTAATAGCTTCAATCTAAAAAGGGGGAGATCCAATGCGGCGGATCTCCCCCATGTTTGTCGCTTATGCCAGCCCAAACTCGTCCAGATCGAGATCAGAACGCGTACTTGACTGAGAGTTGGAAGAAGCGCGAATCGGGAGTAAGCGCCTGGAAGACGCGAGGGCCGGTGATATTGCCGGCATTCCCGTCGATCGACCTGTCGTTCGGCTCGCCGAGAGAAGGGGTATTGAGCACGTTGAAGATGTCCGCGCGGAACTGGAGATTCTGTTCGCGGAAGACCTTGAAGTTTTTGAAGATGGACATGTTGACCCGCTCATAGCCGGGTCCGTAGACCTGGCCGCGCCTGCCACCCGAGAAGCCGACCGCCGAGGCGAGACTGGTGACATACACGGGCTGTGAGCCAAGATGCGCTGCTGCATCCGCTGCGTTCTTGGGAATATAGTGGCTTGGTTCGTCTGTGTAGTCGCTCGGGTTCCACGGATTGGTGAAGGCGCAACGGTTAAACCAGTTATCGCGGGTGCGGGTCTTCGCAGCGCAACTGTTGTCGAGCCCCAAAGATGCATCCAGGGTTGCGGGAGCAAAGGTGCCGCCCGCTCTGAACGGATCACCGATCTTGACAGCCTCTACGTTGCTGATGCCCGATGCCGTACTGATGCCCGAAGGGGTCACGCTGAAGGGATTGCCGGTTTGCGCCGCCCATGTTGTATCGGTCGACCAGCCGCCAATCACCGCATCCAGCACGCGGTTGTGGTTGAGGAACCTGCGTCCCGTGCCGAAGGGCAGATCGTAGAAAGCATTGATGGTGACGCGGTGACGGGTGTCGAACCCGGTGCTGGCCCAGTCCATCTTGATAGGAATCAAATTGGACTGCCGGAATCCATTGTCCCCCGTGGTGCCAAGCGGGGTTGGCGCATCATCCAGCACATGCGCCCAAGTGTAGGTTGCCAACAAGCTGTAACCCCTGGAGAGCCGCTTTTCGATCTTTGTCTGCAGAGCGTTGTAGCTGCTGTCGCCGGCATACGACGAGTATTGCGATCCGCCGAAATCCGGCAGCGGGCGCGCTTCCTGGATGCTGTTGCCCGGGTTTTCCAACGCCAATGAGTTGTTCGGATCGGGGAAGACCGTCAGATGGCGTGAGGTGTTTCCCACGTAACTGGCGGTGGCAACGATATCGTTGGTCAGGCTGCGTTCGAACGAGAGGTTGTAGCTCTCGGTGTAGGCAACCTTGAAGGTTGTATCCGATCCGCGCAGTTGCAGGTCGGAGACATCGGAGGCAAAGCCCTTCGCTACGATGTTGGCAAACCCCGTCTCCAGACTGATGCCGTCAGTGGGGCAGCTATAGGTGCCGCAACTACCCAAAACAGGAAAAGTAGCTGCGTATTGGAAAGGGTAGTTTTCGCCGCGGTTTGGATAGTATCCCGCACTCTCTGCGCCACCGTAAAAGATACCAAATCCTGCGCGAAACGCAGTCCTGGAATCCGGCGAAAACGCTACGCCAAGCCGTGGTGCAAAGTTAGTTTTCTGCGTGTTGATAAGACGCGGGTTGCTGATGTACTGCAATGTGATGTTGTCCTGCGCCAAAACGTTCGGGAAAGCATTTGCCGTCTGGGTGAAGATGGCTTGAGCGTAAGATTGACCCTCGGTCGGTATTTTATAAACGGCAGAGCCGTGACCAGCAGGCGCAGTGGTGGTCGGATCGACAGTAGTGTCGAGCGACGGAGGCCCCGTCATGTTATAGGAAGCCTGCAACCCACCCACATCCTTGTAGGGTTCGAACATATCCCAGCGCACGCCAAGATTGAGGGTCAATTTGGGAGAGATACGCCAGTCGTCCTGCACGAACGCCGCGTCGTACCAGAAGGCATCGCCGTTGGTGGTTTCGTTGGAAAGCCCGGCGGTGTTCTGCTGATCGATCAAGAAATCTGCGACACCGTAGCCGGTGTTGGCCACGGGCGATCCCGTAGAGCTGAGGTCGCTGGTGTATAAGCCGGTGTAGTTGTACGTGCCGCGAGACTGCTGCGGCTGCAAGGTTGAGAAGCGCACGCTCTGGAAGCTCACGCCCGCCTTGAGCGCATGATTGCCGACGATTTTGGTGACGTTGTCAAGCAGTGTGATGACATTCTCGTGTTCACTGGTCGTCGACCAGGTAGGGCTGCCGAAGCCGGAGATTCCGGTAAGCGACACCGCCGGTAACCCTCCATTGAGGGGCGCAGTTGGAATTCCGCCCAACCCTAGTGAAGCGGCAAAGCCCAGGTCTGCCGCATTGGGATGCTCAAAACCGGTGTGCAGGTAGTTGTAGCCAAGACGGAATTCGTTGGTCAGCGACTGCGTGAAGATGTGCGTCTCGCTGAACATAAAGTTCTCACCCAGATTTGTCTGCGTTCCATCGTCGCCAAATCCGCCGCCATCCAGGATGGGGCCCAGCGGCGGAGTCCTATATCCCGGCTCATGCCAGTAGCTGAAGCGCGAGTAGGCATTGTCTTTCGCTCCGATGTTCCAATCCGCTCGCGTATCCCACTGGAAGGTGTTGTCGCGGGCCGGACGCGAGACAATGTAGTTGTTGACGAGTTCGCCGCCGTTCGCATTGGGAGCTGGATACAAATTGAGCAGCTTCAACGCAACCGGACTGATGGCAAGACCGCTAGCGGCAAGATTGTTCCCGGCGATCGGCGTGGGCGGTGCCCCCGGAGTCTGCTTGTAGAGCTGGATCGGAGCAGAATTTTTGCTGAGGCTGGTATTCAGCAACTCGGAAAAATCTCCCGTCCGTTCCAACGCGGATGGAACCGAGACGTTGTTGCTGGTCTCGTTAAAGACGATGCGGTTAGCCTGAACGTCGCCGAAGAAGAAAATCTTGTTGCGCAAAATGGGCAGCCCAAGCGTAGCACCGAACTGATTTTCATGATAGTCGGGAACGGGAATCGCTTCGGCATTCCAGTCATGCGCGTCAAAGGCCGTGTTGCGAAGGTACTCCCATGCACTGCCATGCAGTTGATTTGTGCCCGACTTCAGACTGGCGTTGACCACCGCGCCCGCGCCGTGCCCGATTTCAGCCGAATAGTTGCTGGTCTGCACCTTGAACTCCGCCAGACCGTCCGGCGGAGGCTGAGCCACAAAGCTGGCGCCGTTGTAGTAGTCCACTACGTTGACGTTGTTATCCACGCCGTCGAGGATGAAATTGTTCTGCTCCGCGCGCTGTCCATTGGCGTTGAAGTCGCCTTTGCCAGCGCCGCGCGAGCCCTCCGACGGAACCGCGCCCGCCGAAAGTTGCGCGATGAAAACCCAGTTGCGCCCATTGAGAGGAACGTCGTTGATGGTCTCCGTATCGACCACCTGGCCCACTGAGCTCTCCTGCGTCTGCATCAGAGGAGCGTCGGACGTAACCGTCACCGTCTCAGTCGCGGCGCCCGGCTTGAGCGTCACCACAACGTTCAGCCGTTGCTGCAAATCGAGATGCAGGTTGGTTTCAGTAGTGGTCTCAAAGCCTGTAGCCGAAGCGGTAACGCTATAGCTGCCGATCTTGACCGGTGAAAAGACATAAACCCCGGCGCCATCGGCCTTGGTCTTCACCACCAGACCCGTGTCCACGTTGGTGAGGGTCACGTTGGCACTGCCGACAACTGCCCCGCTTGGATCTTGAACTACGCCTGTAATTGTGCCCTGGTCGGCCTGCCCAAAGGCAAGGCCCGTTGTAATCATCGCGAAGAGCAGAGCCAGCGTGAGACTGCACAATCTCTTCATCCAATACGGGGAAAGCCGAGGCATTCCGCATACACAATTCATTTTTAGACCCCCTTGCAATTTCTCCAATGAGTGAGGAAGCGTTTCCTGGAAACCGCAAACGATCTTGGTATCTGGCTCCAGATTTTCGGTACGCCTCTGCGGGCGCATTCTCGATAGACGTGAGACCCTGTCTCCTGCGGCAGCTAAGAGCCGGGACTGCGGCTGAATCAAAATGCTCGGTAGCCACAAAATGTAACCGTATTCATTCAGCGACGAACAATACTCTTTTCCAACATTTTCTGTCAATACAAAAAATAAATTCTCCCTAAAATCATTACCGCAGTTCTCCGGTCTGCAAAACTAAATTGCAGACAATCGCCACATAAATAAAGGCTTTATCCATGAAAATCAGCGCTCGGCATCCGCATCGCGCTCGCAGCGAAAGTTGCCCCAACGGCTCCTCTTCAAAAGAACCTTTGTCTCGCGCTGCCCTAAGGGGGCAGAATAAATGTCTGGCAAAAATGTAACCCTATTCATTCGCGCCCCCTTTTTCACGTTGTCGATGGGAACTCTACAAAAAATCCACTCTTCCAGGGTGAGTCCAGTAGGACACGAATACCCACGAAAGCCGACTTGACAGACTTACCTGTGTCCCTAGAGGTTGGATGAGCAAGGCCAATCGATTGCAACATGATGCAGCCGCAGTAGGTGTCGGATCTCAAAACAGGATGAGGGAACGAGGATTGGCGCTTCTCCCCGGCCAGGCAGTGAACCCCAAGTACCGCTCGACAGGAGTTTGAATTTAAATGCGTAGACGCGATTTTCTAAAGACAACCGGCGCCCTGCTCGCAGGAGCAACCGTAACAGCGCCTGGCCTTGCATCTGAAACACCCAAGCCCGGCGCCTCCGGACGCACCATTCTATCCATCAACCGCAATTGGAAATACAGCCGCAAATGGACCGATGCCGCAGCCGCTTCCGATTTCGACGATTCGTCCTTCGAGCACATCGTTGTTCCGCATACCAACATCGCGCTGCCGTGGCACAGCTTCGACGACAAATCCTATGAGTTTGTCTCTGCCTATCGCCGCCGCTTCAATCTGCCTGCCGCGCTGCGCGGACAACGCGTCTTCGTCGACTTCGAGGGCGTGATGACCGCCTCGACGGTTTGGATCAACGGTATCCGCCTAGGAGAATACAAGGGAGGATTCACTCCCTTTTCTTTCGATCTGACGGATCACGTCCATTGGAACGCGGAGAACGTGCTCGCAGTCCAGGTCGACTCGACCGAGCGAGCCGATATTCCCCCTTTCGGCTATCAAATCGACTACTTGACCTTCGGCGGCATCTATCGCGAAGTCGCTCTTCGCATCGTCCCGCAAACCTTTCTCGAGAACATCTTCGGCCGCCCCAAACATGTTTTGACCGATAATCCGTCCCTAGAGGTGCAATGCTTTCTGGCAAGCTCCGATACACTTCAAGATAATCTATCTCTCGAAGTAACTCTCACGAGGTCAGGTAAGATTGTCGGACAGGCTTCCAGGCGTGTCGAGCGATCTGGCAACCACGAACCTCTAACTCCGGTCACCGTCACACTCAATAATTTTGGCAAGGTCGATCTATGGGATCTGACTCATCCGCACTTATATTCCGTCCATGTAAAATTGCACCGCGGCGATCATGTCGAAGATGAGGACAGCCGCGTCATCGGTTTCCGCGAGGCGCAGTTTACCGAGCGCGGCTTCGAGTTGAATGGAAAAGTTGTCAAACTCCGCGGTCTGGACCGTCATCAGACCTTTCCCTTCGCCGGCCAGGCCATGCCCGCGCGGGTGCAACGCCGCGATGCAATGATCCTGAGGCAAAAGCTCAAATGCAACATCGTCCGCACCTCGCATTACCCACAGTCGCGCCATTTTCTCGACGCCTGCGACGAGATTGGCCTGCTTGTACTCGAAGAAATTCCCGGCTGGCAACACATCGGCGATCAGCCATGGCAAGACATCTCCGTAGATAACGTCCGCCGTATGATTCACCGTGATTGGAACCATCCATCGATCATTCTTTGGGGCGTCCGCATCAACGAATCCAGGGATAATCACGACTTCTACACTCGCACCAACGCTATGGCCCATAGCCTCGATCCCTCGCGCCAGACAGGCGGGATTCGTTATTTCCAGGAATCCGAATTCCTCGAAGACGTCTTCACCATGAACGACTTCGGCTTCCCGCTCCAGGCCCCCAAGTATCCTCGCTATCTGAATACCGAGTTTGTAGGTCACACCTATCCCACCAAGACTATCGACAACGTAGAAAGACTTACCGAGCACACCTTGCGGCATGCGCGCATCCATGATCAACTCGCGTCTAATCCTCAATATGCCGGAGGTATCGGCTGGTGCGCCTTCGACTACAATACCCACGCCGATTTTGGCTCCGGCGACCGTATCTGTTATCACGGAGTTACCGACATCTTCCGCGAACCTAAACCCGCCGCGGGCTTTTATAAATCGCAATGTGACCCCGACGAAGAAGTCGTGCTAGAACCCGCATTTCACTGGGCTCGCGGCGACCAATCCATAGGATTTTCGAAAGCTGTTGTCTGCTCCAACTGCGACCATCTCAAGTTCTACGTCAAAGACAAGCTCATTGCAGAAGTCGACCCCGACCGCACCCAGTTTCCACATCTCCGCTACCCGCCCTTTATCGCGGAGATCGGCGGAAAAGTAGAACCATGGGGAGATCTACGCATCGACGGTTACATCCAGGGCAAACAGGCAATTTCAAAGAGCTATTCTGGAAGAGGTGTCGAGCAGCGATTCTCACTCGTTGCAGACGACTTGTCTTTGAACGCTGATGGCGCGGACACTACCAGGGTCGTCCTCGCTGCTACCGATGAGTTCGGGGCCATCTGTCCCTTTTCCTGCGATGCAATTACCCTGGAAGTGGATGGGCCCGCGGACATCATCGGAGACAATCCCTTTGCTCTTGTCGGAGGCACAGGCGCCATTTGGATTCGAGCCCGGGAACAGGCAGGCACTGTGCGTTTGCGCGCCACCCATCCTTTCCTCGGCAAACAGGAGATTCACTTCTCGCTAGCCGCGAGCCCATCTGAATCGGCATGATGCGTGTACTCAAGCAACTTCATCCTGGAAAAGAAATGGATCCGGCGTCATGAATCGACAAGCAATGTTGGAACGCGCGTGCCAGCGTGAGACCCCCTGGGATATGGTCATCCTCGGCGGTGGCGCCACTGGCGTGGGCGTCGCGATTGATGCCGCATCGCGAGGCTTTGAGGTGTTGCTGCTCGAAGCTCAGGACTTCGGCAAAGGTACATCCAGCCGCAGCACCAAGCTCATCCATGGAGGCGTGCGCTACCTTGAGCAAGGCAACATCTCGCTAGTAATGGAGGCCTTGAAAGAGCGCGGCCTGCTGCGCCAGAACGCTCCGCACCTGGTTCACGACCTGGCCTTCATTGTTCCCAATTATTCCTGGTGGGAAGCGCCGTTTTACGGCATCGGCATGAAGGTCTACGACCTGCTCGCGGGTAAGTATGGGTTCGGCAGATCGCGCATTCTTTCCGCCGAGGAGACCATCGAAAAACTGCCCAACCTGCAAACCGAAGGCCTGCGCGGCGGAGTCATTTATTACGATGGCCAGTTCGACGACACGCGCCTGCTGATCCACATGGCTGCGACTGCCGCAGATCACGGCGCCACGCTGCTCAACTACGCTCCAGTGATCGAGATCAGCAAGGATGAAGACGGCTTTGCCGATGGGGTCGTCTGGAAGGACGAAGAGAACGGCCGGCAATTCAAGGCCGCCGCTCGCGTCGTCATCAATGCCACCGGAATGTTCGCCGACAAGGTGCGTAGAATGACCGATCCTGACGCGAAGAAGATGATAGCTCCCAGCCAGGGAATTCACCTGGTCTTTGAGCGTAGCTTTCTGCGTGCGGACGCGGCCATCATGGTGCCACATACCAGCGACGGGCGCGTCTTGTTTGCAATACCTTGGCACGATCACACCGTAGTCGGCACAACGGACACGCCCATTCAGGAGCCCAGCTACGAGCCCCTCCCTTTGGAAGAAGAGATCGAATTTATTCTCGATACAGCAGCCCGCTTCCTGAGCCGGCCTCCGAGAAGAGAAGACATTCTGAGCGTCTATGTAGGAATCCGCCCGCTGGTCAAGTCCGCGGGCGATGGTGGGGAAAAAACATCGGCGCTATCACGCGATCACACCATTCATATCGATTCCGCAGGCCTTGTGACCATCGTTGGCGGCAAGTGGACAACGTACCGGCACATGGCCGAAGACTGCGTGGATCACGCTATCACGCTGGGCAGACTAGAAGACGCAGCTTGCATTACGCAATCGCTGAAACTGCATGGCTATCACGAAGACAGTGAAGCTTTAGGCGATCTCTGGGCCTACGGCTCCGATGTAGAGGCAATCCGAGCCATTGCATCCGAAGATCTGCAATTGCTTCAGCCGATGCATCCCGATCTTACCTACTGCGCAGCTGTGGTTATCTGGGCGGTTCGCAATGAAATGGCCCGCACGGTCGAAGATGTGCTGGCGCGCCGCACGAGGGCGCTCTTCCTAAATGCCAAAGCCGCAATATCACTAGCGCCAAGAGTGGCCGAAATCATGGCGCATGAACTCAATAAAGATGAGACATGGGCTGCAGATCAGGCAAGCTCATTTGCCGCACTCGCCCGAAACTATTTGGTGCAGTAGCGCTACTTCGCCAGCTTATCCAGATCGAGATTAAGCTCGAGCACATTCACCCGCGGCTCACCAAGGAGGCCTAGCGTGCGCTTGGTGACATGTGCAGTAACCAGCCCATTCACAGCATCGTCGCTGAGGTGACGGGCCTGCGCTACACGATGGACCTGATAATAGGCCGCGTCAGGCGTAATGTCCGGATCGAGGCCCGATCCAGAGGTTGTGACCAGATCGATGGGCACGGGTTTGCCTTGATTTTGCGCCGATAGCTTGTCAATGTCACCTTGAATGCGTTGTACCAGCTTCTGGTTGGACTGGGCAAGATTCGAGCCTCCTGAACTTGTGGCGTCGTATCCATTGCCCGCAGCCGAGGGGCGGGGATGAAAATAGCGGTCGCTGGTGAAGCTCTGCGCCAGCAATGCTGAACCAACTACATGGCCGTCCTTGAGGATCAGGCTACCGGCGGCCTGATGCGGAAACAGCACGCTAGCGATACCGGTGAGAGCCAGCGGATACGCCAACCCCAGCAGCAGTGTAGTGACCAGCGTAAAACGAATTGAAGTCTTCCAGACCGAATGCACAGTAAATCTCCTTAAGCCAGATGCAGCGCGGCGAGCACCATGTCGATGGCCTTGATGCCGATGAAGGGCACAATCACGCCGCCCAGGCCGTAGACCAGCAGGTTCTGGCGCAGCAACACGGCGGCAGCTTTGGGCTCGTACTTGACGCCCTTAAGAGCCAGCGGAATAAGAGCGATGATGATCACGGCGTTGAAGATCACCGCCGACAGAATGGCCGATTGCGGCGTGGCAAGATGCATGATGTTCAGCGCGTTGAGCACCGGAAACACACCCGCAAACATGGCTGGAATAATCGCAAAGTACTTAGCCACATCGTTGGCAATGGAGAACGTAGTCAGCGCGCCGCGGGTCATCAGCAACTGCTTGCCGATCTCCACAATTTCAATCAGCTTGGTCGGGTTCGAATCGAGATCGACCATGTTGCCCGCTTCCTTGGCGGCCTGCGTGCCTGAGTTCATCGCCACGCCCACGTCGGCCTGCGCCAGCGCTGGAGCATCGTTGGTGCCGTCGCCCGTCATCGCCACCAGCTTGCCCTTGGCCTGCTCGCGTTTGATCAGGTCCATCTTGTCCTTGGGCTTGGCCTCGGCCAGGAAGTCATCGACGCCAGCTTCGCGGGCAATCACGGCGGCCGTGAGCGGATTGTCGCCGGTAATCATAATTGTGCGAATTCCCATCGCGCGCAGCCGCGCAAGACGATCCTTCAACCCGCCCTTGACGATGTCCTTCAGGTAGATTACGCCCAATGCAGTCGCGTTCTCGGCTACCACCAGCGGCGTGCCGCCCGCTCGGGCAATCTCGTCCACCTGGTCACGCACTTTGCGCGGCAGGCTCGATCCCTGCTGCTCAAGCAGGTTGGCGATGGCGTCTACAGAGCCCTTGCGTATGCGCGCACCGGGCAGGTCTACGCCGGACATCCGCGTCTGCGCCGTGAAGGGCACGAACTCCGCGTGCATGTTCGAAAGATCGCGTCCGCGCAAGCCGTATTTTTCTTTGGCCAACACTACAATGGAGCGGCCTTCTGGAGTCTCGTCCGAAAGAGAGGAAAGCTGCGCGGCATCCGCCAGACGCTCCTGGCTCACATCCGGAGCAGGATAGAATTCCGTCGCTTGACGATTGCCCAGTGTGATGGTGCCGGTCTTGTCCAGCAGCAGCGTGCTCACATCGCCCGCGGCTTCCACAGCCCGCCCGCTCATCGCGAGAACGTTATATTGCACCAGCCGGTCCATGCCTGCGATGCCGATCGCCGAGAGCAGCCCGCCGATCGTGGTTGGAATCAGGCAGACCAGCAGCGAAACCAGCACAAACACAGTCTGCGGAGCTTTGGAATAGATTGCAAACGGTTGCAACGTAACCACGGCTAGCAGGAAAATAATCGTCAGGCCCGAGAGCAAAATGCTCAATGCAATTTCGTTCGGAGTCTTTTGCCGCGTAGCGCCTTCGACCAGGGCGATCATGCGATCCAGAAAAGTCTCGCCGGGATTGGATGTGATCTTAACCTTGATGAAGTCGGAAAGCACCTTCGTGCCTCCGGTCACCGCCGAACGGTCGCCTCCAGCCTCGCGGATCACCGGCGCGGACTCACCGGTAATGGCCGACTCATCCACCGAAGCCACGCCTTCGACCACCTCGCCATCGCCGGCGATGAAATGCCCAGCCTCGACATAGATCAGATCGCCGGCACGTAACAGGCTGCTGGTCACGTCTTCGAGCGCGCCATCGGCGTTGTACTTGCGGGCTATGGTCTCGCCCTTGGCCTTGCGCAGCGTGTCCGCCTGGGCCTTGCCGCGGCCCTCGGCCATGGCTTCGGCAAAGTTTGCAAAGAGCACGGTGAACCACAGCCACAGCGTGATCTGAAGGTTGAATCCCAACCCCGCGCGATGATGGATCGCATCGTCGAGGAGGAGTGCCGAGGTGAGCACGCTGCCCACCTCCACTACAAACATCACCGGGTTCTTCACCATCAGCCGGGGGTTGAGCTTGCGCAGCGCATCCACCGCCGCCTGACGAATGATATCGGTGCTCCAAAGACTCTTCTTGTCTGCCATATCTGCCTTAGAAAAGCTGCCCGGAATGCAGCAACAGGTGTTCGAGGATCGGTCCCAGGCTCAAAGCCGGGAAGAAGGTAAGCGCGCCCATGATGAGGATCACCGAGGTCAGGAGCACTGTGAACAGCGGTGTATTCACAGGGAAAGTACCCGGCGATGGAGGCACGCTTTTCTTCTGCGCCAGGTTTCCGGCCAAGGCCAGCACCGGAACCATCATGAGAAAGCGCCCGCCCAGCATCGCTCCGCCAAGCGCCACGTTGTACCACCAGGAAGTGGTGGCGGTAAGTCCGGCAAAGGCCGAGCCGTTGTTGCCCACAGCCGAAGTAAATGCGTAGAGAATTTCGGTCAGCCCATGCGGCCCGGCGTTGGTCAAAGCGGCGAGTCCAACGCTGGGCCATAGCACGAAGGTCGCGGTCAGCACCAGAATGATCAACGGGAAGATGAGCACATAGAGCATGGCCATCTTCACGTCGTAGGACTCGATCTTCTTGCCCAGATATTCGGGCGTGCGCCCAACCATCAGCCCGGCAATGAATACGGAGAGAACGACGAAGATCAAGACGCCGTAGAGCCCCGCGCCCACGCCGCCGAAAACCACCTCGCCCAGCATGATGTTGGTCAGCACCACCATTCCGCCAAGAGGGGTAAAGGAGTCATGCACGCCATTGACGGCGCCGCAACTGGCATCCGTGGTGATGGTGGCAAATAGCGAACTCTGCGAGATGCCAAAGCGCACTTCTTTGCCTTCCATATTGCCGCCGGGAGCAGTCGCTGTCGCCATCTGCGCAGCGCCGTGGATCAGCGGATGTGGATGCGACTCAGCCCAATAAATCGTCGTGAAGCC
>Ga0302324_100021318_pt1 | contig 12634 bp, 13 predicted proteins | sample Palsa_T0_1_FD_201949 | JGI IMG/M metagenome (GOLD analysis project Ga0302324, IMG submission 201949) | Peat permafrost microbial communities from Stordalen Mire near Abisko, Sweden - Palsa_T0_1 | ecosystem: Environmental > Terrestrial > Soil > Palsa > Peat permafrost | place: Sweden: Abisko...
GCGTAGGTACCGCTTCCGATGCCGCGATCGCCATGGAACTCGGCGCCGACGCCGTACTCATGAACACTGGCATCGCCAGCGCTCAAGATCCGGTCCTGATGGCGGAAGCCATGCGCAACGCGGTGCTAGCGGGACGCCAAGCTTATCTCGCCGGCCGGATGCCCAAAAAACTCTACGCCACAGCCAGTTCCCCGCTCGAAGGCGTAGTCCGATAACGGCCATCGAGCGCGGGCGCCCGCGCCCGCGACAGCCGGCAGCATCCAATTTGTTATTCCAAGCAATAAGGGCGGCCGCAGCCGCCCTTATTGATTCGTTAGACCAGATTCGTTACACCAGATTCGTTAGACCAGATTCCTTACACCGGACCTTCCTTAGAGCATCTTTGCGCTTTCCACGTGGACCGAATCAGCCATCACGTGTCCGGTCACGGCAACGTGGTGTCCCACATGATCCTTGAGCGCGTCGGGATTGTCCACCATCAGAACCTTCTGATCCCCGTCGGTCACGATCACCATCTTCGCGCCCGCAGCCAGGCATTTCTTGGTGCACGCCTCAGCCTTGTCGTTGGCGCCCTTTACGCCGCATTTGTCGTCACTTACCCATCCCTTAACGGTTGTCGTCTTCCCCATATCATCGAACGCAACCGCCGTCAGGGCGAACAGAAGGCATATGGCAAGACAGAGCACTGGCACTTTTCTCATGGCCGATTCTTTCTCCTTTTTTGGACGTTCCAATTGCGGCCCAAGCCGCAGGTTATGGAAGGAATCTTGATTTCAATTCGGCAGCGGCTGAGCCCTGCCGTTGATCGAAGAACGCCACGAACTATAACACAGGGGACGCTACGGAATGTCACCGCCGGGCAGCCGCGGCATCTGAATTTCCCAATTCGGGAGCCCTCGCTCACTTTTTCGCAGAGTGATTTCCTGGCAGCGGCTCTGCCGCGGCCGGCGGGACGTATACGTACTCCCCGGGACGAGCGTAATGTAACTGCTCCCGAGCTTCTTTCTCGATGGCTTTTTCGTCTGTCTTTAGCCCATCGATCTGCCGTGTGTAACGGTCGTTTTCATTCTGTTCTTCCGCGATTCGCCTCTGCAGCGACTGATACTCCAACCGCTTCTGCTTGTAGACCAGCATGCCATTCGCGCCAAACATTACATGCACAAAGAGCAGGCCGGCAAGCATCGTAATGGTTATGGTCGCAATGCGCCGCCGCAGGGCATAGATGCGCACTGCCAATGGTCGCACACTGTCCAGCCATGACGTAGCGAGCTCCCCCGCCTGCGGCGCTTTCTTCGCAACCACTCGCAGTCCATCCCGCGCCGTGGGAAAGCTTCGCGCCTTAGCCAAATCCTTCACCCGAAAGTCCATCGCCCGCGAACCCTCAACCATCAAAACTCCAGCCTCTCAGTGAACTTCTCTTCCTCCTCGACGTCAAGCGGAAGTTCTCTCGCAGCCGCGCCGGGAACCAACTTGGTTACACAACATCTTTCCAGTTGCCTTGAGGAGCCGAGCCACCCGGCTAAAATATCAACTTACAGCTCTCCTCGCCGGCGCGAAGCCGCTAGCCGAACGCCGATCTCTCATGACCGACAAACGAATCGTGCTCACCACCGTTAGCTCGAAAGAAGAGGCGCTTAAAGTCGCACGCCATCTGGTGGAGAGCCGCATCGCCGCTTGCGTCAACATCGTTCCGGGCCTTACATCGATCTACCGCTGGCAGGGAAACGTCGAAGAAGCCGGCGAATGGCTGCTGGTCGTCAAGACGACGGACTCTGCCGTCGCCCGGGTGAGCCAGACCATTGCACGACTACACTCCTACGAATTGCCGGAATGCATTTGTCTGGCGGTGGAAGATGGATCTCCCGCTTATCTGAAATGGATTGCCGAGTCTGTCTCCGAAGACAAATCGTCCTGAAGGCAAAAGAAGTTCCTAGATCGCTGCCAGCCCGTTTTCCAGATCATCAAGAATGTCCTCGATGTTCTCGATACCCACCGAGATTCGTACCATGCCATCGGTGATGCCGATCGCCTTGCGCCCCTTCTCGCCCAGTCCCGCGTGCGTCATCGTCGCCGGATGCGAGATCAGCGTCTCCACTCCTCCGAGCGACTCTGCCAGCGAACACACTCTGAGCTTCTTCAGCATCCGGTTGGCACTCTTCAGCGATCCCGTCTCGAAGGTGATCATCGAACCGAAGCCGCTCATCTGACGTTTCGCTAACTCGTGCTGAGGATGATCGGCCAGCCCCGGGTAAAACACCTTGCTTATTTTCCTGTGCTTCTTCAGAAAATCCGCGACCACGCGCCCGTTACGGTCGTGAATCTCCATGCGCGCCGCCAGCGTCTTCACCCCGCGCAGCACCAGCCAGCATTCGAACGGAGAAAGTATCGCCCCGGCCGCCTTCTGCAGAAAGGCGAGTTTCTCCGCCTGGTCGGGGCGGCTGCACACCGCAACTCCACCCAGCCCATCGCTGTGCCCGTTGAGAAACTTTGTGGTCGAATGCACCACCATATCCGCGCCCAGCGCCAGCGGCCGCTGAAAATAGGGAGACATAAACGTATTGTCCACCACCAACTCAGCCTTCTTGCGCCGGCAAATCCGGCTGATCGCCTCAAGGTCGCTCAACCGCATCAAAGGATTCGTCGGTGTCTCCACATAAACCATGCGCGTGTTCCTGCGAATCGCGCGCTCAACATTTTCCGCCTCGGAGGTATCCACATAAGAAAACTGTAACCCGAAATTGCGGAGCACCTCGTTGAACAACCGCGGCGTCCCGCCATACAGGTCGTTGCCGCAGACCACGTGATCGCCCGACTTCAACGTGCTGGCAATCGCGTGGATCGCCGCCATGCCGCTGCCAAACACCGGGGCCGCGACGCCGCCCTCGAGCGAGGCCAGGTTTTCCTCCAGCCGATCTCGCGTAGGATTCGATACCCGCGCATACTCATAACCCTTGTTCTCCCCGATTCCCTGCTGCACGTAAGTGGATGTGGGATAAATGGGCACGGTTACCGCGCCGGTCAGAGGATCCGGCTCCTGCCCGTCGTGAATGGCGCGAGTAGCAAACCCAGCCTGGCGATTCTTTTTCATAACAATTGCGTTCCAACTGCTGGAAGGAGATGAAAGCCTCGTCAGATCCCGCCGTCAAAAATCTTCTTCGATAAATACCGCTCCGCCGAATCTGGAATGATCGTCCCCACTCGCTTGCCTGCTCCCAGACGCCCCGCAACTTTCAGAGCCGCGAAAACAGCGGCACCGCCGCTGGAACCCGCCAGCACCCCTTCTTGCGCCGCCAGTCGCTTTACCATCTCAAACGCTTCCTCGTCCGTCACTGCGATCACCTCATCGCAAACCGACGCATCAAACGTCTCCGGGATGAAGTTGTTTCCGATCCCTTCCACCTTGTGTGGACCGGGCGCTCCGCCGCCCAGGACCGACCCTTGCGTTGTCACTGCAAACGCCAGCGCGCCCGGGGCATGCTCCTTCATATAGCGTGCTACGCCGGTAAAGGTGCCGCAGGTACCGCAACCCAGAACCACCGCGTCCACGTTCCCTGCCATCTGCTCGTACATTTCCACCGCCGTCGTTTCGTAGTGGTAATCGGGATTCGCCATGTTTTCAAACTGCCCCGCCATGAACGCGTTCCGGTCGCCCGCCACCAATTCTTTCGCCCGCCGGATCGCTCCTTGCATGCCCTCCTCGTCCGGCGTGCGCTCAACCTCCGCGCCCAGGGCGCGCATGATGATCACTTTCTCCTGCGAGAAGTTCTCCGGCACAAACAGCTTCACTTTGTAGCCGCGATTCACTCCAATCAGCGCCAGCCCGATTCCGGTGTTCCCTGCCGTCGCTTCAACAATCGTCCCACCGCGCTGAAGCTTTCCGTCGCGTTCTGCCCTGCGGATAATCCCGATCGCGGCGCGGTCCTTCACGCTTCCTCCCGGATTCAGATACTCCAGCTTGGCGAAAACGCACGCCGACGACGCCGGAACCAGCCGCGTGAATTGCAACATGGGAGTTCCGCCAACCAGCGCAGTAATGTCGTCGGCGACGCGCAGTTGAGATGTTTCGGAATTTTTCAGGCGCACGCTTCAGAGTAAGGGGAGAGTCTGAAATCGTCAATCGCATCAAGCTCTCGCTCGACACTCAAACTATTACCTTCGTCATCTCACTTCGGCCTTTCCCAGCGAGTGTCTGCTGGGGCTCAAGTCTCGCTCCATTTCACCGATCGAACAGCGATCGAGACTGACTCAAGCGACACTCTGCTTGGACGAATGGTCCGACTGGCAATTTTTCTGCATGCCTCGGCGCCAGCCGCATCGCCCCGCGGGCGCAGGAATTCAAGGTCTTTGACCGCACCCTGGTGAGTAATTTCTTGGACACGAACTGTTTCGCAGGCCACTCACTTCGTCCCCGCCGACGCAGGCAGCTGTGGTCCCGCGTAGTAACCGCTCTTCGTCCTGACCTCCAGCTTGCCGCGCCCTTTGACCTTGGCCTCCACGCGGATCGCCCGGAAGCCGCCGCTCGACCTGGGATTGGTCGGCGTGTACCCAATGGTGTACTGATTGCGGATGTCGTGCGCCACTTGCCGGCTGATCTCGTCGACTTCGTCCAAGGTCTTCGGAAAAAACGCCAGACCGCCTGTGCGTTGCGCAATGATCTCCAGCGAACGCCGGGCCCGCTTGGGATGCTCTTCGTTCCCCAGTATTCCGATGGCATACACCGAAGGGCCGTTTTCCTCCTGCAGTTGCTTCACGGCTTGTTCAAGACTTTCCCGGCTTGCGTTGTCCTCACCATCCGTTACCACGAACAACACTTTTCTCTCCAGCCTGGCATTTTTCTTCAAGTGCTCGGCCGAGGCTACGACTGCCTCATAGAGCGCCGTCCCACCCTTGGCGTCAATCTTCTCCAACGCCTCTTTCAACTTCAGTAGATCGTTGGTGAAATCCTGATCGAGGTAATATTCGTCGTTAAAATTCACCACGAAGACCTCGTCTTGCGGGTTGCTCGAGCGCACCAGATTCAGGGCCGCCTGGTTCACTTTGGTCCGCTTCTCGCGCATCGAGCCGGAATTGTCGATCACAATCCCCATGGCCACCGGAATATCTTCATGCCGGAAGGAAACAATCGTCTGTTGTTTGCCATCCTCGAATACGGTAAATGCATTTCGGTTCAGGTCCATTACCATGCGCTGTTTGTGGTCGACCACACTGGCATGCAACAAAACCTCATCTACGTGTTTGCGGATGACGAAGGTTCCGTTGTCGTCGGGAGTTTGCTGCTGCTCTGAGCCGGCGGGAGGGGCTGGAGGCGCGTCCGACTGCGACTGGGGGTCTGTCGCAGGGGATTGCTGGAACCTTGCCCCCTGGCCGAGGCAAACTAACGCCAGCAATGCGATCAAGGTGCCGGCGCCAAAAACCTTTCTAAAAAACGAAGTTCTCGCAGCCCTCTTATTCCTCGGGCGCGTAGTATCCGGTCCTGGCATACACTCGCAGTGGCGGCAATCCTTTCGGCGGCAGTAACTTCACCTTGATCTTACGCCATTTGCCGTCCCGCACTATTTTGTTGGGGCGATACCCCAGCACGTACTGGTTGCGCAACTCGACCCCAATCTTGGTCGCCACATCGGCCAGATCGTTCGGATTCTGCACGGTGAACGCCCTTCCACCCGTCAATTCCGCGATCTCGCCTAGCAACTCCGGCCCGAGCCGCTCTTCCTCGGTGGGGAAATACCTGTCGTAAATGCCGATGGCATAAACCATTACGTCAGCTTCTTTCACCAGAGCCTTGATCTCATTCTCGGTGTAGCGGCTGTGATTGTCGCCCCCGTCGGAGATAATGAGCAGCGCTTTCTTGGGATACTTCGCCTGCCTCATTTTGCTCACGCCCATGTAGATCGCATCCAGCAAAGCCGTTCGCCGGCGCGGCACGGCGTAGAGCAGCTTGCCCTGGATTTCTTCCACCGAACTGGTAAAGTCGCTCACCTCTTCCGGTTCATCGGAAAACGTGATCATGAAGAATTCGTCCTGCGGATTCGCTGTCTTGAAAAACTCGCTCACCGCGTCCTTCGCCCGGTCCATCTTGCTGCTCATGCTGCCGCTCGAGTCAAAAATTACGCCCAGTGAAACCGGCGCATCTTCGCTCGAAAAGGACTTGATTTCCTGCGCCGCGCTGCCTTCGAAAAGCTTGAAGTTTTCTTTTTCCAGCCCGGTCACCAGCCGGTTCATCGGGTCCGTAATCGTCACCGGCACCAGCACCAGGTCAGCCTCAATCTTCAGCGGACGCACGTGGGTGGTCAGTGAAGAGGACGTGACCAGACTTTGCTTCGCAACTGCTTCCGTTTTTTCCGTGGGCACTTCGCGCGGCGCCACGTGAACGTCATTCACGCTGGTCTGTCCCCAAGCAGACATCGACCCGTCTGCCCCAACCAGAAGAAGCATTACCCATAGCCCACAGTGGGAGGCGATCCTAGGCAAATCGAAGACAGAAATCAACCCACAAAACCTCGGGGAGTGAACGCGGAAGAACTGCCGTACTCGGGCCTTGGGGCGATTGACCAGCCGCCCATCCAGGAGGGCCATAAGCACCTCGATTGGTCGCGATAGTATCACGCTTTCCGGAGGACATCGCGATTTTTTTGTCAAATGTTGGTGACAATCGGGACGGGGGGGAGCCATTTCGGATCGTCGCTCTCCGTCGGCTATGACACCCCAGTCAACCCAGTCACCGCCAAGCGCTAACACCCCACCGGCAACTTGCTACAATCAGAACTTTCTATGGCTGACGTTCATCCTTTTCGCGCCTATCGCTATGACCCCCAGCAAGTCTCCCTTGCCCAGGTCGTGACCCAACCCTACGACAAGATCACTCCCAGCCTGCAGGATCGCTACTATGGAGCCAGCCCGCATAACCTGGTCCGCATCATCCTCGGTCGGCACGAACCGGCGGACAATCCGGAAAATAACGTATATTCCCGCGCCGCCGCTTACTTTCGCGATTGGCGCCAGCAAGGCCTGCTTCGCCAGGATTCCCAGCCCTCTCTCTACGTCTATTCCCAGCGCTTCGCCTTGCCCGGTTCGGGCCAATCGAAGGCAGCTTCATCGAAAGCAGGATCATCGAAGGAAGGTTCGACCCAGGAACTCGAACGCCGCGGCTTTATCGCCCTGGGCCGCGTCGAGGACTATTCCGCCGGCGTCGTCTATCGCCACGAGCAGACCTTGGCCAAGCCCAAGGCCGACCGGCTCGATCTGCTCCGTGCTACGCGCGCCCACTTTGGCCAGATTTTCATGCTTTATGAAGACTCCGGACAGGTCGAGTCGTTGCTCACCACCTCCACCGATCCAGCCATCGCCGTTACCGATGAATACGGCGTCCTCCATCGTGTCTGGCCAGTCTCCGATCCGAACTTGATCGCATCCGTCCGAAGCGCGATGAGCGACAAGAAGCTCATCATCGCCGACGGCCACCACCGCTACGAAACCGCCCTCAACTACCGCAACCAACGTCGCGCCGCCGATCCGTCCTGGTCGCCGTCCACCATTGGCAACTCGCCTTATGAATTCGTCATGATGACGTTGGTGAATATGAACAGCCCCGCGCTGCTGATCCTGCCCACGCATCGGGTCGTTCACGGCCTGTCGTCATTTTCAGAGGACGACTTTCAGAAGACGGCTCGTGCATTCTTCGACGTCGATGAAATCGATTCTTCGCTTGACGCTGCCGGCGCCACCGCCATTCTTCGCGAGTCTGGACGCTCCGGAACTTCCATCCTCGCCGTCACCCGAAAACGCGCTTTCCTGCTGCATCATCCCAATCCGAATGCGGGGAACATTTTTGCCGGCTGGTCCCTGCGCCAGCAATCCCTCGACGTGGTCCAGTTGCATAAATGCTTATTGGAGAATGTGCTGCACCTTTCCGAAGAATCCATCCGCAACCAACAGAACATCACCTACGTCCGCGATCCCGCCGAGGCGTTGTCGCAGGTTAAGGGCACCAGCGGCACTGGCGCCAACATCGTATTCCTGTTGAATCCCTGCCCCGTCGCGCACATGCGTGATGTCGCACTTGCCGGTGAGGTCATGCCGCAAAAGTCCACCGATTTCTACCCCAAGCTCCTCAGCGGATTAACCATTTATGCCTTCGATTAGCAGGAGTTGGAAAACACCCGTGGCCGGCGGCCTGCTTCTTTTTCTTGCGGTTCTTCTGCTTTCCGCCGCCGCCCCCGAGAAACACCTCTCCATCTACTCCACGGCCGCCAACTATTCCCTGCCGATCATCGAGCGCGAAGGCCGCGACTATGTCGGCCTGCTCGAATTGCTCGATCCCCTCGGAACGGTCAGCGCAAAATCCGATCCGCCACGCTGGCGACTGCGCTACAACGGCGTTCTCTCCGACTTTACGGTCGGCAGCCCCCGCGCCCGAATTCAGGGACGCGACGCCGTTCTTCCCGCAAGGTTTCTTCTCGAGAACGGACGAGGTCTGATCCCGATGGCTTCGCTGGCATCCGTCCTGCCTCGCATTCTCGGCGGTCCCGTAACCATGCACGAGGAGTCCGGACGTCTCTTTATTGGCAGTGTCGCGACCCATTTCACCGCCACCGTCGCTCCTGACGATCCCTCGCGCCTGGTCTTTCACTTCACCGCTCCGGTCAATCCTTCCGTCGCCACCGAACCCGGCAAGGTGCATCTCAACTTTAGCCACGAACCGATTACGGCTCCGGCCTCTGCAACGCTGACTTTCGCCAGCAAAGTCATTCCCTCCGCCACCTATTCGGAAAACAATGGCGCGGCGCAGATCACCATTACCAGCGGCGTTCCTTTGATCGCCAGCTTCAGTGCCGACGGCCGGACCGTCACTCTCGCACCCGCGAAATCGCAACCCGCGGTTGCGATTGCAACCGGCTCTCCAACTTCGGTTCCGCTTCAAGCCGGTCCCTTGCCGCAGTTGCCGCTGGCCACTCCATCGCCTGCCGTCCCTCGTTACTTCGCCATCGTAGATGCAAGCCATGGAGGCGACGATCGCGGCGAAGCCCTCAGCGCAACGCTGGCTGAAAAAGATGTCACCCTGGCCTTTGCCCGCCGTCTGCGCCAGGAACTCGAAAGCCGAGGAATCCCCACCTTGCTTCTGCGTGATTCTGACGCCAACTTGTCGCTCGATGACCGCGCCATCCTGGTCAATACCAATCACGCTGCCATCTATGTTTCCCTGCATGCCGCATCCAGCGGTCACGGGGTTCGTCTCTACACCGCACTGCTTCCATACGGAAGCGACGACGACCGCGGGCCTTTCCGGGGCTGGACCACGGCCCAGCAATCCTCCATCGCCCTCAGCCAAGCCACCGCCGCCAGTGTGGTCACCCAACTAAAAAGCCTCGAGGTCACGGTTCGCAACCTCACCGCACCACTTCGCCCGCTGAATAGTGTCGTCATCGCCGCCATCGCGGTCGAGATTGCTCCGCCCGCTTCTGAACTATCGCAACTTAATTCGCCCGATTATCAGCAACTCGTTACCGGCGCCGTGGCCAATGGAATCGGCGAAGTGCGCTACCAGCTCGGAGCCGCGCCGTGATCGAAGGATCGAGTAATTTGGGGCAAGTTAAAACCTTGGTATCCCTCAAATTGCCCAATCACAAAATTTAGGAAATTGCCCAATCCCGATGATTCCCCGTCCACTCGCTATCGCAGTCTCTGTGCTGCTCGCCGCTACTCTCGGCATGAGCCTCTATGCCTGGCGCATGCGCGGACGTGCCGCCGCCGCTCCGCTCGCCGCGATCGACACTCGGCCCGTCCTGCCCCCGGTGGCCGGAGCTAACGAGCGCGTAACCCTGTTCGTCGCCTATGACGACCTCGGGCTGCTGCACCCGCAGTCCGCCCAGATCCCCCTACCCAGCGTCCGTCAACAGCGCGCCGAGGAATTGCTGCGCTCCCTGGTCGCTGTCTACCTGGATAAGTCTTCGCCTCACCCCCTCCCGCCCGGCGCTGACATCCGCAGCGTTTACCTGGTCGATCCCGGATTAGCCGTCATCGACGTCAACGCCGCCTTCGCCGACGGCCACCGCTCCGGTGTCCTCGCTGAAGAATTAACCGTCGCATCCCTCATCCAGACGCTTTCCGCCAATATTCCGGGGATTCTTCGCGTGAAGATTTTGGTGGAAGGAAAAGAACGGCAAACCTTGGCCGGCCATGCCGACCTATCCAATTTCTTCGACGTCGCGGCAATCAATCAACTGAGCACGCAATTGCAATCCGCACAATAAACATTTAAAAGGGGGAAGCCACCGCGCTCAGCGATCCACCGCGCGAAGTCCTGTGCTTTTCTGAAACCGATTCCACCTTCTGCCTATTTCACTTTCTCCGCCACCCATCGCGAAACCGCAGTCACCATCCTGCGGGGCGCGAAACGCACCGACTCCGCCAGCAGCCAATTCCGCGTTCCGGAGAACACCACCCTTCGTCCCGCCACCAATCCGCGATACCCATCCCGCGCCACAACGTCTGCCTTCATCGCTCCGATTTTCTTGAACAGCCGCGAGTTCTCCATCCCTGCCCGCTTCTGAAAACCAGTGTCCGTTGCTCCCGGACAAAAACAGCTCACGACGACGCCGGTTCCAGATACTTCATTCGCCAATGCCTCCGAAAATGAGAGCACGTAAGCTTTGCTCGCGTAGTAGACCGCCATCAACGGCCCCCGGCTGAAACGCCGCCGTCGATGCGACGTTCATGATCCTGCCGCTACGCCGCGCCAGCATTGGTGGAAGAAACAACCTGCGTCAGATGAGTGAGGGCCGTAACGTTGAGCTGAATCTGCCCCATTATGTGGTGTTCGCAGTTATGTTGTGCCGGCTCCGCAAGGGCGCGGCTTTACTGGGCTTTGGCCGCACTGAACACAGCATAACTAAAGCTGCGGCGTTGCCTTGTCCCGAGCTAGAGGGCCGCGGGTAAAAAGGATGATGCACTTGGAACATCTCGAAACTGGTCAGGCCCCCTGTAAAAGATAATGCTTAAAGAAGACTCTCCTAAACGTTCGCGACCGGAGCGAAGTGCTTAGCCGCCTAGCCAAAGTGCGCTCGGACCGCCCAACCTAGGCGGGGAACGATGTCGGCTCATCAAATGATCTGTCCTCTCAGCGACGCCTTGCGGTCGGCACTGAGCGAAAAGTACCTCAGTCCGTCCACAGTCTCTTCAAGCGCACGATCCTGAAGCCTCTGGCGCTTTGGGGTAGAACGAGTGCCCATCTGACGATCGGCAGGCCCTACATGCCGGGATATTTCCCGAGAAAGAACAGCACCATATCGATGCTGTCCGCAATTCCATGCGCGATGATCGGCACGGCGAGGTTGCGCCCCGTGCGCAAATAGATCGCTCCCAGCAAAATTCCCATCAGCCCTTCGTCGATGATGCCAGTCCACCCTTGATACGCGTGCGCCAGTCCAAATCCGAAGTGAACAAGAATCAGGCTGATAATCCAGGCGCGGGGCGTGCGGTTAAACAGGTCGGCAACTCGGTTCATCAAGTAACCGCGGTAGACCATCTCCTCGCCAAAGGCCGCAAGAATCCAGGCCAACGCAACGAAGATCAGGGTCAACTTCAGGTTCCCGATCAACGGGCGAAAATCCTCGAGGTCCGGCTGCTTGCCCAGCAATTTCACCAATATGGGTTGGCTGACGAACAATTCAAATCCTTCCATTAGCAACCCAGTCGCGATGCCCAATCCAAGCGTAGTCTTCCAGCTGCGAAATCGACTAAGCCCGACGTCACGCCAGCGCAATTTCCGCACCCAAAGCGAGATCCATCCAAACAGCAGCAGGTACGGAGTCTTACTGAAGAAAATGAGATGCCGGAAATCCGCCCAAAAAATTAGGGCAACGACAACCAACTCTCCAAGCGCCAGCCATTTGCTCTTTCGCCAGTTCGCCGCACCATTTCCCGGCTCCGAAGGAGTGCTTTCCTGAACTGCGGTTCCCGAGCCCCCGCCATCGGTAGATCCGCTCATGACCGTCTCCTCCTTTTCGTCCGCGCTGTTCAGGCTAGATCAGTTTCGCGGCAACAGGTGCGATCTGCGATATTGCCGCGCACACCAGAGCGCAAAGCGTGTGGTCAGCATTACGACCGCGCAACCCGCCGGCAGCCCTATCGGTGCGATCCACCAACCGAGTACGTCCCTGCCTGCGGCCGGCACACTGCCGAATCCAAGCCGAAGAGAAATCTCGGGGTCGCCGGCGCTGTCCCGCAAAAGCCATAGTCCTGCGGTCTGTGGATGAAACGGCTTCAACGCAGCAACTAGAATGAAAACAGTTCCGAGGAAATAACCCATCATGGAGCCGACCAGCACAAAAAAGCCGGCAACGCTCAAGCTTGCCCAGCGGAACAAACTCTCCAAGATCCGCACCGGTGACCGGCTAGCCTCCGCTCGCGCCAGCAGGTTATCGGTCATGTATTCGTTGGCCAACTCTTCCGGACTGCCCAGCGCAGCCAGTGCCGCGTCAACTCCAGCGGCCGTCGCTTCTCCGCCCGCCGCGACCCTGTCCATTAAGTGGCTGCGCAGCTCTTCGACGATCTCGCGGGCGTCTTCGGCGTTCATGCCGCGGAACAGTTGGCGCAACCTGCCCAGATAAGCTTCGACCCTCTGCTGAGCATCGCC
>Ga0302324_100021324_pt1 | contig 12632 bp, 16 predicted proteins | sample Palsa_T0_1_FD_201949 | JGI IMG/M metagenome (GOLD analysis project Ga0302324, IMG submission 201949) | Peat permafrost microbial communities from Stordalen Mire near Abisko, Sweden - Palsa_T0_1 | ecosystem: Environmental > Terrestrial > Soil > Palsa > Peat permafrost | place: Sweden: Abisko...
GTGGTGCCGCCGATCTTGATCGCCTCGGCGAGCACCTCTTTGATGGCCTTCACCAGGGCGTGGGCTTCCTTGCGGGTGAGCCGGCGGGCCGCGCGGCGCGGGGCAATGCGCGCGCGGAACAAGGCTTCGCTGGCGTAGATATTGCCGACTCCCACGACCAGCTGCGAATTCATGATGAGTTGCTTGATGGCGACGCTGCGCTTGCGTGTCGCACCGTACAGGTATTCGCCGTCGAAGGCATGGCTCAGAGGCTCGGGGGCCAGCTTGGCGAGCAGAGGATGCGCCGCGGGATCGGTGTCGGTCCAATGCAGGCTGCCGAAGCGCCGGGGGTCGTGAAATCGCAGCACCCAGCCGCCATCGACGCGAATGTCCCAGTGGTCATGGGTCTTCGGTGGGGTGCCCGCCTTAACCAGGCGCAGGCTTCCCGACATGCCGAGATGCAGGATCAAGGTGCCGGCGTCGAAGCGGATCAGGATGTACTTCGCGCGCCTATCGATGCCGCGCACGGTTTGGCCGCGCAGGGAGGCTTCGAAGTGGGATGGGATGGGCCAGCGCAGACGGCGCTCGCGCACCACGACTTCGACGACGCGCCGCTCCTGTAACGCAGGCGCGATGCCGCGTCTCGTCGTTTCTACTTCAGGGAGCTCGGGCGTGTGAGGCTCGGGCGAGGCCGCCGGGGCCTACTTGATCTTCGATTCTTTGTAAGCGACGTGCTTGCGCACGACCGGATCGAACTTCTTGGTTTCCAGCTTATCCGGATGTAGGCGCTTGTTCTTCGTAGTTGTGTAATAGTGACCCGTGCCCGCCGAAGAGACCAATTTGATTTTATCGCGCATCGCCGCTCCTTAAACCTTGACGCCTTTGGCGCGCAGATCCGCAACCACCACATCCACGCCGCGCTTCTCGATGGTGCGCAGGCCGCGAGTCGATACGCGCAAGCTCAAAAAGCGCTTCTCCGCTTCCGACCAGAAGCGGTGAGTATGCAAATTCGGCAGGAAGCGGCGCCGTTTGCGATTATTCGCGTGGGATACCGTATTACCTGTTTTCGGGGCTTTGCCCGTGACCTGGCAGACTCGCGACATGGCGTAAACCTTTGGACTCAAGAATCGTGGAACAGCCGCGCTTTATACCAGGGCGCCTCCAGGCAGGCAAGGCCGCAAACATTTAATCCCCTAAATCAATAGGTTAGGGGGTGGGTGCCTGGTGCTCATGGCGCATTCGGCACCTCCACCGGTAGATGCTCGCGAAGAAAAATATCGGTTTCTTGCAACAAAGTCAGCCGGTCCTTTACTGCACTGAATTGGTGATCGGCGTCGGCGACAGCGATGAACCGGTGCGGCTTACCGGCACGCGTCAGCGCCTCGTCCATTTCCTCGGATTGTTGGAAGGGTACCTGTGCGTCCATTTTACCTTGGAGGATCAGCAGCGGGACCTGGGGGGTAGTCCGCCTTAGACAAGTCCCCGTTCCGCCAGCGACACGCTCGCGCCGTCGCCGACGATGATGTGATCCAGCAGGCGAATGTCCACCAGGCCCAGCGCTTCCTTGACCCGTTGAGTGATCAATTCATCGGCTTGACTGGGCTCGGCGACGCCGGAGGGGTGGTTGTGCGCGATGATCACGGCGGCCGCGTTGCGTTGCAGGGCCAGCTTGACGATCTCGCGCGGATGCACGCTCGCACCGTCGATCGTGCCGCGAAACAATTCTTGGTACTGAATCAGGCGGTGGCGCTTGTCGAGGTATAGGCAGCAGAAGACTTCGTGTTCGAGATCGCGCAGCTGCGAGGAGAGAAAGTCCCGGGTTGCCCGCGGGCTTGCGAGTGAAGGGCCGGTGCGTAAGGTCTCCGACAGTTGCCTTCTGGCGATTTCAACCGCCGCTTGTAATTCCACGAATCTCACCAAGCCGAGGCCATGCTCGGCGCAGAATCTCTGCCGGTCGGCAGCAATCAACTTGCGCAGGGAAGCAAAGCTCTTCAGAGCGTCGCGCGCCAGATCGAGCGCTGAGCGGCCGCGGGTTCCCGTGCGCAGCAATATGGCGAGCAGTTCCGCATCGGACAGCGCGCCGGCGCCCTTGTCGAGCAGCTTCTCGCGCGGTCGTTCATCGCTGGGCCAATCCCGAATTGCCATGGCGGTGAGCATGACCGGCACGCCGGCAACTCTCTAGCTGCATTTCGCCCGCGAGCAGGTAGATTGGCGCTGCGCCGCCCGAGGCGCCCTCAACTGCTTGCCGGTTAACTGTGCCCCGAACTGCCGAAACCGCCGGCGCCGCGCGAAGTTGCGGCAAAGTCCTCGACGACCTCGAATCCCACCTGAACCACCGGCACGAATACCATTTGCGCGATACGGTCGCCGGGATTGATGATGAAGGCCGCGGCACCGCGGTTCCAGACCGACACCATCAGCGGCCCCTGATAATCGGAATCGATCAGGCCGACCAGATTGCCGAGCACGATGCCGTTCTTGTGGCCAAGACCCGAACGCGGCAGCAGCACCGCGGCAAGATCCGGATCGCCTATGTAAATGGACACGCCTGTCGGAATCAGTTCGGCGGCGCCGGCCGCAAGGGTCAGCGGGGTATCGATGCAGGCGCGCAAGTCCATGCCGGCCGACCCGGCGGTTGCATGCTGGGGCAAGGGAAATTCCCGGCCGATGCGCGGATCCAGGATCCGCAGCTTGATGGTGCGTGGCATGGCTATGAGTCTATCAGTGGCTAGCGTCGCGCGCGGCGCGCCCGCACGCGGTCACGCGGCAGGGCGGCGGGCCGGCGCTTGCGCGGACCGCGCCGGGGGCTGCCGTCGGGCGGCGGCAGGCGCTGGGCGATCAGCGCGATGAGCTGGCGCGCAACATCGATTTTCGGCCCGCGGGCGACTTCCACCTTGCCGGCGGGCCAAATGACGGTGAGGGCGTTGTCGTCGCAATCGAAGGCGATCCCTTCGCCAACCTGGTTGGCGGCGATCATGTCGAGCTTCTTGCGCTTGAGTTTGCTGCGCGCATTCTCCTCGACGTCGTTGGTCTCGGCTGCGAACCCGACAACGAAGGGACGCTTCGCCATGTCGGCGACGGACTTGATGATGTCGGGCGCGGGCTCGAGATCGAGCTTGACCGCCACGCCTTGTTTCTTGATTTTTTGCTTGGCGACGCTCACCGGTTGAAAATCTGCCACCGCCGCCGCAGCAATGAACACGTCGGCATCCGCGACCTGGCGATGAACCGCTGCGTACATATCGCGCGCACTCTCCACGTTGATGCGAGTGACGCCCGCGGGCGTCGGCAATTGCACGGGTCCGGTGATGATGGTGACATGCGCCCCGGCCTCCCGGGCCGCGGCGGCCACGGCGAAACCCATTTTCCCTGAGCTGCGGTTGGTCAGATAGCGCACCGGATCGATCCGTTCACGGGTCGGGCCCGCGGTGATCAGTATGTTGAGGCCCGCCAGCAGGCCGGCGTTGGCCGGGGGCTCCAGCAGGCTTTCGGCGAGCTTCACCGGCTCCCACATGCGTCCGACGCCGATTTCGCCGCAAGCCTGGTTGCCGGCATCGGGGCCCATGATGCGTATACCGCGCGAAATCAGGGTTTCCACATTGGCCTGCGTGGCTTTGTTGGCCCACATGACACGATTCATCGCCGGAGCGACAAACACCGGCGCTTCGGTGGCGAGACACAGGGTGGAGAGCAAGTCATCAGCCCGTCCGCCCGCCAGCCGCGCAATGAAGTCCGCACTCGCCGGCGCGATCATCACCACCTGCGCCCAGCGCGCAAGCTCGATGTGCCCCATCGCGGCTTCGGCGGCGCTGTCCCACAAATCGCTGCGGGTGGGCCGTCCGGACACCGCCTGAAAGGTCATGGGCGACACGAACTTCTGCGCCGCGGCCGTCATGACCACCTGCACGTCGGCGCCGCGCTCCGTAAGCCGGCGCACCAGGTCCGGACTTTTGTAGGCGGCGATCCCGCCCGTCACGCCCAGTAGAACTCGAGTCTTCGGGGTCAATGGATGCCCTTCAGTTCTTTGAAGCGCTCTATGTCGCTTTCGAATTGCTTGCTCATCGCCGTTTCCTCGCTGTGCTTCTCGCGCAGGTTCTCCTGCTGAGTGCGGATATCGTTCCCCACGCGCACCAGGTCCTCGGCGAATTGGTCCGGCATGGCCGGCGCATTGGGGTCGCTGCTATAGGGCTTGAAGTGTGTGCTGCCGTCGCGCAGTTTCTGTAGCCTGCCGTTCAATACTTCCAGAAATTGCGAAGTGACTTTGATCTGATCAGTCACCAGGGTCACGCGCTGATCCCGCAGACGCTCGATTTCCTGCACCGAGGCATACGTGGTCAGCAAGTTGCGGTCCCTGTTCCGGTTCTGCTCGGCCTCGGCTTTCTTCTGGTCCTCGGCCGCCAGCTGCTCGGGCGTTTTCTGAGCCTCGAGGCGGCTGATCTCCACGCCTTGAGAATTGATGACATGCTGTTCTTGCGCCGAGTATTCCGGCGGTATGTGATCGCCGTAGTGGGTAACCCCCTGTTCGTCCACCCACTTATAGACCACGCGGCCGTTGTTCTCAGGCCCGGTCGCGAAACCCGGCGAGGCGAGCAAAGTCGCGGCGCATAGGACCCAGGCGGCGTTGTTCAAGCGCGTACCCTCAAGAGAAACGGCCGCCATTGTGAGCGGTGGGCCCCGGGTTTTCCAGGGCCTGTGCCTCAATCTGCCAGTCCATATTGCTCCCGGTAGGCCTGCATGCGCAGCAGGTCCTCCTTGCGGCCCTGCAGCGCGATATGGTGCATCAGATCGGCCAGGTTGACGACCGAAATCACGGGTATTCCATAGCGGTCACTGACCTCCTGGACCGCCGACAAGCGGCTTTCCGGGGCGCGTTCCTGGCGATCCAGGGCGAGCAATACCCCGGCCGGCCGGGCGCCGGCGCCGCGAATGATGTCGACGGATTCACGGATGGCCGTGCCCGCCGTGATGACGTCATCGACGATCAAGACCCCCCCGCTCAAGGGGCTGCCGACGATGCTGCCCCCCTCGCCGTGGTCCTTGGCCTCCTTGCGATTGAACGCAAACGGCAGATTGCGGCCGGCCACTTCCGCCAGCGCCGCCGCCGTGACGGTGACCAAGGGAATACCCTTGTAGGCCGGCCCGAACAGCATGTCGAACTTAAGGTCGGAAGCCGCGAGCGCCGCCGCGTAGGCACGTCCCACCGCGCCGATGGCGGCGCCGGTATTGAACAGGCCGGCGTTGAAAAAGTACGGGCTCTGGCGGCCGGATTTCAGAGTAAAGCTCCCGAATCGCAGCACCCCCAGCCGCACGCACAGATCGATGAAGTCACTTTGATATGCCGAGGTCATAAGGGCTGATACTATCGCGCGCGATGCGCATCGTCATGCTGAACCCTGATTATAGGAAAGGTCCAATAGCGGCCGGACCGCACCTCATGCCTGGAAATTGTATTTCCGCGACGATGTGGAGCCTTCGCGTTTGACTGCGGCGGCGAAGCCCACATTGCGGCAAGCGCTTGGCGACAAGCGCATGGTAGCCATCCTCTTCCTGAGCTTCGCTTCCGGGCTGCCCTTCAATCTGACCAACTTCACCTTGCAGGCGTGGCTGGCATCCGCCGGCCTCAGCATCAAGGTCATCGGCATTTTCTCCTTGGCGGCGCTGCCCTATAACGTAAAATTCTTGTGGGCACCTTTCCTCGACCGCTACCTGCCGCCCATCCTGGGCCGGCGCCGCGGCTGGATATTGATTTTCCAGGCCTGCCTGACCATTTGCATCGGCGTCATGGGTTTCAGTTCTCCGACGAAAGAACCCTATGTGCTCGGCGCCATTGCAGTTTTCCTGGCCTTCCTGTCTGCGTCGCAGGACATCGTGATCGATGCGTATCGCGTGGACACCATTCCGGCGAGCGAACGCGGGTTGGCCGCCGCCACCCAGGCGTTCGGCTACCGCACGGCGGCGATGCTGGCAGGTGCCGTGCTGGTCTACATAGCCGGCAGCCTCGGCTGGCAGCTGGCCTTCCTGTGTGTGGCGGGCCTCATGGCGACCATGATGCTGGCAACAATCTGGGCACCGGAGCCGGACGCGCCGGGCCACGCGCCGCGTACCTTGGCCGATGCGGTCTGGCATCCCTTGCGCGCATTGCTCAAGGAAAGAGGTATCTGGGGTTTTCTGGCACTCATCCTGCTCTACAAGCTGGGCGACGCTCTTGCACTCAGCCTGTACAGCACCTTCATGATCCGAGGTGTCGGATTCTCCCTGCACGAGCTGAGCATAGCCGGCAAGGTCAACATGACGGTGTCCACCATGATCGGTGTGGCCTTCGGCGGATGGGTCTACCTACGCTGGGGAACATTCCGATCCCTGCTGATTTTCGGCATCGGCCAGGCGCTTACCAATCTGCTCTACATGTGGCTGGCGCTGGCCGGAAGGAAAGTGTGGCTGCTGGTGCTTGCGACATCCCTGGATACGATGATCGGCGGAATGGGTCAGGCCGCGTTCGTCGCCTTCCTGGTGTCGCTGTGCTCTGCGGATTTCAGCGCCACGCAGTACGCGCTGTTGTCTGCTCTAGCGGTGCTGCCGCGAAACGTGACGGGCGCGATCGCCGGGGCGTTGGTGCCGGTGATCGGCTGGGCGAATTTCTTCGTGGTTACCTGCTTGAGCGCGGTGCCGGGGCTCATTCTGCTGGTCATATTGCGCGGGCCCTTGAACGAACTGTCGGCCCGCGAAGCCGCGAAGACCTAAACTCTCGTTGGAGCGCCCGTGGAGCGGCGCCAATTGAACTCGCGGCGTGAGGGCTCAGCGGCGCAGCGATCGATCGTGCGGAGTGGACCAAAGGCCGCGCGCGTTGTCCTCGAACTCGCGATCCAAGTCTTCGGCTTCCACATCCACGGCACCCGACCAGTCCTCCGGTGCATCGGCCGAATCGATGAGCTCGTCCAGCAGCTGCTCATTCCACGAGTCGAAGTCCATTTCGGCGACGGTACCATCGAAGTATTGAATTTCTATGGTTTGGTCTTGGTCGTCGATGGCGACCACCTCAAAGAGCTCGTTGGTACCGCCCCGATACCATTGCCCAACGATCGGCCTGATTGCGTTCATTGTGCCGGCCCCCACTGCTATGCTCGACTACATTCAACTCCCAATGAGTCATTCGCGCAATATGTAAATTTTGCGCGCAGCAACAACGCCCGTGATCGAAGCGCTCATCAAATTCTTCGTGGTCTTTTTCGTCGTGGTCGATCCCATATCGCTGATCCCTTTGTTCGCCGGCCTGACCCAGGGAGCGAGCCCCCGTTACAAGCAGAAAATGGCGGGCAAAGCTGCCGTGATCGCGCTGGTGATATGCGTGCTGTTCGCGCTGGTGGGTGCGGGATTCCTCGACATCATGGGCATTTCCCTGAGCTCGTTCCGTATCGCGGGCGGCACTCTGCTATTCCTGATCGCGCTCGACATGGTGTTCGCGCGCACCTCGGGCACCCGCTCGACGAGCACCGAACAGGAGGAGGCCAAGAAACGCGAGGATATATCGGTTTTTCCGCTCGCCTTTCCCTTCATCGCGGGGCCCGGCGCGCTCGCCACCATTTTGCTCGCCGCGGGCGAGGTGCGCGCGAAGCTGCTGCTGTTCGCGGGTTTCCTCGGCGTCGTCGCGCTGGTGATTATCGTCTGCTGGATCTTGATGTTGGCGACGCCGCGCCTGATCAATGTGCTCGGCGTGACCGGGGCGAACGTGGTGAGCCGGCTATCCGGCGTGATTCTTGCCGCCCTGGCGGTGCAATTCATCGTCGACGGCATTCGCGGCAGCTTCCTCTGAGTGCAATGCCGAGGGCGTTTCCGACTTCGTGTACGCCAGATCCCATACACCATGGCCCAGGCGCTCGCCGCGCCTCTCGAAACGAGTCGGCGGCCTGAAATCCGGCCGCGGCACATAGGTGTGGTCGGAGCTCAGCGAGGCGAGATGCGGATCAGCATTGCACACGGCCAACATCTGCTCGGCGTAGTCCTGCCAGTCGGTGGCGAGACGCAGTACCCCGCCTGAACGGAGTTTGGCCGCCAGCTCTGCCACGAATGCCGCATCGATCAGACGCCGCTTGTGATGGCGCTTCTTGTGCCAGGGATCGGGGAAGAACACCAGGATTTCGTCGAAGGAGCCATCCCTCAGCTTGTCCCTCAGCACCTCCACGGCGTCGTGACAGATGACGCGCAAGTTGCGCAGGTTTGCCTCCGCGGCGCGCAGCAGGAGGCGGCCCACACCCGGGCGGTGCACCTCGATGCCCAGGTAGTCTTTGTGCGGATGTTGCTCCGCCAGCTTCCCAATCACTTCCCCGACCCCGAAGCCGATCTCCAGGCTGCGTGGCGCGCAGCGTCCGAAAATCGCCTCCAAGTCCAAGGGAGCCTCACCTAATTCCACGCCGTAGGCCGGCCACAGTTGCGTGAGTGCGCGCTCCTGCGCGGCGGTCATGCGGCCGGCGCGCAGGACGAAGCTGCGGATGTGACGTGGGGTGTGCATGGGCGCGAAGTGTGCCTGATATCATGCTTCGATGCGCAATTCTAAGTGCAGCGTGCGGCCGGGATGCAGGGGCGGTACGTGGCCGGCTCTGACCCTCCTCGCGCTCCTGTTGTGCGGCTGTGTCGGCCTGCCGCCGCATGTCCAGAAATACCACAGCGAAGCGCTGCCCAATCCCCAGACGACGTCTCTGGGCCGCCTTCTTGCGGCCGAGCAAGGCAACAAGAATCTATCGGGCATCCGCTTGCTGACATCGGGCGAGGAGGCCTTGGCGGATCTCATCGCGCTCGCCGACCACGCCGAGCGGACGCTAGACATTCAGTACTACATCATTCATCAAGACGAATCCGCGGCGCTGCTGCTGCATCATCTGCGCCTGGCAGCGGACCGCGGCGTGCGCGTGCGCGTCCTGGTCGATGACCTCAATACCGTGGGGGAAGACCGGCGTTTCCTGCATTTGAGCGAACACACGAATGTCGAAGTCAGGGTATTCAATCCGTTTCCCGGCGGCAGATTTGCGACCTGGACGCGATTCGTTGCCTCGGCGACCGACATTCGCCGCATCAATCACCGCATGCACAACAAGCTGTTCGTTGCCGACAATGCGCTGGCGATCACCGGCGGCCGCAACATTGGGGATCAGTACTTCACACGCGATCAGTACAACAATTTCATCGATCTGGACGTGGTGGCGGCCGGCGCCATAGTGCCGGAACTGTCGGCCTCGTTCGACGCCTTTTGGAACAGCAAGTATGCCTACCCGATCGCCTCGGTAGCCTCGCCGGTGAGTGCCGAGCCGGCGTCGCCGCCGCCGCCCGCCGACGATGCCTCCACCGTGAGCGCCGATTGGCTGGAGCGCGAGCTGGAAGCGGGAAAGGTGGATCTGGCGTGGCTGCCCGCCACGGTGCTCGCGGATCGGCCCGCCAAGATCGCGAGCGAAACCTCTTCCGACGAGGAGGTCACGATTGCCAACGATCTGGGGGCTCTGATGCGCTCGGCCAAGCAGGAGCTCATCGTGATTTCTCCCTACTTCGTCCCCGGCGACGATGGCGTCGCCATGTTCGCCAAGCTCGTAGGCGAGGGCGTGCACATCAGAATACTCACCAACTCGCTGGCCTCGACCGATTCGCCCCTGGTGCACAATGGCTATGCGCGTTACCGCGTCGCGCTGCTCAAGCTCGGTATCGAACTGTCCGAGGTGCGGCCCAAGCTCGGGCAAAAGCGGGCCCGCTTTCATCCCTTTCGCAGTTCCACCGCCAGCCTTCACGCCAAGGCGCTGGTGATCGATCAGAAAACCGTATTCATCGGATCGATGAATATGGACGCGCGTTCGGCGCGCATCAACAGTGAACTGGGGCTCGTGATTCGCAGCACGGACATCGCGCGCCAGGTCACCAGCTTGCTCGATGACATCAGCGCGGACGGGAGCTACACGCTGCAATTGGTGGATCACAGCAATCGAATCGAGTGGTCCAGCGGCGAGTCCGGTTCGGAAAAACATTGGTTCACCGATCCGGAAACCACGAGGTTGCAGCGCTTTACTCTGAAAATGCTCGCGCCGTTTGCGCCGGAGGAGTTGCTGTGAGGGGATCGGGAGCCGCCGGCCGGCTCAGGAGAGTCGCAGCGTGCTCAGATAGTCCTTCACCTTGGCGCGGAACCCTTCACTGCTCGTCACGGTGGCGCCGCCCGCCAGTACCAGGATGAAATCGCCGCGCAGGGTCCGATTCACCTCCCTGACATAGTTCAGATTGACCAGGCAGGAGCGGCTGATGCGCAGCATCGGTTGCGAGCGCAGCGCCATTTCCGCCTGCTGCAGAGTGCTGCGGGCGTGAAAGCTGTCCTTTCCAACGCGGATCACGACGTAATTGCGATCCGCCTCGATCATCTCCACCTGGGAGGCTTCGAGCACGTGTAAGTGACCGCCGAATTCCGCCAGCAGCCGCGGCCGCTCCTCGCCGGCGGAGCGTGCGCCACGTTCCAGTTGCGCAAGCAAGCCGGCGAGCAGCGCCTGGCGCTCGTCCGATCCCGACTTTGCGTGGCGCGGCCGCACGCGCTCCAATGTTCTGCGAAAGCGCTCCTGATCGAAGGGCTTGAGCAGATAATCCACGGCGCTGACTTCGAATGCCTCGACCGCATAGGTGTCGTAGGCGGTGACGAATACCAGCGAAGGCAGCTGTGCAGGTTCCAGCGCGCGCGCAAGCTCGATGCCGCTCAGCGGATCCATTTGAATATCGAGGAACAGCAGTTGCGGCGGCTGCAACCGAATGGCGGCCAGCGCGGCTTCGCCGTCGCCGTATTCACCCACCACCCGCAAGTCGCTTTCCGCCTCGCAGAATTCCCGCAAGGTGCGTCTGCCGGCTTGCTCGTCGTCGACGATGATGACGTCCATCATGCGTCCGCCAATGCCGGCGCGGGGCGTGCGTGGCCCACGGGCGACTGGCGAATCGCGGGCATCGAGATCTCGCTGCACCAGTCATCGTCGATTGCGCCGGCAGAGAGCTGGGCGCGCCCCTCGAACTGGACGGCCAAGCGTTCGCGGACGTTTTTCAGGCCGATGCCGCCCTCGCCGATCGGCTTGTCCGGCGCAATGGTGTTGAGCACGGATAGAGTCAGCACGTTCTGCGCCATGCGCGCGACGACACTCACGGTCACGCGGCCCTGATGGCCCGACAATCCGTGAACCACGGCGTTTTCAACCAATGGCTGCAGAATCAGACTCGGCACCCAAACGGCCGGGATGTCCGTGGCGGCGGGCAGGATCACGGTCAAGCGATCGGCGAAGCGCCGCTGTTGTAACTCCAAATACAATCTGACGAATTGCAATTCATCATTGAGCTTCGAGAAATCGCGCTCACCCGCGCTCAGCAGCCTGCGCAGCAAATCCGCAAGCTGAACCACCATGGACTGAGCGCCCTTGGGGTCCCATTCTATGTAGCCGCGAATCGTGTGCAGTAGATTGAAGAGAGTATGCGGCGACAATTGCATGCGCAGCGCCGCCAGGCGCGCCGCGCTCCACTCACGCTCGAGCGCCGTGAGACGCAGCTCGGAGTTTCGAAACCGCGTATACAGCGCCAATCCCGTGATCAGCGCCAATCCAAATCCATAGGCCGGTAGAAAGCTGACGAAACTGGCCGTCCACAGTGAGAAAAGCGGTTCTATCCAGTTGCCGGAAGCGTGCATCGCCATGGCGTCGTGCCAGTCCTCCGTGCCCAGGGTCATCTGCGAGACGAGCATGGCGGGATAGGCCATGGCCGCGAACACGCAGCCGAGAATCAGCTGCAAGGGCACTGCGATCAGCGGCGGCCGCCATTGAATCCGCAGCGACGCCCAAAAAGACACCAGCAGAATGGGCAGCAGCAGCACATGCTGCAAGAGGCGCGCATCCCAGGCGGCAAAAAACGAGATATTGGTTATGTGCGCCATGCCCGTGCGCATGCTGTATGCGTACAAGATGTTCGACACGGCCACATACGCCCAGAACAGGCAGCTGATGCCCAGAAACTGACGCAAGCTCAGGCCTCCCGCAAAGCGTGGGGCTGGGGATTCCACGGTGTCGAAACCGATCATGGTGGCAAGCGTAGCGCAAGTAAGGCGCGATTGCGGATTCCACGGCTCCCGCGCGGGACGAAACCGTCGTTTGGCGGGACGACCTCGACGGTTGGGCACAGACGCGGGCGGCTGCCGGCGCGTCTTATATACGCGTCATCCAATACCGTCACCTGAGGAGACAATTCATGGACACTTTCATTCCGACCCGCGCCGCGGGATCGCGCGCCAGAGTCGCATTGCTGTTGCTGGGCGGTCTCGCGGGCGTCATGGCCGCCGGTGCAGCCGGTGCGGCAACGTCCGACAGCGACCTGCCGAGCGTCGTGGTCAAGTACAGTGACCTCACCCTCGCCACCGATAGCGGCGTCAACCAGCTGTATCGCCGAATCACGGCCGCGGCCAAGCAAGTTTGCCCCGACGCCTCCATGCGGGACCTTGGTGCACAGCGTCAGGTCGAGCACTGCCGGAATCAAGCTATCGCCAAGGCGATTCAGCAAATCGACAATCCGCGGTTGGCGGCGCTGTACGCCGTCCGTTCGAAGAACGGTTGAGTGGGGTTCAACTCGGCGCGGCCTGCCGCAGGATCGAACGAAACGGTGCAGTG
>Ga0302324_100021326_pt1 | contig 12632 bp, 9 predicted proteins | sample Palsa_T0_1_FD_201949 | JGI IMG/M metagenome (GOLD analysis project Ga0302324, IMG submission 201949) | Peat permafrost microbial communities from Stordalen Mire near Abisko, Sweden - Palsa_T0_1 | ecosystem: Environmental > Terrestrial > Soil > Palsa > Peat permafrost | place: Sweden: Abisko...
AGCCGGATCCACCGGACGACGAGCTCCCGTTGTCGTCGCCGCTGTCGTCGCCACCGCCGGGGGGTACGATGAAGCCGCTGTCGTCCACCTCCGTGAGGCCGCTGTCGTCGCTGCCGCTCCCGCTGGATCCGCCGCCGGATCCGGAGCTCGAGCCCGAGGCATCGACCCCGGGCAGGGAGCCGTCCGCGCCGGCCGCGCCGCCATCGCCACTCGCCCCCACGGTGTTGTTGGCGGTCGAGCCCCCGCAAGCGACGCCAAGGACGACGGACACACCAAGAACGTTCCTCAGATAAGACGACATGAAATACCTCCCAGGGACCTGGTGCAGCCCTACCCGACCAGCCACCGGTCTCTAGAGCAGCAAGTTTCGCGCTAGGCGTCGCCAGCGGACACAAATGACGCGTAACCTTCGAATTGTGGGGGCCCACCTTATTGCCGTGACGCGCAATGCCCCGGTCCGGCCTGGTTCCGCGCACGTCCGGGTGGACGACGTTGCGCTCGCCCGCCGCTGCACGATCGGGGACCGGGCGGCCCAGCGCGAGCTCTTTCAGCGCGAGCGCCGGCGCGTGCACGGAACGCTGTACCGGATCCTCGGGTCCAACGCCGAGATCGACGACCTGCTGCAAGACGCGTTCATCGAGATCTTCCGCTCGCTCGCCACGTTCCGGGGCGAGGCCATGCTCGGGACCTGGATCGACCGCATCACGGTCCGCGTGGCCTACGCCCACCTGACCAAGCGCCGGGTCGACACTGTGCACCTGGCGCTGGTGCCGGAGCCGCGGGGCGACGAGCTCGGCGCCGATGAACGCGCGATGACGCGCGAGGCCGCAGCGCACCTGTACGCGGCGCTCGACCGGGTGCCGGCGGCCCAGCGGATCGCGTTCGCGCTGCACGTCGTCGACGGGCGGCTGATCAAGGACGTGGCCAAGACCACCAACGCGTCGGTCGTGGCGACCAAGGTGCGCATCTGGCGCACGTGGCGCGCCCTCGAACGCGCGGCGCGGCGCGATCCCTTGCTGTGCGACCTGCTCCGAGCTCCATCGGAGCGGCGTGCGTCCCAGGGTGACGGGCCATGAAAACCCATCGCTCCCTCGGCCCCCCCCCCGCGGTCGAGCCCCTCGCCGAACCGCGCTGGGCGCAGATCGAGCACGCCCTGTTCGACGCGGAGCGCCGGGTATGGGCGCCCGATGCGCAACCGCCGGCGCCGTGGCTCTCGCTCCGGGGCGGCGCGGCGCTGGTGCTGGCGGCGTCGCTGGTCATCGTCGCCGGAGTGTTCGCGGTGCGCACGCTCGCGCAGCCGGCGCCCGGCGCCCCCACACGGGTCGAGACGGCGGCCAATGGCTCCCACGTCGAGTTCGGCGAGTCCACGGTCGACGTGGGCCCTGAATCCTCGGTCCGCCTCGTGGGCGACGACGCCCGCGGGATCATGGTGGTCGTCGACCGAGGCCGCGTGGAGTGCGAAGTGACCCCGCGCCACGGCCGCCCGCCCTTCATGGTGCAGGCGGGCGCCGTCGAGGTGAAGGTGGTGGGCACGCACTTCGCGGTGGCCCGCTCAGGCTCGAAGGCCACGGTCGACGTCCAGCACGGCCAGGTCGAAGTGACCACCGGTGAAGGCAAATGGCTCGTGGGCGCGGGCGCCCACTGGCCCCCCCCGCCGGCCCCCCCGGTAGCCCTCGCCCCCCCGACCTCGACCTGGACCCCGATCTCGACCCCGAACCCGACCTCGACGACCTCGACCTCGACCCCGACCTCGACCTCGACCTCAACCCCGACCCCCCGCCCTTCCCTCTCCCCCCGCGCCCGCTACGAAGCCGCAAGCCGCCTCGAAGCCACCGATCCCGACGCCGCCCTCACCCAATACCGCGAGCTGGCGCGCCAAGGCGGAGGCTGGGGGCAAATTGCGCTCTTTGCCGCGGGCCGCCTCGATGCGGATCGGGGCGATCGGGACGAGGCGCGTCGGCTCCTTCTCCAGTACATGAGCTCGTACCCGGGTGGGGCCAACGCGAACGACGCTCGGGAGCTGCTCAATCGCATGCGGTAGGCTTCATGCTGGGGACTCGGCGTGCAGCGGCGAAGAGACTTCGGTCGGGGCGCCTGGTGGAGCCCGAAGGGGGCGCTGATCCTCGCCCAGGTCGCTGCCCTCGCCGGGGCGTCGACGGCCGGCGCGCAGGAGCGGCGGGTGGCGGCGCTCGACGCCGACGCGCCGCTCACGCGGGCGCTCACGGTCGCGCTCTCGCCGTGGCAGCTCGGGGTCGTGCCCACGCCAGGGCCAGCGCCGGCGCCCGATTTCGATACAGCTTCCGCGCGAGCGCGGGTCATCGCGCTCGATCAGCACGCCGACGTGGTCGTGTGGCTCGTCCCCCCGGCTCGCCCGGGCGAGCCGGGATCGCTCTGGGTGTACGACACCGCCAGTCAGCAGCTCGTCGTCCGGCCCCTGATCGTCTCTCCGCCGTTCGATGCGGCGGCTGCGGCCGCGGTTGCGCTTTCGGTGAAGACCATCCTTCGCGGCAGCCCCCTCGTGTCGCAGTTCGCCGAGGAGGCGGCCCCCGCGACCACGACCGCGCCGCCCCTCGTGCCGCCAGCCGCGACCGCCGTCCCCCAAGAGACGACCGATCGCCCTGCGGAGTCCTCCTCCGACGCGCCCCCGGCCCCATGGCGATTCGAGACGCTCGTGGGCGCGCGAACGCCGACGGGGGCTGGGGCCGCCGCGGAGCCATGGGCCGAGCTGGGGCTGAGCTTGTGGCCGCGCGCGCAAGGGGGCCATTTCGGCTGGGGGATCGGTTTGCAGGGCGGGTCGGGCGTGTCGCTCGCGAGCGGCGCGTTCGACGGCTCGTATCGTCAGGGGGCCCTCGACGTGACGGCGCGGCTTCGTACGAGCGCCACGCGGTGGCTGTCGTTCGAGCTCCGCGCGGGGCCGGAGATCGCGCTGACGTCGTTCACCGGTCAGGCGACGGGCGCTGCGTCGATCCACGCGCTGCGCGTGAACCCCGCGCTCGATGTCGGCGGGATCGTCGACTTCGCGCCCTGGGCGCGCGTCCACCTGGGACTGGTGGGCGACGCCGTCCTGCTCCTTCGATTCCAGCGCTACGCGCTCGACGGCCTCGAGGTGCTCGACGAACCGCCCGTCGCGCTTGTCCTGGGTGTGCGGCTCTCGGTGGAGGTTGACTAGGTGGCATCGCGACCGCTGGCCTCCACGATCGCCGTGATCGTCGTCGCTGCCGTCGCGGCGGCGTGCGGCGAGGATGTCGACTTCGGCAGCGCGCCAGCGGCCGACGCGGCGACGCGCGAGGCATCGGCCCTCGACGCGGCCTCGGGCGACGCGGCTTCGGGCGACGCGGGCGGGATGCCTGCCGGTGACGGAGCGCCTTGCTCGACGACGAGCGACGCCGGGCCGACCTGCCGCTCCAACGGACAATATTGCAGCGGCCCCGGCGACTGCTGCTCCGCGCGCTGCGACGACTCGTACTGCCTGCCCTCGGGGACATGCTCGCCACCGGGCGCCCCCTGCGAATATGGGACGTCGTGCTGCACCCAGCGCTGCGTACAGGGTCCGCACAGCGAGCTCTCGTGCGGCGCGTTCTGCGAGAGCGACGGCGCACCATGCGACGACGCGCAGGACTGCTGCTCGCTCGCCTGCAACGGGGGCCAGTGCGGCGGCGCCATCTGCAGCGTGGTCGGCGGCACGTGCGTCGAGGACAGCGGCTGCTGCTCGGACCGGTGCGACGGGGGCCGCTGCGTGGCGACCCCCGAGGCGTGCTTGCCGAGCGGCGAGGCGTGCAGCGGCGACGCGGGCTCTGATTGCTGTTCGGGGGTGTGCGATCCGACCAGCCGTTGCGACGTCGGCCCCGGCGTCGGCCCCGGCGGCTGCCGCGAGACGTCGAGCCCCTGCGTCACGGACTCGGATTGCTGCCGCGGTAAGTGCATGGCCGATTCGCAGGGGATCCCGGTGTGCACCGCGATGTGCCTGGGGCCCGGCAATGGTTGCAACTCGAACGGCGACTGCTGCAGCGGGGCGTGCGGCGGGCTCCCGTCGACGTGCCGCGAATGCCCCGCCAGCATGTTTCCCTGAGAGCGAGGAGCCCTACTCGTCCGCCGCTCCATCTTCGCATCCGGCGTCGCCGTTCGGCGCGCCGCAGGCGATCCATCGTGCGATCTGATCGATGTCCGCCGGGCAGAGGTTGCCGACACCGAAGGGCATCTTGGCGCCGCACGGGGGATCGGTGACCTTCAGGTACAGCAGACTTGCGTCCGGGTGAAATGGGGCGACCCGCACGAGGCCTGTCGGCGCGCAGAGGGGACCCTCGGCCGGCACTCCGACGAGAGCGATATAGCCCGCGCTCTCGCTGGGCAGCTGCAGGTAGTCGGCCGACCCCCCGTGGCAGAACTCGACCGCACAGTTGGAGTGCAAGATCTCGTTCCAGACGGCGTCGTAGGTCGGAGCGTACGAGCGCCCGCCGGCGTCGCACGGGTGGACGTACGCCGACGTCTGCGCCACGGGCGAGCCGTCCGCTTGGCTCGCCTCGACGTTCTCGGCCGACGCGTCGCCCGCCTGCACGCTCCCCCCCGAGCAACCCTGGAGCACGCCGATCGACACGGCGACGAGCGCGCGCCGCGCCCCGGGCCGTGTCGACCCAGCTCTCAGCCCGGGATTCCTTTGGCGCGCATGATCCGGGCATGCGCGGCGTACTCGTCGAAAGTCCGCGGACCGAGCGGCGTCTTCGCGGCCCAGCGCCTCGGGCCGATCTCGCCGTCCAGTTGGCGCTTGATCATGGCAAACGAGCTGTTGTCCACCTTGCATCGGGCTGCCGTCGGATCGACGCGGTAAAGCTTGGCCGCGGTAAGACCGAAGATGTTGGCCTTGATCTGCTGCGTGAGGGCCGGGTAACCGTACATTTGCTGGTACTGTGGCGTAATCTGGAACGCACGGAAGGCCTCGATCTGGCTCTGCGGGCTGCCGCCGAGAATGCAGTCCGTCCCCCAGACCATGTTGTTGGGCCCCAGGTACTTGAGGATCTTGCCGACGTAGTGCTGCGCCTGGTTCGTGTCAGTCATGACATTGCTCCAGGCGCTGCCCATCTCGGCGTAGACATTGTGCGGCTTGAACATGTAGCCCGGCTGATCCGGATCGTTGATGACGCCGGCGGCGAGGAGCGACTGAATGAGCTGGTTTACGCCGGTGAGCGTCGGAGGGGAATTGGTGGGCCAACACGCCTTGATGTCTGACGGCGTGTTGGCCGGATTGTAACCGGGGTAAGGAACGCTCTCGGTCGCCGTGGGGTATACCGCCGCGATGCCGGTGGCGGAGCACGGGTCGCTCATTGCGCCCCCCGTGCCCGCGTGGATCGCCGAGTGGTAGATGACGAAGTTCGCCTCCGGGAACATCTTGGCGATCGGCCCGATGTCCCACGGCTGGTTGTTGATGACATTGAAGCCCGGGATGGGCAGGCCCTTGTGGATGGCAAAGTTGGGCACGCCGAGCTTCAGGCCAGCCTCGATGAAGGCGATGCCGATCGGATCGGTGAGGTAGTAGCCCTGCGCGTAGCCGTTCGCGCCCGGATACGTGTCCGACGTCCACGCCGGATAGGCCTTCCACGACCCGCACTGCCAGGACTTGTCCGCAACGGCAGCGTACATCCCCTCGACCTGACGCTCGAGGTAGTCGTTGGGCATGACCTGGACCTGGTTGATGCACCGCTGCGACATCGACTTCTGGTTGATCCAGTCGCGGAGCACACGCATCGACTCGTTGGTGAGGGGCAGGCCGCAGGCGATCGGCGAGTTGGCGAGCAGCGAGCGCTCAGAGAAGCACGTCGCCGCAGGCCACGACGTGATGACCGACATCGTCGTGTCGCTGTCGATGAACATGAGCTCCGCGTAGTGCTGCGGGTTCAAGCAATCGAGCTTGTTGGCCTCGTCCGTGCAGTTCGCGAGCAGATTGAGGAAGGTGGGGTAGACGATGTTCCTGGTGCGCCACTCGCCGGCATCGAAGCAGTGCGTCTGCACGTCGAAGATGAAGTCGTCGCACGGCGGGATGTACGCGCTCGGATCGCACGTGGCCTCCGGCGCCACGACGTAGGGCCCCGTCGGCTGCGCGAAGCCACCGTCGCCGCACGAGACACCAGGCGGCAGGCCAGGCCCGGCGTCCGCCGGATTGGCGTGACCGCTCGCGCACCCCATCTCGTTGATGACGGTCAGGGTGACCGCCATGCCCATCGTGCTCGCGAGGAACGCCCGTCGATCCATGCCGTGCCGCCGGGCTTCCTTGTCGGCGCGCCTCATGATCTCGTCGCGCATCTGCGCTTCGCGCCGAGTCTGCGGGTGGAAAAACTCGCCGTTCGACCGGTTACCGAACCAGATGGGCGGCTCGAGCGGGAGCTCGGGGTCGGTCTTCTTGCGAAGCTTCAGCCAGGGCATTCTGGACGACATGGATGTTCCTCTTCCGTGGTCTCACGACGAAGGCGACAAGAAACCTGACGACTCCGCGTCATTGCGTGACGCATGTCGGGGCCGCGATGATGAGCTGGCCCCATAGGGACGTCGCGACGCTGCCGGTTCCGGCGTTGTTGATCGCGATGGCAGTTGCGCTGGCGCTCCCCGAGGCGAGCAGGTAGCAGGCGTTGCTCAAGCTGCTCTGCGACGACGCCCCCGACTTGGCGCAGCCCGTGGCCAAGGAGCTCTTCAGGATCGCGTCGCACGTGGGCAATGCGTCGCACTGCTGGACGAGAGGAAAGGCGGCCACGTTCTCGCAGAAGCAGTCGTGCACGGCCGGGTAGCCCTGGTTGTTGAAGGCCATGCACCCCGGCACGTCCGTGTACGGGGCGGTGACGCTCGTGTAGTCGAAGGACGGGTAGCTCCCGCAGATGCCGAGGTACGCGAGCGAGTCGCCGTTGTCGGGCGTGAAGACCGGCATGTAGCCGTCGTCGAGCGAGCCGTCGTTGACGTTGGGCGGCGGCGCGAACATGGACGGCCCAGGCCCGCCGTCTTCCGGGATCGTCGTGGGCAAATCGCACGGGCCATCGTCGCTTGCCTCGGGCGTCATTCCCGAAGCATCCTCGGAACCGCCCTCGGACGGACCCGTCGAGACCGTCGCGTCGGGCGTGGCGGCGGTAGCGTCGGCGGAAGCGCTCGATGCATCCGGCATCGAGGCGGTGGTCGCGTCGGTGGTGGATGCGTCGTCCACCTCGGCGTCGTTCGGGGCGGCTGCGACCGCGCCGATCGCAAGGACGCAAACCGCCAGGAGATGGTGGCGCGCCGGCACTGCTTGACGGGATCGGGAGATCATGGCGGATACCCTCAGCGAGGGTAGTTGCCACGCGGTCGATCCAACCTGTGCGGATCCTGGTCATATCCTGGAGGTCGCACGCAGGTCGCACGCGGGTCGCACGGTCGGACGCGCCTTTACCCAGCGCGGACCGCACGCGGATTGGCTTTCGAGCGCCTCTCGATCACCCGTGACGACGGAAATTTCCCCCCACGGATGCGTGCGCCTCGAGCGGATCCAGGGTCGAACTCGACGGGGTGCGTCAGCAGACGCGGCCGAGCGTCAGCGCGCCTTCAGCAGCCCGTTGGGGGTGCTCAGGCGATCGAGCGCACGCTCGACGTGCGCCGTGGTGGGCGCCATCTGAAGGCGTCTGGCCGTGTCGCCCGCGGCGTTCAGGAGGCTTCGCGCGCGGCCGGTCGCATCGCCGCTCGCGGCGAGGGTCTCGGCGAGGGCGATCTGCGTGCGCGCCAGCTGGGGGATACAGCCCAGCCGCTCGTTCATCGCGATGGCGTCTTCGAAATGGCGTATGGCCGCCGCCATCGACCCGAGCGACCGCGCAAGAAGGCCGAGGAAGAACGACGCCGATCCCAGGTAGTGACCAAAGCCGTTGGGCGTATTGCGGTGGGGGTAGGCCTTCATCAGGCCGTAGAGGCACTGCGCGTGCTCGCGCTCCTGCAGCTCGACGGCCGCGACGCTGAGGTGCGCGAGCGCGTTGAGGTACCCGAGGTCGCGCGTCATCATCGCGAACCCGCCCTGCGCCATCTCGGCGAGGAGCTTGCGCGCGTCGTCGTGGCGCTTCGTCTCGACGAGGAAGCGGACCCAGTGCGCCTGGAAGCTGGGGATCGCCGATGCCCACTCGAGCTGGGAGCGCCACGCGGCCGCGGGTGCCTGGGCAAGACCGAAGCGGTCGAAGGCGTTGGCGATGGCGTGCAGGACCGTGTGCATCTCGATGTAGTTGAGGCGCAAGCGCCGGCCCTGCGCGAGCAGCTCGTTCACGATCGCCTCGGAGCGTTCGTAGTCGCCCCGAATGAGCGCCTGTTGACCGCGCAGGCGCTGCAAGTGCCACAGGGCCTCGGGCCGCTTCATTCGACGCGCGATGGCGCCAAACGTCTCGAGCGCCTCGTCAGCGGCGGGCAGGTCGCCCTTGTGGATCAGCGCGTGGTAGCGCGTCAGCTGGATGTCGCCGTGAAGCATGGGGTTGAGGCGCACGATTTCATCGGCCACGTCGAGCAGCTCGTCGATGTGATCGGGGCCCGAAAGGACGTGCAGGCGCGACGTGAGCGCCATGGCGAGATCGCCCGGGTCGCCGCTGACGCGCGCGAGCTCGACGGACCGCGCGCTGAGCTCCTGGCTCTGCGCCGTGGACAGGGAGTATGGCGGGATGCACGCCAGCTTGCCGAGCACCCGGATGCGCAGCGATTGCTGATCGCTCGTCGCCAGCTTGGCCGCGTCTTCCAGCGCGTCGAGCGCGAGCTTGTCGGGCACGAGCGCGACCTGCACGTTGGCGCGGAGCCGATTGGCCGCCTCGAGGAGCATGTCGGCGAGACCGTGCTGGCGCGCGATCGCGATCGCCTCGGCCACGGCCTTGCGCGCGTCGCCCACGCGGCCCGTCATCCGCACGGCGGTGGCGTACGCGAGGAGCATCTCGCAGCGGCTCCGCGGATCGGCGGCGCCTTCGAAACGCTGCGCCTCGATGGCCCAGCCGAAGAACTGCGCCGCCTCTTCGTAGGCGAAGCCGTGCATCGCCGCCTTGCCGGCGGCCCGCGCGTAGTGCACGACGCGCTCGGGCTCCACGCGGGGGAGCGCGCGGTAATAGTGGTAGGCCAGGTCCTTGATGCCAAAGTCGCCGGCGCTCCGGCCCTCGAGCGCCTCGCCGACGCGAAAGTGCAGGTCGACGCGCCGGATCGTGGAGAGCTCTTCGTACAGGGCCTCGCGGATCGTGTCGTGCGAGAACGCGTAGATGCCCGCGCGCGGTCGCGGCGAGATGAGGCGCGCGGTCGTCGCTTCGTCGAGATGCGTGAGGAGCCCGTCGGCCGCGACGCCGAGCGCCGTCTGCAGGACGGGCAGCTCGAACTCCTGGCCCATCACGCACGCCACCTCGAGCACTTCGCACGTGCCCCACGTGAGGCCGCTGAGGCGGGCGCGCAGGACGTCCTTGGCCACTCCGGGCACGCGAATGTCCTCGGCCCGAAGGGCGCCGACGCCTCCGCCGCGGTCGGCGAGCGCGCTGATGAGACGCGCCGTCTCCTGCAAGAAGAGCGGGTTGCCTCCGCACTTGGCGTACACGGTCCGGTGGATCTCGGGAGGAAGGTCGAGGCCCGTCACCTCGGCCACGTAGTCCTCGACCTCGGACTCTTTGAGACCCGAGAGGGCGATGCGGTCGCATGGGCCGAGCCGCGCAGAAGCCTTGGACCACGCGTCCGACGCGGGCGTCGCGCTCCGGGCCGTGGCGACCACGACGACGGGCACGTTGGCCAGCTCCGCCGCCAGGAAGACGAGCAGATCGATCGACGCCTCGTCGGCCCAGTGCACGTCCTCGATCATCACGACGCGGGGCGCGTCGTCCGCCACGTGGAGCAGCAGGCGGCTCAGCTTCTCGAGCACCCAGAAGCGCGCGGCCGGGCCCGTGGTCGCGCCGACGACGTCGCCACCCTGCCCGCGAAGCGTCGTCTCGGGCACGTCGGCGCGCGGGATGAGATCGTCGAGCAGCGCCCGGAGCTCGATCTCCAGGCCTGGGCCGAGTGCCCCTTCGCGAAGGGCATCGCGCAGCACCTGCACCCACGGCCAGAAGGCCGCCGTGCGTCCCCCCTCGAGACAGCGGCCGGCCCACACGCTGAGCCGGCGGTCCTTGGCGATGGCCGAGAGCTCGTTGATGCAGCGGGTCTTCCCGATGCCCGCGTCGCCCGTGAGGAGGCACAGGCGCCCGCGTCCGGTGCCCGCCGCGTGCAACGCGGCCGTGAGCCTTTCCATCGCGTCGGCGCGACCGACGAACGGATCGCTCGGGGTGGTAAGGCCTGCCTTGCCGCCGACCAGCTGGATGCGCGACGACGCCGGCACCGAGGGCATGGCGGAGGGCTCGAACGGGCGTCCTGAACGGACCGCACCGACGAAACGGTACCCGCGACCGCGCACCGTCTCGATGGGGTGCTTGTCGTCCGCGCCTTGCCCGAGCACTTTGCGAGCGCGGCTGATCGTCCACGGCACAGCGGTGTCGTTGACGTGCTCACCGGGCCAGAGGGCTTCGAGGAGCTCCTCCTTCAGGACGACGCGATCGTGGTGCTCGATCAGGTACCGGATCGCGTCGAACACCTTCGGCTGCAACGGGACCTCGTTGCCGTCGCGCTTCAGCTTGTACGAGCTGGCGTCGAGCTCGAAGCGGCCGAAAAGGAAGGTCACCTGCCTACTGTATCTCCGTGCGCCAGAACGGATCACTGACAGCGCGTCTCGATGCGCTCGCGACGGAATTTCTCCACGTAGGCGCGGGTAAGCGCCCTCAGCACGAGCGGTGCGACAGAGCGCCTACGCAATACCCAGCATCTGCCCAGGATAGCGCGGTGATTGGATTCGTATCCTCCGCAACACGGTGTTCGCAGAGGATCCAATGAAAACCCCGACTGTCTCGCCGAAGGACGCCCAGAACCGCTCTGCCCGGGTCCCCGGGATCAAAGCGCTGGCGGCGGTCCTCCCGGCAGCGCTTCTGGCGGCGACGTCCTCCATCGTCGCCTGCAGCGCGTCCAACGACGGCTCACCGGCGTCGGACGCTGGCACCATCGACGCGGCGCTCCTGGGCGGCCAGGCCTGCACAGGCCTCAACTCGGGATACCTGGGCGACGACTTGTGCATCACGGCGCCGGATCCTGCCTACGGGGTCCAGTTCCACTTCGGGCCGTCCAGCTACACCGACTCGGCCGAGGTTGCTCAGTTCCTGCTCCAGCCCGGCGACGAGTTGACCGAGTGCACCTACTTTCTCACGCCGAACACGGAGACGGTCTACTTCAACGAGTACCACTCGCGGATGAGGCCGGGGTCGCACCACATGCTGCTCTTCACCCAGCCGGCTGGGGGGGGCGTCACGGAGACGCCACCGGACGGCGGTCCGCTCAACTGCACCCAGAGCCTCACCCAGCGCAACCTCTTTGGCGCCACGACGCCGAAGCTCGATATCGCGAACTTCGACGGGTCACCCGAGAACGAAGGCCTCGCCGTGGACATCCCGCCGATGCAGCAGGCCGTCATGCAGGCGCACTTCATCAACACGGGGACCGTGCCCATCCTGCGCGAAGTGTGGGCAAACATCGTCTACACGCCCAAGTCGTCGGTCAAGACTCTCGGGGATCCGATCTTCTTTCTCGCCGGCCTGGCCGAGAACATTTCCGAGGGAACCAGCACGACCCTGCACGGCACAGCCACCGTTCCAAGCAAAGCTGCCGACAACTTTCGTCTCGTCGTCGCCGAGCCGCACTTTCACACGCACCTGACGCGCTTCGACGTCACGGCAACCATCGGCGGCACGACGACGAACATCCTGGAGCAATGGCCGGTCCTCAACACGGTCACCGACCCGATCATCCGGTTTTTCGACAGCCAGACGACGAACCCCGCGATCGACATTGTGAACAAGAACGCGGGCGCTTATTCGGGCGACGTCTACCTGAAGCCCGGCGACACCATCGACTGGTACTGCGACGTCACCAACAACGATCAGCCGCAACCACTGCAGTTCACCGAGCAGGTCTACAAAGGCGAGATGTGTAACCTCTTCGGCCTGTATGCACCCTCGACCGGTGGACCCTGGTTTGCGTACAATCCCTGAGTTGGTCGTGAGGTAGTGGAGACGCGTCCCTTGCACGAATCGGGACGACACTCCGGCGAATCGGCACTATAGAGTGGCGTCCTTTGGAGGGTTCGATGAGAAATACGAGAGTTCTGTTTGCGGCTTCGCTCTTTGCCGGAGCGGGCGCGGCGCTGGCCGCCGGGTGTGGGTCGTCGTCCAAGGGCGGTGGTACCACGCCGGGCACCGGGAGCGACGCGTCGTCGGGTGATGCGGCCGAAGAGGCCGGGCCCTCGGGCGGTCCGGGCGCCGGCTGCGGTTTCATTTCGGTCGGCAACAGCGTGATGTCGTGCGACCCGGGGATGAACCTGTCGTGCTGCATCAACATTGCGACCGCGTTCTCGAACTACGAGGCCAGTGAGGCCCTCGGCACCTGCCAGACAGGTTGCACCGAATCGATCTCGTACCAGTGTCTGGCGCCGAGCAACTGCGGCACGAGCCCGAGCCAGGAATGCTGCGGCACCGAGATGGGTGATGCGAGCGCCGCTCTGGCAGCGTTCAGCGAAGCGGGCACCGATGCCGCGATCCCGGCCGACGCTT
>Ga0302324_100021327_pt1 | contig 12631 bp, 10 predicted proteins | sample Palsa_T0_1_FD_201949 | JGI IMG/M metagenome (GOLD analysis project Ga0302324, IMG submission 201949) | Peat permafrost microbial communities from Stordalen Mire near Abisko, Sweden - Palsa_T0_1 | ecosystem: Environmental > Terrestrial > Soil > Palsa > Peat permafrost | place: Sweden: Abisko...
AGTCCGGCAAACAGATCATTTCTCTTCAGCCTATTGCCGCGAGTGACGGCACTAATTCCGGAAATTTAGTGCAAGCTGTGCTCGCTCCGGAAGCTGCTCCGGATTTTGAAAAAATGCGCCGGCATTTCTTCGCCGCGTCAAGCTGCGGAATCTGCGGCAAAGCCTCGATCGACGCGGTCCGCTCGCGCCTCCTGAAGGCGCCGAACGCGGATTTTCACTTCGACCCTGAACTCCTTGTCGGCCTTCCGGACGTGCTGCGTTCCTCGCAGGATGTCTTTCGCCGCACCGGCGGATTGCACGCCGCCGCGCTTTTCGATGCAACCGGCACGTTGCTTGTGTTGCGCGAAGACATCGGCCGCCACAACGCCGTGGACAAAGTGATTGGCTGGGCGCTGATGAGCGGCCGTGTTCCGCTCGCAGATTCTGTTTTACTGGTGAGCGGGCGGGGCGGATTTGAAATTGTGCAAAAGGCCATCGTGGCCGGCATCCCTATCGTTGCGTCGGTGTCTGCGCCTTCCAGCCTCGCGGTGCAATTGGCGCGCGAGTTGCGACTCACGCTGATTGGATTCCTGCGTGGCAGGCGGTTTGTGATCTATTCGGGCGACCAGCGCATCAACAAATGAAGAAGTCACCGCGACGGCGGCTGAAGAGATCAAACTGCCGCGTTATTTGCGTTCTTGCTTGAGGGTTCTTCCTGCGGAGATTTCCGCACCTCTCGAATCATTTCGCGAAAAGTAGCGTACAGTTCGCGATCCCACCAGCCGCGTTCCGCTTCCGCATCCATCATTAAGAGCGCGGTCTCCCAGGGAATCGCGGCCTTGTACGGGCGGTCGGTGGTAAGCGCGTCAAAAACGTCGGCAAGCTGCAAGATCCGCGCGGTGAGCGGAATGTCCTCCCCCCGCAAATTGTCGGGATAACCTGATCCGTCATACTTCTCGTGATGATGCCGAATGATCGGAAGCACGGTACCAAATGTTTTCAGCGGCGCGCAGATACTTTCACCCACCGCCGCATGCTTTCGCATTTGGATGATTTCTTCGTATGTCAGCGGCCCGGGTTTCAGCAAAATCGAATCAGGCACAGCCACCTTGCCGATATCGTGCACGATCCCCGCCCTGCCCAGCGCCTTGATATCTTCCCCGGAAACGCCCAGCCGCCCCCCCAATTGCGCGGACATTTCGGCCAGCCGCTCGCAATGTCCGCGCGTGTAAGGATCGCGCGCTTCAATACTGCGAGCCAGGCTGAACAGCACCCCTTCGGCGTTCTCCAATTCGTCAGTGTATAGCTTCAAACGCAGCAGCGAACGCGTCCGCGCGAGCAGTTCGTTCAAATCGATCGGCTTGCTCAGAAAATCGTCCGCTCCGGCATTGATTCCTTTAATCCGGTCTTCGGTTTCAGAAAGCCCTGTGATCAGCACCACCGGCGTAAGCCGCGTTTCCGGCGTGGCTTTGATTCGCTTGCAAACTTCAAATCCGTCGATCCCCGGCATCAGTATGTCGAGAAGTATCAGGTCCGGACGAAACGCAGCGCATTCCGCCAGCGCAGCCTCTCCGCTGCTCGCGTCGCGCACTTCGAAACCTTCTCGATGCAGCAGCATTTCCAACGCCGCTCGCGTCGCGGTTTCGTCGTCAACGATTAGAATTTTTTCAGGCATAGCCCTCTAAGTATGACGCTCATTCCTTGCGTAGTGTCGCTTCGACCAAACCTTGCGGTTCCTCCGTGGGCAGAAAAACTTCCGCGGAATTGTCCATTCCGAAAGGCGAAAGATCCACAAGATTGAAATGTCTATCCGGCAATAAAAGATGAATCTCGCGAATGCGGTCAAAACTGGCCAGCACCGCTTCGCCCATAGCGTACAGCGTGTGCTGGAGTGAGCTGCTGTCGTGTTCGGCAAAAGTTTCCAGCAACGTTTGCCGCACGCCGTGCCAGACCGGACTGAATTCGACTTCGTCGGATTCGTAAAGCCAGTCCGCGCGAATGGTCGTGGATAAAATCCGATCGCGGTCTTCTTTCAACGTGGTGTACGGATCGCGCAGAAATCCGCCGAACGACGATTTCGTTGTCTTCAGCACATCCAGGTCCTGGATACCCGCGCGAATCGCAATTCCTTCACGAGTTCCGTCCAGCATTGCCGTGCGCTTTTCCGGACCTGACGCGCGCGTGAATGCGAAAGCATGCGGCTTCGCCCCGTGCGCAATACGGGACCACGGATTTTCCAGCGCCTCAATCCCGACTCGGGAAACTTGTTCGTTATAGGTAAGAAAGTGCTCGATCAGGTGCAGCGCAAAATCTTCCACCGCCTCGACCGGGTACTGGCGCGCCAGCGCGTACACCGTGTTCTTAATGGTGTCCGGCGGCAGAATTTTCTTGTTCTCGCCCTTTGTGTGCGCCGCTTCAAAATCGCCTTCGAAGCGAATCCCGACCGTCAGTTCCTTGATGTCGTGGCGGCCCTCCTGCCGCAAAACGCGGAGAAGTCGCACCCGCGAATTGCCGTAATTGTTTTCGCCCAGCTTCACCGCCATGCTTCAGCTCCCACTCGTCATATAACGCACGTCTGCGGCGTAAATCCACCGCCGACTATTCCACTTATTAAATGTAAGTTATGCTCGCATGCTTGAACCATGAACTACAAGACCACAGCGCCCGCGCTCCTATTCTTGCTTTTAGCGTCCAGCTCAGGTGCGGAATTGCCCACAAAAAGTACCACCGGCACTGTCGTGGTTATCGGCTGGTCGCAAACCGAAATTGTCATCGCTGTTGACAGTCGAGGGTTCGACGACAAGGCTAAATATCGCGACGATATTTGCAAGATCGTGAGGCTCGATGACCATTCGGTCTTCACTGCTGCCGGGAATATTATTCACGCTCGTGCCGGCCGAGCGCTTTGGAATGCCCAGGCAGAAGCTGCTAGTGCCTTCAAAGAAGCACAAACGACCGCTGGCCCACGGCTTCTGAAACGCGCGGCGAAAGACTGGGGCGATCGCATGGTTGCCGGCATCAATCAAGCTCTCACGATGGATCCTTCGGGTTCCCAGCTGATGCTGGAGAACAATATTTTCCTAACCGGCGTGTTCATAGGTTTTGAAAACGGTCTTACGGCGATGTATCAGGTGGAAATCGTATTCGCCCCCGGCACTCGACAGGCCAGACAGAACTTCTATACCGAGCGCCACCGGCACGCGATTCAATTTGCCGCATTGGGCCGAAACGAAATCGTTACCGAAGTCGTCGCGGACAAAACTCATTTTGCACGGGTCGAGCAGCGGAAGTGGGCCGCGGCGGAAAGGAATATTCCCTTAAGAGACAGGGACGTACGCTGGGCCATCCGCTTAGTGCAACTCACTATGGAGGACGACCCCAAGAAGGCTGACGTGGGAGGCCCCATCGACGCACTTGAAATTACACGCAGAGGAATTCGATGGGTTGAACGCAAACCAGAATGCAATCCCTAGCCACGGCCCCAGCTTCAGAGAAAGCAAATGGCAGTGTCATGAATGATGGCAACCGCAAAGCAAAGTGGAATGATTCTCTTCGAATTAGCGCGTGCGCTTCAGAAGTAGACATCCGCCAATGAAGGCCAGGATTCCCGCAGCCACGGCCGGAATGTAGGCTGCCCAAAACGCAGCGCCCGGATGAAAGTCAGGAGATGCGTTAATCAAATGGTGGTGGAGCAGATGTGCGTAAGCCAACGTTGTGAATAGCACCGAGATTCCGCACAGAATGTTCAGGATTCGCAAGGTTTCCTCCGTCGGGTGGCAGATTCACTTTAGTAGCTGGTTTTGTCCGGCTTTTGTTCCCAGCCGCGAAATGCGGCGAGTGATTCTTCGCGCATCATCTGGATCATCGGGATTTTTCGGTGCAAGTGCGGACGCTGAATTTCCCGGTATATGAACGAATCGTCAAAGCCCGCCTTTGCGGCATCCGCGGCCGTGCTCGCGAAATAGACGCGAGCGAGGCGCGCCCAGTAAATTGCTCCCAGACACATGGGACAAGGCTCGCAGCTTGAGTAAAGCTCGCAATCCGCGAGATGGAAATCTCCCAGCTTTTTGCAGGCTTCGCGAATCGCCGTCATTTCGGCGTGTGCCGTCGGATCGTTCGTCACCGTCACGCAGTTCCCGGCCTCGGCAAGAATTTGGCCGTCTTTCACAATAAGGGCGCCGAACGGCCCGCCGCCCGAACGCACGTTTTCTAGCGCGAGCGCGATGGCGCGCTGCATGAAGGTGTTTTGCTCCATTTTGGTCATTCAGTATGAAGCATTGTGGCCGTCAACGGAATTTTCTGCGTGGCGAAGGAGCGCTCTTTGCGCCGCCAGAAATACAGAAGAGCGCAGCCGATCAAAATTAATGCGATGCACAGGCCCGTCCACAACCCGGCCGCGCCCCATCCCAAATGGAAACAAAGATAGGCGCCGAGAGGCAATCCCACCAGCCAATACAAAATCAAATGGCAGATCATCGGAGTTCGCGTGTCGCCCGCTCCGCGCAACGCGCCGGTGGCTACGGTTTGCATCCCGTCAAAGAGTTGGAAAAATCCGCCCACGAAAAGCAGTGTGCTGGCCGCGCGCAGCACGGCCGGATCGGGCGTATAAATCCGGACGATATACTGCGGCGCCACCAGGAAAAGTATCGTCATCAATCCCATGAATCCGGTGCCCAGAAACATGGCGGTCCATCCCGCGCGGCTGGCACCATCCGCATCGCCGCGGCCTAGCGCTTGCCCCACGCGAACTGCGGCGGCCGCGCTGAGTCCCAGCGGGACCATATACGTAAAGCTCACTGTGTTCAGCGCGACCTGATGGCTCGCGAGCGGCACCGCGCCCAGCTTCGCGATCATCGCTGTAGCCACGGCAAAAACTCCCACTTCCATGCCGAATTGCGTAGCGGCGGGCAGGCCTAACTGCACCAGCCGCCAGATACGGAAAAAATCCGGCAGTCGGCGAGTGTCGCGCAAACCGGTTTTGTAGCGGCGATCGTAGTACACGCAATACGCAAGCAGCACACTCATCATATAAATCCGCGCGATGCACGTGGACCATCCGGAACCGACTGTGCCCATCGCCCGCAGTCCCAGATGGCCGTAAATCAGCGCCCAGTTTCCCGCCAGATTTACCAGGTTCGCTGAGACCAGCGCGAACATCACTGGCTTGGCCTGATCCATTCCCTGCAGGTAGCGCCGGAAGACAAAATAAAGCAGCAGTGGAAGCGTGGACCAGTTCAGAGCGTGCAGATACGGAACCGCCTGATTCAGCACACTGCTCTGAATGTTGAGCGAACGCATAATCGGCCCAAACAACATGACCAGCCCCATCAGCACCGGAGATATTCCCAGGCTCAGATACACACCGTTCACCAGCACGCGATGGCACTCTTCCAAATCACCCGCGCCGTAGGCGTGCGAAACAAGCGTGTCCAGTCCCAGCATCAAGCCCGTGCCGAAAATCGCGACAGCGATGTACAGGATACCTCCCAGGCTGACCGCGCCGATCGCCACCGCGCTGTTCGCCTGGCGCCCCACCATCATCGTGTCCACGATGCCCATGGTCATCCAACCCAGTTCGGCGCAGACCAATGGCATCGCGAGCCGCAACATCGGCCGCGCTTCTTCCGCAATATAGTGGACGAACAGGCGTCTTAGCATAATTTCGCGTCCCGCGATGACTTTGCCGGATCGGCTCCGCAAAAAACACGCCGAACGAAATCAATATTTGGAAGTTTATCGGGATTATGCCGGGGAACAAACCGCAAAAGCACACCGCGGCTCCGTTCCCTTCGATCCGCTGAAGGACTCAGGACGCAGGAAAATTTCCACGTAACGCAGCACAACGCAGTTCCAGGCGCGGGTATAATTGGTCTCGGCCCAAGGAGACATCATGGCCAAACAAGAGAATCGCGTCGAACTGAAAGCCAGCTCCCGCGCCGAATTTCCGGGCGCGCGCAAGATCGGTCCTGCGGACCCCAACGAGCGCATCGAAGTCACCGTCTTTCTTCGCCGAGGCTCGCCGCCATCCGCGTTCCCTTCTCTCGACCGCCTCGGCGCAACTGCTCCCAAGGACCGCGAGTATCTTTCCTGCGAAGCGTTTGAAGCCAAGCACGGTGCGCGCGCCGAAGACATCGCCAAAATTCGCGCGTTCGCTGCGGAGTACGGTCTGCAAGTCGTTTCCGAAAGCTCCGCGCGCCGCTCCGTTTTTTTGGGCGGCACCGTGGGAGCGTTCAGCAAGGCTTTCAGCGTGCAGCTCAGTCGCTACCAACACGCACAAGGCAACTACCGCTGCCGCACCGGGACGCTTCAAATTCCCGCCGCGCTCGAAGGCATCATCGAAGGCGTCTTCGGCCTCGATAACCGCCCGCAGGCGCAGACTCATTTCCGCCGCCGCAAAGATAACGATGCAACCGGCAAAGTCCGCGCGCAAGCCGCAGATGTTTCTTACACTCCGCTGGTTGTCGCGCAAGCTTACGATTTTCCTGCCGGAACGGACGGCACCGGCCAGTGCGTGGGAATCCTGGAATTGGGCGGCGGATATAATCCCGCCGACCTCACAAAATATTTTGCCGGCCTCAAAATTTCTCAGCCCAAAATTACGGTTGTCCCGGTTGATGGCGGCTCGAATTCCCCCACCGGCGATCCTGACGGCCCCGACGGCGAAGTGGAACTCGATATCGAAGTTGTCGGCGCCATCGCTCCCGCCGCGCAAATCGCCGTTTATTTCACCACCAACACCGACCAGGGCTTTCTCGACGCGCTGACCACCGCCGTCCATGACACGACGAATCGCCCCGCGATCATTTCCATCAGTTGGGGCGGCCCGGAAAGCTCCTGGACGCAGCAAGCGATGAATTCTTTCAGCTCGGCCTGCCAGGACGCCGCTACCATGGGCGTCACCGTCCTCGCTGCTTCCGGCGATAGCGGCTCGACCGACGGTTCCACCGACAACACGCCCAACGTCGATTTTCCGTCGTCCAGTCCTTACGTCGTCGGTTGCGGCGGCACGCGGCTGACTTTGTCGGGCGCGAAAATCACCGCTGAAGTTGCCTGGAACGAGCTTGCCGCTGGCGAAGGCGCAACCGGCGGCGGAGTCAGCGGATTTTTTGCCCTTCCAACCTATCAGCAGCAAGCCGGCGTGCCGAAATCGCCCAGCGGTTTTGTCGGCCGCGGCGTGCCGGACGTCTCCGGAGACGCGGACCCCGAGACCGGCTACAACGTCATCGTAGATGGAAGCGCCACCGTCATCGGTGGAACCAGCGCCGTAGCGCCGCTCTGGGCCGGCTTGCTCGCGCGGATCAATCAGTCGCTGGGGAAAAATGTCGGCTACGTGAATCCTCTGTTGTATGCCGCCAAAAGCGCCGCCACTTTTCACGACATCACCAGCGGCACCAACGGCACCTATTCCGCCGGCCCGGGCTGGGACGCCTGCACCGGCCTCGGCAGCCCGGACGGAACAACCCTGCTCGTCTCCCTCGGCGGCAAATCCACTTAGCCGCGCGCCCCGCACGCGCTGACCTTTGCGCCTGATAAAGCTTTCTACCTTTTGCGCAGGCTCATCCGCGCAATGTCGTCGCCTTAGTCCCTTTACCTTTTGCGCCGATTTTCTCGCGCAATGGTTTGGTTCAAAGTTCGCGATTAGAACGGGTTCGTTTTGTTTGTTTTCAGCGAGTTGCGGCATGTTCTAATTCCACGTGTTCTCGATTAGAAATGGACGGATCGGCGGCGAAATTTATGGAGGCAACGGGCACGACGGGGAATTTGCCCTGGCTTGCGCCAAAGGGCACCGCGGAACCCGCGGTGATGGCGGCGACAGGCTGGAGGCTACCTGTCGCGTTTACAGGATCGGAATTTTTATGGGCTTGCGCCGGGGGCGCCGCAGAGTTCGCGGCGGAGGTAACGGGCGACAGCAAGCCACCTTTCTTACTCAAAGGAGCCGGAGTAGAGGCGGGATCGGCGCTGCGCTGGTCAACGTATCGATGTTCGACGATGTGGCGGCGGACGGGAGGGGTCCATTGGCCTTGGTCGTTGATTTGGGCGTAGAGGCGGACGGCGGCGACGACGGAGCCGGCGGTGGCGCGGACGGATTCGGCTTGCTCGATGAAGTTTTCGAGGGTGGCGCGGAGCGAGGCGCGGCGTTGGGCGCGAAGGCCGGTGGCGTCGGCGTGGCGGTAAACGACGGAATGATGGGAGATTTTGTATTCGTGGGCGATTTTCTTGGGGCTGAGCCAGCGGAGGTAATCCTGGTCAATGAACTCGCGGTCGGGGTGATGGCAAACGGTGCATTTGCGGGCGTGTCGGGCGACGTTTGCGCGTCGGGCGCGTCTTCTGGGCTCCTCGCTCTGGTCGTCTGCAGGTGAAGCAGCCCCTTCGAACTCCGCAATGTGGAGTTCTCTGGGTAAAGAAGACACTTGTACTGGCGTCTTGCTACTGCCTCCTCGACTGCTCCTAGCCTTGGCCATATAGCTTCCTCGTAGGGTGTCAATAACGCCCCAAGGCATGATAACATAATAGTAAACATATGTCAAGAGTAATAATTACATAGTGGCAAGTCCGAGGAAATAGGCTAGGATTGGCAGCCTCGCTGTGTCAGAAATTTTTATAAGTAGGGAGGAAGAAAATGAAGAGAAAATTCGCAGTAGTTCTGCTTCTTGTAGTTCTTGCTGCGGGCGCCGCCATGCTCTATGCGGCTGACGTGACCTGCCCAATTGACCACTCTAGCGCGTACTTCACTGGAAATACCAAGACTGATGTATCGGGCAAACTGCTCAAGGAGTACAAGTGCAACATGTACGGCCATTTGTTTTGGGTTGTCGACTAGTAGCTGCGTAGCATGATTGAAGGCCGAACTTGCTCGTAACGCAGATTTTAGCGGTTCCCTGCTTCTTGATATTTTTGGTCTCTATGGTCAAAAGCGGGCCTGGTTCCCTCTAGAACATCGATTGTGAACTTATTGATTTCCGGATTTTCAAGCGAGCCTGGGGTGTAAGTCACTTTATTCTTGTTGTGCTTGTCAATCGTGCAATAGATGACTTGATCCGCATCGCAGACTACCGCCAGGTTTGGGTTGTGAGTAACGATGATTACTTGGCGTTTCGTGCGAGCTTCTTTTATGCAAGGCACTAAGAGCTCGTAGACGGTCTGGTTGTCCAAATTCTCTTCGGGCTGGTCAATTATCAGCGGTGTATCCCGCCTGTCGATTAGCAAATAAAAAATGAGAAGCAATGTTCCACGCTCACCTGGAGATAGTTCCTCTATGTTTTTGCCAGACCATCTAAGCGAATATCTCGGAGAGAGATATCGCAACGAAAAAATATAGTTCAGGAGTTCCGATTCCTCGACGTCTTTTCGAAGCTGATCCCAGATTAACAGTTCCGGATTCCCAGGGTCGCGTTTGTCATGGCTCATATAATCCAAGAGGGTATTTGCAAAACTAAGGGTTCCATTTTCCGAGTTGAAGTCTGCGGTTGCAGTTAGGCCTTTCAACATCTTGCGCCCTTCGTCCGCTCCACAGAATGACCCTTTGCGCCCTTGGTTTACGTAGGAAAATAGCCCTCCCTCAATTCCGGCGCATACTACAGATGCCTCGAACTCGAAGCTGAACTTTCCAGCAGCGAGCGCGTGTTCCTCAATGAATTTTTGGACAGGGCTGTATAACGACTTGTAGTTAGACACTAGCTGTTCGAGCTGTTTGTAGACCTCACGAACCGTCGCCTCCCGTTCGGATCTTAGTTTGCTTATTTTCGGCGGGACGGTCGTGAGGTCTTCGATCTGCTTTTGAATGTGCCTTATGCTCCCGGTTCGTTCTTCATCGCCCGTGATGATAGTACGCTGCTGATTCCATTCCTCTAACTGGCTAAGAAAGCTTTGATACTGAACATTCGGCGCGTCCAATCTTTGCGTAAGCTCTTCTATCTCCGCTTGCAGTGCTGCCATTTGATCCTTGATGTTTATCCGCGCTGAACGGGCTGTTTCTCCGGCAACGCTTGCCTCTTCGAGCGCTGCTGCCGGCGTCAAGTGGTCGAATTCAATTTTGACCAAGCTTGTGGGACTGAGTTTTAGCTCTATGCAGTCCGAAGTTGCTTCCGATATGAACTTTTCGTACTGCGCCGCAAAGTTGCGGAGTCGATCGCAAACTCGCTGAGCAACTGCCTGACGAAAAGCAGAGACTTTGACCTCTGAATCTCTTTGCTTCAAATCGGCACCCAGGGTCGCCTTCTCGTTTTGCTTCATTTGGATGTTTGCAGCAATTTCCTCGAGCTGTTTCTGCTTTGAGGGATCAGCGGCTGGCTTAATAATCTCAAGAGGCCTGAGCTTATCGTGGGCTTCGAGTTCGCGCCTCTTCTCGTCCTCCAAATTTAAGAGATATTGCCGATTTTCCTTCGATCCCTGCCGCTCTAGTTGAACGATTTTGGCATTTATTTCACTCAACTCTAACCTCAGCTGGTCAATCCGGGCGTGTGTTTGCTCTGTTCGAAACTTCAGCAGCTCTTCGAGTGATTCAGCTCCCAACCGTTCAGCGCTGTCGACATGCGAGAAAATTACTGACTTGAGTTCGCGATCGAAGCGACTGTCAGGGGCTTGAATCTCGTTACAGATCCCTTCGAGATAATGCTGGGGAATATATCCGACGCTCTCCGGAGTCTCGGAATCCACGGAGTCCGACAATAACCTCTCGCAGAAGTGGCCGTTTTCCCAATCGAGCCTGCATTCAAAATGTCTTGCCTTGTTGTTCTTGGGTTGCCTGAACTTGTCGACGTGCAGGAATGAAAAGTGACCGTGCTGAGCCGTATTTCCGAGAAGTCCTATGCTTTCCGCTAAGGCCGTCTTTCCGGTTCCTTTATTTCCAATCACGGCAATCAATCCGGGGTTGAGTGGAACTATTCCAGAAAACCAGTCTTCATCGAAATGCGAATTCACAACCTTGCGGAACGAAATGGATTTCATGTACTTGGTGCTATTCTTCTGAACGCGATCCATTTGAGGTGGGAGATCTCCAATATAGACGCGCTCTCGCGGGTCGCTCTTGACCTGCTGAAATGCGGAGAATGCAGGGTCAGCTTTAATCCAACACCAAGCTTTGACTGCGTATTTTAAAACGTCATGGTTGTCGGAACAAATGACTAGCGGTCTTTCGAAGTTGATGGTAGGAAAGATCTTCTGCTGATAGTCCTTGATGTCGGACTTGCGTCCAATCTCAAACAGGTCGATATGTTCTCGTGCCAGGTCCTTCTTGAACGCTCTCCTATAAGGATGCTCATTGCCAATGTTTTCCAGGGAGTTGGTCTTGCGGCCGACATGTACTGAGACGACTCCCCCTAGGTCATGGATTAATTCGCTCGCATCTTCAAATCGTACGTATACGTTTTCATCCCCTTTTGTTAATACCTCCTTGGGAGTGATACCTAATGGTCCCTGGAGCTTGGTCCAAATGAACTCTGGATCGGACGATTCCGAAAAAATCCCGATCAGATGAACAGATTCTTTGCCGCCGAGTTCTGACCGCAATTCAATCGCGGGGAAGACTGTTAGCTTATCTTTCGCGATGTTCTGAAGATTCTTGATCCGTGAGGCGTCGATGAAGTGATGGTCAGTCACAGCCACGGCTACAATCCCGGATGCGATTAAGGATTCGACAATTTGACTGTCGGTCAGGCTCTTGTTTCCGTAGTCGAAGGACGAGGGCGTGTGGAAATGCAAATCCCATTTCCCCCAGAGCGATCCTGCGGCACGAAAAGGCATAGGGTGCACCTCGCGGACAAGGAGTATGTAACTCCAGTAAATAGCCGTCAAGTATAGTGCGACGCAGCGCGCGGAACTCGCGCTACTGAAGATGCGTACGTTCGGCCTCCGGGAGTTTCAGGATGCGTGAGGAAAGCATGAAAAGCAGATCCCTCGGACTGCGTCCCGCGGCCCTGAAAACCAGGGGAAAGCAAAGGCACGCGTCGAGCTAGGCGGTGATGCTGATTTCCTGCTCGGCGGCGGCGAGGACTTGCTCCACGGACAGCGAGAGCATGGCGGCGGAGTAAGAGTCCAGGCGGACGTAATCGCCGCGAAGATAATCGGGAGGCTGGGAAGAAATGTTTTGGACCACAGCGCCGCGCGGCAGGGGGCCGTTGCGCTCGGGGTCGGTGGCGCCGTAAAGCCCGACGACTCGCGTGCCGAGCGCTGCGGCCAGATGCAGCGGGCCGGTGTCGCCGGCGACAACCAGACGCGCCTGAGCCAGAAGCGCGGCGAGCCCGGGAATGGGGAGCTGGACGATGGGAGGATTCGCCGAACCTGCGGCGGACACGATTTCGCCGCCGAGATTTTCTTCGCCGGGAGCGATATTGACGACCGAGCGGAGACCGTCGCGCTGAAGAAGCAAGCGGCAGAGCGCGCCAAAGCGGTCCGGCGGCCAACACTTCGATTTCCAGCCGCCGCCGGGACTGATGACGACGTAATCGCCGGAAATGCCTTCGCGCGAAAGCGTCTCGCGGACAAAGCGCAATGCATCTTCCGGGACTCGCAGAGGAAAGCGCGGCTCGGGCTGCGGTTGCGCTCCGGCGCGCACGGCGAGGTCCACGGTCATGTCCACGATGTGGCGGCCGGTGGGAATCACGCGGTCGGTATAAAAGATAGTGGCGCCGGGTTCGCGCGTGGCTTGGCGGTC
>Ga0302324_100021328_pt1 | contig 12631 bp, 10 predicted proteins | sample Palsa_T0_1_FD_201949 | JGI IMG/M metagenome (GOLD analysis project Ga0302324, IMG submission 201949) | Peat permafrost microbial communities from Stordalen Mire near Abisko, Sweden - Palsa_T0_1 | ecosystem: Environmental > Terrestrial > Soil > Palsa > Peat permafrost | place: Sweden: Abisko...
AGAGCAGGCAAATCGTATTGAAGATCGGAATCTCCAGAACCTGCTGCGGATACGGCGGTGTCAGGCTCTTTCCGATATAGAAAACATACGCGACAACAAAAATCGTGAAGATCGCGCTCTCGCCCGTGATCAGCGACAGCATCGCTACGCGCCCGCGCGATGGCAGATGCCAGGGTTCCGCAATCGGAGAAACAGAAATCGCGCTCATCCCTCGTATCTCCAGTCCGGATCTTCCGGATGCTTCAAATCCCACAACGGCCGTCGGCTGTGCACCACCGGATCCGTCGCAAAGTTATAAACGGGCGGCGGCGATGGCACTGCCCATTCCAGCGTCCAGGCATCCCATGGATCGTTTCCCGCCACCTTGCCCTTGAAGTACGAATGCACGAGATTCAACGCGAAGATGAGCACCGCAATTCCCTGGATCATGCCCCCCAGCGAGATGATCAGGTTCAAAGAGTTCCATCCGCGATCCGGCTCATAGGTGTAAATCGAACGTGGCATCCCCAGGATCCCGACAAAATGCATCGTGTCGAACGTGAGATGAAACCCAATCAGGAACAGCCAGAAGTGCCACTTCCCCAGCGTCTCGCTCAGCATCCGCCCCGTCACTTTCGGATACCAGTAATAGATCCCCGCAAAAATGTTGAAGACGATCGCCCCCACCAGCACATAGTGGAAATGCGCAATCACAAAATAGGAATTGTGCAGCTGCCAGTTCCACGGCGCCACCGATAGCATGATCCCTGTCAGCCCCGCGATCAAAAACTGAAAGAGAAATCCGAGACAGAACAACATCGGCGTCGCGAACCGAATCTTTCCTCCCCAGACCGTCGCCACCCAATTGAAAATCTTGATGCCTGTCGGAATCCCCACCAGCATCGTAGAGAGAACAAAAAATGCGTTGCCCACCGACGTCATCCCCACCGTGAACATGTGGTGAGCCCAAACGCCCAGGCTCACAAACGCAATCCCCACCGAAGCCGCCACCATGGCCGGATATCCGAAGATCGCCTTGCGCGAGAACACCGGAATAATCTCGCTCGCGATTCCAAACGCCGGCATCACCAGTACGTACACTTCCGGATGCCCGAAGATCCAGAAGAAGTGCATCCACACCACTGCCGACCCGCCCGCCTGCGTATCGAAAAAGTGACTGCCCAGATAGCGATCGATCACCAGCATGATCTGCGCCGCTGTCAACGGTGTGATCGTGATCAGCGTCAGCCCGCTCACCACCAGCATCAGCCAGACAAACAGCGGCATGCGCAGCAGGCTCATCCCTCTGCACCGCATCGAAAGCGTCGTCGCAATCACATTGATCGCCGTGCCCAGCGTCCCGAATCCCGCCACAATCAGCGCCAGAGCCCAGTAATCCGTCGCATGTCCTGGCGAAAAAGCCCTCGCCGTCAGCGGAGCATACGCCCACCACCCCACATCGGGCGCCGCGCCCATGCCGTACAGTCCGAAGCCTCCAATAAAGCTGTAGTAAAGCAGCAATCCGCCAAACGCCGACATCCAGAAGCTGAAAGCGTTCAGCCGCGGAAACGCCATGTCTCGTGCCCCAATCATCAGCGGCACCAGATAATTCGCGAACCCGAAGATGATCGTCATGCCCACCAGAAACACCATCGTCGTGCCGTGCATGGTGAACATTTCGTTGTACAGCTCAGGAGACAGAAAGTGCATGCCCGGCCACGCCAGCTGGATCCGAATCGCGATCGCCTCCGCGCCAGCTACCAGCAAGAAGAAAATTCCGTAAACCAGATACAGAATCCCCAGCCGCTTGTGGTCGACCGTTACCACCCACCCGTGGAGCCATTCGAGCAGCGTTGCCGTCGAACGCCGCCGTGGCGTCACGTCAACTGTTCCCGCAATCGGTAAAGTCTGGTCCGCCATCTCGCCTTCCTAATGAAGAGTGTTCAGATACGCCACCAGCTCGTCGATCTGTTCACCATTGAGCTGCATGGCAGGCATCAACGCGCCCGGCTTTAGGTGATCCGGATCCTGAATCCACGCCCGCAGATTTTCCGGCGTATTCAGCGCAGCACCGGAAGCAATGGTCGCGCGGCTCGCCAAATGCGTCAGGTCCGGCCCGAAAGTCCCAGCCGCCGCCGTCCCCGTAATCCTGTGGCAATTCGTGCAGGCCTGTGTTTCAAATACGTGCCGACCCGCCACGACGCTCGCGTCCTGCACCCCCGGCTGCTTTTGTTGATTCACCCACGCCGCGAATTCGTCCGGCGGATCCACATAAACCCGCAATAGCATCTTCGCGTGTTCGACTCCGCAGAACTGCGCGCACTGTCCCACATACAAACCCGGATGCAGCGGATCGATCCATGTATCGTTCGGATGGTTCGGAATCAAATCCGTCTTGCCCGCCAGCTGCGGCACCCAAAAACTGTGATCCACATCGGCCGAGAGCAAATGCAAATACGTGGGCTTCGGATCCTGTTTGCTGCTCACCGGCACATGCAGCTCGTTCGCCGTCACAATGCCAAGCTTCGGGTAGCGAAATTCCCACCAGAACTGATGACCCACCACCGTCACCTCGAGCGCCGCCGGTGGCTTCGGCGCATCCTGGATCGCAAAAATAATCCTCGCAGTAGTCAGAAACAGCACCACCACAATCAGAATCGGAATCACCGTCCACGCCAGCTCCACCTGCGTGCTGCCGTAAATCTGCGCGGGTTCGCTGTCGTCATCGGTCTTCCGCGCTCGATAGCGAAAGATGGCCCACGCTAGCAGTCCGCCCACAACCACAAAAATCCCGCCGGTTATCGAGAGGACGAACAGGGATAAATCCCGAATGTTCGTCGCCGGTGTCGAAGCCGGCGCAAAGATACTGGGCGTACCCTGCGGCGCATCGGCCCACACCGCCCGTGCGCCACTCACAGCAAGGCACAGCGCCAGCGCGGAGATCAACCGAAGCGCCCTCGCGACGTGCTGCCGCATCGTGGATTTCATCTGCTTCGTGTCAGAACTGTGCTGTTGCAGCTGAGGTCAGATAAGCAGCATTGAGTGCAGATGGCCTGGAGAATCCTGCCAGTTGCGCGCTCTTCGGCGGTATTCTTGCGCAGATCGAACTGGAATCCGGTTCCGTCCGAAAAACAATCTTAGCAGCAAATACCAGCCTGCTTTTCCCAACCAAATTGCAACACAAATAATAGATCTTTGTAATTAAACGCTGGCTGCAAAAACCCGCGCGAATCGCCGAACCGCATTCGCCAGTGTCGCAATTTTCGTGCCATCCGCGTAAGCGTTGATCACCGATCTGCGTAATATCGGAGCCGTCAGTGCTCGGTAGCCGAGATCGAGATTCCCATAGAACCACCGTGCCCCCGAAGCCGAGAGCAGCAAATCTCGTCGCAGCTGTGTTGTCAGCTTTGCGAATGCCTGCTGCGCCTTTGCGCCGCCTCGCAGTTCACCGTCAATCGCCGCTGCCGCCGCCTGCCCGCTCGCGATCGCCCCGTAGATTCCCTCGCCAGTTAGGGCATCGGCGAATCCGCCCGCGTCCCCCACCAGAAATGTCGGCCCGTCGACAGTTGGTGACGATTCGGCGCCAAATCCCAGATACTGCCCCGTCACATGCTCCACGCGAGCCTCGCCAAAGCGTCCCCGAATATAGGAGTCCAGCCGAGCCCGATCCAGCTTCTCTTTTCCTGAATCGTTGTAAACCCCCAACCCAACATTCAAATGGTCGCGCTTCGGAAACACCCACCCATACCCCTGCTGTACCGGAGCGAAATCAAAAATCAGTTCCGAGCCAACCCCGTCCTCGGGATAAACTCGCGCCTCCAGCGCAAATCCGCGCCGGAACCACTCTGGGTTATCTCCACAGATCAACTGCCGCACGCGGCTGTGCACTCCATCCGCCCCAATCAAAAATCGTCCCTGATAATTCCCCTCCGCCGTGCGCACCACAACTCCATCGTCGCTAACCTCCAGGCCTGCGATCGCACCGATGCGCACAAGGACTGCCCCCGCACCGAGCGTCTGTCGCAGACAAAAGTGATCCAGCTCCTGCCGCACCGTCATCGCGCACGCGGCATTGCGGCTAGCCAGCGTCACCGCTTGCCCGCTGCGCCTTTCCACCACAATTGCCCATACTGTCTCTCGAACTACCGGCGCAACGGAATATCGAAGAGCCCGCAGCGATTTACGCGTCAATCCTCCCGCGCACGCTTTGTGTCGCGGAAATTCCGCCTTGTCCAGCAGCAGCACAGCGCGCCCAGCGGTCGCAAGATCGTAAGCAGCAGCGCAGCCTGCGGGTCCGGCGCCAACGATGATTGCGTCCCACCGCTTCATGTCAGCAATAGTATGTCTGGAAAATCGTCCGCTGAATACATCTGCACTCGTCCACCGATGTCCGCTCAGCGTCTCTACGCCACTTGGGGCGGAGCAGCGGACCCACCCGGCTCGCAACGCGGAAGCAACCCCGCCTTGCGAATAATCAGCTCCACCCGAACCGGATCCCCAGCCGTCATCTCCAGCGTTTCGCGCGTGCATTGGCAAAGCGTGGCCATCACCAGATGCGACTGCGCCGTCAGTTCGAGCCCCGCCGCAATCAGCACGCTGTACATCTCCACGCACGTCGCGCGCACAAACTCAAATTCGATCGCCGCCGATTGCCCCGCGTCGAATCGACGGGACAACACGTAACCCCCGCACGCCATCACCGCTCCGGTCAGGAATCTCACTGTCCTGGCGGCATCCTCGTCGCACACCGCCGAGAGGTTCAGCTCCCACCCCTTTTGTCCCCTCGTTTGTTCAGCGATATCGCGCACACTGGCTTCATCGGAACTCTGCGCGCCGTTCTTCAATCCGATTTGTACTGCATTGGAACTAAAGCTTTCTCCCTGTGCTACTGTTGCGTCATGCTGGTCGGAACCGGCATCGACCTCATCGAAGTTCCGCGCATCGCGCGTTCCATCGAGCGCTACGGCCGGCGCTTCCTCGAGCGTGTGTTCACTGATGAGGAAATAGCCTATTGCCACGCCCGAGCCAGCTTTGCTGAGAGCTTCGCCGCCCGTTTTGCCGCAAAAGAAGCCGGAGCCAAAGCCCTCGGCACCGGCATCCAGCACGGCGTTTCCTGGAAAGAACTCGAAGTCCGTCGCGCTCCAGGCAGCCGTCCCATCCTGGTGCTCAGCGGTCGCGCGCGTGCCATTGCCGGACAACTGGGCGTGACGAATGTCTCACTTTCGCTCACCCATACCGCGTCCCTTGCCATGGCCACCGTCCATCTTGAAGTGTGACCCTACCGCTCCACCATCTCCGGCTTTTCAGATTCGCTCTGGCCCGTCATCAATTCCGGCTTCTCCGGCGCAAGGTTCTTGAACGCCGAATACACGAACGACCCCATATACCAGCCGTCTATAAATTTGTACGGAAACTCACCCGTCGTGTAGTGCCCGCACGGCAGCACCTTCGATACGAAATCAACCCCATTCTTCGCGAAGCTCTCCAGCACCTGTTCCGAATATTCCGGCAAAAACGTCAGGTCGTACTTCGCATGGACCACCAGTACTTTCTTCGGATGCTGCGCAAATCGCTCCATATACGAAACCGGGCTGATGGCGGCGAACAGCCGGTAGAGCAGTTCAGTTGTCATTTGGGCCTGGGCGAATGCCGTACGGATGTGCCGCGTGCTTTGCCCCGTCCACACCACATCGCCAAACGCCATTGATGCATGATTGAAAGCGTTGACGCGCAGCCGCGCATCGTGTGCGCTCGCAATAAACGCGTAGCACGATCCGAGACTCGTCCCCAAAATTCCGAACTGCTCGTAGCCCTGCGACTCCAGCCAGTCCAGGCAGCATCGCACATCCACGACCGCCTGCCGCATAGCCGCGATCGTCCTTCCGACGTTCGAGCTCACCGCGTAATCCGAACGCACAATCTCCGCCGGCCGCCGGATATCGTGGAACGGCTTGCTCAGCCGCAGCGCCGAAATTCCAAATCGGTTGAACAACGAGCAGAGAACGTTGTGGCTGAACGCATCCGCATTCCACTGCGGCATCACGATCATCGCCCGCTTCGGTTTGGTCTCCCCCTGTACCCTGTACCCTGTTCCCTGTTCCCTGCCTCTAGCCGGATACCACCGCGCATTCACCAAATCATTTTCCGGATACGGCGTCCGCACCGGCGAAGTAAAGCGCAAAAACTGCGCCTTCTTCATCTTTCCCTCCGCCCCCATCCGCTTCAAATGCGCATCCCGCTGAAGAGTCTCGGGCCGAACATTCGTCGGGAACAGCTGCGGAGCCCGATCCTCCAGCCGAAAATCCACCGGCCGCTCGTATCCGAAAAATGCATCGCTGTTGCGCACGATCGCCTCATTCAACGCGATCATCGCCGACTGCGCCGCGCCGACATCCCCCTCCGCGCGCGCCACCGCCCCCCGCAGCCCAGCCTCATCGATAAAGTCGTCGAGCCACTCAAAGCCCCACTCCATCGGTCGCACCACGCGATTCTCATCCCGCGTCGTCAGCGCCGTCTCCCACGCGTACATCCATCGGCCGTAAGCTTTTTTCAGCATCCTCAATCCACCATCACCCGCGGCGCCCGCGCCGCAATCGCACACAAAACCTCGTAGCTGATCGTACCGGTGACTTTCGCCATATCCGCAGCTGTTATCGTTTCCGCACCCTGCGTTCCAATCAACGCAACCTCGTCGCCCACTTCGATGCCATCGACGTCCGTCACATCCACCGTCGTCTGATCCATCGAAATCCGCCCTGCAACCGCTGCGCGCCGCCCCCGTACCAGAACTTCACCCCGGTTCGACAGCAGACGATTCAACCCATCCGCGTAGCCCACCGGAAGCAGCCCCAGCCGAGTCGATCGCCTCGCCGCAAAGGTCCCGTCGTATCCCACCCTCGTTCCCTGATCGATCTCCCGCACCCCGATCACCCGCGTCTTCCACGCCAACACAGGTTGCAGTTGCCGAGCGCCGTCATCTGCAAATTCCGGATTAGGCGCGTAACCATACAGTGTGAGGCCCGCGCGCAACATCCGCCTCGCGCCCATATGCTGCGCCAACTCGGTAACCCCCACGTTGCTTTCCAGCACGCCCGCCGAGCTTCCAGCACTCAAAATCTCAACGCGCACTCCCTGCGACGTAATCGTATCCGCAGCGGTTACAAACGCACGGATCTGCTCGCCTGTCATCTCAGCATTTTCCGGCGCGTAAAAGTGCGTCATCAACGCCTCCACTCGCAGCGGCGACCCTGGCCCCATCCGCTCCACCAGCTTCTCAACATCCCCTGGAGCCACGCCCTGCCGCGACATCCCCGTGTCGATTTCCAAATGCACAGGAACTTGTCCCGCGCTTTTGCCCATGCATCGCGCAGCCTCTTCCAGCCAGTTCAGATGCTCCGGCTCCCAAACCACCGGCGTCACATTATGTTCGATCGCGGCTTCGGCTTCGCCGGCAAAAATCCCGGACATCGCCAGAATCCTTACATCGCTGCCTATGTCGCCCCGAGCGCCAGAGAACACCCGCCGCAACTCCACGCCCTCGTCCACGCAGGTCACACCAAACCATCGTGCGCCGTTCATCTCCAGCGCCCGCGCGCACGCCGCCAGCCCATGCCCGTAGGCATTGGCCTTTACCACGCACAGCAGCTCCGCATCCGCCCCGGCCAGACGGCGCAGCACATCGTGATTGTGAAGGAGCTTGCTGCGGGAAATCTCAGCCCAGGTGGGTCGTGTAGTCGTCATCTTTTCCGAGCTGACAAGAACCAATTCGGCCCCACCCCGCGTCGTCTCTAGTTCGGAGGCGGCGCAGTGTTCTGCCCAGCCACCGACTGCGACCCCGTCGCTCCCTGATACAGCAGAGGGATGTGGAATGGCTCAGACGCATCGCTCTTCTTCGAAGCCTTCTGCTTGCCCGGCGCCAGCTCCACCACCGCGGTCCGTTGCGCATTCACGCAAGCCCAGTGCATCCGCGACCGGTTATAGATATGCGTGAAGATGCCGCGCTCTTCCTTCAGGCTTCCGTTCGTCCGCCATTTGATGATGTACGTCCCGCTCACGATCGCCGTGTCGCCAAACTCGCGCACGCTCACCACACGCTGCAGCATGCTCACCGGAACGTCGCCCTTCTGGAACAGCGACGCGATCTGCTGGTTCCGCGTCGTCACATCGCCCGTCGACGAAATGTCCACGTACAGCGGCGACAGCAGAAACTCCATCGTGTACTGGTCGTTTTTCATCACCGCGACGCTCCACTGGTCCTCAAGACCCTGGAACTCCTTGACCGCCGGTGCCTGCTGCTGCCCCGGCGCGGTCGACTCTGCCTGCTGCGCGCGCATCGTACCCGGAACGCCGCACAGCATACTCGCAAAAACTGCAATCAATAAAGGCTCTTTACGCATAAAACATCCACTTCCGGGGAGGCTCCCCTAATGATAGACGCTCGCCCACCCCTAAAGCCATCATCGGCAAGATTACGGCACGCGTTTTTCACAGAAATACCCGGTTCTTAGAAAGATTCACATCGGTCCATCCCTCCCATTTCCGTCCTAAACTCGTTGAAGATCATGGCCACCACCCCCGACATCGAATTCGAACGCGGCCTCCCAGCCTCCCTCGACGCCGAGCGCACCATTCTCGGCGCCGTCCTCCTCGACAATCACGCCTACAGCGAAGCCGCCTCCTCCATCCGCGCCGACGACTTCGCCCTCACCGCCCACCAGCGCGTCTTCGCCCGCATGGGCGAACTCATCGACCGCAATCACGTTGTCGACATCGTCACCCTCAGCGAAGAACTCGCCCGCCGCAAAGAAATCGAATCCGTCGGCGGAGTTGCCTGGCTCGCCTCACTCACCGAAGGCCTGCCCCGCCGCCTTTCCATCGAAGAGTATGTCCGCATCGTCAAGGACAAATCCCTCCTCCGTCAGCTCATCAACATCTGTTCCAGCTCCATCACCCGCGCCGCCGATCAGAGTGAAGAGGCCCTCGAAGTCCTCAACGCCGCCGAATCCGCCCTCCTCGAAGTTACCGAGAAGGGAATCACCCGCGGATTCTCCAGCGTCCACGACATCGTCGCCGGCTCCTTCAAGACCATCGACAACCTCTATAAGGAAGGCCGCGAGATCACCGGCCTCGCCACTCACCTCACCGAATTCGACCGCATGACCAGCGGCCTGCAAAAATCCGAGCTCATCATCATCGCCGCCCGCCCCTCCATGGGCAAGACCGCGCTCGCCATCAACATCGCGCAGAACGCCGCCATCCAGGGCGGCAAAACCGTCGCCGTCTTCTCCCTCGAAATGTCCAAGGAGTCGCTCCTCCGCCGCATGCTCGCCTCCGAAGCCATCGTCGACTCGGTCAAGATTCAGAAAGGCTTTCTCCTCCGCGAAGATCGCGACAAGCTCACCTCCGCCCTCGAGCGTCTCGTCGAAGCCCACGTCTTCATCGACGACACCCCCGGCATCTCCCTCACCGAGATGCGCGCCAAGGCCCGCCGTCTTCGCCAGTCCGCCGGCAGCCTCGACCTGATCGTCGTTGATTATCTGCAGCTCATGACCGCCGGCTCCCTGGGCGGCCCCCAGGCCCGCCGCTACGAGAACCGTACCCAGGAAGTCTCCGCCATCTCCCGCGGCCTCAAAGCTCTCGCCAAAGAACTCAACATCCCCGTCATCGCGCTCTCCCAGCTCTCCCGCGCCTCTGAGCAGCGCGGCGGCGACCGCAAGCCGCTCCTCTCCGACCTGCGTGAATCCGGCTCCATCGAGCAGGATGCCGACGTCGTTGCCTTCATCCATCGCGAGAGCTACTACAACCGCGATAAGGACACCGAGCCCGATCCCGACGCCGAAAACAAAGCCGAAATCATCGTCGCCAAGCAACGCAACGGCCCCACCGGCTCCATCGAGGTAGCCTGGGTCTCCAAATGCACAAAATTCGGCGACCTAAGCTACGGCAACCAGGGCGGCGAATACTAAGAGACTGCCCGCTGCGTCTTACCAGTGCTATCATGTAAGACGTTATGGCCGAACTAGCGACGGTAAGCACAAAAGGACAATTCGTGATCCCAGCCGACATCCGCGAGGCCCTCGGCATTCGCCCCGGCACCCGCATCGCTGTGCTGCGCGAAGGGAACCGCATCATTCTTGAACCCGTAAACAAGGAATATGTGCGCGCCCTGCGAGGATCCACGGCGGGTGGCCCCTCGCTAACGGACTCGCTTTTGAAAGAACGCAGGGAAGAGGAGCGCCGCCGTAAGTGGTGACCTACATCCTGGATTCCAGCGCAATCCTGCGCTTCACGGACAATGAAGCTGGTGCGGATCGGGTCCAGCAAATTCTTGACAAATATCTCGACGGCACCGCGCATGTAGCTGCGTCGGCCCTGCACTGGGGCGAAACGGCTGGTCGGCTTTATAAGTTGAGGGGCCGAGATGTCATGGAAAGGGTATTGCAACGGCTCGCCGGAATGGGCATCGAAGTCATCGAGGTAACGGCAGACCAAGCCATAGCCGCTGCGCTAATCCGGGCCAATCACAAAATCCCTTACGTGGACGCCTTTGGTGCCGCGCTGGTCTCGGCTCCACATCACGTCTTCGTTACCGCTGACTTCGACCTAAAGCCGGCTGCTCAATTCGCGAAGATCGAATTCCTCCCGACTAAGTAATCGGGATTAGGAAAGGCTCGCCGCCCGCATTCTCTTCCCCTGAATCTCAATAAACACATTCACCAAACTCAGCGCCGCCGGCGTGACCCCAGGAATCCGGCTCGCCTGCCCCAGCGTCAACGGCCGCACCCGCGTCAGCTTTTCCTGCACCTCCCGCGAAAGCCCGCTCACCTGCGTGTAGTCGAACCACGCCGGAATCCCGCGCTCCTCCGCATTCTTCAGCTTCTCAATCGCCTTCTTCTGCTGATCCAGATACCCCGCGTACTTGATCTCCGTCTCCACCGTCTTCAGCTCGTTCCGTGTCTGCGTCGCCAGACGCCCATCAGCACTGGCTGCACCAACTCCGATCCAGGGCTCAAACACTGAATCGACCAACTGCGACCGCAGTCCGGGCCAAATCGTCGACATCGTCACCTCAGGCCGCCGCAAAACATGCGCCCACGTCTGTCCAGCAGGCCAATCCCCGCCCGTAGCCTTCCCAACCGAAAGGACCTTCTCCAAAGCCACAGCCCGAGCCTGTTTCGCCTCATACTCCGACCACGCGTCATCCCCGATCAGCCCCAGCCGCCGCCCATATGGAGTCAGCCGCCGATCCGCATTGTCGATCCGCAGATGCAGCCGGAATTCCGCCCGCGACGTGAACATCCTGTACGGCTCGTTCGTCCCCTTCGAAATCAAATCGTCAATCAGGATCCCCGTGTAAGCCTCGGTCCGGTCCAAAGTGAACGCCGGTTCCGCCTTCACGCTCAGCGCCGCATTAATCCCCGCCATCAATCCCTGGCAAGCCGCCTCTTCATACCCCGACGTCCCATTGATCTGTCCCGCCAGATACAGCCCGTCAAACTTCTTCACCCGCAGCGCTCGGTCCAGCTCGGTCGGATCAATCGCGTCGTACTCAATCGCGTACCCCGGCCGCAGCATCTCCGCATTCTCCAGTCCCGGTATCGAACGCACAATCTCCGCCTGCACCTCCATCGGCAGCGACGTCGACATCCCGTTCACGTAAACCTCGTGCGTGTTCAGTCCCTCCGGCTCGAGGAAAAACTGGTGCTGCTCCTTGTCCGGAAACTTCACCACCTTATCTTCAATCGACGGACAATACCGAGGCCCAATCGCATGAATCTGCCCCGAATACATCGGCGATCGATGCACGTTCTCGCGAATAATTTCTAACGTCCGCGGCGTCGTATAAGCGATGTGGCACGAAACCTGCCGCTGCGGCAGCGTCCGCGTACGAAAACTAAACGGCGTCGGATCCGCATCCCCCGGCTGCTCTGCAAACTTCGACCAGTCAATGGTCCGCCCATCCAGCCGCGGCGGCGTCCCCGTCTTCAGCCGGCATCCCCTCAGCCCAAGCCCCTTCAGTGCCTCACCCAGTAGTACCGACGCAGGCTCACCGCTCCGTCCCGCGGGATAGTTCTCCTCCCCACAATGAATCAGCCCATTCAAAAATGTGCCGGTGGTGATAACAACCGCACCAGCAAAAATCACCCGCCCATCCCGCAACCGAACGCCTGTGATCCTCGGCAACTCGGGCTCGGCATCGGCGCCGTTCTGATCACCGATCACTGATCGCTGATCATTGAATACGACGTCCACCACCTCCGCCTGCTTAATAAACAACCCCGCCTGCGACTCCAGCACCTCGCGCATCTTCACCCGGTACTGCTGTTTGTCGCACTGCGCCCGCGGCGACCACACCGCCGGCCCCCGAGAAGTATTCAGCAGCCGGAACTGGATCCCCACCGCATCCGCCACCTCGCCCATGATCCCGCCCAGCGCGTCCACTTCCCGCACCAGGTGTCCCTTCGCGATCCCGCCAATCGCCGGGTTACAGCTCATCTGCGCAATCAAATCCAGGTTGAGCGTGAACAGCGCAGTCCGCAGTCCCATGCGTGCCGCAGCCATCGCCGCCTCGCACCCGGCATGGCCCGCGCCCACCACCACCAAATCGTATTGTTCCGTAAAAGCCATAGGGACTTGAAGCGCCGCCGCAGAA
>Ga0302324_100021329_pt1 | contig 12631 bp, 11 predicted proteins | sample Palsa_T0_1_FD_201949 | JGI IMG/M metagenome (GOLD analysis project Ga0302324, IMG submission 201949) | Peat permafrost microbial communities from Stordalen Mire near Abisko, Sweden - Palsa_T0_1 | ecosystem: Environmental > Terrestrial > Soil > Palsa > Peat permafrost | place: Sweden: Abisko...
CTGCCACGTGCCTGCGAAAGATCGCGACTATGTCTTCACCCGTTATGCGCCTTGATGCTGAGCTATTTCACGCGTTTAGCTCGGGTGTGAGCGGCTGACCCGGTCACTCGCCTGGTCGCAGAGTCGAGGAGTGCCTCCAGACCGAGCCTGAATCGGTTCGGCATCGCGCAAACGCGGCCTTTCCCGAAAGCCTCGGCCAATCGCGGAAACCCTCCAGACGCGAGCTCTTTCGCCGCGAGTTCGGCGTCAACATTGGGATCGCCAGCGGTTTCCCGCAACACATACCCAAACACGAAGTCATCAATGACAGCCAGCAGCGTGAGTTTCTCCGGAATAGTCATGCCGGTTCCGGAAAGCACCTGAAGGCATTGCTCCATATGACGCATCGCGTTCACGCCTGGAGGAGCAGATTGCATCGCGGCCAGCGCCCACGGATGCCGTAGGTACACATCGCGTGTCCGTTTTGCGATTGTGCATAAGGCTTCGCGCCATTGTTTTGGCAGAGACGGAGCCACCACATCTGCCATCAAAGCGTCGTCCATTGCGGCGATCAGCTTTGCCTTGTTCTTCACGTAGTGGTAAAGACTCATAGTCCCGACGCCAAGTTCTTGTGCAACTCGGCGCATGGAGACGGATGCGAATCCTTCAGCATCGGCGATTGCCAGGGCAGTGGCGGCGATTTTTTCACGGTTGAGCCGTCGCGTTGTTGACATTCGTACAATGTACCATTATTATTTGTTCGTACACTGTACGATTAGAAAATACGGAGGAAGCATGAAAGCAGCGGTAATCCATGAATTTGGTTCTGTGCCTCGTTATGAGAACTTTACGGATCCAGTTACCGAGGCCGGCGACTTGATTGTTGATGTCAAAGCCGTAACGCTTGAAAACTTCGACAGGGTGACAGCGCAGGGAGCGCATTATGCAAGCAAACATATATTTCCGCAATTTCCTGCGATCGTAGGGCACACTGGCATCGCCACGCTCCCGGACGGAAAGCTCGTGGCCTTTGGAGGTACGAGGCCGCCGTATGGCACGATGGCTGAGAAGGCGATCATTCCGAAGGAATACGCCGCATACGCCTCTCCTGTGCCTGAGGGAGTTGAACCTGAAGTCGCAGCGGCCCTGCCCTCGTCGGCGCTCACATCGTTATTGCCGCTCAGATGGGGAGTCAAGCTGGAGCCAGGGCAGACCGTCCTCGTACAAGGCGCCACCGGTGTCGCCGGAAAGCTGGCTGTGCAGATTGCGAGACTTCTTGGCGCAGGAAAGATCGTGGGTACGGGCCGAGAGGAGTCGATTCTGCGTTCGTTGCCGGGTTTGGGCGCCAGCGCGATCATCGATATCAAGCAGCCGGACGCAGATATATGCGAGGCGTTCGCACGGGAGTCTGGCGACGGCTATGACGTGGTTTTGGATTTTCTGTGGGGACGTCCCACCGAATTGCTGTTTAAAGCACTCACGCCGAGTAGCGCCGGCTTTGCAAAGCGGAGGACCCGTTACCTTCAGCTCGGACAGGCAGCGGGCCTAGCCATCAGTCTCCTCGCCGAAGCGCTGCGGACATCCGGATTAGAAATCACTGGCATCGTCGGTCCCTCCCCTGAGGCGCTGCGTGAAGCAATCCAGCAGGTCTGGCTGTGGATTCGCGAAGGAAAGCTGACAATCGACATTGAGAAGATGTGCCTGAGAGACATAGCGGAAGCGTGGGACCGCAAGACACCGGGAAAGAGAATCGTGATCGTGCCGTAGAACGCTGGAACATTCCTCAACGTGATCCATTCAAACTGACCGACTGCGTGGAAAACACGCATAGCAGTTCAACGTTTCAGGACGAAGAGCGATTGCTGGAAATGACTGACTGGGTTGGAGGCAACATGTATCACGCGTTCGTCCGCAAGAAAGACGAGGCGCTTTTCAGCGCTGTCAGTAAAGGCAATTGATTCGGATTCAGGGGTCGCCCGGGCCACGGCAGCGAAGACCTACAGCGATTCCGGCTGCGGTCAAGGCTTTCCTGGCTGACGAGAAAGGCCGCAATCTTTCCAAAGAGACGACCAAGCCGTGTCTGAGAGGCAATTCCTTGTCTGGACGAAGCACCGCCGTTTGAGTTCGCGAGAAACGCAAGCCTAAATCAGCTAGGAGATCGTGTGCCTGCGCACGTTTTATCCGAGAAAATCAGCGCCGGAGGAGCACGCCGCTTCCGTTTGACTGCTCGCCGCTTCTGCTGGATGATTAATACGAATGGACGTTGAACGCATTATTGACGAAATCGAGCAGCTACAGGAAATGTTCGAAGCTTCGGACATAAGGCCACTCAGCGCAAGCGACATCTCCGCTGCAAATCGAAGGCACGATGAAGCGCTTGCACACAGCCCATGGTTTCGCCTGTGGCAGAGCTACGGTGTCTGTTGCCGAACTGAGGCTCCGGTACTTCAACTGCCTGAATAGACCCTCGTCACCGCCCTATCATCACCGGCGATGATGATGGCACGGTCTCTCTCGGTGTTCCAGCCATTGACGCTCAGCCGCGCCGGGGCGGCGTTCTCGCACCTTTTTGAGATCAAGTGGGATGGCTTTCATTGCCTCGCGAGAATCGAGCACGGGCGACGGGGGCTTCGTGTCCCGCAACGGTAATGAGTCAAATCGTTCGACGTCCTGAACGAAACGCTGCCTTCCGAACTTCGAGCAACTTCAGCATTCCCCGGCCGCCTGCCATTCAATCACTCTGATTCGCTGTTCGAAAACGGCTTCCGTTAGTCTTGTTTGTTACCGAACGCTTCCCTTGCTCTCGGCAACGCTCGCAACCGCAGAAAGTGGCGGTGTAGTGGCACCGAAGTGGTGTGTAAGCGACCGTACAGTTGGGCGTATACTCACGCAATGTCTGAACAGCAGTTCGATGAAAACTACGTTCGGCGGGAACTCCAAGAACGATTCAGGAAAATCTTCGGCAGAGACATGAACACAGCAGAGCGGCGGGCCTTCTTCCTGCCCTGCGATTCGAGCGAAGAAAGAGTTGGCGATGGTAATCAAGAGAATCTCTCCGCCGGTGCCGATCGCGATCTGCCCCACGCCTACCGCCGGGAAAGAACGACCGACGCGCGACTTTAAAAGACTTACAAGAGGCGGACGACCTCCAAGAGTCGTTGGAAAGTTCCGATGGGAAGCAAGACCATAGCGTAATCTGTAGCCCTGCGACCGACTTGGGTGCCGGAGACGGTGAGACTCGGGGTATCGCGAGTTTCGGCGAGAAATTCTGAACATTAGAACTTGACTGCGCACAGAGTGACTGACAACCGCTCTCTGACACTCGTCGGCGAATCCTGATCCCGGCCTGATAGGGACGTTCGAGTTGTCTTCGGATCTTCGACCGTTTCGCCCCAAGTTCCCGAGTTAGTCAGCCGCACAAGCTTATGAGTCACCAACAACAAATTTCAGTTCATACCCGCGGGCACGCCGATATTCACAACCTGACCGAGCAAGTGGCTTCGATCGTAAGCTCCTCGGGAATCCAAACAGGAATGGTCAACATTTTCAATGTCGGCAGCACCGCCGCGATTGGCGCAATCGAGTTCGAGCCCGGGCTACAGCATGACTTGCCGGCTATTCTCGACAAGCTTATCCCGCCCAGTCGCTCCTACGGCCATGAGCAAACCTGGCATGATGGCAACGGACACTCGCACTTACAGGCCACGTTGCTCGGCCCTTCTCTTACCGTGCCCGTTTCGGCTGGCAAGCTCGTTCTCGGGACGTGGCAGCAAGTCTTTCATCTTGAATGCGACGTGCGCGGCCGTGAGCGCATCATCGTTGTGACCGTGATCGGCGACTAAAGACAGTCCGTCGGGAACTAGAATAGAGTCTCTGCCATGGTCAAGCGTGCACCAGCCCGCCGTCGTCCTCGCAAAGCCAAACCCGGAACGAAGGGTCTGGGCCCGGCCGAGTGCCGGCTGGAGCAGCCGCCACCCGCTGCCGCCGAAGCTGTGGAGGCGATCGCCAAAGCCGGCGGCTGCGTTGTTGGATCGTACAAGGAGCCGCTCGGTGGACACCCACTCTTGCTCTCGATTCTGCCGATCGATTCCGTTGAGCCCACCCCTTTTCAACGAGATCTCTCCGACGCTCATCACAAACGGCTCGCCGATGTCATCAATAAAACCGGGCGTTTTCTCGACCCGATCATCGCAGTGGTCGCACCGAAGGAAGGGTTCTGGACTCCGAATGGCCGGCATCGTCTCGAAGCCATGCGCCGACTTGGAGCGAAATCAATTACCGCGCTCGTAGTGGCTGACCGGGAGGTGGCTTGGCAGATCCTCGCGCTCAATACGGAGAAAGCTCACAATCTCAAGGAACGCTCCCTGGAGGTTATCCGCATCTACCGTGGTCTGGTGGACGAAGATGCCACACGTCCCGAGTCGCAATTCGCGTTCTACCTGGAAGAAGCCGCCCTGGTCACACTGGGCGTCTGCTATGAACGCCTACCACGCTTCGGCGGTGCTGCTTACCATCCAATCCTACGGCGACTGGAGACCTTTACTGATGAACCACTGCGTACCGCCGTCAAGGATCACGAGAAACGGTCCACGATGGTGCTCGATCTTGAGGAGAAAGTTGCGGCAGCGGTAAAGAAGCTGAAAGAACGCGGTCTCGTCAGCCCGTACCTGCGCTCGTTCGTGGTAGCGCGCATCAATCCGCTGCGTTGGATTAAGGGCGATCCGCCTCCACTCGAAGAGGTGCTCAAGACGATGCGAGAGCGCGCGGTAAAATTCAATGTCGAGAAGATCAAGCCGCAGGATCTGGCGGGAACTGGAGGGCCACCAGACGAGGGCGGCTAGGGGGAAGGCGCTACAACCTCAGACCGTTCTCCTTTTCGTGGAAGCCCCGCACACACTTGGCACGCAAGACTTGTGTAAGAACCAGCGAACTGAAGATTTCTTGACTCTAAGCGCCCGAACTTTTGGGTGACACCGCCCCAGAGTTAGCGAGAACGATTATTCCGCTGCAGAAGAGGCCGTGATAAGTTGCCTGGTAGCACAAATCTTCCCGCCAGAGAGAGACCGATGCAGAGACGCACATTCATGAGCCTTACGGCCGGCGCGGCGACGGCGCTGGCGTTTGAACCTTGGGCGCTTGCCGAGGAGCAAGAACGGAAAAATCTGGTGGTCTACCCCGATCCGGCGGTTGAAGTGCTTGATCCGCGCTTCGAAAAATACCGGGTCGGCGATGCCGCGGTCGAGCGCCTATACACGGGCATGCGGTGGGCGGAAGGACCTGTATGGTTTGCGGATGGGCGGTATCTCCTGTTCAGCGACATCCCCAACAACCGAATGCTGCGATGGCTGGAAGAAACCGGAGAGGTGAGCGTTTTTCGTAGCCCCTCGAACTACAGCAACGGCAACTATCGGGATCGACAGGGCAGGCTGATCACTTGCGAGCATGACACGCGCCGGGTAACGCGAACCGAATATGACGGCACGATCACGGTGATGTTCGATCGTTTTCAGGACAAAAAACTCAACGCGCCGAATGACCTGGCAGTGCATTCTGACGGGGCTATCTGGTTCAGTGATCCTGGCTACGGCATCATGTCGAACTACGAAGGACATAAAGCTCCCTTCGAGCTACCCGCCAATGTTTACCGGCTTGACCCGAAAACGCGCGAGGCGACCGTTGTCGCCACCGACATGGACAAGCCCAACGGCTTGTGTTTCTCTCCCGACGAGAAAAAGCTCTACATCGTGGATACGGGAGTTCCAAAGCACCCCAGCGACCCGCGTCCGATTCGCATCTATGACGTAGTGGACGGTGTGCGACTGACGAACGGCCGGCTCTTCGTGAATATGGCGCCGGGCTCATCCGATGGTATCCGGTGCGATGTGGACGGCAACGTCTGGTCCGCCGCTGGATGGGCGGGGGAAGGCTACAACGGGGTGCACGTGTTCGCGCCCGACGGCACCCTCATCGGCAAGATCCATCTTCCGGAAACCTGCGCAAACCTTTGCTTTGGCGGGGCCAAAAGAAACAGGTTGTTCATGACTGCGAGCCAGTCGCTGTACGCAATCTATGTCGAGACCCAGGGCGCCCAGATGCCTTGACCAAGAGCCGGTTTCCGATTCAATCGGGATAGGGGTGGCGATCGCCCGCCCACCCTCACCACCGTCATGCGGGCCCGGCGTACGGCGGATTAAGCTACGACGGCCCGACCACAGGCGAAAGTCTGATCGTGAGTGAAATCGCCTTGATCGCGTCGGTTGACGATTGCAGTTACGCGTACTCGGCCTTGGCTTGCTTCAGAATAGGGAGGTCGAGGTCAGCGTCTTTCCACCCTGCGAAAAGGGTCTCGTAGCTGCGCGGCTTTTGGCAAAGTCTCTCTGCACTGCGTACGCACGGACCCTGGCACGCGCGCGAGTCTTTTGGGGACATTGCGAGCGCGCCAAGGCAAAACTATTTCGTCGCTCCGCTCGGCACCGGCATGTCCGAACTAAAGATGTCGCATTGGGTCACCCATTTTCCGCCCAGCTTCTTCGAGGCCAGCATCCACTTACCGTGGTCAAAATGGGAACCGTCAGCGCCCGTGAGCACATACGTCCCGATGCCATAGCCGACATCGCCCCTGCTCTCGGCGGCAGTGACGGCGATCTTGACCTTGGCGGCGCCCCGATCCTTGCCGGCCTTGAGCTGTGCCAGGATCGCATCCCTGCCATGAACGGTTTCTTGGTTGGGCGGCATCCGGCAGCCATCGGTAGCGTAAAGCGCCACAACACCCGCAAGGTTATCCGCGTTATATTCCTTTTCCCAAGTCGCGGCGCGAGCCGCGACGTCCGACTTGTCGGCAGCCAGCGCCTGAATCGAGACCAGCGCGCACAACGTCACGGCGAGTCCCCAGACTACAATTCCCTTCATCAGCGTTTCCTCCTTTTCGGAAAGCACCGGGATATTATCGAACTAGTTGCGAAAAGGCAAAACCCAACCCACGGGTCGTTGAGTGTAACCGAGAGTCGCCGTTGAAAAAGGAACCACAGAAGTAATTCCATGGACAAAACATGCAAGCTGGTATCAACAATTAGAATCCCTGCGCCCGCCCTTGAGACTTTTTAACATCCGTATGATCGCAATGATTGTGTTCCAATTCCGAGTCGTAGCTGGCACGCCGTAAAGCTTGTCGATCTGGCCAAGATAGCCGATTGTCTTCATATGACGACGGTACACTCCGAACACAAACTGCCCTTCGGACGCAATCACCCGCACCAACCACTCCCCGTCTGAGGGAAACACAACTGGAAGCGACGCCTGCACACCCCCGGCTTTCGAGAGGATACTCACGAACCGGACAACATCCGATGATTGCGCAGTTCCAAACGGGTTCTCCGTCTCCAGTCGCAAAAGATCGCGGCCTTCGCAGAGCACAATTTTCGCTTCGAACGGCAGCTTGCGAAGCAGTGCGGCACGGAATTTTGCACGGGATCCAGGTTTACGAACGACAAAGGTGCCCGCAGCACCCACGTTCAGGACATCATAGCCGCTCAGTTGTCGCGCGAGGATGCTTGGGCGGAACGTTCTGTGTCCGCCAACATTGACACCCCGGAGAAAGACAACAAGGGCCATACCCCGGAATTATGTAGAAAAAAGCTGAGGTATGCCAGAGCAGCTTACGTTTGCAACTACCAAATATTTGAGCATCGTGTCTGTCGTTGGCGAAATCGCAACGAGACTCCGAATCGGAACGGGCTCCCTTCGAACTGCTATCATGTTCCCGTGGATCGACAGGAGCAGTCGTCGCCCTGCTATTAATCGCATTCTTGGTGGTTTCGATGATGCCGCCTTTGTGGCCGTTCTCGCCACATTAAGAATCAATGCATTACGTGGTATGAACGACGCTCGATGGTTCGATCCCCGACTAGCTCGACCAAATTCGAGCATCTCAAACGAATGGAAAGTTCCGGCCCAAGCTTGGCTGTCCGCACGGAAAATATCTGCCGCCATTATCAGATGGGCCAGGCATTGGTGCGCGCGGTGGACGGGATCTCGATTGACATTCGGGCTGGAGAATTTGTGGCGCTGCTCGGAGCCTCGGGATCTGGTAAGTCGTCACTGCTTAATCTGGTTGCCGGGCTTGACCGGCCCACGTCCGGGGCCGTGATTATCTCCGGAAATAACCTGGCTTCGCTCTCGCGCGAGGAGTTGGCGAAGTATCGCCTCCATACGGTTGGAATGGTCTTTCAGTCTTTTAATCTGATACCCAGCATGTCGCTGCTGGAAAATGTCGAGTTGCCCATGCGCTTTGCCGAGGTCGATCGCGGCGAGCGTTCGTCTCGGGCGCGGCAGGCGCTTGAACGCGTGGGATTAAGCGGACGGCTGGCGCATCGGCCGATGGAACTTTCGGGCGGCGAACAGCAGCGCGCTTCGTTGGCACGGGCGCTTATCAATCGTCCGAAGCTGCTTTTGGCGGACGAGCCGACGGGCAATCTGGATAGCCGGACGGGCACCGAAATTATGGAGCTTATTCGCAGCTTCAATCAATCGCTTGGGATGACCGTGTTGATGGTTACGCACGAGCAGGCGCTTGCTGAAAAGTATGCCGGGCGGATGGTGCATCTGGCGGATGGAAGGCTGCTCGGCGACGTTTCGAGAGACAATGCTTCCGACCGGATTCAGGATGAGGTGAATGAAATCGTGCCCAACATCTCGCCGGCGTCTGGAGAAATACGATGAAGTTTTACGACGTCACCGACCTTGCTGTCCGCAACCTGCGTGAATCGATGTTTCGCAATTCGCTGACTACGATCGGCATCTCGGTGGGTGTGGCGTCGCTAGTGGCGATGCTTTCGCTTGGCATTGGTCTGCAACAGCTGGCTTCGCGGCGACTGCAGAAGTCCGGTCTGTTTGACACCGTGGTCGTCACCTCCAGGCGGGACATCCGCAACTTTCGGGAGCAGCGGGAGGACGGACCCGCACCAGAGGAGAGTCCGGCGCTTGATGAATCGGCTCGACAGAGGATCGCGCAACTGCCCGGTGTTACGGAAGCATATCCTGATATTCGCTTCGTTACCGAGTTGCGCTTCGACGGCAAGCCACACTTGACCATGGTGGCTGGCATTCCCTTCTCTGCCCGGAATAACAGCGACGCTTTCGATGGTATTCAGGGTCGATTCTTTTCGTCGGATGCGGCTTCCGAGGTCATCCTGCAGAAAGCGTTCGCCGAAGAGCTGCAGGGCATACGGCCGAAACCCGGTTCGGATAACACAAACATTGCCGAGCTCGCCAAAGCTTTGCTTGGGAAAGAGCTGACGATGCGCTATGCGGAGCGCACGGCGCCTTCTTCAAACTCATTGTCCGGGACACCAAGCGGACCTGAACCTGGTGGTGAAAGTCGGGGCAGCGCTTATTCGGTGATTTCTCGCGAACAAGCTCTGAAGATTGTGGGAGTGACCGATCTCGATCCGGATAGCATGCGCGGGACCGCGCGGGCGCGAGTATTCCTGCCGCTCAAACTTGCGCAGGACCTGCACGTAATGCAAACCGGGGCGCGCGATGTTTCGCCGTCGCCGAACGGTGCACCAACCTATAACTCACTTAGCGTGCGGGTAAGGAATCCTAACCAGGTTCCCGACGTTGAGGGTGCGATCAAGAAGATGGGATTCGGGGCATTTTCGCTTGTCGATGCAAGTCGCAGCATGCGGCAGTTCTTTGTCGTGCTGGATGGCTTTCTGGCGATCTTCGGAAGCCTGGCGTTGGCAGTTGCCTCGATTGGCATCGTGAATACGCTGGTCATGGCTATTCTCGAACGGCGGCGCGAAATCGGCATCATGAAGGCCATTGGGGCGAGCGATGCTGACGTGCGCGGGCTCTTTTTTGCGGAAGCGGGCGCCATGGGACTGGTGGGCGGCACCGCCGGAGTCACGCTCGGTTGGGTGATTGGACGGTTGATCAATTTCGGAACAAACGTTTATCTCGCCCGGCAGCATTTTCCTCCAGCGCAGATCTGGTCAGTGCCGCTGTGGCTGGTTTTTGGAGCGATCCTTTTTTCGGTGATTGTGAGCCTGGTGTCGGGGCTGTATCCGGCGTCCCGCGCAGCGCGTCTTGACCCCGTACAGGCCCTTCGTTACGAGTGAACCGGCGGCTCGGAAACCCCATCCTTGTAGACTGGTGGATACATGCGTCGTTGCTGGAGATGGCTTTCACTGATTCTCGTTTCTTTTCTAATCGGTCAGGCCCACGCTCAGGGTCGCATCGACTGCAACGCGGTGGAGAGTCACGTTCTCGGCCAGACCGTCCACTACTGCGTTTTGCTGCCACCCGGTTACGACACTGCCGTTCGCGGACCTTCTCCGCGGCGTTATCCCATACTTTATTTTCTGCATGGACTTGGCGACAACGAACAGACATTTTTCAAAAGCGGCGGATGGGATCTGATCGAAGATCTGCGGCAGCAGGGGAAGATTTCAGATTTTCTGATCGTAGTGCCTGAGGGCAAGCGCAGCTTCTACATCAACTCCGCCGATGGCCGCGTGCGCTACAGCGATTTCTTCATTCGCGAGTTCATTCCATACATCGAATCGCAGTATTCGATTCGCCGTGAGCCCTCCGCCCGAGGCATCAGCGGCGTCTCGATGGGCGGATACGGGGCGCTGCGATTTGCTTTTGCATATACGGGGCTGTTTTCGTCGGTTAGCGCGCAAAGTGCCGCGCTCACTATCGAGTCGCCGCGAGAGTTGGAGGCGATGCAGGCATCGCCGCAGCAGGATCGTGAGCTTGGAGCAGTGTTCGGAAAACCGGTCGACATCCATCACTGGAACCTGAACAGTCCTTTTGTTCTCGCCAGGCAGAACAGGCCATTCATAAAGGCCACAAGGTTGGCTATTTATTTCAACTGCGGCGATGAGGATGAATTTGGATTTGAAAAGGGAGCCGAGGCGCTCGACCGGCAACTGAAGGCCGAGGGCGTCCCGCACGAATTTCACCTTTATCCCGGGAACCACAGCGCGGCATATTTTTTGTCACATCTGGGTGAAACTTTGATGTTTCATTCGCGCGTGTTTGCCGCCGCGAAGTAGCGGTCTCCGAATCGAACCGGAAAAACTCTTTCCGGTCTTTTGCAATGGTCGTCATGACAAACTTGCCGTGTTTGACCCCGCGCAGAAAATCGGATAACTCGCTGCCGGGAACTCTCGGAAACGGCGTCAACGGTCTCGTGGATGCGAAGTCAACGATCTCCATTTTGGCGAAATTGTCGCAAAGTCGCACCGCGTTTGGTGCAGTTGGGCACAAAAAATTCGCTCTCTGCGGGATGCGACGGGAGAAGTAGCAAACACTTGCTCGCTGCATTCGATCCTGAGTTAATATGTAGCAAGTATGGACCGCGGTATTCGCAGTTTGACGGATCCAATCGCAGGACCTCCCATCAGAGAGCGTCGTCGCAACCTTCGTCATAAACTTCACACTCCGGTATATGCCAGTTTCAATGGTCCAGAACCCGGCATGGTCGTGGATCTTAGCGAATTGCTGAATTTGAACGAAGAAGGTTTCGCCGTCCAAACCAGCCAGCGCCTGGAAGTGAATCGAGCGGTAACCGTCTGCCTCGATCTGCCTGAAACGAAAAATTACCTTCATTGCACTGGCCAGGTGATATGGAGCGATGACAGTGGACGCGGGGGCATTCGCTTTTCCGCGGTTTCGGAGAGGTCGCGGCAGGTCTTAAAGGAATGGCTCTTCGCCAATTTGATGATCGGCTGCTCCAATCATTCTGCTCGAAGTGAACAACGGGCGCAGCGCGTGGAAGAGAAATCGCTCAAACCGGCGCCGGTCGCCACCGCTTCCAGACTTGTGCCGATATCGGATGGCAGCGCAATGCTTGCAGCCGTCGAAGCGGTACGCCTCGTGATTCGCGATATCGGTAATGACCTCGAGGCAATTCTGCAACTGGTCACCGAACGAGCATTGGCCTTCACCGGAGCCAGTAGCGCGGCACTGGCGCTGATCACGGATGGAAAGATGATATGCCGGGCGCAAGCGGGCGATCAGGCTCCGCCGCTCGGAACTCCTGTCGACGTGAAGCAAGGATTGTCCGGAGAGTGCGTTCGACGTGGGCTGCTCGTTTCGTGCGAGGATACGGAGAATGATCCGCGTGTCGATCCTGAAGTTTGCCGGGCACTGAACATTCGTTCGCTGATGGCGGCTCCCATCGTGGCCGATCTTCATGTGATCGGTCTGCTGGAGATCTTCTCTCCGCATCCACGCCGTTTCACTAACGTCCATGCGGTTGTCTTGGAGCGGTTGATCGAATTGATCCCGAAAACTCGCGGAGAAAACACACCCTCGAAACCGGCGTCGGGTGAAACCCCGATCCCGTCGAAAAGTGTTTCTGGTCCGTCGCATTCCGGTGGTTCAGGTACAGGTCCGACAGAGGTCACCTCGATCCACAGGGCGCCTCGGGCCTTCCTGGAGCCGGAAACTGAGAACGAAAGAACTTTCGAGAACTTTTATGAACAAAACGCATTTGAACCTGTTCTGGAGGAGGCGTCGGAAATCATCCCGGCGGCGCGCTCGAGGTTGGTTTATCGTGTGCTGATGGGAATGGCAGTAGTCGCGATTTTCGTCGTGCTCGGATATCTGGTCGCCCCTGTGATCGACAAACGGTGGGCAGTTT
>Ga0302324_100021330_pt1 | contig 12631 bp, 12 predicted proteins | sample Palsa_T0_1_FD_201949 | JGI IMG/M metagenome (GOLD analysis project Ga0302324, IMG submission 201949) | Peat permafrost microbial communities from Stordalen Mire near Abisko, Sweden - Palsa_T0_1 | ecosystem: Environmental > Terrestrial > Soil > Palsa > Peat permafrost | place: Sweden: Abisko...
AATTCAATACAGCACTGTGGCTTCCAATGTCTTGCAGGTCACAGCAACGGCGAAAATTCGTTGACAATTTACCCTCGGCGTTGCCCACGTCGCGCGATCGCGCTCGAAGGCCTCAAGGTCGGATTGGCACAATGTGTTTGCGCGAAGTTCAGGTTTAAACGCTTCAAAATTCGTGGGTTAATCCTTTCACTCGCCGAACTGCTTCCGGGCCGGTCCTCGTATTCTGGCCGGTTCGCCATTGCTGGTTGGGTCTCGTTTCGTGCAAATAAGGGTTGATCCGATCAGAAGGGGCAGAGCGCGGAGCGCTGGCGGTATTTGGCCGGGCGACTGCAGGTGGTCACAGTGGAGGAGCGTCCCTGCCGAAAACAAGCGGAGCCCATCGGCGATCCGATGGGCTGGCCAACCTATTATTTCGCTGCGACTGCTACTGGTTGAGCCGACTTCTCTTGAGCCAGCTTCGATGCTGCGTGAGCTTTCGCGGATTGATCTACGGCTGTTCCCGCGTGCTGTTGGCAAGCTTCGTGAGCGCCCTTACTACAATGCTCCGCCGCGGATCGATGGCTCTTGGCTGTCTTCTCATGTTCCTGCGCAGCAGTAGTGTGCGCTTCAACCACATGGGTGTCTTTGTTCATAGAAATGCTCCTTTATCTGATCCTCGGGCGATCCGGGATCATCTTCTCAAACGTGCACGTTGGTGGCCCCTTGTCCGTTAGCACGCATGCCGCTGCAAAAGTTTGCGAACGAGAACGCACATCGCGCAGCCAGTCTCGATCCAGTCAGATCGCGGCGATGGCGAATCTCTGAAAGTTGAAATTGCCTCTCAACATCGCCGCGCCGTCGTCCAAATTTTCAAATGGACCGCGTGGCAGGGCGCGCCTTCACTTCACTCACGTATCCGACTCCGGACGATCGCCGACTCTAAGCGTGCCTTGGGCGGCGATCCCGCCCGCCGCTGTGGGCTTTCCTTTGAGAATGCGCTCGAAGGCCACTCCGATCAGGGCGCCCAGCAGAGGCCCGACAACATAGATCCACGTCGTATGGAAGTCGCCGCGCACCAAATCCGGCGCAAGCGAACGCACCGGGTTCATCGAAGCTCCGGTAACCGGCGCTGCCCAAAGTCCCGCCAGAGCAATGTACCCGCCCACGGCGATGGCGCCGTTCGTTCCGGTGTTCCGCGCACCGGACGCCGTGCCTAGGATCGTGTTCACCAGCCCGGCTGTCAGCACCACTTCCATCGCCAATGCTTTCCCGTTCGCCACACCGCTACCGGGCAGCGTCGCGCCCAGCGCCCCAACGTTCCCGAACATAGCGCGCAGGAACACCGCCGCACCGATGCCTCCGATCACTTGTCCCAGCATGTAGCCCGGGACTCTCTTCCAAGGGAAGTTGCGCCGCACCGCGAACGCCAGCGTGACCGCCGGGTTCAAATGCGCTCCACTCACTACGCCCATAAAGTAGATGATTGCCATCACCATGATTCCTGGCGCCACCACCGCCATTCCCAGAGTGACCCTGCCGCCGCTCATCGCCGCAACGACGCCGCCACCGGCAGCGACAAGCACCAGCAGGAACGTACCCCAGATCTCTGCGAAGACTCGCCGCCACTCAAGGGAGGAGTCGAAGAAATCGGGCGCTAATGGCCCTTGAACCATCCGTTGCCGTTGCGCCGCGTCCAACCGCTCCCGCCCAGTCGACTGCATGTCTGATCCACTCTATCACCGCATTGTTGAAACAGGATCCAGCTGGGGCTGATGCGGAAGCTTGAGAACTTTCGTGGAAAGGTATGTTCTGTGTTTTTGACATCGTTTTGATCTTTTTCCCGCTACCGTGGAGACGTTACATCGTGCACGGCGCTCTCCGCGTCGGCGCCAGAGTCTGGTGCCCGGCACGAAGGTTAAGAATTGCAGGGTGTGTTGACGGAAAAAGGAGATTCAAAGATTATGCGGAAGAATGTGATGGCGTTCACAGCGGCCTTGACTCTGCTGGTGGGTGCGGCCTCGGCGGCCAACAAGGTCGACATCCGCACATGGACGCTCGATCAAGAAGGGCGCGACGGATGGAGCGTCAAGAAACTGATAGGCACCAAGGCTTTCGGCCCGAATCGGAAGGAAGTCGGCCACGTCGAAAATCTCATCTTTGACCCCGAGGGCAAGGTGCGAAAGCTGATCATTTCGACCGGGGGCTTCCTCGGTATCGACGAGACGCCCCTCGCCGTCAATTGGCAGGACGTAAAAATCGGTCCCGACTTGGATTACGTCAATACGCCGATCACCGTGGAGAGTCTCGAAAAATACGGGTTGTTCGATGGGATGCCCGACAAGGTCGCGATAGGGCCGCGCGAATGGCGAGCGACAGAACTCATCGGTGATTATGTGAACCTGCAGGGTGGTACCCACTACGGCTATGTCCGTGACCTGATCATCTCTAAGGACGGCGAACTTAAGGCGGTGATCGTCAGGCCGGATATTGGCTACGGTCGAATGAACGGATATTACTCCTATCCATACTACGGTTACGGCACCGGTTATGACTATGCCTGGACTCCTGGCAACGACCATTACGATTTGCCCTTTGGAAAAACCGACATCGCCCATCTGATCCCCTACGCTTACAGTAAAAAATAACAGTGGCGGCGTAGTAATTTGAGCCGTGCGGCGGAAGACAACCGCGCGGAGTGTAGTGCGCAGTTGATCCGTGCCACACAAATGCTCGCTTTCTTCTTTTGATCGACATCGTGATTCTTTTTGACACGGTTTTGACTTTTTTCCGGCTACTGTGGGGTGTGAGCATTGATGCCATGGTTCCGGCCTAAATACGTCAGTGTGCAAGAAAAGGAGAATTAGATGCTACGAAAAGCCAAAGACTTAAACGGCTACAAACTGGATGCCCGCGACGGGGAGATCGGCAAGGTTAGGGAGTTCTATTTCGATGACCAAAGTTGGACGGTTCGATATCTCGTTGCCGATACAGGCAGCTGGCTGAACGGCCGGTCGGTTCTCATTTCGCCTTATGCGTTGGACCCCGCTAACGAGGGTCGCAAGGTCATTCCAGTAGACCTGACCAAAACGCAGATAGAGAAAAGTCCGTCCCTCGACACCGATAAACCGGTCTCGCGGCAGTACGAAGGGGATTATTATTCTTACTACGGCTGGCCAGGGTACTGGAACGGCCCGTATGCATGGGGAATGAGTACTTACCCTATGCGCGGGGGGGATCGGTGGTCCGAATCCTCGCGTCGTGAAGAAAACGCGGATACGCATCTCCGCAGTACGGAGGATGTGAGCGGCCACGATATTCAGGCCCAGGACGGAGCGATCGGCCACGTTGAGGATTTTGTGATCGATGACGAGACGTGGGCCATTCGTTACTTGATTGTGGATACGCAAAACTGGTGGCCGGGCAAGAAGGTTCTAATCTCGACGCGATGGATTGAACGAATCAGTTGGGAGCAGTCGAAGGTCTTTATCAACCTGACTCGTGAAGCCATCAAGCAAGGACCCGAATACACGGACCAGACTCTTATCACGCGGGATCACGAAATTAAATTGCATCGGCATTACAACCGGGAAGGTTATTGGGCCGACCAGCTTGCCGAGTCCACTCGGTAGCAGAAGGCCTTCCCAAGCAACAGGAGCCCACCCAGCTGACTATCGAGCTGGCCTGTAGCCGATTTCTCGCCGACACGGAAAGCCGCGAGGTACGCGAGTCCACGCTCTCAGTGCGTGCCGGCGAATACCCGGCTGCTCAGCTAGCAGTGGGCGCACTCAACACAATTGTGCCCGTAACGAATAGCTACTTCTTCTGGAGCGGTAACGGCGAAACTGGCACCGCCAGCGGGAACTGGCGAAGGAGCCTTCGGAAGCTCTTTTTTTTAGCCGGAGTCGATGGCGGGCACCCGCAAACGGGTTTCGATTCTCTTGGGGCACTCCAGCGTCCGGGTGACTGAGAAGCACTACTCGCCTCGGATTCGCGCATACATGCGAAAACTGAGGCTGTTACCTGACAGATCCAACTATCTTTAAATTGGTGAGCCGGGCGGGGATCGAACCCGCGACCACCGCATTAAAAGTGCGATGCTCTACCAACTGAGCTACCGGCCCGGAGCTACAACAGGAAGGTCTTCTCACTCAACATAACATACAGGCGTGCCACAATAGCGAGAAATGAGTGAACCCGTCTTTCTCATCGCTAGCGGCGATTTGCGTTTGTCCGCCAATCAGAAGTGCTGGCCGGCCCAGGAATCCGTCGAAGCGTCCGTCATCGCCGCCATCGGAAATACTGGACGCGAGGTGCGGCGCGGCCATCCATTCGATTCCGCCAAGCAGCACGGCTTCATCGACAGCCAGAAGTACGGCATGCAGGTTTTTCGCGACATTCCGCGAACAGCGCCGCTCCTGGTCGTCGAAGCAGTCTGGCAATACAGCCATCACGTCCTGCACGGGCTCCTCACCCATCAGGGCCCCATCCTTACTGTCGCCAATTGGAGCGGCGAGTGGCCGGGCCTGGTAGGCATGCTCAACCTCAATGGATCACTCACCAAAGCGGGCGTTCGCTACGAAACATTGTGGAGCAAAGATTTCACCGATCACTTTTTTCTCAGTGGATTGAAGCGCTGGCTCAATGGCGAAGCCATCGCTCACGATTCGAGCCACGTACACTCGCTCGCCAAGTTCCAATTGCCGGCCGCGGAAGAAACTTTAGCACGCGAGATTTCGGAAACCTTGCAGCGCGACAAAGCAATCCTGGGAGTGTTCGACGAAGGTTGCATGGGGATGTACAACGCCATCATCCCGGACGAACTGCTGCATCCCACGGGCGTCTTCAAGGAGCGGCTCAGTCAATCGGCGCTGTATGCCGAAATGCAGCGAACCCCGGATTCGGAAGCGCGGGCGGTGCGCGAATGGCTGGACAAAAGCGGCCTGACATTTGTAACCGGGCAGAATCCCGAAACAGATCTGCGCGACGATCAGATCCTGGACCAGTGCAAAATGTACATCGCCGCGCTCCGCATCGCCGGCGAGTTTGGCTGCGATGCCATCGGCATTCAATACCAGCAAGGTCTCAAGGATCTGACCCCCGCATCGGACCTCGCCGAAGGTCTCCTCAACAATGTCCAACGCCCGCCGGTCCTCTCGCGCGATGGCCGGGAGCTTTACCCGGGCCGCGCCCTCCCGCATTTCAACGAAGTGGATGAATGCGCCGGCTTCGACGCTCTGATCACCAATCGCATCTGGACCCGGCTGGGGTTCGATCCGGAAACTACCTTGCACGACATCCGCTACGGCGAAGAGTACAACGGCGAGTTCATCTGGGTGTTCGAGATTAGCGGCGCCGCGCCACCGCGGCATTTCATGGATGGCTACCGGGGTACGGTAAGTGAGCGCCAGCCGCCCATGTATTTTCGCCTGGGAGGCGGCACCGTGAAAGGCATCAGCAAGCCAGGCGAAATCGTTTGGAGCCGCGTCTTCGTGGACCATGGAAAACTCAAGGCCGACTTGGGACGCGCCGCGGTCCGCGACCTTCCACGCGAGGAAACCGAGCGCCGCTGGCGCACCACAACGCCGCAATGGCCTATCATGCACGCCGTGACGTACGGCATCACGCGCGATCAAATGATGGCACGCCACAAATCGAATCACATTCAAGTAGCCTACGCCCCCACCTCCCAAGGCGCGAATCGCGCGCTAGCAGCCAAAGCCGCAACCTTCCGCAATCTAGGTCTGGATGTCAGTATCTGCGGAACAAACAACGGTCTCGTACAATAACTGAGAAGCCGGAAGTTAACCAGAAACCAGAAACGAGACACCAGAAACGTTTATGCGGGTCGGAATGATTGGCACTGGGGCGATTTCGCATAAGCATGCGCAGGCCTACGCGAACATTGGATACGAACTGACGGTTTGCACTGACATCAACCCCCAGAGTGGGCGCGCGTTTGCCGATAAATACGGGTGCCAATTCGTTTCCGCCTATGCAGACGTCTGCCGGCATCCACGCGTCGACTATGTGGATGTTTGCACTTTTCCGGACTTCCGGCTACAGCCTCTCGAAATTTGCGCCGAGGCGAAAAAGCACGTGCAGGTACAGAAGCCCATGTCCACCAATCTCGAGACTGCGCGCAAGATGATCGACGTGGCGCGCAGCGCGGACATCCAGCTCAGCGTGGTGAGCCAGCATCGCTTCGACGATTCCATCCAGTTTTTGCGCCGGGCCTTGGATGCCGGACGGTTGGGCCGGATTCTCGAAGCCGACGCTTACGTAAAGTGGTACCGCTCGGCCGCCTATTATTCGCGTCCCATCAAAGGCAGCTGGGCCACCGAGGGCGGAGGCGCGTTGATCAACCAAGCCATCCACCAGGTGGATATATTGTTGTGGCTGGCCGGTCCTGTTTCCGAACTCTTTGGGTACTGGCAGCTCGGCGCGCTGCACCAGATCGAATCCGAGGACGTGGTGGCTGCGCTGGTGAAATACGCTTCCGGCGCCACCGGCGTCATTCAATCCTCCACCGCATTCTGGCCCGGCTACACCGAGCGCATGGAGATTCACGGCACCAAAGGAACGGCCGTCATATCCGGCGATAAGCTCACCACCTGGGATGTGGAAAACGATTCGGGAGAGCCCGCCCCGGTGGATCACGATGTTGCGTCTGGCGCGTCCGATCCCATGGCCATATCGCTGGCGCCGTTCGAACGGCAATTCTTGGATTTTGGCGAATCCATTCGCACCGGACGCAAACCGGTTTCCTCCGGCGAAGATGGGTATCGCGCGCTGGAAGTGGTGCTCTCGGTTTATGAATCCTGCCATCAAGGAAGCGCCGTGAAGCTGTAACCCCACACTTTGATGCGAGTCCGCGTACCAGCTTCCAGCGCGAATCTCGGCCCCGGTTTCGACGCTTTGGGTCTGGCGCTCGGGGTCTACCTGACGTGTACGTTTGAACCCGCGCCGCGCTTGAGCATCCAGGTACGCGGGCGCGATGCCGGCAAAATTCCAGCTACCGAAGACAACCTGATCTGGCAGACCGCGCTGCGGGTGGCGCAGGATGTGGGCGAAACTTTGCCCCGGATCGCGCTCTTAATCGATAACGACATTCCGATCGAGAAAGGGCTGGGATCCAGTGCAGCCGCCCTCACCGCCGGCGTGGTGATTGCCGATCAGTTGCTGGGATTGCACTGGAAACCGCATCGCATCCTGGACGAAGCGGCGCGGATTGAGGGGCATCCCGACAACGTGTCCGCCTGCGTATTGGGATCCATTGTCGCAAGCGCCATGGACGCCGGCGGCGTGGCGCGCGCGGTCCGTCTGGAGCTTCCTGCCAGTTACGGCGTGGCCGTGGTGGTGCCGAACTACCAGCTGCCCACCAGCCAGGCGCGTGCCGTGCTTCCAGCCGTGTATTCGCGGCAGGATGCGATATTCAATGTGCAGCGAAGCGCGTTGCTGATCGCCGCGCTCGCCACCGGAACTACCAGCGCATTTCCCGCCGCTTTCGAAGACCGGCTGCATCAACCCTATCGCTACGCGCTGGTCCCTGGCCTGGAAGAGATGGTGAAGCTGCGCGCGCCGGGTCTGCTGGGGTGCGCGCTAAGCGGCGCTGGCCCTTCCGTTTTGGTTTTTTACGAAAAGGGCTGCGAGCAAGTTTGCGATCTGGTGCGCCAGATTTTTGTCCTGCATGGGCACCAAGCGGAGACGCTATGGGTGAAGATCGCCGAGCATGGATATGAGTTGAGCTGACCGGTCAAAAGAAATGGTTTTCACCAAACGTCTGCGCGACGGAGTTCGTAGCGGCGCAATCACCTGCAGCGTGCGGATCTGGACCAGCCCCCACGTCAAAGTCGGCAACCGCTATCGAATGGAAGAAGGTGAGATCGAAGTGGATTCCATCGAACCGATCGGTTTTCCAGACATCACGCCCCAGTTGGCGCGTGCGTCGGGATTCCTCGGCGTCATCGATCTGCTCAAGGTCGCAAAGCACGGCCGAGGCCAGAATATCTATCTGGTTCGGTTTCATTACGTGCCTCCCAAGGTCAAGGGTTCCAGGCAGCGCAGTCCCGCCGGGCGTTCTTCCTAAAAAACGTTTCACCGAGCGCCGCCCACGGGGGGGCAGGAGCAGCAGTAAGCTGCGAGTCAGCGTAGAATCGGTTATCAGTGGATGAGCATTCGAAGAAGACCAGATTGGTCTTCATAAGCCACAGCAGCGTTGATATGTGGGTGGCTAAGCAAATAGCGCGCGAGATCGAAGCACGTGGCGCAACCCCATTCTTGGACGAGACTCACATCGATGCCGGCGCGGACTTCGAGGAAAACATCCTGAACTTCCTGGAGCGCGCGCACGAATTGGTGGTCCTGATCACGCCCTGGGCTCTCGACCGGCCTTATGTCTGGGCAGAGATTGGGGCTGCGTGGACTCGCCGAATACCAATCGTAGCGCTCTTACTCGGGCTTACGCCGTCTGACTTGCAAACGCGGCCAGGGATACCTGTACTTCTGAAAAAACGGGATCTCTTACCGTTGAACGACATCGACACATACTTGGAGCAGTTGGCTGCACGCGTGCGACAATAAGGATCAGAAGCATGGCAAAACGAAGTGTCTTCATTTCACACTCTGCGCGAGATGTGGACTGGGTGCGTTCCTTAGCTCAAGCTCTCAGGGACAAAGGCGTTACAGTTTGGTTCGACGGATTCGAAGCTCGACCGGGCGAGTCAGCGCCGGACGCCCTGGAAGCGGGCTTACGCAGTAGCGACGTACTGGTGGCATTGCTCGACGCGGAATCTCAATCGAGACCCAATCTTTTTTTCGAACTTGGGGCAGCCATTGGCATGGGCAAGCGCGTTTTGGCGATCGTACCGAAAGACCTTGATCCGAATGCTCTTCCATTGGGCGTCCACGTCCGCCGCTATCTGGTTCGGGACACGCCCGAACATACCGCGCAGGAGTTGTCTAACAGTCTGCAAGCCGCCTGAACCTTATCCGGCGTCATCCCCACTCCCATCTGGAACAAGGGTGAGTAGCGGATTGGCCGAGCTACTCACTCGGCACTCGCGCCGGCGGTTGATTGCTATCCTGAAACCGGACCCCCAAAATGCCCTTCTCTTCCATCCCCGACGCCATCGAAGACTTCCGCGCCGGCCGCATGCTGGTCATCGTGGATGACGAGGATCGGGAAAACGAAGGCGACATCACCATCGCGGCCGAAAAAGTCACGCCGGAGGTCATCAACTTCATGGCCAAGTGGGCCCGCGGGCTCATCTGCCTGCCGCTGAGCCCGGAGATATGCGATGCCTTGGCCTTACCGCCCATGTCGGCCCGGAACACGGCGCGCTTGGGAACCGCGTTCACCGAATCCATTGAAGCGGCCGAGGGTGTAACCACCGGGATCTCGGCCGCCGATCGCGCCCACACCATCCAGGTCGCGATGCATCCCGCCAGCCAGCCGCGCGATCTGGCGCGGCCCGGTCACGTCTTCCCATTGCGAGCCCGCGAAGGCGGTGTGCTGGTGCGAGCCGGCCAAACCGAAGCCGTGGTGGATCTGGCGCGCCTGGCCGGATTGCGGCCCGGCGGTGTGATTTGCGAAATCATGAACGAGGATGGCAGCATGGCTCGCGTCCCGCAATTGCGCGAGTTCTGTGAGCGCCATAACTTGAAGATGATCTCGGTGGCGGATCTCATCCGCCATCGCCTGCAGACAGAACGCTTCGTTCGCCGCCAATCCGAGGGTTGCCTGCGGACGGAATTCGGCGACTTCAAGGCCATTGTGTACGCCAGCAATATCCTTCCGGAAGTTCACCTGGCGTTGGTGTTCGGCGAGATTCGAGGACAGGAAAACATACTGGTCCGAATGCACTCGCGCTGCGTTTACGGCGATGTATTCGGATCGCTGGAATGCGAGTGCCGCCAGGTGGTTCAGAACTCGCTTAGGCGGATCGCCGAAGCTGGCGGCGGTGTGCTGGTTTATCTCCATCAATCCGGTCCCGGCATCCGCAACCACGCCGGTTCAGGCACCCCGGACGGCCAGCGGCAGCTCCAGCACGAAAGCGGCCTAGGCGCCCAAATCCTCTCGGACCTCGGATTACACACCATCCGCCTCCTGACCAACCACCCCCGTAAAGTGGTGGGATTGGAAGCCTACGGGATCCAGATCGTGGAGCAAGTTCCGGTGTGAGTGGAGCAGGCGCTTCCGCCTGCCAAGTCCGGAACTTCCCACATGTTACGCTCGTAGTGTCGATAGAGAGGTTTTCATGATAAAGCTACGCAACTTTGGCCCGCTGGTTCTGATTCTCCAAATGACGGCTTTCGGAGCCGCGGATCCCGGACTCCTGCGGCTGATGATGCCGGATGCCAAGGTCATCGCCGGGCTCCAGGTGCAGCAGACCAAAAACTCGCTCTTCGGCCAATACGTGCTCTCGCACATGCAGGTGGAAGACGCGGGTTTCAAGAAGTTCATCGCCCAAACCGGATTCGATCCGCGACGCGATGTGACCGAGATTGTGATGGCTTCCAACTGGGAGCAATCCACGCCGCAGAGCCGCTGGTTGGTTGCGGCGCGGGGTTCGTTCAACTTGCCGCAAATCGTCGGCGCTGCCAAAGCCAATGGCGGAACGGTCACCGATTTCCAAGGAGCCAGCATTTTGACGTACTCCGAGCCAGGGAAGCCTGAGGTGGAGAGTGGAATCGCTTTTTTTGACTCTTCGAGCGCGGTTATGGGCGACTTGGCTTCCGTAAGGGCAGCCATCCAGCGCAAGCAGAGCAATGCGGCTGCCTCTGGCGATCTGCTCGGTAGAGTACAGGATGTTAGCCTCAAGAACGACTTCTGGTTCGTCACGGTCGTTCCCATCTCCGAGTTCGCAGGAGCCATGCCCAATCCAAATCTCAGCGGAGCCATGAAAGGCGACCTGCTGTCGGCCATTCATCAAGCCAGCGGAGGCATTCGCTTTGGCAACACCGTAACAATTTCGGGCGAAGCGGTCACCCGGTCCCCCAAGGATGCGCAGGCGCTGGCCGACGTCTTCCGATTCCTGGCCGGCTTGATTCAGCTGAACAGCGAGAACAATAAAGTGGCAGGTCAGGTGTCCACTTTGCTCGATGGCATGGATCTCAAGACCAACGGTAACGTCATGACCATGTTGTTGGCCATTCCAGAGCAGCAAATGGAGCAGTTGCTCAATAGTATCCATCTCGAAAGTCAGCGGGCCCACAAAAAACCTCCACAAAGCAACTAACCGGCAAAATACCAGAGAAGAAATCGCCGTCGGGGACACTTCGGTTCCGTGCAGTCACAAGGATTCCGGAATAAATTGCCCGATTGGAAGGTAATGTAGGTGCAGCCGCTGGCTGACGGCGGGAATCCGTGTTTTCAAACCGAAGTCCCATAAACTTTTGAGCCGTGAAGTCGATATGTGTCAAATGACCCCCAGATGGGCAGCCAGGAGAGGCTGGCACTTGAATTGCTCAGGCGTTGTGGTATGATTCTAGAAACCCAACAGTGGTTCGCTACCGGCGTTAGACCGGGCCATCGGCTGTTAAGCCGTAGAGTACATTACGGTTTACTCATTTTGTGTAACCGCCTGAACCTTTCTGGAGAATTGTACGTCTAATCGTGGTGAACCAGTAAGACACCAAAACAAGAAAGAGAGTTAAACCTATGACGAAGACCGAGTTAAACAAATTCAAAGAGATCCTGGAGACCAAACAGGCCGAGCTTGCACACGTATTGAGGAACCGTGAAGGAATCGCGATCGAGAAGAGCCCGGATGCCCTGGACGAAGTCCAGAATGCAGCCGAACGTGAACTGGCGATCCGAAATCTGGACCGGGAGTCCAATCTGCTGCGGAACGTCCGTGCGGCTTTGCACCGCATGGATGAGGGCACCTTCGGGGTTTGCGCGCATTGTGAAGAAGACATTAGCCTGAAGCGGCTCAACGCTGTACCGTGGGCGGCTTACTGCATCCAATGCCAGGAAATCGCCGACAAGAACCAGGAAGAGGGTACCGATTCCCTGGATGATCTGCTGGTTCATGCAGCCTAAAGCTGACCTTCTGCCTGCCATTTCGTAAGCGGGAGTCTTGGCCCACACTGTGGGGCAAGGCTCCCGCTTTCTAATTCACAATCCTTATTCCTGTCACCATCCGGCCCGCCGATTCGCGGGCCCGGCGGTAGCTGTGGAACAAATCTGCCCGGCAGACTGTGCACAGGTCCGCTGAGGCGAATTGTCGCGGCTGGCCGCCTTTTCGTCCCAACTGACGGCGGAGCGTCTCCACCAGATCGATTTTGGTCCTGCCGGATAGACCAAACTGCTCTGCCACTTCCGGACCCACTTCGAAGCAACAACCACCAATCCCCGGCCCCACCACCACCACCAGGTCTTCCGGACGGCTGCCAAATTGTTCCTGCATCGCCCGCACTGTCTTGGGCGCGATCTCAAGAACTGTCCCGCGCCACCCGGAATGAATGGCAGCTATCGCCCGATTCTTCGGGTCCGCGATCAGGATCGGAAGGCAATCGGCGGTACGAATCGTGAGTGTGATCCCCGGACAGTTCGTAATCAGAGCGTCCCCTTCGCCAATGCAGCCGGGCCGGTCCGCCGCCAGCACGGTATCCGAATGGATTTGCTTGAGCGTGGCAACTCCCGTGGGGG
>Ga0302324_100021333_pt1 | contig 12630 bp, 8 predicted proteins | sample Palsa_T0_1_FD_201949 | JGI IMG/M metagenome (GOLD analysis project Ga0302324, IMG submission 201949) | Peat permafrost microbial communities from Stordalen Mire near Abisko, Sweden - Palsa_T0_1 | ecosystem: Environmental > Terrestrial > Soil > Palsa > Peat permafrost | place: Sweden: Abisko...
GGACGGCCTGCTCCCGGACAACGTCACCGCGATCGTCACCTTCCTGCTCGCCCACGGCTACAGCGACAACGCGGCGGCCGGCATCGCGGGCAACATGTACCAGGAATCCAAGGGAAACCCGGAGTCCGAGGGCATGGGCGGCGGCGGACTGATCGGCTTCACCCCGCTGCCGGCCGGGTACGTGACCGGCAACCCGGCGGCCGACCTGCAGACGCAGCTCGAGGCGGTGCTGACCTACAACCAGCAGTGGGCGGGCTACCTGCCCGCGCTGAACGACGCCGGCAGCCCGGCCGACGCGGCGTCCATCTACGTTACCGATTTCGAGCGGGCGGGCATCCCCGCCGCCAGCACGCGCGAGGCCTCGGCCGAGGACGTCGCCAGCGCCTGCGGCATCTAGACCCCGCTCAGCAGAGGCCCGCCCTAGCGCGCGCCCCGCCGTCCAGCCGGCCAGACCCCCAGGGGTCTGGCCGACTGATTTGTGTACGGCGATTTTTCAGTGTCTTTTTCGAGATAGCGACTGATGAACGGGTGACTACCCATGAGGATTGACCGTCGCCCTCGGTAGTTTTCACACGCAATGCCAGGACTTGGTTACTTCAGGTTGACTAGTCCTTCCGGGTGGTTCGTCGCTGTGGGTGACCTCCGTTGTCAGGGTGCTCGGGCCGGCCGCGAAACGCCCCGCAGCGCGGGGCTTCGGCGCCCTGACCAGGTCTTGAGGCTGATGGCCGAACCGGTAGCCCGGCTGGGCTATGTGCGGCGAAAAGTACCGTTTGGGCGTTTGCGGGCTGTGACTCTGTTCGGGAGCGATTACCGCTCGTTAGGCCCGGCGAGAGGTCTCCCCCCTCGTGACTGCGTAGCCGGGCGCGGAACGGCGTAAGGGAATTCTTGACCGCAGGCACCAGGCGCAACGGCACCAGCAAGGTTGGCCTCTTCACTCGCAGCCGCCACGACGGCGGGCAGCCAGGCCAGCACGGCGCCGGCGGGCCCGCCGACCAGTACACCGGGCGGCACGCCGCGGGCCCCCGGAGCAAGACGGCCCGCAAGCGGGCCGGCCGGGCCGTCCCTGCCGCGGGGGTGGCCGCAGCCCTCGCGGTCGGGGCGGCCGCCTACGGCCTGGTCGCCGCGGGCGGGCATCCGCAGGCGGCCGACCTCTCGACTGACATGAGCCTCCCGGTCAGCCTGAGCAGCGCCACCCACTCCGGCCTCAGCGTCGGCGGCGTCAACTCCGCCGCCTCGGCCATGATCGCGGCCGCCCGGACGGCCAGCAGCGCCGTCGCCGCCACGTCGGCCAAGCCGCGGGCCAGCCAGCCGGCGAAGGCCGCGGTGGCGTCGCCCTCGGCCGCCGCGAGCACGGCCGCCCCCCAGACCGGGTCCTCGTCCGACGAGGCCGCGGCGACCGCCGCCCCGTCGCCCGCCGCGACGCCCTCCGCCACGGCCACCCAGTCCTCCTCGGGCGGCAGCGCGGCCGTCGCGACCGACATCGCCAACGGCAACTACGTGCTCGCGATCGGCCAGTACCTGGTCGACAACGGCTACTCGGCGGCAGCGGCCGCCGGCGTCGCCTCCTGCGTGGACGGCGAGTCCGGCGCCAACCCCGAGTCCGAGGGCTCCGGCGGCGGCGGACTGATTGGCTGGACGCCGCTCGGCTCGGCCGAGCCGGACGCGAACATCATCACCGGCGACGTCTCGGCCGACATGATGACGCAGCTGGCCGACATCCTGTACTACAACGCCGACGAGATCGGCCAGTCCAAGGTGGACGAGCTGAACAGCCAGACCGACCCGGTCGCGGCGGCCGACTTCTACTCGCAGAACTTCGAGAAGCCGGCCGTGACCGACTCCGACGTGGTGCCGTCGGTCGCCGAGGACGTCTACTCGGAACTGGGCGGCTGACGCCCGCAGCCGGACAGCCGGACAGCCGGACAGCCGGACAGCCGGACAGCCGGACAGCCGGACAGCCAGGCCTTCGGGTCTGGCCGGCTGTTTGCTCTGTGGCGATTGTTAACTCGCGAGATCACGGTTTATTCATGATCAACAAGGTAATTGAGCGTGGCGTCCCCGATATGCGCATCCCGCCGCTGTTGCGGGTGTGGTCGACGTGAGTCTCAATACCTCAGGATTCTCGTGAGCCGCATGAATTACCTCAGCTGGCCAAGGCCGCGCGCTAATTGTCACGATGAGTAATCATGGTAGAACTATTTGTGATTTTTTTGCCCTCAGGCTATGGGTATTTCGCGCTCACGCCGTTACTATCGAAAGCGAGGAGCCAGCCAATAGCAGTTCTGGACGCAAAGGCCGCGCCTAATGCTGCTACGGATAGTAACTTTCTGAGGACGCGGAGTAGTCGATGACCGACGTTATTCGCCCAGCGAACGGCCAGGCGGCTAATGCGCAGTCCTCGGGAAATGCTTGGCAAGACCCTCATGGAACACCCGGATATGACGCCGCAATGGGGGAAAGAACCCTAGTGGCTTCGGAATCCGGAGAAGCCCGCGCCTGGCCCAAGCGGCCCGGGCCTGGCGCGGAACGCCCGGCGGGCTGGTTCCTGCCGACCGACGGGGAAGCGGCCCCCCCGTTTCGGTCCGGTCTGGAGCCAGCCCGCTCGGATGAACGCACCTGGTCGCCGAGCGCGGGTGACGATGACCGCGGCGGCTGGCGTCAGGAATCGCGGCCGGCCGCGGCGGACCCGGTCCGCGCCCTCTGGCCGTGGACGTTTCCGACCGGATCGCGCCAGGTCCCGGTCGTCGGTCCGACCGAGGCACTGCGCGGCCGGACCGGCGGCGCGGAGGTGGCCGTGCCGCCGGCCGCGGTCGCCGCCGTCCTCGACCCGGCTCAGCGCACCAGCTGGCAGCGCGCCCAGGAGGTATGGCAGGAGTCCGGGGTCAGCTGGGAGCGCACCGCCCCCGAGCTGGCGGACATCGACCCCGCCGACGACTGGTTCCCTGATACCGACGAGGACCCCGCGCCCGCCGCCTACGAACCCGCCGCCACTAGCGCCTGGCCGGCCCAGGCAGACCCCGAGGAACCCGAGCTGGCGCGTTTCGAATCCCCCGCCGTCGGCGCCTGGCCGGCCCAGGCCGAACCCGAGGACCCCGAGTCGGCGGTCTACGAGCCCCCCGCCACCAGCGCCTGGCCGACCTACGCCGAACCCGAGACCCCCGAGCCGGCCGGCTTCGAACCGTCCGCGGCCGGCGCGTGGTCCGGCTACGCCGAGCCCGAAGCCGCTGCCAACGGATGGTCAGGTTACGGCGAGCCCGAGGACCCCGAGCCAGCAGGCTTCGAACCACCTGCGGCCGGCGCCCGGTTCGCTGACTCCGGGCTCGAGGACGTCGTCCCGGCCGAGACGTGGTTCACCGGCCTTGGCCCGGCCGATACCCGGTTCACCGCCGCCGGGAACGCCCACCCCGGCCGGGCCGATGCCTGGCAGCCGGACCCGGCCTGGACCGAGTATCCGCCGGACGGGTTCCCCGGGCAGACCTGGCCGGCCGGCAGCGGACGGCTGCCGCTGGGCGCTCCGGTCGCGCTCGACCCGGAGGCGCCGGAGTCGGCCGGCCTGGCCGGATTCGACGGCGACGTGTCACCCGGCTGGGTCGGCGGCCCGTCGCTGACCGAGTCGGATGAGCTGTTCCGGGCCTGGCAGGGGTCGGTCAACCAGGCCGCCGCCGCGCGCGGGTCCTGGTCGGTGCCCAGGAGAGGCGCGGCCGGGTCGCGTCGTCGGCGCGGGTTGCAGGCGGCCGCGATCGGCGTGCCCGTCGCGATCATCGTCACCGTGGGGGCCGGGGCGCTGATGATGCTGACCGGCAAGGCCAACGAGATGCTGGCCCCCCGGGCGGACACCGGCACCGCGTCGCCGGCCGCCACCGCCACCGGGACGGCGGCGACCCCGGCCGGCTCCCGCCCGACCGCCGGCCTGGTCCCGCCCGCCTTCGTCAGCGCCGCCCTGTCCGGCTACCCGGGCCAGCGCGGCACCGTCACCGTCGCCTCGATCATGGTGACGGCCGGCGCGACCGTCGCCGTCGGAACGGCCGACGGCCACCCGGCGATCTGGCGTCGAGCCCGGAACGGGAGCTGGCCGCTGGTGTCAGCCGGCCGCCTGAGCGCGGTCACCGGCTCGGCCGGGCTGACCTCGGTCGCGCATGGCCCGGCGGGCTGGATCGCGGTCGGCAGCACGTCCGCTGGCGGGGCGACGGAACCGGTCGTCCTCGCCTCCGCCGACGGCGTCACCTGGCAGCCCGTCGCCGCCCTGGCGGCCCAGGCCGGGGCGGGCACCGAGTTCCTCGGGGCGGCCGCCGGAAGCTCCGGTTACGTGGTCGTGGGCAGGCAGATGATCGGCGGCCGGACCTTCGCCGTCCTCTGGTACTCGGCCGACCTGCGCAGCTGGGCCGCCGACAGCAACGACGGGCTGGACGGCCGGCTGGCGGCATCCACCGTGAACGCGGTCGCCGCCACCTCCGGCGGCTTCGTCGCCGTCGGCTCCCACGGCGCGGACCAGTCACTATGGATCTCGTCCGACGGCCGGCACTGGAGCCTGGACTACCTGTCCCCGCCGGCCGGGGCGGCCAGCGCGACGCTCAGCTCCGTCGCCGCCAGCGGAACCCAGGTGGTGGCCGGGGGCTACGCCGCCACCCGAGCCGGCGACATCCCGGTGATCGTGGTCTCGGCCGATGGCGGCGCCCACTGGCGGCAGGTCGTGCTCCCGGCGCCGGACGGCCTCGGCCTGGTCACCGCGCTGACCGTCGCCCCCCACGGCTTCACCGCGGCGGGCGTGGCCGGCCGCGGCGGCGCCCAGCACGCCGTCACCTGGACCTCCCCGAACGGGCTGACCTGGTCCAGTCCGGCCCAAGCGGCCGGCAGCGAGATCACCGCGCTGGCGCTCGTCGGCAGCACCGTCGCGGGCACCGCCGAGCAGGGCACCACCCCCACCCTGGTGCCCGTCCCCGCCCACTGACGGTTGCACGGCCGGGTGGTGTCACCTGCCTTCTGCCCGCTTCTTGAGGGCCTCGTTCAGTGCGCGGAAGCTCGCCTCGGCCCGGGTGAAGGTCTTGAGGGGGAACGCCGCCAGGAGCCCGTGGAAGGTCTCGCTTTGCTCTAGCCGGGTGCCGTCGTCGGCCGGGGCGAGCGCGAATCGGTGCTCGCCGCTGATGATGCCGGGCAGGCTGGCTACCCACTTCAGCTCCGCGCCCGGGTCGGCGGCGGTGATCTTCGGCTTGACGGTCATCAGCCGGCCGTTGGCCGGATGGACGCTCCGGAGCGTGATCCTGCTCCCGACGGCGACCTGCCCGGATGCTTCGCGGAACAACGGGTTCCAGTCCGGATAGCGGCCCAGGTCGATCAGGACTGCCCACACGGCCTCGGGGGGAGCGTCGATCTGGATGGTCGCGGACATGGTCTTCACGCGGTGCCTGCCTGTCGTCTGGTCGGCCGCGGGCGCGCCGCGGTCGGTAAATTTCAACGTACAACGTACGCTGTTTCGAGGATACTACGTACGCTGCACGATGAAAGTAGGGTGGCGGGTGATGACATCACCCAGTGATCCCCCCGCTGAGGCCGCTGGCCTGCCCGCCGGCCGTCCTGCCCGCGCCGTGCGGGCGGCGCCGGGATCGGTCTGGGATCTTCCCGAGCACGGGACGCGGGGACCTAGGCCCCGGCACGACCGCGCCGCCGTTACGGCGGTCGCTATCCGGATTGCTGATGCCGAGGGCCTGGAGGCGGTCACCATGCGCCGGGTTGCCGGCCAGCTGGGCATCGCCGTCATGTCGTTGTATAACTACGTTCCGGCCAAGGATCACCTGGCCCAGCTGATGGCCGACCGGCTGGCGGGCGAGTACGCCTACCCCGTCACGCCCGCCCCGGACCCGCGCGCGGCCATCGCCGACCTGGCCACCCAGGCCCGGGACATCGCGCGGCGGCACCCGTGGCTGGCCGGGCTGATGCAGCGCCCGATGCCGCCGGGTCCGAACGGGCTGCGCTACCTGGACTACTTCCTCGGGCTACTGGCAGGCTCCGGACTCGATACCGGGGCCAAGATGGAGGTCATCGCCATGATCAGCGGCTTCGCCACCATGTACGGCGTGATGCAGGCAGCCCTCCCGGCCGAGCAGGCGGGCACCGCCCAGCACAACGCAGCGCAGGTCCAGGCGCTCGCGGCGGCGGCGGCCAGCGGCCGCTATCTCCACCTCGCCGCGGCCCTGACGGCCGGCGGCCCGCCGCGCAGCCAGGATGACATCTTCGGGTCCGGCCTCGAGCGCCTTATCGGCCTTACGGGGCTGCGGCACCCCCGGTGACGGGCACCGCCCGGCGCGCCTCCCGGCCAGCGCAAACCCGGCCGAGGATCAGGCCAGCGGTACGCCGTTAATCGAGGCGTCCAGGACCTCGGCGACGTGCGCGGTCCGGATCGTCACCCCCTGGGCCGCCAGCGCGGCCGAGATCTGCAGGGTGCAGCCGGGGTTGGCCGAGATGAGCAGGGCCGCGCCCGAGGCGGCGACCGAGTCGGCCTTGCGCGTTCCGAGCGCGGACGCCGCGTCCGGCTGCAGCAGGTTGTAGACGCCCGCCGACCCGCAGCAGACCCCCGCGTCACGCAGCTCGACCAGCTCGAGTCCGGGGATCGCGCGAAGCAGCGACCGCGGCTGGGCGGTGATCCCCTGCGCGTGCCCGAGGTGGCAGGCGTCGTGGTAAGCGGCGACGACCGGGACCGGACGGCGGGGCGCGACCGGCTCGAGCGAGTCGAGGAACTCGGAAAGGTCGCGCACCCGGGACGAGAGCAGCGCCGCCCGGGCCGCCCAGGACGTGGCCTCCAGCTGGCCCGGCAGGGCCGGCGACGCGGTCGCCGTCGCCTCCTCGTCCGCGCCTCCCTCCTCGGCCAGCCCGGCGAACAGCCGCTCGTACTCCTTCATGGCCGACCCGCAGCCGGCCGAGTTGACGACGATGACGTCCACCCCCGCCGCCTCGAACGTCTCAATGGTCTGACGGGCGAACTGGGCCGCCTCGGCCACCCGCCCGGAGTGCAGCGACAGCGCCCCGCAGCAGCCCTGCGAGCGCGGGATGATCACGTCGCAGCCCTCGGCCGCCAGCACCCGGGCGGTCGCCGCGTTGACGCCCGGGAAGAACACCGACTGCACGCACCCGGTCAGCATCCCGACCACCGCGCGCCGGGGGCCGAGCGCGGCCACCCGCTCGGGGAGCCGGCCCGGCGGCGCCGGCCGGGACGCGGGCGCGAGCCGCAGCGCCTGCTCGGCGGCGGGGGAGACCCGGCCGACGAGGCCGGTCCGCGCCAGCAGGCGGTCGGCCCCGGTCCGCTGCGCGAGCCGCAGCGGAGCGATCGCCGCCCGCAGCCGCCGGGGATAGGGGAACAGCGCGAAGATCGCCGACCGGGTCAGCCGATCGGCCACCGACCGAGGCGCCGTCAGGGCAGGCCCAACCCCAACCCCAACCCCAGCCCCGCCGGCAGCCCCGCCCGTAGCCTCACCCGCAGGCGAGCCCGCCAGCGGATTCACCCCGGCCTCGGCCCACTCCCGCCCCGCCTCGATGATCTGGTCGTACTGCACCCCCGACGGGCAGGCGGTCATGCACGCCATGCAGCCCAGGCACCGGTCGAAGTGCTCGGCCGTGGCCGGCGTCAGCGGCGCGCCGTCGAGCAGCTGGCTGACCAGGTGGATGCGCCCGCGCGGGGAGTCCATCTCCTCCCCCCAGAGCGAATACGTCGGGCACGCGGGCAGGCAGAAGCCGCAGTGCACGCAGTCCTTGACCGCCGAACGAACCCGCTGCTCCGCCTCGTCACCCCCATGACCCGCCATCGCCGGCTCCGGCCTCGCGTCCTCGCTCATCAAAGATCCTCACGTCACGTCGGGGAACCGGCCCGGTGCCATCCGGTGCCCGGGGTCGAACTGGTCCTTGACCGCCCGCATCAGCGCCAGCGAGGGGACCGGCCCCGCCATCCCGCCGTACCCCGCCAGCGCCTCGCCTACCGCCGAGGGCGCTGCCAGCACGACCACCCCGCCCCGCTGGCCGCGGAGCGCGGCCCGCAGCGCCCGCACGAACCCGGCCGCCGTCGCCGCCGCCGCGTCGGGGCCGGCCCGCAGGTAAAGAACGCCCGCGCCGGCTGAACCCGAGATCGACGGGGACAAGCCGGTCTCGCCCGCCGCCGCGTCGACCGCGTCCAGCGCCGTCGGCAGCGCCGACACCCAGCACGAGACCCGGATCAGCGTGCCGCCCCCGACGTCACCCCAGTCGCCGCCGCGCCACCACGGCGGCGGCTCGAGTGACGTCTCGGCCCGGCCGAGCAGATCCGCCATCCGCCGCGCGCGGGCGGCGACTCCTTCCGAGGACCCCTCGAGGAGCACCCCGAGCCGGATCGGCCCGCCCGGCTCGGGCCTGCTCAGCTCCACCGCCGAGGCGACCAGCGGCGAGTTCGCCGCCGCCGCCACCGCGTCGCACGCGATCCGGCCTGACACGTACTCGGCGGTCACCCATACCCGCGCGGCGGGCAGCGGGTGCAGCCGGAACGTCGCCTCGGTGATCAGCGCGAGCGTTCCCGCCGACCCGGCCAGCAGCTTGCCCAGGTCGTAGCCGGCCACGTTCTTGACGACCTTCCCGCCCGACTTGGCCACGGTGCCGTCCGCCCGCACGATCGTGATCCCGATGAGCAGGTCGCGCGGGGTGCCGTAGCGCAGCCGCCGGGGCCCGGCGAGCCCACTCGCCACCACCCCGCCGATCGTCGCCCCGGCCGGCACGTCGAGCGCGAGCTCCTGCCCGTCCCGCCCCAGCGCGGCCGCGACGTCGCCCATCCGCGCCCCGGCCTGCACCCGCGCCACCAGGTCGCCGGCCGAGTGCTCGACCACCGACGACATGCGCGACATGTCGACCATCAGGTCGCACCGCGACGGCGGCGTCCCCCAGCCGAGCCGCCCGCCCGCCCCGCGCGCGGTCACCGCGAGCGAATGCTCCGCCGCCGCCCGCATCACCGCCGCCGCCTCGTCGGTCGACCCCGGCGCGGCCACCAACGCGGGCACGATCCCTCCGACAACGTCAGCCTCGGCACCCTCTCGCGTCTCGCCGCACGCCGCCGCCAGCGCCTTCGCGACCACGTCCCCGGTCATCACCACCTCCCGCCCATTCGATGGCGCACCGGGCGCACCGGGCGCACCAGGCGCACCAGGCGCACCAGGGTCATCGGCCGGGGAGAGCCGGCCGGGACCGTTCGGGATGATCGCATTAGAAAACCTCCATCCCCGGCGCCGCGGCCGGGCGGGGACCGCGGCGGTGACCAGGGACCTCCCCGCACAGCCGCGGGGTCGGGAACACCTTGCCCGGATTGCAGAGCGACTCCGGGTCGAACGCGCACCGGACCAACTGCATCGTGTCCAGGTCGGCGGCGGTGAACATTTTCGGCATATAGCGGGATTTGTCGAGTCCGACGCCGTGCTCGCCGGTAATCGAGCCGCCGTACTCGATGCAGGCGTCGAGGATCGCGCCGGAGACCGCCTCGGCCGCCTCGGTCTCGCCCGGGACGGCGTCGTTGTAGAGCACCAGCGGGTGCAGGTTCCCGTCGCCGGCGTGGAAGACGTTCGCGACCCGGATGCCGGACTCGGCCGACAGGGCCGAGATCCGGGCCAGCACATCGCCCAGCGCCGTCCGCGGCACCACCCCGTCCTGCACGATGTAGGCGGGCGACAGCCGCCCGACGGCGGCGAAGGCGGACTTGCGCCCGGCCCAGATCCCGGCCCGCTGGACCGGGTCGTCGGCCGCGCGGATCTCCCGCGCGCCTGCCGCCTCGCAGATCGAGCGGACGGTGGCGAGCTCCCCCTCCACCTCGGCGGCGGGGCCGTCCAGCTCCACCAGCAGGACCGCGGCCGCCCCCTCGGGGTAGCCGCAGTGCACCGCCGCCTCGGCCGCCTCGATGGTGAGCGCGTCCATCATCTCGATCGCGGCGGGCACGATCCCGGCCGCGATGATGTCGGTCACCGCGCGCCCGCCCGCCTCCAGCGAGTCGTACGCGGCCAGCACCAGGTGGACCGCCTCGGGGGCGGGGGTGAGCTTGACGATGATCTTGGTGACGATGCCGAGCGTGCCCTCCGAGCCGGTGAACGCGCCCAGCAGGTCGTAGCCGGACCCGACCCCGGTGCCGTCGCCCAGCCAGGTCAGCTCGCCCGCCGGGGTGACGATCTCGAGCCCGAGCACGTGGTTGACGGTGAACCCGTGCTTGAGGCAGTGCGCCCCGCCCGAGTTCTCGGCCACGTTCCCGCCGACCGAGCAGACCACCTGCGACGACGGGTCGGGCGCGTAGAACAGGCCGAACGGCCGGACGGCCTCGGTCACCGACAGGTTCGTCACCCCCGGCTCCACCACCGCCCGCCGGGCGACCGGGTCGACCTCGAGGATGGCGCGCATCCGCGACATCACGATCAGCACGCCCTCGGCGTGCGGGACGGCGCCGCCGGACAGGCCGGTGCCGCTGCCCCGGGCGACGAAGATCACCCCGGCCGCGGCGCACGTTCGCACCACCGCCGCGACCTGCTCGGCCGATGACGGCAGCACCACCAGGGCGGGCGTGGCCCGATGCGATGTCAGCCCGTCGCACTCGTAGGTGCGCAGCTCGAGCGGGTCGGTCAGGACGTTGCCGGCCCCGCAGATGTCGCGCATCGCCGGGGCGAGCGCGACCGCCCGCGCCCCGGCCGGCGCCCCGCCCCGCGCCGCCGACGCGGTCGACGCGACTGTTGCAGTTGACTCAGCCATCGAGCGCCCCTTCCTTACCACCGACCGCCGGCCCAGCCCGGTCGCCCAGCCCGGCCGACCCAGCGTCGGGCCGGCCCGGCTCGGCTTACGGCATGCGCTCGTAGGCCGGGAGCGTGAGGAACTCCGCGAAGGAGTCCGCCAGCGCCACCTCGGTGAAGAGCGCGACCGCCTGTCCGTACCGGTCCGGGTCGAAGTCGTCCCCGGCGAGCTCGCGGATCTTCACGAGCTCCTCGTCGATCATGCGCTCGACCACGTCCTTTGTCACCAGCGGGCCGTCGTCGAGGATGACGTCGTTATGGATCCACTGCCAGATCTGCGACCTGGAGATCTCCGCCGTCGCGGCGTCCTCCATCAGGTTGAAGATCGCGACCGCGCCGGTTCCGCTCAGCCAGCTCGCCAGGTACTGCAGCGCGACCGAGATGTTGTTCCGCAGCCCCGCCTCGGTCACCCCGCCGGGGGTCTTGGCGAACGCCAGCAGCTCGCCGGCCGTCACCGCGACGTCCGGGCGCTGCCTGGAAAGCTGGTTGGGCGCAGCGCCGAGCACCTCGTCGAACGCTTCAGCGCAGACCGGCACGAGGTCCGGGTGGGCGACCCAGGAGCCGTCGAATCCGTCCCCGGCCTCGCGGGTCTTGTCCTCGCGGACCTTGGCCAGCGCGACCTCGTTGACGGCCGCGTCGCGCCGGGACGGGATGAACGCCGCCATCCCGCCCATCGCGAACGCGCCCCGCTTGTGGCAGGTCTGCACGAGCAGGTCGGTGTAGGCGCGCATGGCCGGGGCGGTCATCGCCACCGCGTTCCGCTCCGGCAGCATGAACTCGCGGCCCCGGGTGCGGAACTTCTTGATCACCGAGAACAGGTAGTCCCAGCGCCCGGCGTTCAGCCCGGCGCTGTGCTCGCGCAGCTCGTACAGGATCTCGTCCATCTCGAAGGCGGCCGGGATCGTCTCGATCAGCACCGTCGCCCTGATCGTGCCGCGCGGGATGCCGAGGTAGTCCTGGGCGATGTTGAACGCGTCGTTCCACATCCGCGCCTCGAGATGAGATTCCATCTTGGCCAGGTAGAAATACGGGCCGCGGTCGGTGTCGAGCTGGCGCTGCGCGGACGCCGCCATGTAGAGCGCGAAGTCGGTCAGGCTCCCGGAGGCGCGGCGGCCGTCGATGAGGAGGTGCTTCTCGTCCAGGTGCCAGCCGCGCGGCCTGACCACGATCGTGGCCAGCGTGTCGGCCGGGTTGAGGGCGTAGCTCTTGCCCTCGGGCGAGGTGAAGTCGATCGTCCGGTCGAGGGCGTCCTTGAGGTTGAGCTGGCCCTCGATCATGTTCTCCCACAGGGGAGTGTTGGCGTCCTCGAAGTCGGCCAGCCAGACCTTGGCGCCCGAGTTGAGCGCGTTGATCGTCATCTTCCGGTCGGTCGGCCCGGTGATCTCGACCCGCCGGTCGACCAGCCCGGCGGCCGGCGGCGCGACCCGCCACGAGGCGTCCTCGCGGATGTGCGCGGTCTCCGGGAGGAAGTCGAGCAGCGCGCCCGCGCTCAGCTGGGCCTGGCGGCTGCGGCGCGCGGCCAGCAGCTCGGCCCGCCGGTCGGCCAGCGCCTCGTGGAGCAGCACCAGCAGCTCCAGCGCCTTCGGGGACAGAATCTCGACATACCGCTCATCGGCGGGCCCGGTGATCTGCACGCGCTCGGCCATTAGTACGGCTCCTCCCAGGTACGGCTGTCCATCCTAGGCGGCCGACGCCAGCTGGCCTAGCGCCAGGGGGCCGTGCCGCAGCTCACGAAGGCGGCGCCGGAGGGAGGCGGCGTCGGCTAATTGCCGGGGGAAAGCGGCGCTTAGCGCTCGTGGTAGGCTTAGCAATCCTGCCCACGGCATGCAGTACTTCCCATATATAAATGCAATCCGGCTTA
>Ga0302324_100021336_pt1 | contig 12629 bp, 8 predicted proteins | sample Palsa_T0_1_FD_201949 | JGI IMG/M metagenome (GOLD analysis project Ga0302324, IMG submission 201949) | Peat permafrost microbial communities from Stordalen Mire near Abisko, Sweden - Palsa_T0_1 | ecosystem: Environmental > Terrestrial > Soil > Palsa > Peat permafrost | place: Sweden: Abisko...
GCGCCATCGACGCATCGCTACGCCGGCTCGGCGTAGATTGCATCGACTTATATCAAGTCCACGGCTTCGACCCCCTCACGCCTATCGATGAGACGTTGCGAGCGCTGGACGACGCCGTGCGCATGGGTAAGGTCAACTATGTGGGGTTGTCGAATTTCACTGGTTGGCAGGTCCAAAAAGCAGTTGACGTCGCTCGGGAATTGCACCTGAGCCGTCCGGTGACCCTTCAGCCCCAGTACAACTTGTTGGTACGCGAGATCGAATGGGAGATCATCCCCGCGTGCCAGGCCGAGGGCCTGGGCCTGCTCCCCTGGTCCCCGCTCGGAGGCGGTTGGTTGACCGGCAAATACCGGCGCGACCAGTTGCCGACCGGCGCCACGCGCCTTGGCGAAGACCCAGAGCGTGGGGTAGAGGCCTATGGGCGCCGCAGCCCCCAGGAGCGGACGTGGGAGGTGTTGGCAGCCGTAGAGACTATCGCCGGCGCACGAGGGTGTTCCATGGCCCAGGTGGCGCTTAGCTGGCTGCGCGACCGGCCCACGGTGAGCTCGGTGATCCTAGGTTGCCGGACGCTCGAGCAGCTCGATGACAACCTGGGGGCCGCCAACCTCGACCTCACACTTGAAGAGATCGCAACGTTGGAGCGGGTGAGCGACCCGGGTGCGGCTGATTACCCCTATGGCGGCCCCGGGTCACAGCAGCGGAGCCGCAAGGTCGAAGGGGGGCGTTAGGAGGTGCGGGTCACCTCTGTCTCATCTACTTATTGCTTTGTCCTTAGCGGAGACAAATTGGCCCAGGTGGTCAGGGTTGTCGTGGCGGGTGCGCCTGAAGGGACGATCGCCACACTCAACCTGGAGGGGCCGCAGTTGGCAGCGCCGGTTTCCTGGCGAGGGCTCCTGGACCCGGGACGGGCGGGCCAGGAGGGCGGGCCCGCATGGGCACCCAGCACCGATCCCGGGCTGGCCGGTGCCGGGAAATATACCCCGCAGCCATCGCTGCCCGAAGGCGTTGTAGTCGAACTGCCGATGGTTGTGAGCCCCGACCAGCACCCCGGGAGCGTGGTTAGGGTCAGAGCCGTGGCCGAAGCCGGCTCCGAGCGTGCCGCCGCCGAGGCCGACGTGGTCGTGCGCGAGCCGGGCTGGCGCATGCTCATGGTCGCCCATTTCCACTATGACCCAGTTTGGTGGAACACCCAGGCCGGCTACACCTCCGGCTGGGACGAACTGCTCTGGGCGCAGGACAAGCGCGATTCGTTCCAGCACACGGGGCTCGTCCTGGTGGAGGCGCACCTCCAACGGGCGCGCGTCGACCCCCGCTATAAGTTTGTGCTCGCCGAAGTGGATTACCTGAAGCCGTTCTGGGACCTTTACCCGGACCGCCGGGCCGAAATGAGGGCTCTTCTCGAGGCCGGGCGGCTGGAAATTGTCGGCGGCACGTACAACGAGCCCAACACGAACCTGACTGGTGCGGAAACGGCGATTCGCGCCGCTGTATACGGTATGGGCTTCCAGCGCGACGTGATGGGGGCCGACCCCCGCAGCGCCTGGCAACTGGACGTGTTCGGGCACGACCCCCAGTTCCCAGGCATCATGGCCGATTGCGGCCTGGATTCGTCGGCCTGGGCCCGCGGGCCGTTCCACCAGTGGGGGCCGCACCGCCACACTGGCTCGAACTCCTGGATGCAGTTCCCATCCGAGTTCGAGTGGGTGGCCCCAAATGGGCGCGGGCTCCTTACCAGCTACATGCCGAACCACTATTCATCCGGCTGGGATCTCGAGCGGGCAACTTCGCTGGAAGGCTCGATGTGGAGGGCTTACGAGCTCTTCTGCGACTTGGCCGAAGTAGCGGCCACACCGGTGACTTTGTTACCGGTCGGCACCGACTACACGCCGCCGCCACGCTTTATCTCCGACATAGCTGAAGCCTGGGGTGCCCGGTATGCGTGGCCTCGCTTCGAGGTTGGCCTGCCCCGCGAGTTCTTTGCTGCCGTCCGCGAGCATCTATCACAACGGGGTGTGGCAGCGTCCCCCCAAAGCCGGGACATGAACCCCATTTACACCGGCAAGGACGTTTCGTTCATTGACACAAAGCAGGCGCAGAGGTTAGCAGAGTGCAAGCTCGCCGACGCCGAGACGATGGCAGCTCTGGCTCAGGTCTTGGGGGCCGCAGTCCCGCACCGGGCTCTCGACAAGGCCTGGCGTCAACTGGTCTTCGGGGCCCACCATGACGGGATCACCGGGTCGGAGTCGGACCAGGTGTACCTGGATCTCCTTGGCGGTTGGCGGGAAGCCCTCGAACTGGCTGATCAGGTCGAGGAGCATTGCCGGCAACAACTGGTTGACGCCATCGACACAAGTGGCGAGAGGACGGCCGTCGTTGTCAGTAATACTACTGGCGAAGACCGTTCCGACCTGGTGTGCCTCGAGGTGCCTGCCTCGCCGGTGGGGCACGCGCCAGAGGTTATCGGTAGCGACGGGCAGGGATTGCCGGTACTTGTCGAAGACGCCGACAGCCCTGCGACCGTCCGGCTCCGTTTCCTGGCGGCCGACGTTCCCGGGATCGGGTACCGAAGTTTTGGCCTCCGCAACCGGGCAGCCGTGGCTACGAGGGGTAGCGAGTGGGAAGCAGCGCCGGGGACCGAGATCGCCAATGAGTATTTCGAGATCGCCAGCGAACCCGAGCGGGGTGGCGGCCTCGCACGTATAACGGAACGAGCTAGTGGCTTCGAGCTCGTCCCTAGGGGAGAGGTTGCTAACGAACTTGTCGTCTACCCCGAGTACTCGGACCACCCGGTGTTCGGCGAAGGGCCTTGGCACCTGCTGCCTTTTGGGGAACCGGCCCGGTCCCGCTCCGGCCAAGCGCTTGTGCGGCGCGAAACGTGCTCGCTTGGAGAGCGCTTGGTTGTCGAAGGGCGGATGGCGCTCGGCGAAGACGGAGGAACCGGGGTGGACGGCTTTAGCTATCGCCAGATTGTGACGCTGTGGCAGGGGATCCGCCGTGCCGAGCTGCGCACGGAGATCCATGGTTGGGCGACAAAGGACCGGTTACTGCGCCTGCGGTTCCCTACGGTCCTGGCTGGGGCCACGCCGGTTTCGGCTGTGGGGGACGCAGTAGTTGCTCGCGGCTTCGCACTGCTCGATGCAGACTCTGCCGAGGCTCCGTGGACATTGGACAACCCGGCGGCGGAGTGGTTCGGCCTTTCCACCACCCTTGTAGTTGAGGCGTCCGAGACCGGCCCCGCCTATCACCGCCGCGCAGTGGGGGTAGCCGAGATCGTCACCGCGCCGGGCAAGGGCGCCGAGCCTTGGGCTCGTCAACTTGTGGTTGCGCTTATCCAAAAAGGAGTAACTGCCACGTGTTCGGAGGCGCAGCGGAACCGCTACGGGGCACTCCACGGTGACTCCAACTTGCCGGACTTCCGCATCGCCGTCGGAGGCCCGACGGAAAACTCGTTTGTAGCTGAGGTCTTGGAAGATGCTGGGGCTGCTTACAAAACTGAGTTCGAGGACCAGCTGGCGAGGCAGGGTTGGGCCCGCGTGCTGGTCCCGCCGACGCATTCGTTGACCGAGCGCTGGCGGCCAAATGCTGACCTGCGCGATACCAGGGCGCTGCCCGTCCTGGTGGTGGCTGCGAGTGACGAGACCAAGACCGCATCGGCGGTCGCCGCCCTAGTCACTGAAATAGTGACGGGGCGTATTGGGGTCGCCCAGCCGGCATCACTTATCCCAGAGCACGAGGACGTACACGGTTGGACGGCGGCAATCATCAACAGGGGGACACCCGGTTTTGCGGTCGACTCATCCGGGAACCTTTACGTGTCGCTGCTGCGAGCCTGCACCGGCTGGCCGTCGGGGGTATGGATCGACCCCCCTCGCCGCTCGGCGCCCGACGGGTCCGCGTTCGAGCTAGAACATTGGAGCCACGTGTTCGACCACGCCCTTGTAGTGGGCCCAGGTGATTGGCGCCACGCCGGCTGCGTGCAGGAAGCGCAGGCTTACAACCGACCACTGATCGGGACACTCGCCGACCCTCATCCAGGTGTATTGCCCCGCAGTGCCCGCCTGCTAGGCGTTCGCCAGGCAGAAGGACCGGGCAGGGCCGTCCTCGGCGCGGTGAAACCCGCTGGCAACCACCTGGCCTCGAGCGGGCACGGCCCCGCCGACAGTGGGCCCGGCGAGGGAGCCGAACTTACTGTTCGCCTGTACGAGGCCGAGGGCCAAAGCACCGACGTAACCCTTGAAAGCCGTTTTGGCTTGACGGGGGCAAGGCTAGTCAACCTCCTGGAGGAGGGGCCCGGCGAGGACTTGCCTTTCGTCGCGGGAGATCCCGCTGCTCGCGGCGTTGCAGTGCGCCTGCAGCCCGGGCAACTGACTACGGTCCGTCTCACTGTTCCTCGCTTGCCAGGGCTGAAGGTAGACGCGCTGGCGCCCCCCGAGCCTTTGGAGACCGAACCCGCGCAGCCCGTTTTCAGCCGGTACTGGCTCCATAACAAAGGGGCCGCCCCTATGGGGAACCAGGCGTTGGCGGTCCACGCGCTGGCTACGGCGCTCGTCGTCCGGGCCGGTGACGAAGGCGAGTTCATCGCTCAGGTCGCTTCGGGTGCCGCTCACGGCACGTACTCGGGAGAACTCGAGCTCCTCGGCCCCAAAGACTGGGAGGTCGACCCACCGAGCAGACTGTTCTCCGTGGCTGCCGGTGCATTCCTACGCGTGCCGGTCCGCTTCCGTGCCCCGGAAGATTGTCGTCCTGGCCGTCGTTTCCTGTCCGTGAGAGCGAGGGACGGGAGCGGCCAGGTACAAGAGGACGTGGTAACGGTGGACGTCTTGGCCTCGTTGAGGGAGGCTGGCGGGCTCAACGGTAAAGCGAGTGCCGGCACGTTGGCGCTCCTGTCCGCCCCGGCTCCTTTCGGGCACCCTGCCGGCCAGTTGGCAGCTGAGCTCGAGGCCGACCTCGACAACGACGAGATTTTGGTGGACCGAGGAGCCAGCGCAACTCTTGGCCTTCGCCTTACTAATTGCACCGCCGGAGAGCTGAGGGCTGAGGTCCAATTGCTTTCTCCAGTTGAGACCTGGCCGTTGACGGGCCCCTGGGTACAGGGGGTACAACTCGCCCCCGGTCAACAGTCCCGGGTCGAGGTGGCAGTGCGGGGCCCGAGCCAAGGCGGGCTCGTCACCTGGGCGTTGTTCAAGGTCACTTACTTCGGGAGAGTTTGGTATTCCCCAGCCGTCTCCCTGCACCTGGGTCATATCCAGCACGACGCGAGTTCCGTGGTCGCCGAGCACCGTGGCTGAGGATGCCGCAGAGGCGGCGGTGCTGGGGTGGGTCGGGGAATTCGCCGTGCCCGCCTCGGCACTTGGTGCCCACATGGCGGAGCTCGCAGCATCCCCCGCCGGCTTGCGCCTGGGCCTCCTCCCGGTCCCGGAGCAGACCGTCGACAGGGCGGGAACAGCCAGGGCGAATGCTGTTCGTTCCTGGGGCACGCGTGCCCTCCTCCTGGACCGGTTGGTAGCCCTGGAGGCAGAGCGTCTCGGCGTCACCCGGCCTGGTTCCCCCGACGATTGGGTCGATTGCCTCCAGACTGCCGGTGAGCTCTGCGTAGGCCCACCGAGCGAAGCAGAGGCCCTCTCCTGCTACCAGGCCAATAATTACCGCTACCGGGTGCCCGAGCGACGACGCGTGCGCCATGTGTTGCTCAGCGACAGGCATGACGCCGAACAGGTGTACCGTGATGCAACTGCGACGGCCAAAGTGGCCGACCTTGCGCTGCAGTCACTCGACGCCGGGACGCGCACCCGCGGCGGGGACCTCGGTTGGGTCGAGCGCGGCCAGCTCGCCGGTGCGCTGGAGGAGGCGATTTTCACTGCGGAGCCCGATCGGGCCTACGGCCCGGTTGAGAGCCACTTCGGCTGGCATGTGCTCGTCGTCGATGCCGTCCAGCCCGAGCACGTCCGCCCGTTCGATGAATGCAAGGGCGAAATCCTCAGCGAACTAGCCTCCGATCGCCGTCAGGCCGCCTGGCGGGAGTGGTGGCAGCGCCGGGTGGCCGAGGACATAACTGTCCCGGACGGCAGCTTCGACGTCCTTGCCCCTGGCCTACCGGGCACGTCTCACCGTCACTGAGAAAGCGAGCTGCCATTCGATGGCGCGTGTGCCATCGGCGTACTCGACTTTTCGCGAAGGCTCGTCGCAGCCGTAGCTCGATTTGGCCATTCCTAACAGCCTGGAACTACGCTCATCAAAGCTGATTTTGCTCGTATGCCCTGCTTGCTACGAATGGGTCCTCGATCGCCCGCCGGCTAGCGGAGTTCTGGCCGACGCGCATCATCAGCGCGGCAATCCGTCCCGGGAGATCGTCCAGGCTGAGGTACCGCCGGGCGACGCGCTGGTTGTGACGGAGCAGCTCGTCGTCGGGCCGGGCCAACCACCGCCGTATTTGGCGGCACTGCCGGGCATCGAACCACTGGAAACCCATCGCGCGTAGCTCGTCCGCGACCGGGTAGGGCCCGGTCGCAACTGGGCGTAGATGCAGGGCTGCTTCGATGGGGGGGTTGCCGAAGCCTTCGTTTGTAGAGGGGAACGCCACCAGGTCCGCCGCGGCATAGGCGTGCTCCATCCCCGTGGTGGCCGATATGAGCCCAGGCAGCCGGCCTTGGTGGACGGGAACAGAGGCGGTCCGCAACAGCTCCTCCACAGTGGGGGCGTAGCCTTCCTCCGCGTGGCCTACCAGCCAGTAGTGGGCACCTAATGCCTCCGCGAGTGCGATCGCCGCTGGGATCCCCTTGCGAGCAATGGCTCTCGTAGGTTGCACGACGAGCAGCTCGCCTTCTCCGACTCCGAGAAGCCCCCTAGCTGCGTCCCTGTCCCCAGGTGGGGGGTGGGGGTCGAACAGGTTGTGGACTGTGACTGCGTCGATGCCGCGCGCTCGCAGCTCGAGCCGGGATCGCTCGGTGGTGACGACATGGCACCAGGCTGGGTCGTTGGGAGGTGGAGGCGCAGCCCTAAAGGCAGCCCGTTGCCACGGCAAGTCATGATGGCGGATCAGCGCTGGGCGCCCGGCCAGGGCGTGGGCGACGACGGCTGAAGCGGCAGAGTTGAGCGGCAAGGAGAAGAGGTTCTCCACCACAACGAGGTCTGCTAAAGCCAGGATGGACCGCAGTGAAGCCTCGTCAGGCAGGGGCGGGATCCTTCGGGTCACGTAATTCCCGGCCCCAAGGCCAGGGTCCACGTGGTCGGCCTCCCCCTCGCCCGCCACGGTAGTTACCGAGCACCCCAGCTTTCCCAACGCGGCTACCCATTTGGCCGCCTCCACCGAAACGCCATCAGCCCCGCCTAGACGGTACGAGACGACCACTACGCGCGGCGGTGTACCGTCTGCGCCAGGTGGGACGTCCAAGTTGAGGGACCGTGCCACGCCATTGGCGCTCGTACCCATCAGCGGCGATTACCAAGGGCAATCTGCGAGCCGCGACGCTCCTCGGCAACGGTCACCCGCGCTCGGCTGAGAATGGCCCGCGCCACGGAAGAGGCCTGCGGGACGAGTTGCTCGAGCGGGCGATTGCGATGGACGCGCTCATCCAAGTTCACCTCAGCCATGGCCCCGAGGCCGAACCGTTGTGCAACATCGATGAGCAAGGCCACATCGACTCCGTAGTCGGCCGCTAGCTCGATCGGCCGAACGACCTCCCGGCGCGTCGCGCATTCTCCTGCCAGAGGCTGGCCCCACAGTGCCAACTCCGGGAAAAGGGCCTCGAGCAGGGGCCGAGCTGTGAGCTCGGTTACTCGACCACCCTCGCCGACTATCCCGGCCAGGGGACGACGGTAGGTGGCCTTTACGAAGCCAAGGCTAGGGTCGGTGAGGAGGGGGCCTACGAGACCGACGACGAAATGGGCGGCAAAGTTGACTACGTCTGCGTCCAGGAACACGATCACATCGCCTCTGCTCACACCGATTGCAGTGGCCATGGCTGCTCCCTTGCCAGCTCCTTCCGTAGGTGGGCAGGCTGTCGGGACGACGGTGGCTCCCGCACCGGCTGCCACTTGGGCTGTTGCGTCGACCGAGCGGTCGTCGACAACGATGATCTCGTCCACGAGATGAGTACTTTCGACGAGCTCGGTCCGGATGGTGGCCACCATGAGCCCTACGGTGGCCTCTTCATCCCGGGCGGGCAGGCACACCGAGACCGCGGCCCCATCCTTCGCGTTTGCGAGCGCTCTCGCATCGAACTGAGAGTGGTGGAAGCGGCGTAGACCAGGCTGGACGTCCGCGGTCATGCGGTCATGAAGGGCACCCGACGAGCGACAAAAACTCCACCCGGCGGTGAAGGAGCCCAGGCCCTGAGACAACAGTGCCGACAACCGGCGCCGCTCGTCCGTGGCTCCCAATGTGCTGCCAGCTCCTCGGTGCGGTCAGCATGTGTCTGATGCTTCGACGCTATCCGGCTGGGAGGCCGGCGGCAAGGCACCGAACAGACGTCGCTCCATCTTCACGAGGTACTGGGGACCGCCAACCACTCCTGGACGGCTGCAGTTGTAGTTGATTGGCTTTGTGGTTAGCCGGAGGCGAGATAGCGCGCCTCAGGCCTGGACTTCACTCGACGAATAGGTCGTTGAGCTCGTCCGCGTGGTCCTCTTCGTCCTTGAGGAGCTGCTCCATGAGGCGGCGGGTCGTGATGTCGGCCTCACCGATCCAGCGGATGATCTCGGTGTAGGTCTCGATGACGATGCGTTCGCCGATGAGGTTCTCGCGGAGCATGCCCTGAAGGTCGGTGTCGTCGAGGGTGGAGTACTCGGTGTGAGCGCGTCCCTTCATCGTGGCGGGGTTCAGGTCAGGCGACCCGCCTAGCTGGTTGATCCGTTCAGCCACTCTCTGGAAGTGCCCGAGCTCTTCGGTTGCATGGTCCTCGAACACGCTGGCGACCTGCTCCCGGTCGATCCCCTGGGCGACGATCGCGTTCTGCGTGTACCGCAGGTAGCAGACCATCTCGCTGGCGACGACCTGGTTGAGCACCGTGATGACTTGGTCGACGTCGGTTGTGTTGGACGGAGTGACCGCACCCTTCTTGAGGTGTTTGCGGGCCTCGTCCCGTATGCGGGTGACGTCGATGGCGAAGTCGTTTGGCATTGGTCCTCCCGAGAGCTCCGGAAACGACCTCATTATTGCTCCCTGCTAACCGGGAAGCAAACGTGTCAACCACTCGAGGACGGCTGCAGTTGTCGTTGATTGGTTTTTTGGTGCGCCGTGATGTCGAGGTGGGTGACGACAGCTCCACCCGCTTGTGAAGCGATAGGTGAGACAAGCATGAGGAGCCGGCGTGGCGCATCGCCGTCAGCGACGTCGTACTCCAGACAGAACGCGTCGCGGTCACCTGCCAGGACAGCCCGCAGACCTCTTCCGGCCAAAGCCGCGTCCGCAGCGAGCGGGCCGAGCGCCGAGTCGCAAAAGGCTAGGTAGTTGCTGCCGACGACATAGTCGGACGGGGTACGCCCATATTTCGATGTGAACCGTTCCCACGACGGGTTCGTAGCCAGGACCGTGCCGTCGGCAGCGATGACGGCCACCGCCATCGGCAGGGCGTCGAACACCGCCCACCCCAGGTGTTGGTCCTGATCGGCCACCTGCGGGCTCGGGCCGGTGAGCGTAAGCAAACGGTCAGCATCCGGCGCCGGAGGGATGTCGAATACGGTGGGGAACTCCTGAGGGGGCACCGCACGGCTCCAAAAGAAGCCCTGAGCGAATTTACAGCCAAGTTGGCGCAGGATTTCGAGCTGGATGTCGTTTTCGATGCCCTCGGCCACCGCGGTCAGTCCCAGGGCAGAGGTGAGCGAGAGGATCCCGCGCACCAGTGCGGTGGCATTTGCGTCAGCCCCCAGGCCGCACACAAAGCTCTTGTCGATCTTGACCACGTCCACCGGGAACATGTTCAAGTAGGACAGTGACGAGTAACCCGTCCCGAAGTCGTCTACTGCCAAATGGACCCCCAAGCGCCTGATTGCCCGGAGGCATTCGAGGGCCGCCTCGGGGTCCCGGACGAGGCCTGTCTCTGTGACTTCCAGAGCCAGGAAGCCTGGCTCCAGGCCACTTGTGCGAAGGACCTCGCCAACCTCCTCGACCAGCTTGGGGTTTACCAGGTCGTCGGCGCAAAGATTGATTGCCACCCGGAAATCGTCGGCGACCTTGCCTTCTGCCTTCCAGAGCACGACCTGCGCGCACGCGGAGCGCAATACCAGGGAGGTCAGTTCGCTCGACAAGCCCAGCGCCTCCACCACCGGGATAAAGACCGCGGGTGGGACCTCACCATGGCGCGGGTGGCGCCAGCGCGCCAGCGCTTCTGCCCCGATGACCCGGTGGTCGTCAGTGCGCACCACAGGTTGGTAGACGACTCGGATCTGGCCCTCCGCAAGAGCCTGACGGAGGTCGGTCTCCAGTGCCAGGCGATCGCGCACGATTTCGAGGTCGTGCTCTTCGAAGGCCACTACCTTCCCTCCGCAGGTCTCTTTAGCGCGGCTCATCGCCACTTCCGCGTTCCGCACCAGGACCTCAGCCGTGGCACCCGGGCCCGAGAGCGCAATACCAGCGCTGAAGGCCAGGTACAGCGCCGAGCCGTCGACCTCGAAGCGGTGACGGCTGGCCGAGCGGAACTGGCGTTGCGCCCACTCGACCGTACCAACGACCGCTCCCGCCTCCTCGACGACGATGGCGAACACGTCACCACCGACGCGGGAGACCGTCTGGCCTGGGACAGCCTCCTGCAAGAGCCTTGCGAACTGCGCCAACAGGGCCTCCCCGGCTGAGTGCCCGAGGCTGTCGGTGACCACTCTGAACCGGTCGATCCCGATGAGGACGACTGCGACCCTGGAGCCGTCCAGGTCGGCACTCTTGAGGGCTTGAGCGACCCGGTCGTTCAGCAGGTTCTGGTCAGTCAAGCCCGAACTCGCTCTGCACCGGAACAGCGGCGGAGCAACGGCGGTGCTTGCCAGCAAGACCAGGAGGCCAATGACGACGAGGGTCACGGCTAGACCGTTCCGGGGAACGTGAGCGTCGCTGTGGCTGATCGCACGGTGGGCCCGCTCACGAGGCTGATGGCGGCCTTCCAAGGGCCGTCTGGTACCTGCTTGCTGAGCACCGCGGTAGCGAGCTCCGACTGGCCAGGAGCGAGCGCCGGGCCCAAGGTCACGGGGTAAGGGCCGCCGCGCATCCCGCCAGGCCCGTCGGAGAGTGTCAGGCCGCCGCTGATGTCCAGTGGCCCCTCACCGCTGTTTTGGACAGTCACTACAATCAACGGCGCCCCGGTCGCGGACCGTTTTGCGGCGAGCCGGCCAACGGTGAAGCTTGGTGGAGGGGTGCCGCCGAGACCGATCGAGACGTACATCCTGATGCCGACCCGGTTCACGAGCAGAAGGCCGCGATGGGCTGATGACGCTGAGGAGACTTGGGCCCAAACGACCGCATATTTCTCCCCTGAGGAGGCATCCTTTGGCACTCTGAGCGTTACTGTCTCCAAGGCGTCGGTCCCTGGTTGTAGGCGCAGCACATCTCGGCTCGTCGAGGTCCAGCTGGAAAGCTGGTCCTGGACGCGGCCGGCGGCAAACGTGAACCCTGCGCGGCCGAGGCTGGCGCCGGCGGCGTAGACGGCAACATCAGCTGTGGCCCGGGTGCTGTTGCTGACCTCGACCTGTCGTAGGGCGGTCGTCCCGGGGGCGAGGTGGTCGATGATGTACAAGCGCGCCAGCGGATTGCTAGTCAAGCTCGTCGGGACGGCGACAAGGCGTATCCCGATCCCACCCGGCGCTTTTTTGGCCTGGGACGTCTGTGTCGCGCCGGCGGGGTTGGCCGGGACCGCAATCGCGGCCACCACCAGAAGGACGGTCCATAAGCGGCGCACGTCCGGTCAGGCGACCGAGTGGGTGATGGTGGCCGTGTAGACGCCGGGGGCGTAGTCGGCCGGCACGATAACTGAAATGGTGGGGTCCCAGGTAACGGTGCTGATCCCGGTACTCGCGCCCGTCACGACAGTAGAGACTCCCGTAAGGTCGCTTGCGTTGACCGCGGTTGCGACGACGGTCGCAGAGCCCGTCAGGGGGCCGGCTGCGTAACTGATGTTGCTGGCCGGGTCGGCCGGTCCGGCCGTCGGAGTGAAGGCGGTCGAGATCACAGAGGCCGTCCAGGTGGTCGTGCCGCCGCGCTGATCGCTGACCGTAACGTCACCGAGCTGACCGCTCATTGTGGTCGCAAGGACTGAGGCTACCTCTGACCCCAGCGAGACGCTGGCGGTGGGAGCGCTAATCGAAAGGGTGCCCGAGGTCAGGGTGAAGGACGCCGGAGTGGCAGCGGCTGCCGGCAGTGCCGTGCCAGCCGCGAGCGCGGCGAAGGCTGCTAAGGCGGCGAAAGCTCCAAAGACAACCATGGGCTTGCCGGACTTGCGCCCGTCGGTCAATGTTGCGAAGCGGTCCATCGCGGTCTGTCTCCTTTGACGACTCGACCACATGAGGGTGGCGTACCTCAAAGTTGTCGGTGCCCACGATGAGCGGTTGATAGCGCGAACGCGCGTTCTTGCCCTGGCTATTGGCGCTGGGTGGGCAGGGGTGCGGCCGGCGACTGCGGCCCGTCGGCCCGGGCCCCATGATCGTCACGC
>Ga0302324_100021337_pt1 | contig 12629 bp, 9 predicted proteins | sample Palsa_T0_1_FD_201949 | JGI IMG/M metagenome (GOLD analysis project Ga0302324, IMG submission 201949) | Peat permafrost microbial communities from Stordalen Mire near Abisko, Sweden - Palsa_T0_1 | ecosystem: Environmental > Terrestrial > Soil > Palsa > Peat permafrost | place: Sweden: Abisko...
CCTCTGTATCAAGCGCGCGTCGCCCACGGCGCAGCCCGTGCGTAATCCGGGAATGGCAAAAATTTTCGTGAGCGAAAGTAAGACAAGCACGTTAGCGGGGCGATGCCGGGTCAGGCTATCGAAGTCGTCCACGAAGTCGCCGAACGCCTCATCCACCACGAAAAGTGTGGCAGGATGTTCCGCCGCCAAAGCCCGTAACGCGTCGGCCGGACAGACTGCTCCCGTAGGATTGTTCGGCCGTCCGAGAAAGACAGCTGTGTCGGCTGTCAAGAGATTGCCGGGCAAGTCCTGGTCTGCCGGGACGGTCTGAATACGCATCCCAGCTTGCCTGGCGGCCTTGACGTAGTCAGCGTAGGACGGAACCGGAACTAAGGCGCTTGATTTCCCCGCCGCACGAGTCAGGAGGTAAAGAATCTCCGTCGAGCCGTTGCCGGCGATGACTTCCTCCGGTTCCACTCCGTATCGTTCCGCGACAGATTCCACTAGCTCCGTGCAATGGGGGTCAGGATAGTGCTGTAGCGCCTGAATCTGCGAGTTGATCATGGGGCGCAGCCATTCTGGTGGGCCCAGTGGATTGATGTTCGCGGAGAAATCCAGTATCTCGCCGGGCAGTCGTCCGCCGGCCTGCGCCAGTTGCCTGATATTTCCACCGTGCTCAAAGTTTTTCATGTTCACCACTAACGCAATTGCGGTGCGAGGCAGCGCCTTACCTGCGACAGGCTGGATGAATCCAGGACTATCTGGACAATAAGGGAAGGTCCACCCCATGTCTGTGACCTGACAACCCTACTACTGTGATCTCACTCTTCGCAGCTGGTCTTCCCCGACTCTCTCATAAGCGCCAGCCCCGCGAGTGCCAATAAAGTCCTTATCACATGGATCCTTGACCTTGGTCACTGCGAAGTTGAAACGAATGAACCATGATGTTGCCGGTGCAGGCCGAACACACGAAAGAGTTCCCAGCTCAGTTGTCAACGTGTGCTGAGGCGGTAGGTCCTCTCTGGCAGTCCCGAGGCGTGCGCTTTCCAAGGCAATCGCAAGCTTCCGTAAGGCAGACAGGTAACGGCCCAACGAAGTTGACCCTGGTTAAGGTGCGGTTCAGGGGAAGCATAGACGAAAGGAAATCTTGATGAATCGAAGTCACGAATCAAACGCCGCGCTGTCCGAGCGGCGTCGCCTAAGTCCTCGTTGGGCTGTGTGCATAACCGCACTTCTGTTGCTCTCGGTCGGCTTGGTGCAGGCGCAGAATACGACGCTCCCTTCGCCCGATGCCTTGCTGGAGTTGCTCGAGGTCCTCCACCAGAACGGCGCCGTCAGTCAGCAACAATACGATGGTCTGAAGGCGCGCATGGGAGTCGCAGCCCCCACGCATGAAACCATGGAACAGACCTCGGACCCACAAACTGACCAGAAGCCCGCGCCATCGGTAAATCCAAAGATCATTACCATGATGGACAAAGGGATTGGGATCCATGTTGGAGCCGTCGACATAACTGTCTCTGGCGAGGTCAACGGTTTCTACGACCACGATCGGGTGGATAAATCGGCTTCCGCCGCAATGGTTGACGGCGGCCTGGCCAGTACCGGGAATACTGACGCTTCTGCGGTACGCAACGGTTTGCTGCCGGGGAACTTCTCCATCGCGCTTGCGACCCATCAGATGGGCTACGATGTCGGGGTCACCCTTGGTTTTTATCCCGGCCTCAATAGCGTCAGCGGAGTTGGGGGCGCGAACTCGGCGGGAAATGCGGCGGCTCTGGGCACCACCGGAATCGATTTTCGCCAGCAGTTCGCCACCGTAGGCAAGCCCAGCATGGGCACATTCAAGATCGGTCGCGATATTGGCCTGTTCGGGCAGGAAGCCATCCTCAACGACTTTTCGCTGCTGGGCGTCGGCAGCACCGGCGGCAACATTGCACCATCCAATACTTCGCTCGGCCGCATTGGTCTGGGCTATGTCTACACCGACTTCATTCCGCAAATTACCTATACTTCACCCTCGTCGCACGGGTTCCAGGGGGCTTTTGGTGTCTTCACGCCACTGGATGCCGTCAACTTCTCAGGACAATCGGGCACTCTCACGGGGCACGGCCAGCCTCAGTTCCAGGGGAAACTAACTTACACCTCACCCGACACGCATCCGGTGAAGGTGAAGCTGTGGAGCAACGTGGTCACGCAGAGCCTGCAAAGTAATGCGGCGACCCAGGCCCTGCCCGTGGGCACGGGCACGCAGGGTACCGGTTTTGATTACGGGGGAAAGTTGAATGCTGGCGGGGCGGAGTTTGTCGGCTATGGTTACAACGGCTGGGGCCTGGGCACAACCGGTCTGTTCTTCGACGCGGTGGCGCCCTCAGGGTTGAAGCGCGATTCCTACGGCTATTATTTTCAGGGGACGTACACCTTTGTTCACAAGTTCACCGTCGGCGGCAGTTACGGGCTGAGCCATCTAGACCTCGCCTCCTTTGAGGTTGATCCGAACCTGGTAAAGAACAACAGCTCAGATATTGGTGGGGTCCGCTACAAGCTGACGAACTGGGTAAACCTTGTCGGCGAATACACGCACACGCGCGCGGTGGCGTATGGCGGTTACGTTGCTACGTCGGATTCGATCGCCGCGGGAAGTATTTTGTTTTTTTAGGGCGTCGGCCCGCATGGGCCCGCGGGGCCTAATGGCCAAGCCCTTCGCGCGTCCTGACGGCACGGCTGAACCGGCTGCGGAAAAGTCCGAAAAGCGGATTCCTCGCGGGGTGAAGCCCGCTCGGAGTCACAACAATATAAGGACTCGCAACGGCGCAGCTAAAGCTGCGCCCCTTCAAAACGCGACAACAGCGACTTTTTCCGCAGGCTGTGAAGCCGTGCCCCTTCAAAGACAGATACACCAACACTAATGCTCCTGTGGACTTGAAGGGTAAAGTCGTCAGCTCTTAAGTGAGAGGAATGCCGCTCGCCACGGCTCGCACAATTTCGTCGTTGTAGGTCGCGCCGATGATGTGGCCGGGAGGAACGACGAGAAAGTCGTCGGCCCAGTCGCCGGCAAGCAGGCGGCGAAAGAGAGTAAGGCTGCCCGCCATTTCTTCGAAGGTCCAGTTCCGCTCGCGCGCTTCCGCCCGCGCCTGCTCAGCGCAGTTGTCGTCGAATTCCGAGCCGGTGCGGATGTAGGTTAGCTTGCTGTAGGAGCGGCGGTAGCGGGTCGCTTCTTCATAGAGGAATTGGCCGGCATCCTCGCCGTAGCGGGCAATCAAGGCATCACGATCCTGGCTGAGCCCGTTGGCGCCCAGTTGATCGTGCATCTCACGGCCACGCTCTACCCAGGCGACCGAACGAAAATACACACCGGTATTGGCCTTGAAGTATTCGCTGTATCGTTCGCGGCTGCCCATCAGCAGAGTGATGCAATCGTGGGCCCGAGGAACGACCAGCGGAATGGCAGCCGCCTTGAGCCCTGCTGTCCCCATGCCGCACAGAGCGTACCCCAGCACGATAGCGTCGTAGTCGGCGGTATTCGTGGCATCGATTTCCTGTTGGAGCTGCTGGCGCATGGATTTTGCGCCGGTGTCGTGCAGACCGGCAGGAAGGAATTTGGCATCGACGAGATGAGGAGAGCGGACGATGGCGTCGCTGAACTCGCGCAACAACAAACCGCAACCGATGAGCAATAGGCGCATGTTTACACAGCGGCCACAGACGCTTCTGAAAGCGCTTGGCGGTTGGCGATAGCGTCAGCGTCGGGGAAGGCCATGCATTCCACGAAGCGGTCCTGAAAGTGCGGATCGGAAGCCAGGCCAACATGTTCGATCATATCGAGCAGGGGAAAGTCCTCGACGCCGATGAGCAGCTTGGCGCCGCGTAGAGCGGTGTTGCCGGAGGGCACGAGGCGGTCCTGGGAAGTTTCCAGCAGACCGATGCGGACTGCGCTTTCCGCGCGAACATAGTTTCCAAATGCACCGGACAGATAGATTTCTTTGACGTCATCGATGCTGGCGCCCCAGCGATCGAGCAGGATGCGCATGCCCGAAGCGATGGCGCCCTTGGCCAATTGCAGTTCGCGCACATCAGCCTGCCAGATCTTGATGGCGCCGCCGACCGTAAACTCCTTCGAGCCGGTGGTGAAACGCCCACTGGTTCCGATGATGCCGCCGTCGAGTCCGGCGGCGACGGCGTCTACCAGTCCGCTGCCACAAATGCCGCGAGGCTCGACATCGCCAATCACGGTACATTCCATTCCGCCATGATTCAGAAAAACACGCGAAATGGCGCCGGTGGCGGCACGCATGCCCATCTTGATGGAGCCTGCTTCAAAAGCGCTGCCGGCCGCGGTTGAGGCGCACAGAATCTTGTCCTGATTGCCCAGGGAGATTTCTCCGTTGGTGCCGAGATCGATCAGGGCCCGCAATTCATTGCCGGTATGCAGACCGACGGCGACGATGCCGGCCAGAATGTCGGAGCCGACAAAACCCCCGATGCAGGGGAGAAAGCGAATGATCGCCGAAGGTGGAAGCTGCCAGTGCAGGTCGGCAGCAGAAAAGCGTTGCTCGCCGAGGTTAGGCGAGGCGAAAGGCACATGCGAAAGCGGCTCGGTATCGAGGCCGCAAAACAGATGATGCATTACGGTGTTGCCGACCAGCACGACTTCCACGATTTCTTCTTCGCGGCCCGATGCGAGATCGTGGAGCATGGTCCCCAGGAACTCGCGAATCATCGAGGTGAGATCGCTGCTGTCGAAGGAGAAGCGGACCCGGCTCATCACATCGGCGCCGTGCAAGGTCTGCGGGTTCAAGCCGGTGCGGAGACCAAGCAGCTTACCAGTCGCCAGGTCCAGCAGCTGAGCGACAACGGTGGTGGTGCCGAGATCGATGGCTACGACAAGGCCACTGCGGCGGGTTCGGGCCAGCTGGGTATCGTCGGTCAGCACCGGCATGGTCCACTGCTCAACCTTCAGCTTCAACGGCGATTCGGCGCGAGCGCGACAAGCCAGCCGCCAGCCGTCTGACAGCTCCTGCGGCGATAGCGCAGCAATATCGTCCGGCGTCGGTGCGATCTGGCCGTCGATGATTTGCACTCGGCATCCACCGCAGGTGCCCAATCCGCCGCAGGGAAATTCCATGCCGCGAGTCATCAGGACATTTTCCAGGACCGTTCCCCGGTCTACGTCCAGGACAGCGCCTAAAGGAACGAGTTCGATGCGTACTTTGGCTGGGTTCCCGCTGCCGTTGTTCGACATAGTTAGTAATCCGCCTGATCCTAGAGTCTAGGGAAATTGTGAAGGAGAATCTGTGACGGCGCTCACCCTTGCGAGCGGCCAGCCAAAGAAAAAGCAGCAAGTGTGAACCGAAGAGGGCACACTCGCTGCTCGGTAGAGAAACATGATTATTCAAGCGACCGGCAACTGATCGGAGCAGGGCAGCCGCATACTCGGGAACTGCCGCCTCCAGCCGGATTCGCCGGAGGCGGCATCGCTTCGCTGTTACAACGCCGATCTAAAGTTACCGGGCGCTGCCGGCGGTTGCGTGAACCGGCAATCCGTAGCACTCGGGATCAAACAGATGACCCAGCGTGCCCGTAATTTCCTCGGTCAGAACGTTCTCATCCTTCGGCAACGCTGCAAATTCTTTATGCAGCCGTTCCAGCCAGGTGAGTTCTTTCTTTCCAAGAACAAGCTTCTTGCTGTCGACGCTCTTCTGAATGATGGCCAGAGCGGCTTTGCCGGCGGCCACGGTGCGGTGGTAGTCGGTGTCTTCGGCAACAATGGCCTTGGCGATGTTGTAGACCGCTTCCGGCGTCAAGATGGTGCCGACTGCGGTGACGTTTTGATCCGACTCCACCATCCAGGATTGGAAGATATGGCCCTGTTTGTGGGAGTTGGCGATGTTCATCAGCTTGCAATCGTAGGCCAACAACTCGGTATAGGCCTCGGGAGCATTGCCGGACAGCAGACGGATGTTCTGCACCGATTCATTGCTCCACAGGTCGCACATGCTGGCAGAGATATTGCCGACATGGCTGAAGTGAGCGCAGGTGGCTGACTTGCCTTCCTGCGAGATTGGAATGCCGCTGATCGCTTTGACGATGGGGTTCTCGTAACCGCAATCCTTCGACGGTCCGCGAGCGCCGCTCTCCACAGCTTTCAGGGTGCGAACGCCGCACATGGCACGATCGACAGCCGCCACAACGTCGGGCAGCATCTTCTGATACGCCAGGACCATAGAGGTATTGGCGAAGCCGCAGGCGGTATCGCCGGCGGCCACGGAATGGCCGTTCTTCTCGCACTTGGCAACAATCTGGTCCCACAACCACGTCATATCGCGGCAAGCCAGGACGCCGAGGGAGAAGACGATGGCGCGAGTGTCACCATACATCAGGCCTTCGTCGTGGACCTCTTTGGCACCGATGGACTCGATGGAAATAAGGTCGCCGCCGGCGGCGATGCAGAGATCGAACGAGCGGTTCAGCTTTTCCCACAGCTCGCCATGACGCATGACCGGCTTGACGCCTTTAACACCAGCCGGGCCGCGAATGTCGGCGGGGGTGATGCGGGCAGCGCCCTTCAGGCCATACTTCTCATAAGCCTGCTTCAGATGCCGTTCCAGCAGAGCGGTGATTTCAGCACCCCACTCCGGAGTTTCCGTCATCTGGGGCAGCTGTTCGAATTCCAGAACGATGCCGGGGACCTTCATGGCGACGGCGCGTTTCAGAATGTTGGTGGCCATTTCTTCGTAATGGGCCAGCACTTCAGGCCAGGTGGCCTGGGTGATGTTCATTACGGGGAGAGTGAAGTTGACTTCCGGAAATACCGTTCCATTTCCGATAGTGAGATCGAAGCCGCAGTTCACCGGCTTGGGAGAAAATCCAAACAGGAGATCCTGCGGACTGGAGACGGCCAGGGTTTTAAAGGTCTTTGACTTTGTCATTTTGTCCCCTTTGCAGTGGCCGCGATTCCTGCCAACGCCTTCTCGCCCTTTTCCTGATACTGGGCGGTAACGGTGGTGCCCACCATAATGTCGCGAGCCAGCGCCGCCGCAGCCGAAGCGCTATCGCTATAGGCATCAGCGCCGATCTCTTCACAATAAGCCTGGCTGATGGGAGCGCCACCAACCATGACCTTTACGCGGTCACGAAGGCCGGCGGCCTTCAGGGCTTCGATGGTGGTCGCCATCTTGGGCATGGTTACGGTCAACATGGCAGAGAAGGCCACGATGTTGGCATTCTTTGCTTTGACGGCCTCAACAAATGCCTCAGGTTTGACATCAGCGCCCAGGTCCGTGACTTCGAATCCGGCGCCTTCCAGCATGGCTGCCACCAGGTTCTTGCCGATATCGTGCAGGTCGCCTTGGACCGTTCCGATGACGACGCGACCGGTGGGCTGTACTCCCTGGGCCACCATGAGTGGCTTGATGAGTTCGAATGCTGCCCGCATCGCTCTGCCGGACAACAGTAGTTCGGGGACGAAATACTCTTCTTCTTCGAAGAGCTTTCCGACCTCGTCCATGGCGGGAATCATGTGATTCTGGATGAGATCCAAAGGCTTCGCTCCCTCCGCGAGAGCTGCTTTGGTAACCTCAGCCGCCTTCTTAGCGTCGCCATCGACGATCGCTTTATTCAGCTGTTTTAGGTCTGTCATGAGTACACGTTTCTCCATGAGTTGCGAATAGTATTGTTGCGGTTAAGCTTGCAAAATGAGGAGTGGAGAAGGGCAAACCGTGGTGGGACGGGCGAGGGCGAATCGAGAAACAAGCCCATTTCATCATATGATAAGCCCAACAGTTTGATCTTGCTGCGGCCTCGACTCGAAGTCAATCAGGATTTATGCATTCCGGGAAAAAACTTGAAAGACCTTCCCGAATCGGGACTAAGCATCGGTGCGAGGCCGCGTCATTTTTCAGAATTGACACCACAGTAGGACCAAACAAACGGGCGCTAACCGGACTCTATTGGTGTGCGCTGTGGGGACGCTAGGACGTGCGTCACGTGAGGATGTGCGTCAGGCGAGAAAGAGACTTTCGAACTTCGGTCCATCGACCCAGCGTTCAAACCAATCCGCTAAACGATTGTAGGAATCGTCGTGACTGACAGGCTCGGGCGGACGAAAGCCGATCCAGTCTTCCAGGACATCCGGATTGTCCAGGGCGCTGTGCAGATAAGTACCGGCACAGCGTCCGTGACGAATGCCTTCGGGACGGCCATCGATCCATGCGAAAGGTTCAGCGTTCTCAGGGCGCGAGGTTTCGCCCATGTGGATTTCATACGCAGAAAAGTTACGGCCCTTCGGCGTGGATGCAACTACTCGCTGCGTGACTTTCTTTTGCAGCAGAACGGTGCGGACCGGAAGCATGCGCAGGCCAGGGACAGAAGTTTGATTCGACTCCACATGATAAGGATCGTCGATACTTTCGCCCATCATTTGATATCCGCCGCAAACACCCAGTATGTGGGCGCCGCCGGCATGCTGTTCCTGTAGCCAGAGATCAAAATTCTGCTGCCGCAACCATTCGAGATCGGCGACGGAATTCTTGCTGCCCGGCAGGATCACCAGATCGAATTGACGACGCGAGGGCCGCTGAATCCAGAGTGCGCTGGTGAGGCGCTGGAAGTCAGTGTGATTGGAAACGCGGGGGAATTGAAGGATAGCGATAGCAGGGCCGTCCTGCGCGGCCGGTTGCCAGTGATCGAGAGCCACGCTGTCTTCTTCGTCGATCTCGACATCGTGGACATAGGGAAAAACGCCGAGACAAGGTCTGCCAGTTTTTTCTTGGAGAATAGGAACGGCATCGGCAAAGAGAGCCGGGTCGCCGCGAAAGCGATTCACCGCGAAGGCGCGCACCAGGGCCGCTTCTTCGGGCTCCAGCAAAGATATGGTGCCGCAGATGGAGGCAAACACACCGCCGCGGTCGATGTCTGCTACCAGCAGCACGGGAACGTTCAAGCGACGCGCCAGCCCCAGATTCACCAGATCCATCCTGCGAAGATTCAGCTCGGCAATGCCGCCCGCACCTTCGATGACGATGTAGTCATATTGGGCGGCAAGACGGGCGTAGGACTCATCGACTTTGCGGACAAGAAAATCGTACTGCCGGTAGTAATCGGCAGCGCTGAGATTGCGCCACACCTGGCCGTGGACGACGACCTGGCTGGTGGCGTCAGCGGAGGGCTTCAGCAGAATGGGATTCATGTCGGGAGAAGGCTCCAAGCCGCAGGCTTGAGCTTGCGCCACCTGGGCGCGGCCGATTTCTCCGCCACCCGGGCAAGGGTAAGAGTTGTTCGACATGTTCTGGGCTTTGAAGGGAGCTACGCGAATGCCTTTGCGATGCAGCGAGCGGCAGATGGCGGTAGCGATCCAGCTCTTGCCCACATGGGAGGCGGTTCCACCGATCATCAAAGCGCGAGCAGGCATGGAATCTCTTTAGCGCGAGTTCTGTGAGAACAAGCGGACGAAGGCAGGCTTTACCAGGCGCGCGACCATCGCGGGCCGACCTTGGCATTGGCGCTGCGCAACGAGCCGCTGACTCCCGCATCTAACTCCAGCTTTCGTCCGAAGAGCCAAAGCAAATCGGAGAGTCGATTGAGATAGGGCAGAACGTTGTCATCCACAATCTCGCCGGCATCGATGAGGCGCACGACGCAACGCTCGGCACGGCGGCATACGGTGCGCGCGACATCATAAGCGGCGGCTGCCGGATGCTCTCCGGGGATGGACCAGTCGGAGAGCATGCCCTCGATGGCCTCGAGCTGATGGACCTGATCGGTGAGAGCGTCGATCATGGCGGCGTTCAATGGAGGCTCGCCTTTACGATTTTCCGGCGGTGTTGCCAGGGCCGAGCCAACTTTAAACAGCTCGCGCTGGATTAGTTTAGTGCGCTCGCGCAGGTCGGCGTCCTCGCAGATGGAGCGCGCTAATCCCATGGCTGAATTGGTTTCGTCAACGGTGCCGTAGGCGTCGACGCGCAGCGATGACTTGGAGACGCGGATTCCGCCGGTGAGGCTGGTCTGGCCGCCGTCACCCTTCTTGGTTGCAATACTGCTCATAGTTTCCGTCCTTATTTCTTGAAACCGGATGGCAGGTGCGAAACGCTCATGTGTCGCCCCTGAAGGGGCTCAATTACTAAAAGTGCCGAGTACCCAGCGCTGAAGCGCTGGGCTATTTTGTCGCTGTCCCGCAACGCAGGACTCAATTCTTGCGCCTCTCAAGTTGATCGCCAAGAAGATGGCTGCAACCTGGATACAACGAAGTCAACAGACCGCGCGCCTGGTATCAGTGTATGGCGGCGATTGCCAGCAAAGCTAGTGCGGTTGCGCCGAGGCCTGCGGTGGTGAGCAGGATGGCGCTTCGCCGCACATCGGAATCATCGCCGGCGGGCGGATCGCTGGCGTCGCCCAGCCATAGTTCCGTTACCAGCTGGCCGTGCCGCCAGATCTGTCCTACTAGCCGGCGCTGGATTGCACCCGCGGTCGTCGCTTCGCTCCAACCGGAATTCGGACCCGGCATCAGCGCATGCTGAAGCCATCCAATGCGTAGCGCCTTGCGTCCGGAGTAGCCCGGCAGGGGCATAGCACAGAGCGAGATCAGCACCCAGTTGATACGGGCCGGCAGCCAGTTCATCAGGTCGTCCAGACGAGCTCCGCACCAGCCGAAACGCAAGTAGAGCGGGGTCTTGTAGCCCACCATGGAGTCCATGGTGCTGACCACCTTAAATAGGACGATGCCGGGAAGACCGGCGACGGCATACCAGAAGATGGGACTGACAAAACCGTCAGTGAGATTTTCGCTGAGGCTTTCGATGGCGGCGCGGCGGCAAGCGGCAAGGTCCATACGATCGGTTTCGCGGCCGACCAGGCGGGAGATGCGACAGCGGGCTTCCGGCAAATCGCCCTGGCGCACGGCGAGTTCGACCGCCCAGCCGTGTTGCAAGAGATCGCGCAGCGCCACCAGCGAGTAAATCAGAAAGGCCTGGCCAGCGAGTGCGGCCCAGTGGCTCCAGCGAGCGAGCCCGTAAATGAGAGCGGCGGTTCCACCGCACCATAGGACAGCGAGCAGCAGGAAGAGCAATACTCCGCCCACATAGCCGTCGAGTTTGAGGGCGCGCAGCAGTTTCTCGAACTGAGTGAGCGTCCAGCCAATCAAGCGCGCGGGATGGGCGGGGTAGACAGGATCGCCGAAAGCGAGATCCAGCACGACCGCCGCGGCTAATAGCGGCGCCGACGGACGCAGGAAATCTAGGACCACTTTTTCGACCATCCGAGGGCGATGGCCGCCAAGACCAGCTTCTTGGGTTCCTCGACATCGGCCTCGACCAGACTGTTGCGAAACTCGGGCCAGAGGTCAAGCCGTCCCGCGAGGCTGGCGGCCAGGCATGCCGCTTGCTGACGCAACGCCTCCCGCGCCGTGCCGGCAGGGAATGTGCCATAGCGGCAACGATCCAGAATACTGGCGATGGCGTAGGCGGCAGCGGACACCAAAGGCTCGTACATCACAGCGTTGTGGTTGTTCTTCAGCAATTCGAGCTCGGCGTCGGTGAGATAGAGTCCTATGTCCTGAAGGAAGCGGTCTTCCTTCAAGCCGTAGCGGCCGAGGGCATGAAAGATGCCGCGCGTGTAACTGGGCTCAAGCCCATTATGCCAACGAAGGGCTTCCAGGGTGGCGTCGCGGACGGCAACGCCAATGTATTCGCCCAGCTTGATGCCGGTGCTGGCATAACGCCGCGGGACCCCATCGCCCAGGGGAGCGGCGATACAGAACTGGTCGGTGGTGGTTCCCGTGGCCAAGTCGGTGGAATAACGGCTGCGAACGGCCAGCTGTCGCAGCGCCGCAGTCTTGGCCTCCGTCATGGTGACAACGGCTCGCGCCAAAGCGCCTTCGGTCAGCGGGCAGTCAAGCAGGAGCTGTATGTTGATGGTGCCGGCCGTGAGTACCGGCTCCGAACACCCGGCCGGCGTTTCGCGCCAGGTGGTGGGATCGCCAGCGCAGGCAGCGTTGCCTTGTACTCCCGCAGTCACAGCAGCGGTGACCAGGGTGTCATCGTCGCCCCGCTGGATGACGGTGGCATAGTTCATGTCGGCCGCGGTCCCCATGGTGGCGACCGAGTCCGGTGGAAGCCCAAGTTCCAGGCAAACCGACCGATGATACTCTTCCGGCCCAAGCGTAGTCATGCAGGCGTGGCGCGCGTGATGTCCCGAGGCCTCGCAACTTTGGTGATTTACCAGGTAGCGGATGCCGTCCGACTGGCCCCCATGGACCGCAGAGGTGCTGAGCACGCGATGGGGGAGCAGCAGCTCCGTCACCAGGAAGCGGCCGGAACGGCGAAGACAGAATTGAGCGCTTGCGGTCAGAGTTTCCCAGTGCATAGAGGTCTCATGGATCATAACAAGCCGTAGTCAGCCGGCCTGCGCGGCGTGGGCAGTTGCCGGCGACCGAGTAAGGTTGAAAAAGTCAGCGGCCGCTGTCAACAGCCGCTGACCAAGTCAGGAGATTCGAAGACAGTCTTCAGTCCTACGCTTGAACCGTCAAGGCCCGTGCGGCCTTGGCTACGGCGGTAATGTGAGCCGGAGTAGTCCCGCAGCAGCCGCCGATGATGTTGGCGCCGGCTTGCACCAGCTCCGGCACAAACGAAGCCATCAACTCGGGTGTCTCCTTGAAT
>Ga0302324_100021340_pt1 | contig 12628 bp, 10 predicted proteins | sample Palsa_T0_1_FD_201949 | JGI IMG/M metagenome (GOLD analysis project Ga0302324, IMG submission 201949) | Peat permafrost microbial communities from Stordalen Mire near Abisko, Sweden - Palsa_T0_1 | ecosystem: Environmental > Terrestrial > Soil > Palsa > Peat permafrost | place: Sweden: Abisko...
GCGAGAGACCGACGCTCCTGACCGCGTTCAGAAGGAACCCGTTCGCGGAGCTCCCCTCGGGGACGCCGACGGTCTTGCCGCGCAGCTCGGCGAGCGTCTCGATCTTCGACCCCTTGGGGACGATGATGTAGTCGCCGACCTGCTTGAAGCTCGGCGGCACCTCGGCCGCGATCACCTTGAAGCCCGGGTCCTTGCCGGCGCCGTTGATCGGCGGCACGTCTCCGACATCGCCGAGGTCGATCTGACCGGCGGCCGCGGCCTGGACGAGCGGCGGGCCGTAGGGGAAGTAGGCGAACTTGACGTTGTAGGCCGCGCCGTTGAGGGCGCCCGACTGCTTGAAGAGCGAGACGATGCCCGACTCCTGCTGGCCCACGACGAATGTCGGCCTCGATGCTCCCGCGCCGGCGGCGCCCGCACCGGCCACGCCGAGGCCGGCCAGGCCGCCGATCAACGCGAGCGCCGCGCCGAGACGCGCGATCGCCCTCGCCGCCGTTGCTTCTTTCGCTTTCACGGTCCTCGTATTCGCCGTCTTTTGGGTCACCGTCTTGTCGATCACCGTCTGCTGAATCACCGTCTGCTGAATCACCGTCTGCTGAATCACCGTCTGCTCCTTTCGTTTGCGGTTCCTCGGTTGAGGGTCACCGGTTGAGGGTCATTTCCGGCCGGGTGTGCGAAGGCGCACATCGGGTCGAACGGGGGATCGGTCGGCCGCATCGCGGGCGTGGGCTCGAGCGCGCGCATCAGGAGAGGCTCGAGCTCACTCCGAGCTCGTCCAGGAGCCGTGCGCGCAGCCGGTCACGCTCGGCTCCCCTCATCCGCTGCTCGAGGTCGAGCCCGACCGGGTGGTCGGTCGCGATGCGCCCGTCTCGCATCACGAGGATGCGGTCTCCGAGGCCGATCGCCTCGTCGACGTCGTGGGTGACGAGCAGCATCGTCGACCGATGGCGGGCGCGCAGCGCGCGGACGAGGTCGTGCATGCGTACGCGCGTGATCGCGTCGAGGGCTGCGAACGGCTCGTCCATGAGCATCAGCGCCGGGTCCGCCACGAGGGCGCGCGCGAGTGCGACGCGCTGGGCCTCGCCGCCGGAGAGCGTCTTCGGCCAGGCGTCGGCGCGCGCACGCAGGCCGACCTCGTCGAGCATCGCCAGCGCGACGGAGCGCGGGTCGCGGCCGCGCAGGCCGATCGTGACGTTGCGCCAGACGCGCTGCCAGGGCAGCAGGCGGTCGCCCTGGAAGACGATCGCCCGCTTCCGCGGAACGGTGACCGTTCCGGCGTCCGGTCGATCAAGACCACCAAGGAGGCGCAACAGCGTGCTCTTCCCGCACCCGGACTGGCCGAGCAGGATCACGAACTCCGACGGGGCGATCTCGAGATCGAGGGCGTCGAGCACCGTTCGCTCCCCGAACCTGCGCACCAACCCACTCGCGCTGACGGCGCCCTCCGCCGCCGCCTCGCGCGGGAGCGGCCGTGCAGCCACGATCGTGCTCATGCCCTCACGCTCTGCGCGGGACGCCAGCTCAGACAGACGCGCTCGAGGACGCGCACGATCTGGTCACAGGTCAAACCGAGCACCGCGTAGATCGCGAGGCCGAGGAACATCTCGTCGACGCGGTCGTAGTCCTGCGCCTGGGCGATCATGAAGCCGATGCCCGAGTTCGCGTTGATCTGCTCGGCGACGACCAGTCCGAGCACGCTGTAGGCGAGCGCGAAGCGCAACCCGACCAGCGCGCCCGGCAGCGAGCCCGGCAGCAGCACCCGCCAGATCAGCCGCCAGCGGCCGGCACCGGCCACCCGCGCCATCTCGATCAGGCGCTGGTCGACGTTGCGGATGGCCGCGAACAGGTTCAGGTAGAACGGGACACCGGCCCCGATGGCAATCAGGATCACCTTCGATCCCTGGCCGATCCCGAACCACATGATCATCACCGGCAGCAGCGCCAGGAAGGGAACCGTGTTGAGGATCTGCACCGGCCCGTTGAACAGCTGCTCTCCGACCCGTCCCAGCCCGGCGAACGTCGCCGCGACCCCCCCGATCGAGGCACCGAGCAGGAAGCCGATCCCGGCGCGGGTCAGCGAGACCTCGAGATCCTGGCCGAGCGTGGACGGCTCCCCGACCCTCCACAGGTGCACGCCCGCGTTGACCACCTGGATCGGCGAGGCCGCGACCGCCGCGGGCAGCATCCCCGCCCAGCCCGCAGCCTGCCAGGCCACCAACAACACGAGCGGGGTCGTGTAGATCCCGAGCGGCGAGCGCAACCGCCGCAGCACCGACGCTCGGCCACCTGCCGGACGGGCGCTGAACATCTCGAGTTCGACGCCGACCGCCCGCCCGCTACCCCCCGCCGCGTCGGCAGACGCGGCCGTCACGCGCGACCGTCTCCGACGCGGGATCACCAGCGGCCCGACGGTGATGAGCGGATCAGTGTTCGTGGCCATCTCGGCAATCGCCCCCCTTCGCCTCGGCTGGACTAGGTGAATATAAGTTGATCGTATAAATTAATACGATCGGTCTACTCAACTTTCGAGCTGAGGCTATCAGGCAAAACTTCACTTGTCAAAGTCACTTCAGTAAGTAAAGGAATGGGCAGCCCGGCGCGCGTCCCGAGACGGCGGCGCCTCGATGAGGCGGCGCTCGCCTCCTGTGCGAAGCCGACTTTCTCCGCGACGAGGATCCTCCCGGGCCCAGGAGCCGCCGGCGCACCCGCGACGAGCCGCCGGCGCACCCGCGACGAGCCGCCGTTTCTGCCCGGCGCTGGTCGAGCGCGCCTGACGGGTTTCAGGCGTGCCCCCGGCCGACCCGAACGCGCCGGCAGCAGCCGCGAGGTCACCCGCTCCGCCCGCCACCCCAGCAACCGAGGCCCCGAACGCCGACCAGGCTTCAGCGCGCCATCACGGAGGCGCGGTCATCGCAACGAGATGCAGCGCGTTCGACGCGGCGGTCGTGTGCCAGGCTGTCGTGTTCCAGGCGGTCCGTGTTTTAGGCTGTGGTCACAATGGTCGGGATACCGGATGCGGTCCGTTTGCAGGCGACGCATCCGTTCCGCGAGTTGCCGGCACCGCCGGGATTCCAGAAGGTCTGGGAGGAGCCTTTTTTCGCCTGCCTACACCCCTTGCCGATGGCGCAGCTGGTCGAGCCGCTCGAGCTCGGCCCGGATGATGTCGAGTCGGCGGTCGGGAGCGCTCGCGCGCTTGTGCGCGGTCACGGGAGATCGCTGCTCATCTGGATGGTGGGCTCCGATCAGGCCTGGCTCGGGCCCCGGCTGGAGGAGCTCGGGCTCGTAAACGAGGACACCCCCGGGTTCGAGTCGGTCGAGAACGCGATGGCGCTCCTCGAGGCGCCCGCGGGCGCCGCAGCGAAGGGCGTAACCGTGGCGGAGGTCGACTCGTTCGAATCCTTCGCGGCATCGCAACGCGTCCAGGCCGAGGCGTTCGGGTTCACGCCGGCGATGCGTGACGAGATGGACGCCGAGCTTCCGAAACGCTACGAGGAGTACACGACTCCTGGCAGCCCGATGCGGCAGTTCAACGCGCTCGTCGGCGGCCACGTCGTCGGGACGGCGGCGGCCGTGCTCGGCTCGGCGGCTGTCAACCTCTTCGGCGGTTCCGTGATCGCCTCTGCCCGCGGCGGCGGCGTCTACCGCGCACTGATGCAGGCCCGCTGGGATCTCGCTGTCGCGCTGGGAACACCGGCCTTGACGGTTCAGGCGGGTCGCATGTCACGGCCGATCGCAGAACGCCTCGGCTTCCAGCTCATCGAGCCCATGAGCGTCTTCGTCGACGACTTCTCCGGAACGCCCGCCGACACCTGACCTCGGGAACACTCCCGCCTCGGCCCCTTCGCCGCAGACACGTGGCGCGAGTCCCGGCTCCGCTGAAGCGTCGAGCTCCTGCGGGACGAGGATAGGCCGCAAACCGCGCTGACGCCCCACGAGCGGGGACGGGCTGCGGGCGGATGGAGACGCGCGGGCGTCGACTCGCCCAGGGGGCCAGCGAAGGCCTCCGCGCGCCCGTGCGCATGGCTCGGGGAGCGGTCCGAGGCCGACGCCTTCAGACTTGTGCCCTCGCCGCGCGAGCCCCTCCGCCGCGTCGTCCCGCTCGATCGACGGCGCCCTCGTCCACGTCGAATCCGCTCACCGCCGGACACCCGTCGAGCACGCCTCGCGTCCGGGAGCGGCCGCCCGCCAGCCGATCCGCGGCGCCGTCAAAGAGCCTGGACAGCCTCGATGATCGCGTCCGCCTCGGTGCGGACCATCCAGTCGGGATGGACGTCGGCGAAGCGAACGACGCCGTCGCGGTCGATCACGATCGCCGTCGGGTACGGCAGCGTCCAGCTACCCGTGCCGAGGATCGCTCCGAGGTCGTTCCCGGCCGCGAGCGTCCGGGCGCGCGCGTCATCGTCGGGCGCGAAGCCGATGCCGAGTGCCTCGATGAGGGTCGCATCGGTGTCCGAGGCAACGAGAAAGTCGAGGTCGTAGCGATGCTTGATCTCTGCCAGCTTCTCCGGCACCTGCGGGCTGATCGCGACGAGCTGGGCACCGAGATCGCGCAGGGCGGGGGCGAGCGCCTCCTGGTACCCGGGAAGGGCGGCGTTACAGGCCCCGCAGGCCTCGAAGCGAAAGAAGATGAGCACCACCGGCCCGACCGCCAGCAACTCCGCGAGAGCCACGCTGCCACCGTCGACCTCGGGCAGACGAAAGTCAGGCACCCGGTCTCCCGGCTTCACCAGCCGGTCGCGGTCGACCGTCGCCTCCAGCAGTTCGCGCAGCGCCTTCTGAGTCTCGCGCTGCTCGACGGGCCAGGTCCGGTTGCGCTCTTCCTGGAGTCCATCGAGGCGGGCTTGCACACCGACGGCGGTGGTGATCGTCTGGCTCATGCTCTCTCCTCCTGTGTGATAAAGATTACTAACTCGATCAATCATACTCATAATACGCATAAAGCGCTCGCTCTCGCGCTCGCGCGGCCGGCTCTGCCCCGCGCTCGCGACGAGCGATGCCTCGGCACCACGGCGAGACGCCCGGATCTGACGCTGGCCGGCTCGCGCCGGCCCGCACTGGCCGAGCTGCGCGGCCCGCGGTGGCGCTCGCAGCCGCGGTCGGCGCCGTTCCCGACTCGCTCGATAATGTAGATTGTGTTTGTGTAGAATAGCTCCCCGCGAGCAGCGCGCTCCGAGTGGATCGAGGCGCAGGGACGAGGTGACGGCATGAGTGATCGGCAACTCAAGTTCGGGGCGGTGCCCATGGGCGTCGGCGGCCCCGGCCAGCAGACGCTCTGGCGCAGTCCCGAGATCCCGGGGGACGCGAGCGTGAACATCGGCTGGTACATCGAGCAGGCCCGGCAGTGCGAGGCCGCCCGCTTCGACTTCTTCTTCGTCGCCGACAGCCAGTTCATCACGCCCGACTCGCCTCTGCACTACCTGAACCGGCTCGAGCCGGTGACCCTGCTCTCGGCGCTTGCCGTCGCGACGAGCGCGATCGGCCTGGTCGGCACGATCACGACCTCGTTCACCGCACCCTTCGCCGTCGCACGCCAGCTCGCCTCCCTCGACCTGATCAGCGGCGGCCGCGCCGGCTGGAACGTCGTGACGAGCGTCGACCCCGGGACAGCCCGCAACTACAGCCTCGACGAGCACTACGACTACGCGACCCGCTACGGGCGGGCGCACGAGCACGTGACGGTCGCACGCGGGCTCTGGGACTCCTACGAGGACGACGCGTTCCCGCGCGACAAGCAGGCCGGGGTCTTCTTCGACCGCTCGCGCCAGCACCCGCTCAACCATCGCGGCGAGCACTTCTCGGTCGTCGGCCCGCTCAATCTCGAGCGCTCCGCGCAGGGCCAACCGGTGATCTTTCAGGCGGGGAACTCCGAGGAGGGCCGCGACCTGGCCGCAACCGTCGCCGAAGGGATCTTCACCATCCCCGGCTCCTTCGACGAGGCCCAGGAGTTCTACGCCGAGATGAAGGACCGCGCCGAGGCCAAGGGCCGCGACCCGGACGGGATCCTGATCCTCCCGGGGCTGGCGGTGACGATCGCAGACAGCGACGAGGAGGCGCAGAGGATCGAGGAGGACACCCAGGGGGCGAAGGACTTCGCGCGCATGCTGGCCGAGTTCGGCCGCCCCTACGGCTGGCACGACTTCTCGCGCTACGACCCCGACGCGCCGTTCCCCGACGTCGCCGCGTTCGGCGAGAAGAGCGGGCGGACGATGACGGCGCGCATCCAGCAGATCGCCGCGGAGCGCAAGCTCACCCTGCGCGAGACCGTCCTCTACGTCGACCGGATGATCCGGACAGCGTTCGCCGGCTCGCCGGCCACGGTCGCCGACGAGATCGAGCGCTGGTTCCTCGGCGGCGCGGCCGACGGCTTCATCGTGTACCTGACGCTGCCGAGCGAGTTCGCCCGCTTCGCCGACGAGGTGCTCCCGATCCTGCGCGAGCGCGGACTCTTCCGCTCAGAGTACGAATCGGACACGCTGCGCGGCAACCTCGGCCTGGCGGTGCCGCCGAACCGGTACACGCTCGCGCGCAGCGAGGCCGGCGCGCAGCCCGTCAGCTCCTAGCGCAGACGGGCGCGGCGCACTGCGGGCGGGCAAGGGCCGACTCACTCGCCCCGGCCCGGCACGGGGGCGGCGAGAGGCTCCGGCGAGAGGCTTCGGTGCCGTCCCCGCGGCGGGTGGCGCGATGTCGCTCCGCTACGCGCGCCGGGATCGCGGCCCGACTCCGCCGCGCCGCGCCGTGTCGCTTGCCCCGACCGCTTCCGCGCCGCCGACCCTAGGGCAGGGACTCCGCCGGGGCGAGCGACCGGGAAGCCTCGGCGATCGACGCGGCGAGCTCCTCGGCCTGCGCGCGGATCTCCGCGATCGCGGTCGTCTCCCACAGGCTCCCCCGCCGAAGCGCGCCGAGTGCGAACAACGAGCCGTGCCGACCGGCGGGCGGCGCGAGCTCGCCGTCGTCGCCGACGGCGAGCCCGAGGCGGTGGGCATCGGGTCGTGCGAGGCGCTCGCGCAGGAGCGAGGCCAGAAGCGGCTGCGGATCGTCGTCGATCATCTCCGCCGGCCCGGTGCAGTTCACGAGGTAGTTCGCAGGCAGCGTCTCGCTGCGCCGCTCGCCCCGCGGGCGAAGGGAGACCTCGACGCCCTGCGCGGTTTCGACCACCGAGGTGATCGAGCCTGCACGCACGCGCAGGCCACCCTCGGCGAGAAGCTGCGCCAGCTGCGCGGCGACCTCCGGCGCGATCCGGTGGCGATGAACCTCCCAGTGGCGGCGCAGGTGACGCAGGAACTGCCGCTGGGCGGAGGGCGGCAGCGACCGCCACAGCTCCCGCGACTGCGAGCGCAGACCGTCGACGGCGCTGCGCCAGTCGTCGGCCGCATCGGCCTCCCTGCGAACCTCGCGCAGGAGGTCGACGAGCCGCGCGGGAGCCGGGAAGGGCCGGGCCGACTCGGAGACGGGCGTGCCGCTGTGCGGGAGCGGAAGCAGGCCGTGTCGGGAGACGGCCTCGAGCCGCACCCCCCTCGCCGCGAGGCTGACCGCGACATCGACCATCGTCAGGCCGGTACCGGCGAGCACGACGCTGTCACCCGCGGCGATCGGAGCGAGCGCCGCCGGCGCCCACGGGTCGGGCACGTAGCGCCGCGCGCCGGCGAGCCGCAGGACGGTGCGCGGCCACGGACGCGGCGAGGACGGGGGCCCCGTCGCGAGCACGACGTGGCGCGCCGCAACGCGCGACCCGTCGGCGAGGGCGACCTCGAGCGCCGCGTCGCTCACCCGCGCGGCGACCGCCAGACCGTGGACGACCTCGAGCCGCACCGAGCCGGCAGCGCGGAGCGCGCACTGCTGGAGCGTGTAGCGCAGGTAGTCGGCGAACCAGGCACGGGGCGCGAACGTCTCCGGGCCGGCCTCGGGCCGTCCCGAGGCCGCGAGCCAGCGGGCGAAGTGGCCCGGGTCGCTGCGAAACGCGCTCATCCGTCCGGCCGGGACGTTCAGCAGGTGACGCGGGTCGGCGCTCGCGTAGGCGACGCCGGCACCGAGGACGCCGGAGCGCTCGATGAGCACGACCCGCGGCAGCGAACGCGCCGTGAGCAGGTGGATCGCCGCGAGCGTGCCGGACGCGCCGCCCCCGATGATCACGACGCTTTCAGGGGGCCCGATCGGCCGGCGCGCGCTGCGAGCCTCGCCGATCACGGCGCCGCTCACGCGCTCGCCGCAGCGGTCAAGCGCGGAATCACCCCTTCACCGAAGGAGTAGGCCTCCTCGAGGTGCGGGTAGCCGGAGAAGATGAACTCGTCGAAGCCGACCTGCCGGTATTCCTCGATGCGCTCCGCCACCTCCTCGTGGCTGCCGACGAGCGCCGTGCCGGCGCCGCCGCGCACGAGGCCGATCCCAGCCCAGAGGTTCGGGGCGACCTCGAGGCGGTCGCGTGCCCCGCCGTGCAGCGCGAGCATGCGCCGCTGACCGACCGAGCTCGTCGCCGCGAGCCTCGCCTGCGCCCGGGCGACCGAGGCGGGGTCCATCTCGGCGAGCAGGCGCTCGGCCACCGCCCAGGCCTCATCGCTTCGCTCGCGCGTGATGACGTGCAGGCGCACGCCGAAACGGAGCGTGCGCTGCTCTCCCTCCGTCAGCCGCCGCACGCGTTCGACGCGTTCTGCGAGCATCGCCGGCGGCTCCCCCCAGCAGAGATACACATCGGCGCGCCGCGCGGCGACGCGTTCGGCAGCCTCGGAGGCGCCGCCGAAGTACACGGTCGGCAGCTCGCCGGGCGCCCCCATCACGGTCGCCCCGACGACCCGGTAGTGATCTCCCTCGAAGCTGTAGGGCACCTCGCCCAGCGCCCCCGAGAGGATGCGCAGGAACTCGTCGGTGCGCGCGTAGCGCTCCCCGTAGGGGAGCCAGTCGCCGAAGCGGTGCTGCTCGTCCTCCTCTCCGCCCGTCACGACGTTGACCGCCAGCCTGCCGCCCGAGAGGCGTTGGAAGGTCGAGGCCATCTGCGCGGCGAGCGTCGGCGTGAGCATGCCGGGGCGGAAGGCGACGAGGAACCTCAGCGTCGTCGTCCGCTGCGCGAGCGAGCACGAGGTGAGCCAGGCCTCCTCGCACCACGTTCCCGTCGGCGTCAGCACGCCGACGAAGCCGAGCTGCTCGGCGGCCTGGGCGATCTGGGTGAGGTAGCCGACGCTGGGGGCGCGGTATCCGCCGGCGACGACGCCGGTGCGGGCGCCGTCGCCCACGCCGCGCCCGTCTCCGGAGGTGGGCAGGAACCAGTGGAACACGGGCGCGCCGCGCGGCGTCGCCGGCCCGCTCACCTCGCTGCGTCGCGCTCGAGCGAGGCGCGCCACTCCGTCGCGCGGTGACAGGCGACCGTCCCGCCGGCCGTGGACGGCGTCCGCGGCGGCTCCTCCTCGCGGCAGCGTTCGACGGCGAAGCGGCAGCGCGGCTCGAACACGCAGCCCCCGCTCTCGGGCGCGGCATCGGTGCCCTCGCGGCGCAGCTGCTCGGGCGCGAGGTCGAAGCGCCAGCGCGCGCGGCTGATGCGCGGCGCCGAGGCGAGCAGGAGCGCGGTGTAGGGATGGGCAGGCGCGCGGAACAGCTGCGCCGCTTCGCCCTCCTCGACGATGCGTCCGCGGTAGAGGACGGCGACGCGGTCGACGACGCCGGCGATGCTCGCGAGGTCGTGCGAGATGATCACGATGGCGATGCCGAGCGCGTCGCGCAGCTCGCGCAGCAGGCGCAGGATGCGGTTGCGGTTCGAGGCGTCGAGCGCGCTCACCGGCTCGTCGCAGATGAGCAGCCGCGGCTCCATCACGACCGCACGCGCGATCGTGACGCGCTGGCGCTGCCCGCCCGAGAGCTCGCCGGGCCGACGCGCCGCAACCGTCTGGTCGAGCCCGACCAGGTCGAGTGCGCGCGCGATCCGGCGCGCACGCTCACCCGCGTCGAGCCCGCCGCGGATGTCGAGCCCCTCGGCGATGATCGCGGCCACAGCGAGGTCCGGGTCGAGCGAGCGCAGGGGGTCCTGGAACACGAGCTGGACGGCTCCGCGGCGGCGCAGCGAGCGCAGCCGGCGGCCTCCGATGCCCGATATCTGCTCGCCCTCGAACCTGATCGCGCCGGCGGTCGGCTGGATCAGCCCGAGCACGGTGCGCGCGAGCGTCGTCTTGCCGGAGCCCGTCTCGCCGATCACCCCGACGATCTCGCCCGGCGCGACGCTGAAGCTGACGCCGGCGAGGATGTGCGCGTCGCTCGTCCGGCGCGAGGCGCGGCGCCGCGAGCGCAGGTGGACATCGATCGCCTCGACCTCCAGGAGCTCGGCGGCGCTCATCGCAGCTCGGCGCCCGCGAGCGCGAGCTCGCCCGAGCGCAGGCAGCGCACCCGCACCCCGGCGGGCGCCGCGCTGAGCGGGGGGACGCTCGCGCAGGCCTCGACACGGTGGCCGCAACGGGGGGCGAAGCGGCAGCCGTCGGGCGCCTCGCCGAGGCGCGGGTGGTAGCCGGGGATCACCTCGAGCGCCGCGTGCTCCTCGGCGCCGAGCGAGCCGACGCGCAGGAGAGCCTCCGTGTAGGGATGCGCCGGCCGCGAGATGACGGCGGAGGTCGCACCGATCTCCACCACCTCGCCGGCATAGAAGACCGCCACCTGGTCGCACAGCTCGGCGACCGCCGCCAGGTCGTGGGAGACGAAGAGCACGGCCAGGCCGAGACGCTCGCGCAGCTCCCACAGGAGGTCGATGACCTCGCGCTGCGTGGTCAGGTCGAGCGCGGTCGTCGCCTCGTCCGCGATGAGCAGCAGCGGGTCGCAGGCGACGGCGATCGCGATCATCACCCGCTGCAGCATGCCGCCCGAGAGCTCGGCGGGGATCTGCTGGTAGACGTGCCGGGGCCGGTGCAGATGCATGGCGGCGAGCAGCTCGAGGGCGCGCGCGCGAGCGGCCCTTCTGCCCGACCGGGTCTTCACGCGGATGACCTCTGCCAGCTGCTCGCCGACCGGCAGGGACGGGTTGAGGTAGGAGGCGGGGTCCTGGAAGACGGCCCCGAGCTGCGTGCTGCGGATCGTCGTCCAGCCGTCCCTGCCGAGCCGCACGAGGTCGATCCCGCCGAGCTCGATCGCCCCCCGCGCTATCGAGCAGCCCGCCGGGAGCACCCCGAGCACGGCGCGGCAGGTGAGCGTCTTGCCGCTCCCCGACTCCCCGACGAGCCCGATCGCCTCGCCGCGGTGGAGGTCGAAGCTCACGTTGCGCACCGCCTCGATACGACCGAGCGGGGTCGCGACCTCGACCGAGAGCCCCCCCACGCGCAGCAGCAGATCCTCGGCGGGCCGGTCGCTGCCGGGCCGTGGCGCGAGCGCGAGGCTAGACATACTGGGGCACGCTCGCGCGCTCGGCGGCCGCCGCGTCCTCCGCCCGGAGCGGCTCGACGGCGTCCGCCGGCTCGACCTCCCGCGGTCGCGCCGTGTGAACGGCGTCGGAGAGCGCGTTCAGCGCCCAGACCGTGACGGCGATCGCGAGCCCGGGCCAGATCGCCGCCCAGGGCTCCTGGTAGAGGTACTGCAGGTCGTTCGCGAGCATCGCTCCCCACGAGGCGGCCGGCGGCTGCTCGCCGAGGCCGAGGAACGCGAGCGAGGAGATCCCGAGCACCGACGCGCCGAGAGCCGACGACGACGTGACGGCCAGCGTCGGGATCACTTTGCGCCAGATATGGCGGCGCAGCACGTAGGCCTTCGAGGCCCCGAAGAGCAGCGCCGCCTCGACGTACTGGGCCGAGGCGAGCTTCAGCGTGTCCGCCCTGATGACGCGAAAGAACCGCGGCACGAGCAGGATGCCGATCGCGACCACCGCGGGTGTGAGCCCGTTTCCGAACCCGGCGATGATCGCGATCGCGAAGATGATCGGCGGGATGGTCATGAACGCGTCGACGACGCGCATCACCAGGTACTCGGCCCGCCGACCGAGGAAGACCGACGCCATGCCGGGGATCGCGCCGCCGACGAGGCCGATCGCGACCGCGACGAGCGCCGAGAGCAGCGAGGGCCGGGCGCCCGTGATCAGGCGGCTGAAGGTGTCCCGGCCGAGGAAGTCGGTTCCGAGTGGATGCGCCCAGCTCGAGCCGGCGAAGGTCTCGGCGGCGTTCTGGGCGAGCGGATTCTGCGGGGCGATCAGGCCGCCGAGCAGGGCGACCGCGAACATGAACGCGACGACGGCGGCGGCCACGCGCAGGTAGACGCTCGGGAGCAGCCGGCGCAGCGGCTTCAGGAGCGCCGTCATGAGCGGCGGACACCGGGGCGAAGCCAGCCGAGCAGCGCGTCGACGGCGAGGTTGGAGAGGAGGACGACGGCGATCGTGACCAGCAGCACGCCCTGGATCACGGGGATGTCGTGTGCCTGGGCGGCGTTGAGCGCGAGCTGGCCCAGCCCGGGAAGCGCGAAGACGATCTCCGCGATGACCGCGCCGCCGAGCAGGCTCGGCACGTAGAGGCCGATCGTCGCGACCGTCGGCGCGGCGCTGTTGCGCAGAACATGTTTGAAGAGGATGCGGCGGCGCGAGAACCCGCGTACGACCACGCCCGTGACGTAGTTCTCCTCGAGCTCCTTGATCACCGATATGCGCAGCTGCCGGGCGACCACGGCGGCGACCGGCGCCGCG
>Ga0302324_100021341_pt1 | contig 12627 bp, 10 predicted proteins | sample Palsa_T0_1_FD_201949 | JGI IMG/M metagenome (GOLD analysis project Ga0302324, IMG submission 201949) | Peat permafrost microbial communities from Stordalen Mire near Abisko, Sweden - Palsa_T0_1 | ecosystem: Environmental > Terrestrial > Soil > Palsa > Peat permafrost | place: Sweden: Abisko...
CAGGGCAGATCGATGTCGCGTACCTGATGCTACGGGCGCAGACGGCGGTGCGGCAGGTTGAACAATGCGCCGCGCACGGTATCCGCACCGTTGTCGTCTGCGCGTCAGGATTCGCCGAGCTGGGGACGGAGGGGCGGCGAATACAGGAAACCGTGCGGGACGTAGCCCGGCGGTACGGTAGCAGGGTTCTCGGGCCGAACTGCATCGGGGTCATGAACGTAGCCGATAACGTGATCGCGTGCCCGACCTTTAACATTACGTCCGACTTGGTCCCGGGAACGATGTCGATCGTGAGCCAGAGCGGCGGCATGGGGGTGAACATCGCCAACATTGCCCAGAGCAAGGGAATCGGCGTCCGGGTCCTGGTGAGCGTCGGCAACGAGTGCGATCTCGAGCTCGCGGACATGATGGACGCTTTGATCGAGGACCCGGCCACGAGCTCCGTCGTGCTCGTCGTGGAACAGGTACGCGACGGTGCCCGCTTCCTCGCCGCAGCCGCGCACGCCAGGAGCGTCGGCAAGCCAGTCCTGGCCCTGAAGCTAGGCCGGACGTCGGCGGGCCAGCGATCGGCACTGAGTCATACCGGCGCCATGGCCGGTGACTACCCGGTGTTGCAGGGCGTCTTCCGTCAGCTTGGCGTTGTCGAGGCAGATTCCGTCGATGATCTCGTCACTACCGCGAACTTGCTTGTCAGCGCGCCGCCGGTGGCCGGAAACCGGCTGGCGGTGCTGTCGCCCTCAGGCGGGGAGTGCACCTACATGGCCGACCGGGCGAGCGAGGCTGGCCTGGACCTGCCGGACCTGTCCCAGCAGACGAAGGATGTTCTCGGGCCCCTGATGCCTCTCGGCCATCCTGGTAACCCGCTTGACCCGACCGGAGCGGTCATTGGCAACGGTGATCTCTTGCGTGCGGCCCTGGCCGCCCTTGACGCCGATCCGGCCTTCGACATGATCGCCTTCGCGATACCCACCTGGGCCGACTTCGAGGCGCAGCGCCTGCTCCCGCTCTTTATCGAAGCTGCTCAGGCGAGCAGAAAGCCGGCCGTCATATCCGCTTGGACGGCCGGCCCGATGACGGCAAAAGCCGAACACATGCTGAGTGAGTCGGGCACCCTCCACTTCTCCTCCGCCGACGGCGCGGTGCGAGCCCTCACCGCTCTCCACCAGTACTGGTCAGCGCCGCGGAATTCGCTCGGCGTGGCCGCATCGCCCGGCGTGGCCACATCGCCCGGCGCCGAGCTGAGCGCAGGCCGCCTGACCGGTACCTCCGAGTTCCAGGTCAAGCAATTCCTGGCCGGACAAGGCATTGCCGTCGCGCAGGAGACGCTCAGCGCGACCCGGGACGAAGCAGCCGCGGTCGCCAGGACGATGTCATGGCCGCTGGTGGCCAAATTGCAGTGCGCGGGAGTTATCCACAAAACAGAACTCGGGCTGGTTCGAACGAGCGTGCATGACGAGGCGCAGTTGCAAACCACTCTTGCCGAATTCGATCGGCTGGCCGGCCAACACGGGCTGGCTACCGAAGGGTACTTGCTAGCAGAGCGATACTCCGGCCTGGAAATTATTGTCGGTGGCTTTCGGCATAAAACTTTCGGTCCCGTCGTCATGGTCGGGGCGGGCGGCGTGTGGGCGGAGCGGCTCGCTGACCGAAGCTTCCGCCTGTGCCCGCTCAGTCCCGACGAAGCGCGCCGCGCCCTCGGAGAACTCCGTATCTCCAGCGTGCTGTCTGGTGGACGCGGCCAGACATTTGACGTCGATGCCCTGGCCACGCTGGTGGCACGGGTGTCCGACGTCATGGCGCGCCACGCGTGGATCGCCGAGCTGGACCTCAATCCGGTGATCGTCGGCGCATCCGGCGCGGTGGCCGTCGATGCGGTACTGGTCAAGGAGCCGTAGGACGACTCGAAAGCTGTCCCCGAGACCGAGGGGTTCCGATAATCTATGCAGATGGTTAGGCTATATCAGCGACCTCGTGATCGCCCGGCTAGGAGGTGTCGATGCAGCCGCCACATTCCTTGTTCGACCTGAGCGGGCGGGTCGCGGTGGTGACCGGCGGGAGTCGCGGGCTGGGGCGGGCCATGGCGCTGGCGTTCGCCGCAGCGGGTGCGGACGTGGTGATCGCCAGCCGAAACGAGCAGGCTTGCATCGAACTGGCCGAGCAGGTGCATGAGACCACCGGACAGCAGGCTCTCGGCGTCGGCCTGCACGTCGGGCGGTGGGACGCGCTAGAGCCGTTCGTCGATGCGGTGTACGAGCGGTTCGGCCACCTCGACGTGCTCGTCAACAACGCCGGTATGTCCCCGGTCTACGACGCGCTCGGCCATGTCACCGAGGCGCTCATGGATAAGGTCCTCGACGTGAACCTCAAGGGGCCGTTCCGGCTCACTGCGCTGGTGGGCCCGCGGATGGCCGCAGACCGCGGCGGCTCGGTCGTCAATGTCTCCAGCGCCGCGGCGATAGCCGGCCACCCGAGGCCTCACCAGCTGCCGTACGCCGCGGCCAAGGCGGCTCTCAACGCACTCACGGTTGGCTTCGCGCACGCCTACGGACCCACCGTCCGGGTCAACTCGATCGTCGCCGGCACCTTTCTCACTGACATCAGCAAGGCCTGGGACATGGACGCTTTTGCGGCTCGAGCAGCGACCTTCGCCTCTGGCCGGGCCGGGCAGCCGGAGGAGATCGTCGGCGCGGCCCTGTATCTCGCCTCGGCGGCGTCCACCTACACCACCGGCTCGCTGCTCACCGTGGACGGCGGTCAGCCTTGACCGCAAGGTAGGCCGTCTGGTCCGTCCGGGCGGCACTCGGCGGCCTGCCACCGATCTCACTCTCTACTCGCACTTGCTCCATTAATCCTGCTCATGATAATAATGTATCGTGGACGGCGAGAACGGCGGATGCTCGCCATGGCGCGAGCGGCCGCCCCAGAGCTCGGCCCGGCACTCACGACGCGTGCGGTGGACGACCCCGCGGCCCGACGGCTCCGCCGGGCTAATGCGAAACCCCAAAAGCAATGAGGTATCTGATGACCCAACCGCTCACCGTCTGCGTCGTCGGCGCCGGCCAGATGGGCAACGGCATCGCCCAGCTCGCGGCCATGGCCGACCACGACGTCCGGTTGGTCGATGTCTCCCCCGACGCGCTCGACCGGGGCCGCGCGTCGATCGCGAACAGCCTCGGCCGGTTCGCCAAGAAGGGCACCCTGACCCCGGAGCAGATCGATGGGGTGTGGTCGCGGCTGACGCTGCTGACCGATATCGAGGACGCGGCCGCCCCGGCTGATGTCGTCATCGAGGCGGTCCCGGAGATCATCGACCTCAAGCACGATATCTTCGCGCGTGTCGTGGCTTGCACCGGCCCCGACACTCTGCTTGGCAGCAATACCTCGCAGACCAGCATTACCTCGCTGGCGGCGCCGCTCGGTGATCGCTCGTCGAACTTCGTCGGCGTCCACTTCTTCAACCCCCCGGTCATGATGAGGTTGGTTGAGCTCATCCGCGGGCTTCAGACCTCCGACGAGACGCTGGCCCGGGCGCGGGCGTTCGCGGAGGGGCTCGGCAAAGAGGTCGTGGTCTGCCAGAAGGACAGCCCAGGCTTCCTGACCAGCCGGATCTCGGCCATCCTGAGGCTGGAGTGCGTGCGAATGCTCGAGGAGGGGCTCGGGACCGCCGAGGAGATCGACAAGGCGATACGCCTGGGGTTCAACCACCCGATGGGCCCGCTGGAACTCGGGGACTTCAACGGGCTGGACACCTTCTATCACGTGCTGACGGCCCTGGAGGCGGCCCACGGCGAGCGGTTCAAGCCGACGCCGACGGTGCGCAACATGATCGCGGCAGGATGGCTCGGCCGGAAGACCGGTCGCGGCTTCTACGACTACACCGACGCAAGTTGAGTAGTGCTGCAAACTCGGCCCAGTTCCACCAAGGACGGCTAACATGACGTTGCGTTTTGGCCTCGCGATCATGAATGACTTCCCGCCGGGGGAGGTCCCGATGACCAGGCTCGGTGACCTGCGGGAGCAGATACGCCTAGCCGAGCGCAGCGGCATCGAATCGGTGTGGGTTCTCCAGCACTATCTGGGCAGCATGCCGACCCTTCAGCCGTTGCTCCTGCTGGCGGCGCTCACGCCGGACACGGGCGAGATGCGGCTGGGAACCAACATGTTCATCCTCCCGCTGCGGCATCCGATTGCCGCCGCCGAGGAATTCTCCACTCTCGACCATCTGTCCGGCGGTCGTGCGATCGCCGGCGTCGGGCTCGGATACCGCGAGAACGAGTTCGATGCGTTCGGCGTAGCGATGACGGAGCGACTCGGTCGCTTCAACGAATCCGTCGACATCATGCGGAAGCTGTGGACCGGCGACCGGGTCAGTCACGATGGCAAGTACTTCCGGTTTACCGACGAGAAGATCAGTCTGCCGCCCGTGCAAACGGGAGGGCCTCCGGTCTGGATCGGCGCCGGCGGTAAGCCCAAGGCCGTGGAGCGCGCGGCCCGTCTGGGCGACGCATGGATCATCCCGCCGCACGGCACCGTCGAGCGGCTGCGCGAGTTGCTCGGCCTGTACCGCGAGGCCAGGCGCGCCCACGGTCGTCCCGAGGCCCAGGAACTCGTGGTCCGCCGGGATATCCTGCTCGACGAGGACGCCGAGTCCGCCTGGCGGCTGGGCTCTGCGGCCCGGGTGGGCCTGTCCGCCGAGTACGGCCGGTACAACCGTCCCGACGATACCGTCGATTACCAGCACCTCGCGGGCGCTGACGAGGCGGAACAGCGGGCCCGCGACTCATATCTTTTCACCGACCCCAGCACCGCGATTCGCAAGCTGAAGGAAATCGAGGCGGCCGGCGTCACCACGGTGATCTTGCGCATGCAGTGGTTTGATCTGCCCCAGGACCGCGTTCTGCACTCTCTAGAACTGTTCGCACAGCGGGTGCTACCCGCCTTTCAGGAGGGGTGACACTCCGGGTGACCCGCACCTACACCGACCTTAACCTGAGGTTTCCCGACCGCAGCACCTGGACACTCGCCCACGTGCTGCGCCACCATGCCACGGAGCGACCCGACTCCATCTTCCTCATAGCTCCGGAGGAGGGGGTCGAATTCAGCTACGGCGAAACCTTCGACCGGGCGCAGCAGGTATTCGCTGGCTTCACCGCCGCGGGCGCGCGGCGCGGGGACCGCGTCGTCGTCATGGCGTCCAACTCATCGCGGTTCGTGTTCTCCTGGCTCGGAACCGGCATCGGAGGGCTCATCGAAGCTCCGATCAACACCGCTTACGAGGGCGACTTCCTGCGCCATCAGGTGGTGCTGGCCCAGGCGAGATTTGTCGTCACCGACGACACCTTTGCCGACCGCTTCGTGGCCATCAAGGACCAGATCCCGACCGTCGAGACCTTCTACGTCATCGATACCGGTTCCGGCGATGCCGCCGTGGCCGCGTTGCGTGACGCAGGCTGGAACGCCGACCGGTGGGACGCGCTGCTCGGATCGGGCCGCGCGGAGCCCGTCGACCTCACCCCGGCCGAGCAGGCTTCGATCTTCTACACCTCGGGCACCACCGGCCCGAGCAAGGGTGTGGCGATGCCGCACGGCCAGATGTTCTTCTTCGGCGAGGAGGTCGCGAGCCTCCAGCGCGTTACGCCCGAAGACACGTATCTCACCACCACGCCGTTGTTTCACGGCAACGCCCAGTTCATGGGCGCCTACCCGGCGCTGGTCGCCGGTGCGCGCCTGGTGATCCGCTCCAAGTTCTCGGCGAGTCGGTGGGTCGACCACCTACGCGAGAACGACATCACCGTCACCAACCTCATCGGCGTGATGATGGACTTCGTCTGGAAGCAGCCAGCCCGGCCCGACGACGCCGACAATAAGCTTCGGTCGGTGTACGCGGCGCCCACCGCCTCATCGATCCTCAAGGGGTTCATGGCGCGATTCGGGATCGAGGCCATGGTTGACGCCTTCGGTCTCACCGAGACCTCCGCACCCATCCTGTCGCCGTACGGTGAGATCCGTCCGCCCGGGGCGGCGGGCCTGGTGGCCAGCGACTTCTTCGAGATCCAGCTGGTCGACCCCGAGACGGACGAGGAGGTCCCGGTCGGCCAGGTCGGAGAGCTCGTGCTGCGTTACAAGTACCCCTGGACGTGCAGCCTCGGTTACTACGGGATGCCGGAGAAGACGGCCGAGGCCTGGCGGAACCTGTGGTTCCACACCGGCGACGCGCTCAAGCGGGATGCGGAGGGGTGGTACTACTTCGTCGACCGGTATAAGGACGCGTTGCGTCGCCGTGGCGAAAACATCAGCTCGTACGAGGTCGAGCAGGCCGTCCTGAGCTTCCCGAGCGTCATCGAGTGCACCGTTCTCGGCGTGCCTGCCGAGCAGGAGGCCGGTGAGGACGAGGTTCTCGCCGTCGTCGTGACGTCCGAGCCGGTCAAGCCCGAGGAGATCTGGGCGTGGTGCCAGGGCAAGGTGCCGGCGTTTGCGATGCCGCGGTTCATCAGGTTCGTGGACGCGATACCGCGCACGCCGTCAGAGAAGGTGCGGAAGACTGAGCTGCGCGCGGACGGCGTCACCTCCGACACCCACGACCGCTCCAAGACCGCCACTGGCCTCGGCTGATCGTGCTCTCGTTCCCGACCATCACCGCCGTCGAGGTGACGGGACAGCGGGTCCTGCACCCGGCCGAGGAACTGGTCAACGCAGCCGCGGCCGCCGGGTTCCGCGGCATCGGCATAGATTGGTTTAGCCTGCGCGATGCCGAGCGGCGCGGGGTCTGTGTGGAGTCCCTCGCCGAGTCCGCCGTGGCTCTGGGCCTGACCTGGACCGATATGTCGGCGCTGGGGGTTGGTGCCGACGCCGCACGGGACGAGCGAGCCGCGGCATCGATGGCCCGGCGGTGTTCGGTACTCGGGGTTGGCGTGTGCGGGCTCGTGATCTCGGTTGTGCCCGACGATTCCGTCTACGATCGGATCGCGAGATTTGCCGACACCTTCGCCGCCGCCGGGGTCCGTCTGGCCCTTGAGTTCGTCCCGTACACCGAGGTGCGCACGCTGGACGCGGCGCGAGCCGTGTGCGACCGGGTTGGACGCGCCGAATGCGGCCTGCTGATCGACACCCTGCACCTGGCCCGCAGCGGTGGCTCCGCCGCCGACATCGCCGAGCTGGCCCCGGACGAGATCGCGGCGGTCCAGCTCGCCGACGCCGCGGCCATCGCCCCGGCAGATCTTCCGACCGAGAGCCGCGAGTCGCGGCTGCTGCCCGGCGAGGGAGCGCTTGACATCGCGGGCTTCGCCGCGGCGCTCTCTCGGTGCGGCTGGACTGGCGTGGTCAGCACGGAGGTGCTCTCGGCCGAGTTGCGCAGCCTGCCGGCGCCAGCGCTGGCTGAGGCCTGCGCGGTCGCGGCCCGAAGGTTCTTCCCCGAACCGTGCTGAGCCGGCCTTAGCGCCGGGGCGAACCGCCCTCAGACTTTTTCAGGTCGAAGGAGATAGCGCTTCCCGCGTTGCTCTACGTCCAGTATCATAATGATGTTTAACATGAATTGCGATGAGGGGTATCTAGGAGGAGTCGTGTCCGACGCATGGAGGTTCGACGGCAAGGTTGCGCTGATAACGGGAGGCGCGCGCGGTCAGGGCCGCTCGCACGCCGTCAACCTGGCCAAGCGGGGCGCCGACATCGTGCTGCTCGACATTCTCGAACAGATCCCCTCCGTCGAGTATGAGATGTCTCGGCAGGACGATATGGACGAGACCGTCAAGCAGATCGAGGCCGAGGACCGCCGGGTCATTCCGCTCAAGGGTGACGTGCGTAACTGGGATGACGTCCAGAACGCGGTCAATGTCGCGGTCGCCGAGTTCGGACGGCTTGACCTGGTGTCGGCCAATGCCGGAATCATGCCGACCACCGGCGAGCCGGCCCAGCAGCTCGACGCGTGGCATGCGGCCATCGACACCATGCTCACCGGGGTCTACTACACCTTGCGCGCCGCCACTGAACCGATGGTCGAGTCGGGTCGCGGCGGCTCGATCGTCATCACGGGCTCGACCTCGACGTTCCAAGGCGTGGCGTTCAATCAGAAACTGCTCAACCCGGGGCAAGTCGGATACGGTGCCGCGAAACACGGCGTAGTCGCGATCATGCGTAATTTCGCCAAGGCGCTCGGGCAGTTCAACGTGCGGGTCAATCTGGTCGCCCCGCAGGGTGTCCGTACTCCGATGCTCGTCAATCCCTACTTTGGACCGTCGGTGCGCGACGGGGCTCCTCCTGGCTGGATGGCGAATGTGCTGAACACCGATCTGGTTGAGCCGCAGGACATTTCCGAGGCGGTGCTGTGGTTGCTTTCCGACCAGGCCCGCTACGTAACGGGGACGTCGATTGCCGTGGATTCTGGCACGCTGATCTACTGATCGGCGTCGTCGGGGCGGCGCATGGCCATCCCCGTTCGTTTGAGCAGGCAGACCAGAGTGTCGTCCTGGTTATAACCGCGATGCTCGAACCACACTATCCCGCGGGAGGAGTCCGACTTGGACTCGCGCTTGTCCAGGATCGTCGACTCAGCGTGAATGGTGTCACCGGCAAAGACCGGCGCCGGGAATTCAATGAGCGTGTAGCCGAGGTTGCCCAGCGAGGTCTTGAACACCAGCTCCGGCACCGTGATGCCTCCGATCAGCCCGACCGTGAACAAGCTGTTGACGAGTGGTCGGCCATACGGGAGGGTCTTCGCGTATTCGGCGTCGAGGTGCAGCGGCGCGGGGTTCATCGTCAGAGACGTGAACAGCACGTTATCCATCTCGGTCACCGTGCGGGTGTACGCGTGCTTGATCGTGAGACCGATCTCCATCTCCTCGAAGTACAGACCGCGCATCACAGCTGTTCCTTTCCGGCGTTGAGGGCGAGGATCCGGGACGGAGCTACCTTCGGCTTCCCTCAATAAGAGTACTATCATATGCATTGATCTTGGGAAAGGGAGACGCGACGTGGTCGACATAATCAGCGCGGAGGACGAACGAGAGATCCGGTCGTCTCTGCGGACGGTGCTCTCCAGGTTCCCGGATGGGTACGAGGTGCTCGACCTCTCGCGCTCGTACTGACATGCTCGGGGAACTCTACCTTTGTGCCTCCATGGTCGATCCGGCGCCTTTCGCGGAACGGCTCGCCGCGGCGCGTGACGCCGGGTACCAGGGCATCGGGCTACGGCCGACGCACTACAAGGCCGCGCGTGCGTCGGGGTTGACTGACGCCGACATGCGCGCGATGCTCGACGACCACGGCCTGAAGCTGATCGAGCTCGGCTTCATCGCCGACTGGTGGGAGACCGGGGAGAAGGCCGCGCGGGCCGAGCTGTACGAGCACTCGCTCTACGCCATCAAAGACGCGCTCGGCGGCAAGCACGTCGTGATGATCAGCGGGCCGATCACCGACGGTATCGACGCACTGGCCGACCGGTTCGCCCGCGTCTGTGACCGCGCCGCCGAGCACGGATTGCGCGTCGGGTTGGAGACACTGCCGTGGACGGACATCCACGACGTCGGCATCGCCTGGGAGATCGCCTCGCGCTCGGGCCGGCCCAACGGTGGCCCGGTCTACGACACCTGGCACCTTAATCGCGGCGGTACCACCGAGGAGATGATCCGCAGGGTCCCGCCGGAGCATGTGATCGCGATCCAGCTCAACGACGGCTCGTATGAGCTGGTGGAATCGGAGCTTGAGGATACCTTCAGGCGCAGGGTGCTGCCAGGACAGGGTGATTTCCGGATCGCCGAGTTCGTGGCGCTCGTGGAGTCTCTGGGCGTTACCGCGCCGACGGGCGTCGAGGTCCTCAACGACGAGCTCCGCGCGCTCAACGCCGCTGAGGCGGCCAGGCTCGGCATCGACGCCACTCGCGAGGTGCTGGCCGCAGCGCGGAAAGGGTAGCGGCCAGCGTCCCGTCAACCGGTGGTGTCGGCCCAGGCCGTGAGGTGATTGCGACCGTCGGGCCGGGTCACGTCGATCCGGTAGGACGTGGCCCCGGTCCGTACCCCTTGGTAGCGCAATGCGTCGCCGGGCCAGGCAATCTCGCTCCAGCGCACCCGGTACCGGTGCACCGGTACGTCCCCGGCCACCGCGGTGAGCTGGTTGGCCGCTACGGCGGCGGCCAGCATACCGACCGCGAACGGGCCCGGCTTGCCCGATGACTGTGCGAACGCGGTGTCATGGTGGATCGGATTGAAATCGCCCGATGCGCCCTGGTACTTGACGAAGTCGGTGATGGTGAGCGCCGGCTGCACTGTATCGAAGACTAGCTCGCCCGGCGCGGCGACCACCTGCACCACCTCGACCGCTTCGACCGCTTCGACCGGTGCTCGCGCCGGCTCGGAAGTGCCCGCTGGTGCGCCGGCGGCCGGAGGCTCGGTCGAGATCAAGACCGAGCGCTCCTCGACCAGCGGAGGGCCCTCGTTTCCGGACTCGGTCCAAAAGCGCGTCACCAGGTCGGTAAATACCATCGTTCCGCCACGCCGGCCACGCTTCTCATACTGGCGCTCGATCGACTGCCGGACCGTGAGTACCGTTCCCGATACGGGCAGCGGCCCGTGGAAGGTGAACTCCTCCTGCCCGTGCAGGAGGTACCGGAAATCACGGTGGATCCCGTGCCAGCCACTGTGCCGATCGTCGATCATCCACAGCCGATGCGAGGCCAGAAACGTCAGCGGCGTCACCGGATTCTCGCTGGCCAGGTGCTCGGCGCACGGCGACGCGGTCGCTCGAGCGAACTCGCGGATCTTGCCTTCCTCTACGACCATCCGGAACGGCTCCGCCGGTGTGAAGGCCTTCGCGGCCTCGCCGCTAGTCACCGGTTCGGCCTCTGCGGCGCATAGGGCGAGTCGGGCACGGTGGTGATCGTCTCCTCTACGGCGTCGGATGGCAGCAGGACGCCTCGATCCTGTCCCCCAGCCAATTCATTCATGAGCATGATAGCTAGGTATTCAGGTCCGGACAAGGCTGGATCTCAGAGCAGCGGTGACCGGTCCCACTGGATGACCTCGTCGAGTACCTCGGGGAACTTCCGCATGGCGTAGCGGGTGTACTCCTCGATGTGCTTGCGCATGAGTTTCTCCGACGCCGACGCGTCCCGCGCTTCGATGGCTCCGTAGATGGCTTCGTGCGCCTTGAGTATCGCCGAGCGGCGTGGGCTCGGATAATCGATACCGATCACGGTTCCGTCCATGATCCCGAGCAGTGATTCGATGATGTAGCCGAACAAGGCATTTCCCGACGACCACGCAATGATGTCGTGGAACCGTTTGTTCGCCTCCAGAAAGATCTGCTGATCGCCGAGGTTTTCGCGCATCGCCTCGATCGTACCGAGCAGTTCGGCGACCGACTCGTCGTCGATCCGGGTGGCCGCAAGCGAGCTGATCATCGGCTCGAGCGCCGAGCGTACCTCGACTATGCTGCGGAACGGCGCCTGCTTGAGCTGCATCAGCAGCACCACGGAGCTGGCCAGGTACGAGGCATCTGGGTCAAGCACGACCGGGCCGCCCCGGGGTCCCGGCTTAAGGGCCAGCACGCCCTGAAACTCAAGCAGCCGGAGGGCTTCGCGCAGCGTGCCGCGGCCAGTCTCGTAGCTCTCGAGCATGGTTCGTTCTGGCGGCAACAGGTCGCCGGGCTTGACGCCTCCACGTACAATGTCGCGCACGATGCGCTGAGCCACGAGCATCGCGGCCTTGGGCGGGCGGGTGGCGGCCATAACGTGGGTCCCGCCGCTATCGGGGCCCGGGCCATTTGGTCATTAATCGTTGCCTACCTTATAGATGGTTCGCCTATTGGCCGTAATACTAGCGTGTACCCTCCGGTTCGCGGAGCCGGGAGCAGGTCGGTATGGGCTAGTGCCCGGTCCACTTCGGCGGGCGTCTCTCCTTGAAAGCCGCAGCGCCCTCGCGGGCGTCCTGGGATGACCGGACGGGTTCGTAGATTTCCTGCTGGCGAGCGAACTGTTCGCCGGTGGACCAGTCGCGTGACGCGGTGACGATCTGCTTGCTCGCGCGCAGCGCCAGCGGCCCGTTCTTGGCGATGACGCGGGCGAGTTCGATGGCGGCCTCGCGCGCATGGCCCGGCTCGGTGAGCCGGTTGACCAATCCGAAGGTGTGCGCTGCTGTCGCCGGATAGAGGTCGCCGGTGAGTATCCACTCCATCGCCACGTGGTACGGGATCCGGTGCGGAAGGCGCAGCAGGCCCCCGCCCCCGGCCAGCAGTCCTCGCTTGACCTCGGGCAGTCCGAAGGTTGCGTTCCTGGCGGCCACCACGAGGTCACACGCGAGCACGATCTCGAAGCCGCCGGCGATGGCATGACCCTCGACGGCTGCGACGAGGGGCTTGGCCGGCGGGCGCTGAGTGATGCCGGCGAATCCTCGCCCCTCGATCGAGGGCCGTTCGCCCTGCAGAAACGCCTTGAGGTCCATGCCGGCGCAGAACGTGGTTCCAGCACCCGTGATCACGCCAGCCACCAGGTCGTCGCGCCCGTCGAGTTCGGTCATCGCGTCGGCGATGCCCTGCGCTGCCGCCGTGTTGATCGCATTGCGGACCTCTGGGCGGTTAATGGTGACAATCTGCACCCCGTCCTCGTACTCGACGAGGACGGGCCGGGCGGTGTCGGTCGTC
>Ga0302324_100021343_pt1 | contig 12626 bp, 8 predicted proteins | sample Palsa_T0_1_FD_201949 | JGI IMG/M metagenome (GOLD analysis project Ga0302324, IMG submission 201949) | Peat permafrost microbial communities from Stordalen Mire near Abisko, Sweden - Palsa_T0_1 | ecosystem: Environmental > Terrestrial > Soil > Palsa > Peat permafrost | place: Sweden: Abisko...
ATCGTTTTGCAATATTCGCTGGAAGAAAATTCTTGCGCGCTATGCTTTTGGCGCGACCCGCCATCCAACAACAAAATCACATCGCCCGCCGCGCGAACCGCAATCTTTACCACCTTCGCCGCGTCGTCCAAAATTCCCAGCACCCCAATCACCGGCGTCGGATAAATCGAACTTCCCAGGGTCTCGTTATAAAAACTCACGTTGCCGCCGGTAATCGGCGTGCCCAGCGCTTCGCACGCTTCCGTCAAACCGTCAATCGCTTCGCTGAACTGCCACATCACTTCGGGCTTTTCCGGGCTGCCGAAATTCAGGCAATTCGTCGCCGCAATTGGCCGCGCCCCGCTGCATGCCACGTTGCGCGCCGCCTCCGCCACTGCATGCATCGCGCCTACGCGCGGATTCAGGTAACACCACCGCCCGTTGCCGTCGGTCGAAAGCGCCAGCGCGCGCATCACGCCGTTCTTCTCAGACTCTTTGATTCTCACGACCGCGGCATCGCTCGCGCCCGGCGCCGCCAGCGTATTCGTGCGCACCATGGTGTCGTACTGCTCGGTAATCCAGCGCTTTGACGCGATTGCCGGCGCGCTCAGCAATTTCACAAAATGTTCCGTCAGCTCCGCGCCTGCCGCGCCAAACGCAAACCAGTCCGCCGCCGTCTCCGCGCGTCTCACCGGAGCCCCCAGCGGTCGCTGATACACCGGCCCTTCTTCTGCCAAGGGATGCGCCGGAATCTCCGCCACCACCCGCCCACGATCCTTCACCCGCATTAGCCCGCCGTCTTTCACTTCGCCCACCACCACGGCGTCCAGGCCCCACTTCTTGAAAACGTCCAGCACTTCGCTCTCGCGGCCGCGCTGCGCCACCAGCAGCATGCGCTCCTGCGATTCGCTGAGCATGATTTCGTACGGCGTCATGCCCGTTTCGCGCTGCGGCACTTTCGCCAAATCGATTTCAATGCCCGTCCCGCCGCGCGAGGCCATCTCCGTCGTCGAGCACGTCAGCCCCGCCGCGCCCATATCCTGAATCGCCACAATCGCGCCCGTCTGCATCGCTTCGAGGCACGCTTCGAGCAACAATTTCTCCACGAACGGGTCGCCCACCTGCACGTTCGGGCGCTTCTGCTGCGATTCTTCCGTAAACTCCGCCGAGGCCAGCAACGACGCCCCGTGAATTCCGTCGCGGCCAGTCTTCGCACCCACGTAAATCACGGGATTGCCCACGCCCTTGGCTTTGGCGAGAAAGATATCTTCCTTGCGCGCAATCCCCAGCGCCAGCGCATTCACCAGCGGGTTCTGCGAATAGCAAGGCTCAAAACACACTTCTCCGCCCACCGTCGGCACGCCAAAACAATTTCCATAATTCGCCACGCCGCGAATCACGCCATCCAGAATCCGCCGGTTCGCCGCGATGGCAGTGGCGTTTGTCGCGGTATCCGCCGCCGCGGGATAGCTTTTCGGCGCGACAAATCCGTCCGCCGTAATCGGTCCAAATCGCAACGAATCCAGAATCGCAATCGGCCGCGCGCCCATGGTAAAAATATCCCGCAAAATTCCGCCCACCCCGGTGTTCGCGCCCTGAAACGGCTCGACAAAACTCGGATGATTGTGCGATTCAATCTTGAACGCCGCCACCAGCCCGTCGCCGATATCCACCACGCCGGCATTTTCTCCCGGTCCCTGCACCACCACCTTTCCGCGTGTCGGCAGTCGCTTCAGATGCACCTTGCTGGACTTATACGAGCAATGCTCACTCCACATCACGCTGAAAATTCCCAGCTCGGTAATGTTTGCGTCGCGCCCCAGAATTTTCTGCACGCGCGCGTATTCCTCGCCGGTCAGCCCATGCTCCGCCGCGATCTCCGCGGTCACTTTAATTTCCGTGCTTGCTGTTGCCATGCGGTGTTAGACCCTGTCCTGCGGGGAAAAGATGTTGGTGCGAAAACTCACGCCTTCGCCGCCCCTGCCAAGGCGCCGACCATCGAGTTCAGAATGACCAGCCCATCGGCCGAATCGAGCGCACTCTCCACCGCGCGCTCCGGGTGCGGCATCAGCCCCGCTACGTTGCGCTGGCGATTGCACACACCGGCAATATTGTGCAGCGACCCATTTGGGTTTCCCGCCGCGTCATTCTTCCCATCCGCCGTGGTGTAACGAAACAAAATCTGCCGGTTGCGTTCGAGCTCCGCAAGTCCCTCTTCGTCGAGCGTGTAGCAGCCGTCATTGTGCGCGATGGGAATCTTCAAAATTTGTCCGGCGTGCGCGGCATTTGTAAACGGTGTCTCCGTCTGCTCCACGCGAATGTGCACGTACCGGCAAATGTAGCGCAGCCCGGAATTGCGCATTACCGCGCCCGGTAGCAGTCCCGCTTCCAGCAAAATCTGAAACCCGTTGCAAATCCCCAGCACCGGTCCGCCAGCCTCTGCAAATTTTGCCACTGACTTCATCACCGGCGAAAAACGCGCAATCGCTCCGGTGCGCAAATAATCCCCGTGCGCAAAGCCGCCAGGCAGAATCAGCGCATCACAACCCGCCAGACCCTCGCTCTGGTGCCATAAGAATTCCACTGGCTGGCGCAAGACGTTCGCTACGGCGTGAAACGCATCATGGTCGCAATTGGATCCCGGAAAGACCACGACTCCAAATTTCATGCAGGACGCTCCTGAATGGCGTTCGGGAAGTCTTAGTTTATCACAGCGTAGGTGGGAACAGTTTTTGGTAGCACAGGCTTCGGCCCGCGAACTTTTGATATTGTAGCCACGCCGTTCAAGGCGTCATCTTTTGTAGCACACGCTTCAGTCCGTCCGCATAGGCCTTGCCGGTCGCCACTCTTTCATTCAAAATTACTCTTCGTAAACCACGCCGCTCGTTCCGTCCTCGAAGCAAGGTGGCATAGACTTCAGTCTGTGCGCCTTTGCACTCTCATTTGCTAGCTCTAATATTTGAACCAGGATTTTTAGCGTCGCCGCGCTTTAGATTTTTTCTTCGAGCCGCCAACCTTCTCACTGGCCGCCAACTCCCGCCGCTTCTTCGCCGCCCACCCCGCCTTATTCGCTTGCCGTCCACGCGCAATCCCCAGCGCTCCCGCCGGAACATTCTCCGTAATCGTCGATCCCGCACCCACGTACGCGCCATCCCCCAGGCGCACAGGCGCCACCAGCGCCGAATCGCTGCCAATAAATACGCCGCTGCCAATCGTCGTCGGATGTTTGTGAAACCCGTCGTAATTGCAGGTAATCGTCCCCGCACCAATATTCGTCTTGTTGCCAATCCGCGCGTCGCCCAAATACGTGAGGTGCATGGCCTTCGTGCCTTCGCCCACGGTGCTGTTCTTCACTTCCACAAAATTCCCAATGCGCGACCCGCTTTTCAAGTGCGTCCCGCCGCGCAGCCGCGCAAAAGGTCCGATCACCACGTCCGCATCGATGCGGCTCTGCGCCACCAAAGAATGCGCCTCAATCACCACGTCATCGCCCAGCACCGCATCCGCCAGCACGCTGCCCGCGCGAATCGTGCACCGCGCGCCAATCTTCGTCGCGCCCAAGAGTTGCACGCCTGCCTCAATCACCGTGTCTTCGCCCGCCGTCACGTCCGGATCCACCAACACCGTCTCCGGCAACTGGATGGTCACGCCGGCGTTCATCAGCGCATCGCGTTTGGCTTCGCGGAAAATGCGGTCCACGGCCGACAAATCCGCCCGCGTGTTGCAGCCAAGTACTTCGCGCGCGTCGCCGGCAATTTGCGCCACGACCGTTTCCCCCTGCGAGGCCAACACTCCGACGGCATCTGTCAGATACAGTTCGCGATGCTTGTTGTTCGGTTTTACCCTCGCCAGTGCCGGCCACAGTTTCTGTGGCGAGAAGCAGTAAATCGCCGAATTGATCTCGTTGATCTCGCGCTGCGCGTCCGTCAGTTGCGACTCTTCCACAATCGCCGCCACGTGATCGCCGGATTTGCGTACGATGCGCCCGTACCCGCTCGGGTCGGCCAGCACCGCCGTCAAAACGGTCGCCGCGGCATTCGCGCTGCGATGCGCGGCCAGCAGCGCCTGCAATGTTTCCGTGCGAATCAAAGGCGCGTCGCCCGCCAGCACAATGGCCAGCTTGGCGTTTCCCAGCGCCCGCCGCGCCACCATCATCGCGTGGCCCGTCCCGCGTTGCGGCTGCTGCGGCACGGCTTGCGCGCCTAAGGGCTCAACCACTGCGGTCACTTTCTCCGCCTGATGTCCCACCACCACGATGGTCCTCCTGGCCTTCAGCGGCGCGCAACTGCGCAACACCTGCTCGATAAGCGACCTTCCGCCCGCCGGATGCAACACTTTCGCCAAACTTGATTTGAGCCGCGTGCCCTTGCCGGCAGCAAGGATCACGATGGCCAGGTCGTTATTTTTCACGGGTGTTGCTCATAAGTTTGGTCATTCTGCGGGAGGCTGGAACATTTGGCAATACACGCAATGGGAAGGAGTTTGCGGAGCACGTCGGGAGCGACAACGCTGTCACTGAGGTGGCAACTAATCCGCGGCGAAGGCCGGATTGGGCTTCAGGTGGAGAGGAAATTCGCCCTCGCGCGCGGGCTCGTGATCTGCGTCGCGAATGGAGTCACCTTCGTGGGAACCTTCTCCTGCAGCCGTCGTGATGCTCCACAGTGACGGGTCAGCCAAGAGCCGGCTCACCAGCTGCGTGTGCAGCGAGTGTCCTGCCTTGTGCGCTTCCACGCGCGCCAGCAGCGGCAGACCCGCCAAGGCCAGGTCCCCGATCAGGTCCAGCGCCTTGTGCCGGCCAAACTCATCCGCGAAACGCAGCGGACCGTTCATCACGCCATCGCTGGTCAGGACGATGGCATTTTCGAGCGACCCGCCGCGAATCAGCCCCATGGCGCGCAACGGCTCGATCTCTCGCTCGAAGCAAAAAGTCCGCGCCCGCGCCAGGCAGCTACGGAACGTATCGGGCGCGACGGCAATCGCAATCTGCTGCCGCCCCACGAGCGGGTGCGTAAAGTCCACGTAGCAATCTACTTCAAAGCGCTCGGAAGGATAAATCCCCACTCGGCGGTCGCCTTCCACCAACTCGAACGGCTTTACGACCTTCAAATAGCGCCGCTTGCGCCGCAGTTTGCGCACGCCGGAATGCGCCAGCATGGCCATAAACGGTTCCGCGGAGCCGTCCAAAATGGGAATCTCGATGGAATCGATGTCGATGAAAATGTTGTCAATGCCGCAGGAATAGATCGCCGCGAGCAGGTGCTCGGTGGTCGAGAGCAGCACGCCTTGCTTCATCAAGCTCGTGGCATAACTCACGCGCGCCACGTTCTGGCCATGCGCTTCAATCGTAAAATTGTCGAGGTCCACGCGGCGAAACACGATGCCGGTGTCGGCGGGCGCCGGTCGCAGGCCGATGTGACCGTACACTCCGGTGTGCAGGCCAATGCCTTCCGCAACGGATTCACGAGCAATTGTGGTTTGGAGCAAGAAGCGTAACCCCGGCGTATTACACCTAAATTCTATCAGGTTGTAAACCCCAATTTCCGTTGTTTGTTTCTCATTTTCAATAGCTTAACGGTTTAGGTCACCGATTTCGCGAGTGCGGCGTGGTAATCACACAACACTTAACAGATTAGACGTGTCTTTTGTGCAAGATTGGCACCAACATCCGCTTTCTCACTCATGGACCCTCCAGAATTGTTAGGCCAGGCTGGGCTACCTTTCTCGTCCCAGACGCGTCCCACCTTAGGACACCGTTATCGGTGGTATAATCGTTGGATTGGCGTCGTCGCGTTTGGCCGAATTCAGACGGGCTGCGTGGGATGGCCGGCGCTAAAAGCGCTGCGTAAAAACAGGAAATTAGGTGATGCATGAACCGAGCGGCTCGCGTGGGTGTCATTGCAGCTTCCGTGGCAGTTTTCTCATATGCCGGCATTGGCCACGTCCTTGGTCGCACGCCTGACGACCGCGCCTACAAGTCGCTGACCGTCTACGGCGAAGTGCTGCAGAAGATCCAACAGGATTACGTGGACGAGCCCAACATGCGCGTAGTTACCGCGGGCTCTTTGCACGGCCTGCTCGAATCGCTGGACTCCGAATCCAGCTACCTCACCCCTCCGGAATATGAGGAATACCGCAAGAAGCTGGCAAATCCCGGCACCGGCGACACGGGACTGACCCTGAGCAAGCGTTTCGGCTACGTCATGGTGATTTCCGTGCTGCCGGACAGCCCAGCCGCGAAAGCGGGAATTCGCAGCGGCGATATTTTTGAATCCATCAGCGGATTCACCACGCGCGAAATGTCCGTGGGGCAGGCCAAGAATCTGCTTGCCGGACCTGCGGGCAGCGGCGTGAAGGTGGCGGTTATCCGCCGCGGCAAGTCCACTCCCGAAGATGTGGAGCTGGTGCGCGATAAGTTGGCGCCATCAAAAATTATTTCGCAAAAAGCCGACAACGACATTCTGGTGCTGCGCCTGCCGTCGTTGGAGACGGGCCGCGCTGACGAAATCAAAGCGCGCTTGCTCGAAGCGGATAAGCAAGGCGTACATAAGCTGATTTTGGATCTGCGGGAGTGCGGCCGCGGTCCCGTGTCGGAAGCGGTGGCCGTGGCGCGCTTGCTGGTTCCAAGCGGCACGCTGACCACGCTGCGCGGCCAGACGGTTTCCACGCAAGTCTTTTCGGCGGACGCCAGCAAAGTGGTGTGGAAGAATCCCGTCTCCGTGCTGACCGACGCCACCACTTCCGGCGCCGCCGAAGTGCTGGCCGGCGCTATTCTCGCCAACCACCGCGGAGACATCGTCGGCGAACGCACCTTCGGTCTCGCTTCCGAGCAAAAAACCATCACTATGGATAGCGGCGCCGCCATGGTGCTGACGGTAGCCAACTATTACAACGGCGACGGTAAATCCATCCTCGAGGAAGGCGTCACTCCGACCGAGGTGGTGCACGCGACTCCCGATGACGGTAACGATGGTACGGATGGCGATGGCTCGGCTGCGCCCAATGACGACAAAGAAACCGGCTTGGGGCCGCGTCCGCTCTCGTCCGAAGATCCGATCTTCCACAAAGCGCTGGAATTGTTGAAGAATCCGCCCGTCAAAAAGGCCGCCTAAGCGTTGTCACAAGCGCCGTTTCCAGCGCCATTCCGAGCGTCGCCGTGCGTCGTCAACGTACCCATCCACGACTCTGTCTCGCTCCGCTGTTTACTTCTTTTCGTGGCGGTGCTGGTTTGCGTTGGGGGCTGTAAGAAGGCGGAGAAGCCGCTACCGGTGGCGACCCTGCATGGCCTGACGCGCAACTTCGCGGCGGCAGCCAAGTCTGCCGGACCTGCGGGGACGCTAGTGCGCACGCAGTTCCGCTCGGATGACGGCACAGATCATGTTGACGTCGCCATTCTCTCGCGCAATGCCAGTGCACGTTCCGCGGACCGGTCGCGGGTATTGCAGGCGCTCAATGCGGTGGCCGTTTCTGGCGGTCTGACCGAGAAACCTGGCGCGCAACGAGGCGACGCACTCGCCATCGTCTACCTGCACAACGAAACACCAACGCACACGATCTATCTCCATTTTGCCGATCAGGGGAATGCGGCGGTCGGTGTGGCGCAGGGCGAGTCAGGACCTGCTGGCGGCGCGCGCGCGTCCGCTGTTGGTGGGCCGGCCAAGCTGGCTATTTTACTGGACGATCTCGGCAGCGATTCCGCAACAGCGGAGGAGATTTTCAGCATGCCGTATCCGCTGACGATCTCCGTTTTGCCGGGACATGTGCATTCCGTCGACATTGCCAACGAGGCCCGGCTGCGTGGGTACGAAGTGATGCTGCATTTGCCGATGCAGTCCGTTGGAAGGGAACAGCCGGAAGAGCGGGAGTTGCGTCCAGGGATGGGATCCGCGGAAGTGGCGACACTGCTGGAGCAATTCCTCGGCGAAGTTCCTGGCGTGAAGGGCGTGAACAATCACCAAGGCTCGCAGGCCACCGCCGATCCGGCGCTGATGAACGAGCTTATGTCTACGCTGCTCGAGCATCACCTCTTCTACGTCGACAGCCGAACGACGGCGGCGACAGTGGCGTACGATTCGGCGAAACAGGATGGTGTAGAAGCGGCGTTTCGCAATGTGCCGTTTCTTGACGATGTGGAAACGGACAGCGCGATTGAGAAGCAATTGGCGATGGCAATTCGCGGAGCGCGAGAGAAGGGCGAGGCGATTGCAATTGGGCACCCGCATGCTGCCACGCTGCGGGCGTTGCGCGTGATGTTACCGAGGGCGCAGGGTGAGGGTGTGAAGTTGGTATTTGTTTCGGAGTTGGTGCACTGACGGTGCCCACGTTCCCAGTTTTGTGCAAGTGTTCATGAACTATTTTGGGAATTACTTGGAGATGTGGGATCGTCTGGGCTTGGGGCGTGGTTTTGGAGTGCGGCTAGGGCGTCCAGTTGTATCTCGAGTGCGGGCGTAGGAAGCGTCGGCGAGCGAGGCGCTGGCGTGGGCTTAGCGGGGTAGAGGAAGTGGAAGATTGCGGTCATCAGGGCCATGACGGCGAAGCTGAAAAGGCTGGCTTCGGGACCGTCCGAACCGCCGGTTTTCCAGGTGGGGCCGTGCAGGTAGGCGGTTGACAGGTGGCCGGGGATGACGGCGCCGCTGTCTGGGACGGAGTAGAGGAACGATTCGCCGAAATCGAAGGCGGCGTGCCAGCCGACGGCCAGCCAGAGGGAGCCGGTGCGGCGGAGGGTGAAGGCGAAGATAACGGCGATGCAGAAGACGCCGAGTTCCCCGGGCCAGGTTTCGCCGGGATTGTACGAGTGGACATAGCCGAAGACCAAGCCCAGAGAAATGGCCGCCGGCCAAAAACCGATTAACTGCGCCAAGCCGTGCAGGATGTAGCCGCGAAAGCCGAACTCCTCAAAAAAGCCTACGAAGAGAAAGACGACCGCCCAAGTAACCGCCCAGCGAAGAATGGCTGAGCCGCCGAGCGACAACGCGCCGAACGAATAACCGCCGAACGCCGCGATCACGCCGATGAGCAGGGAGATTTCGCAGAGGCCGAAGATGCAGCCTTGGAAGAATTCCTGGGCGAAGTTAGCGGTCAGCCGGAGACCGTAGTTGCCGAGCGGGCAACCTTCGATGCGCGAGAGGATCCAGGAGGCAAGGGCCACGATGGCGAAGCCGGCGGATTCCTGGGCGAAGAGGGTTGAGGGGGAATTCGGTGAATGGCCCAGAGCTGGAAAGCGCTCGAGGACCATGTTGAAGATGGTGAAGAGAACGACGAGGAGGGCGATGTAGAGGGGAATGCGCCAGAGAGCACGCAGGTCGCGGGTTGGCGAGGAGAAGAGGGACAAAGGTTGGTTCCGGAAATAAGGTAGCACAGGCGCGGCGTGGGGAAACGAAAGCGCTACTCCGCGAGTTTGCTGGAGGCGGCGCCCAGGATGTGGCGCGACTTCTTTTCCTGGACCAAGGCCACGACGCGGAGATTTTCGCGCTTCCATTCGGGACGCAACGAGATTTTGGCGGTGGTGGAAAAGGGCTGCGGTTTGTGGCCGTCGACAGAAGCCACCTTCGTTAGGCGGCGAACGACCGCGGCGTGATAAAGATCCTCGCCGGAATTTTCTCCTGCGCGCACACTCGAATGCAGGTGCGTTTCGGTAATGGCAATCCACAGTTCGGCGGAATCACCAGAAACAGGAAGATGATCGGCGCTTACCGTCCATTCGCCCTGATCCGGTGCCAAGTGGAGCTGGGTGAGGGTGACGGTGGAGCGCGGAAGAGCGGCGGCGTGCTCGATGGCGTCTTTGGCTTGCCCACCCCGGCCGCCGACTAGTTCAAATCGTCCGTCGACGACCATTTGCGGAGTGTAGGCGTTGCCATTTCCCAAGGCTCCGGCGTACACGTACTGCCTGGCGGTGTAGTCGAACGACGAGAACGGATCGTTCCAGCCGAGATTGTTCCAATAGTCGACGTGTTCCTCGAGGGCGAGAATCTCGGCTCCGGGAATGGGTTGGTCGTTTTCCAGTTTGAGGAGCAAGGCATCGGCGGGAGGGCAACTGGAGCAGCCTTCGGAAGTGAAAAGTTCGACGATGACGGGGACAGGTGGTCCGGAGGGAATACGCGACGCGGCGGCGGACACCGTGGTGGGATTACGAAATTCGCGGTCAGACACGTCTTTTTCAAAGACAGCGACAGCAAGGGAGATGAGAGTGATAAGGCTGGCGGCGATGGCGAGTGGCTTCATAGGTCTATCTTCCTTCCCGCTGACTGTTCTCTTTCCCTTCCCTGGACGATAGGAGTCGAAGGGATAGGAGCAGGTTACAGCAAAAAGAGAGTGGTGGTGCCGCGGAACCGGTGTGATACATTTAACCGGTTAATGCGATGAATAAGAGCTCGCTAAAATCGGAGCGGACGGAGCTAACCTCTTCCAACATCGGAGGGCGGTTGGCGCTGGATTTTGCGAATGCGGGGTCGCCGCGGAGGCCGCTTTCGTGGGAGGAACTGATCCTGTTTCTAGAGGCTACACAGGTGATTTCGCCAGAGCGCAGCGCGGTGCTGCTGGAACTGCCGGAAACCGATGCTGTGGGCGCGCAGGGTTTGCTGGAACAGGCGTCAGCGCTGCGGGGGAGCTTGCGGCAGATTTTCGGGGGGCTCGTGCGGCGCGTGGCGCCAGGGGCTGAGTCTGTGGAAGCAATTAACGAGGTGCTGCGGATTACCGAGGGGCACGACGAGCTGTGCGGGGGCGCGAAAGGGTGGCGGATCGAGTTTGTAGCGCGGGAAAGCGGCCTCGAATGGTTGCTGGCGGCGATTGCCCGGTCGGCGGCGGAGATTGTGGCGGAGGGGGCGGAGGCGCGGGTGCGGTTGTGCGCGAATGCGGAATGCGGGCTGTTTTTTTACGATGATTCGCGGACGAAGAGACGAAGGTGGTGTTCGATGGCCATTTGCGGGAATCGGCATAAGGCGGCGGCGTTTGCGCGGAAGCATGCGAAAGGGCGCGGGTAGAACGGGTGGGTGGGAGCTACGCTTGGATTTGGGAGACATGACGCGAGGACTGGCGCACAGGCTGAAGTTTCCGCTACGTGAAGCAAGATGACCCCCCTAAAGGGCGTCGCTACAACGTCAAAGGCTCGCGGGCTGTGAAGCCCGCATGTGGTTTTACACCGAACACAGGCAGGAATGCCTATGCGGCTTGAAGTCTACTTTAAGTATTTGGGGGATTGGCCGCGGGACCATGGATCATAGGTGTGGGCGAAGACCAGGCGTTCGGCCAGGGGCGGATGGCTGTAGAGCCAGAAGGTGATGAAGGGCGGGGGATTGGGATCGGAGAGATCGATTTCGCCCAAAACCTGGAAGGCGCGGGCAGCCACTTCGGCGGAGTCTGGAACCACGCCATGGATGACTTCGAGGCCGAAGACGTCGGCATTGTGCTCGTCCATGCGGCTGATGGCGTTGACGATAGGATCGGCAAAGAAGGAACCGACCTGAAGGATAAGGAAGAGCACGGCCAAGGCGGCCCAGTCCTGCGGTCCGTAAATCTTCCAGCGCTGGCCCCAGCGGGCGAGCGACCAATTCAGCGCGCGATACGCGAGATACAGGCCGAGGAATGCGCCGGCGGCGAAGTAGAGGAAGCCCTGCCAAACATGGCCCAAGACGTAGTGGCCTAGTTCGTGGCCGACGATGAATAGGGTGCCTTCGGGCGAAGTGTCCTGAATGGTGTTGTCCCAGATGACCACGCGTTTGGAGGGGCCGAGGCCGGCGACGTAAGCGTTAAGTTCATTGGTCTTTTTGCTGGCTTCCATGAGGAAGATGCGCTCGGGAGGGATGGGCACGCCGGCGTGTTGGGTGAGGCGGCTGATGGAGTCGACGAGGGCGGGATACTTGTTCGAGAGCGGCTCGAAGTGGTTGAAAAGGGGATCGATGATGTAGGGGCTGGCGATGGTCAGCAACAGGGCAATAGGGAGAACGGCGAGCCAGAAATAGAACCACCAGCGGCGCGGGCTGCGACGCAACAGAGCAAAGAGGATCAGGCCGAGGATGGTAAAAATAAGTAGCTGCAGGAGTTCTTCTTTTATCCAATCTACAGACCACGCGGCCCAGCCCTCCACGGACTGTTCGTAGCGTAAGGATAGATGATGCCAATAGACACGAACGGGAAGATCGAGCAGGCCCATAAGAAGCACCATGGGTGGGAGGAAGAGGATGCCTTGGAGCCAACGGGATTCCGTCGAGCGTTCGGCGAAATCGCGGAGCCGGGCGGGGATGCCGAGGCGCAAAATCATCAGCAGGCCCGCGACGACACAAAGGTAGTAGATGAAGTAGAGAGTATAGCCGGCGCGGGAATAGGCGACGGCTTTTTCCCAGCGCTCGTGGCTGAGGGTATACTGCTCGGTTTTGGTTGGAGCGGCGGGGGGTGGGGCGGGCGTCTCGCGAGCCGGGCTGGGAGCCATGGTCGGAAGTTGGGCGGGCGAAGGACTGTAGGCTGGGCGAGCCGGCGGGGCGAAGAACAGTAGAGATGTGGCGACCAGCGAGAAAGCTAGCAGGGTGCGCGCGGGCGAGAGCCTATGGCGCAGGGTGAGGGGCGGCGGCGGTGAGCAGGCGGTGTGCATGGCGTCAGAGAAGGGGCATCGGCGGCAGTAGGGCGGTCGAGGAGTTACCGCCGCTAGTGTGCACGGT